>Ga0137427_10000714_pt1 | contig 16181 bp, 5 predicted proteins | sample EasRivERMZT700_2_FD_102309 | JGI IMG/M metagenome (GOLD analysis project Ga0137427, IMG submission 102309) | Soil microbial communities from meander-bound floodplain in the East River, Colorado, USA - East River MetaG ERMZT700_2 | ecosystem: Environmental > Terrestrial > Soil > Floodplain ...
CATCGGCATCGTTGATCCGACAACGCAGGGGGGATCCGGATTCTCCGGTTCGGCTCCGCTCAACACTCTGGCGAGCATGACCGGCGGCCGTACGTTTTTTCCAGAATCCGTCCTTCAGTTGCAGGAGATATGCATGAGGATCGGTCTCGAACTAAAGAATCAATACCTCCTCGGATACAAGTCTTCCAACGAAGCCAGGGATGGCAAGTGGAGAAACGTCAAACTGAAAATCGACAGGCAAAAAGGCATGCCTCGCATGAACGTTCGCGCGAAAGCCGGTTACCACGCGCCGACGCTGGCAAGGGCGATGAAGTAGAGTTTAAAAACTTGCCGTAAAGCCGGTAGCATGCCGGGTTTTCGCGTTAGACCGTGCGCGCTTTCCAGCTTTTTCTCTTCATTCCCATCGATTCAGATCGCATACTTGTTGCCGGAGGAAATCGCGTGAGAAGAACACTTGTGCTGTTCCTGTTGGTCAGTCTTGGCTCTCTATCTGTTGCACTCGGCTCCTACCTGCAGCCTCAGGGCGGCGGGCAGCCGCAGGCGCGAGTCGTTGAAGTCGAGAAGCTGAAAGACAATTTGTTCATGCTCAAGGGTGGTGGCGGCAACACAGCAGTATTCATCGGCACGAATGGAGTTGTGGTCGTCGATACGAAGAATCCCGGATGGGGGCAGCCCATTCTCGACAAGATCAAGGAACTGACTCCCAAGCCGGTGACCACAATCATCAATACACATACGCATGGCGACCACGTCAGTGGAAACGTGGAGTTTCCCGCAACCGTGGAAGTCATCACGCAGGACAATACTAAAGCCAACATGCTGAAAATGGCGCCCGTCAGTGGTATGGCCCAACGCGGAACGCCCACCAATATTTTCACGGAGAATAACGGCAAGGGTTTGCCGAAGAGAACGTTCAAGGAACGGATGTCGATCGGCAACGGTAACGACCGCATCGACCTCTATTACTTCGGCCGCGGCCACACCAACGGCGATGCATGGGTCGTCTTTACCGCGCTCCGCGTGATGCATGCCGGCGATATTTTTTCTGGAAAGAACCTCCCGCTGCTCGATGCCAACAACGGCGGCAGTGGAGTCGAGATGGGAGAAACGCTGGCGAAGGCAGCGGCCAACGTGAAGAACGTGGATTCCATCATCACGGGACACAGCACGGTCATGACGATGAACGACCTGCGCGAGTACTCCGAGTTCAACAAGGAATTTGCCGCCGCCGTTCGTGAAGGCAAGAAGGCCGGAAAGACTGTGGATGACATTGCAAACAGCTGGAAGATTCCAGCCAAGTTCGCCGGATATGCCGCGCCTCAGGCTGCGCGACTCAAAACCAACGTGCAGATTGTTTTCGACGAGGTGAAATAGCCCGGAGTGCTCGGTTCAACCTTGCTCCTGATGATGCAACTGGCGACCGGGACTGCTTCGGATTACGCAGTCGCGGTCACCTTCCAAATCAGAGGCAAGGTTGTTGTCGGGTTGGATGAACCCGTCATAACGCAGGTGACGCTGAGAAACGTCAATGGTGGAGGAGTTGGCACTCAATCCTTCGCGAACGGAACTTTCCGAATTAACAACGTCCCTTTCGGCGTCTATTGGATCTCTGTCGTCGACTCGCGCTTCAACCTGTACGAAAACCAGTTCCTGCTTCGCCAAGCGAAGGACTCTGAACGGGAATTGCTTATACGGCTGACGCGACGTGGGGAGTCCGCAGCGCCACCGGAACTCGATGCCGCGCTGTACGTGGTCGACGCAGCCACAATGAGGACAACGCCTCCGGAAGCCCTGAAAGAATTCGACAACGGCTTGAATGCCCTTCGCAATCGCAACCGCAACAACCCACCGGATGAGCACTTCAAGCGAGCGATCGCCAAAGCGCCCAGCTTCTACGAAGCTCATCTGCTCCTGGGTCTCGAGCATCAGAAGCAAAACAAAGATAATGATGCTATTCGCTCATTCGAGCGAGCCGCGGCGCTGAAGCCGGCCGAACACAGACCACAGCGTGAACTGGGCCAGCTTTACTGGAAAACCAATCAGTTCGAAAAGGTCGTCGATTCCCTTTCGAAACTGATTCAGGACAGTGCCGCCACATCCAGGGATCACTACAACCTGGGTTCAGCGCTTTATCGTCTCAACAAACTGGCTGAAGCGGAGGAACAACTTCTGGCCTCCATCAACAAAGGAACCGACACGGACCCTGCGCCTTTTCTCCAACTCCACAATGTCCTCATGAAAATGGCCGAGCCCCAACGGGGCTTGGCTGTTCTCGAAGACTATCTCAAGCTGTTCCCCTCCGACGCCAATCACGCGGCGATGGAGGAACGGGCGCGACTGTTGAGGGAACGTCTCAAGCTTCCATCGAAAGCTCCTCCCGGCTAGGACGTATCAAAGGCGGGGAATCGGAAACTGGACCAATCCTGCATCTCAAAACCGAAATCCCGAGATCTCAAAATGGACGAAATAAGTGCCTGCCCCGCTTCATCCATTTTGAGATTTCGGGATTTCGGTTTTGAGATGCAGGATTGGTCCAGTTTTCCGATTCCCCCGTCGTTTGTCGCTTAACCACGAAGCGATCCTTGCCACCGGGCGCAATATTCGGCAAAGTATCGGGTGGAGGATCTGCTGTGAGAAAAGATGCAACACGTTTTCTAGGCCTGTTCGCTCTCGTTTTGCTCCTCGCATCCTGCGGAAATGATTCTCAACCGACGGCGCCGGCAACACCCGCTCCGGCTCCACCCACGCCTTACAAGGCCAGCCTCGTTGCCCTGCCGGAGATACCGGTTCCTGCGGACAATCCCTTGACTGAGGACAAGGTCGCACTCGGCAAACAATTGTTCTTCGATAAACGACTGTCCAAAAACGGTGACATGTCGTGCGAGACGTGTCATCTGCCTGAAAAGGGCTGGACTGACGGCAAACCGCTCTCGGCCAAGTTTGATGGAAGTATGAATACTCGGCACACACCCACCTTGTACAACGTGGCCTATTACAAGGAATGGTACTGGGATGGTCGCGCCACATCTCTGGAAGGCCAGATTACAGCCGCATGGAGAGGCCAGATGGGTGGAGATCCGGAGGCCGTTGCCACTGCTCTGAACGGCATTGAGGGCTACAAGACCGCTTTCCAGAAAGCAATGGGCGGGCCCGCAACTGCGGACAATATACCGAAGGCATTGGCAAGCTTTGTGCGAACGCTTGTTTCCGACAATTCGCCATGGGATCGATACGAAAAGGGAGACAAGACCGCTGTTCCTGAAGATGCCATAAAGGGCTTCACGATTTTCAGCGACACTGACAAAGCGAACTGCACGCTGTGCCACCTCCCTCCTCTCTACACGGACACGCTGTTCCATAACGTCGGAGTCGGCTTCGACAAACCCACACCGGATCTCGGCCGCGGGAAGTTTCTTACCGACCAGGCAGCGAAGAGTGGCGGCAACGTGGACGAGGCCAAGAAGCTGGACGGTGCGTTCAAGACTCCCACCATTCGAAGTATTTACGAGAGCGGCCCCTTCTTCCACGACGGCCGCGCCGCATCCGTGGATGAGTCCGTCGATTTCATGCTGAAAGGTGGAATCAAGAATCCCACTCTGGACGAGAAGCTCAAGGCAAGGAAGATCACTGGGGCGGAACGAACTCAACTGCTGGCTTTCCTCAGAGCTTTGACTCCGGACCCGAAACCGTTCGAGAGGCCACAGCTCCCATAGTTCGTTTTGACGAAATATACGTTCGGCGGCTAGATTCTCCGCGTGACAATAAATCAAGCCGTCGAACGTATCCAGTTCGCTTATCCACAAATCTATTACTCATGCCATACCCGGCATGAACGTAGACGCTCCAGCCTGTCGCACCTTTCAGGCCGGGATTCCGAAATCCTCGTTCATCTGGATCGATCTGTGCCGATGACGCTCTCCGAACTCGCTTCCCATATGGATCTGGCGAGATCGACTCTTTCCGAGGCGGTATCCAAGCTCGAAAGGTTCGGCTATGTCGTCAAAGCCCGGCGTGAGGGCCTCGATAATAGACACATTGGAATCGTTCTGACCGGCAAAGGCGTCGCCGCCGTACGGGCCACATCCGTACTGGAAGCAGCACGCCTGCGCGCCGCGCTGTCGCGGTTACCCGCGGCGGATGTAGACAAGGCAATCTACGGACTGGAAACGCTCGCCCGGGCCTGCCGCGGCGGCTCCAGGAAAGAGAGGTGACTCGTGCTTAAGCGGATTCTCTACGGCGCCGTGGCTATTGTTGCCCTGATCGCTATCGTCGCCATTGTCGGTTCGTTTCTTCCCAAAGGCCACCGCGCCTCGCGCACGATGATCTACAAGGCTCCGACCTCAGCCGTGTTCGCCGCCATTACCGACGTCGAACAGTTTCCAAACTGGAGGTCGGATATTCAATCCGTTGAAGTGCTCGGTAACGATGGTAGAGGCATGCGCTTCCGCGAGACCAGTAGTCAGGGAGTCGTGACCTATCGGGTGGTCTTGAGGGAGCCCGACAAGAAGCTCGTCACGCGGATCGATGATCCATCGTTGCCGTTCGGAGGTTCATGGACTCTCGAAATTCAGCCCGTGCCCGAGGGTACGTCGCTCACGATCACGGAAGACGGCGAGGTCTATAACCCGATCTTTCGCTTCATGTCGAAAGTGATCTTTTCTCCCTATTCGACGATCGACCGATACCACGCTGATTTGCAGAAACGAACGGAGAATGGAAAGTAACGACTTGTGGTTACTCCTAATTCACTATGAAATGCCATGCGCTGTAGTAAGCGATTCCCTGTCCGCCGGAGTCGAACGCATTTACCGACCATTGATAAGATCCGGGGGGCAATGCGGGCGTGGTGATGCTGGTGTTTGAGGTCGATTGAGTGTGCACAAGCTGCCCCGTGGTGTTGTTATGTACCGAGACGGTGTAGTTGGTCGCGCCGGCAAAAGCGGTCCACTGAAGAGTCGGCGTTGAGGTGCTCACCGTGGATCCAGTGGGCGGTGATACAAGTTGCATGATCTTGTATAGACGCAGGGTCCCAGCGTTCACCTGTTGGTTGGGCGTGATCGTTATGGACTGGCCGGACCAGGCCCAGTAAGTACTGTCCGGCGCGACCGCATATATGTATAGGTTGCCGCTGGGCGGGTTGGAGATGGTGAAAGCTCCGTTAGCGCCGGTCGTCGTCTGAGCAAGGATGGGCTCCGTGTTGTAGTTTCCGGGCTGCTTGATGACCACACTCGCATTAACCAGCGGAGTGCTGCCCCACAACACCTGTCCGATTACTGAGGTGTTGCCTTGAGCGCCAAGAATCGTTATCGAATTGCTGCTCAGTGTCAGTCGATTCACCGGTAAATCATTACCCGACGTATCAGTCACCGTGACTCCGGAGAGCGTCAGGCTGCTGGTTCCTGGAGCGACCGGTATAAACACCAGGTTCGCAACGGTAAACGTTCCGGTTGGAGCGTTGCCGACCTGGAAGGCGTTGAAGGTCACCGTACCGGCTGCGTTGTCGATATTGATTGTCCCCGGCGGATTCGCAAAGCCCGCACCGGTTCCGCCCCTTACATTAGCCGAACTCAATTGGACGATATTCTTGTCGTAACTGATCGTCACCTGGTAGGAACCCACCGGGTTCGCGCTGTTGACGACCACGTCGATCGATGCGGGAACCATATTGGAACTCGGATTGTATTGAAGCGGCGCCGACGTTGTAGCGCCTACTGTCACCGTGAGAGGACCTGCCACCGCGTTGTCGGGCACACGCACCTGCAACTGTGTGCCTCCGGATTGAAGCACGGTCGCACTCAAAGTGCCGAACTTCACGACGTTGTTTTGCGGCGATACCACATCGAAACCGGCGCCCTCCAGGCTTATGGTTTCGCCCGGCGAAGCATTACCAAGAATATCGACAAGTTTCACAACGCAGCTCGTTCCCGATATCGTCACTATCCGGCCGTCACTCACCGTGTTTCCGACCTGCACGGTCACCTCTCCACAGACGGCATCGCTCGGAACCGTTACCGAAAGTGAGATCGCTGAAGCCGAGACTACGGTTGCGCCCGTCGTTCCGACCGCTCTTCGGAATAGGACGGTATTGGCTGAAGGGGTCAAACTGAATCCCATTCCAGTAAGCGTCACCGTACTCCCGCGGCTGACGCCGAAGAAGGGCGAGACGCCCGTCAACGCCAGCGGTGTCGTCGTTCCGGTCACAAACAACGGGTATTCGTTGCCGCCCATTGGGGCATCGACTCGATAAACTTGTATCGGACCGCTCACGGCGCTATTCGGCACGGTCAACGTCAGGCTCGTTGCTGTAGCCGAAGTTGGAATCACGCGGACTACACCGCCGCTCGTCGTGAACAACACACGAAAATCGGCTGGATTACCTGCGAATCCTGTGCCGCCAATGGTCAACGTCCCACCGGTTGATACGGGACTCGGAGAAACCGAGGTCACCACTGGAGTTACGAGGTTCGCGTTAATACGGCCGCTGAATAGCGCGAGTAACAGACAGTCACCAATGTTCACGGTTCCATTCAGGTTCAAGTCGCCGACGGACGCGGCTAGTGCCGGTTTGTTAATACCTCCCACCGTCAGAGCGCAGACCAGCGCGTCTCCGATATTGACTGTGCGATTTGCGTTCAGATCGCCGCGTTCGATGACTTTCATGGCAACGGGATTCGAATCCAAGCCGCCCGGATTCGTCACGATGATTGTGGAAGTACCAACCGCCGTCAGGCTCAACGTCCCGACGTTCGCCCGAAGATCGGTCGCATTCATGAATGTTGGCGAGGTTATAGAAGGGCCCACATTAACGTTGGCATTCCCGTCGAAGTTCGCCCCGCGAATGGTCAACATGAATGGACCACCGTAGAGCGGCGCCAGCGACTGGCTCAAACCGGCGGGGTTAGCGCTCAGAGAGTTGATGGTCGGCGTCTGGCCCGAGGTTACCGTGAATCCTGAGAACGGCATCGACGTCCCAGCCGAGGTTGTGACCACGATAGTGCGAAGACCCATGGCTGCGCCCTGCGCAATCGTGATGCTTACAGGCAAGGACGTATCCGTCCCTCCGGTTCCGATCGCGGCCGTTACACCGGATCCGCTGAAACTCACCAAGCTGGCGCCCGACAGGTTTACACCGGAAATAGTGGCGGAGGGGGTCGAACCCGGGATTCCGCCGGTGGGATTGATACCGGTAATTGCCGGTTGCGTCCCGCCGGTCACCGTAAACCCGGAAAATGGCGACGACGTGCCGGAGGCCGTGGTCACCGTGACGGTCCGCAAGCCCGACGGGGCGCCGCTCACTATTGTGATCGTCACAGGCAGAGACGTCGTTGTCCCTCCGCTCCCGATGGCTGCTGTGACTCCGCTTCCGCTGAAACTGACAAGGTTTGCTCCAAGCAGGTCTGTGCCCAAAATGGTTGCGCCGACCGTAGATCCGACGTAACTGGATGGTGGCTGGATTGACGTGATCACCGGTGCGGGCTGGGGCGGATTTACTGTGAATCCGGAAAACGCTGCCGACGTGCCGGCGGACGTGGTCACCGTAAACGTCCGCAATCCCGTGACGGCGCCGCTTGCAATCGTGATCATCACAGGCAGGGATGTCGCTGTCCCTCCGCTCCCTATGGCAGCGCTGACTCCGCTTCCGCTGAAACTGACGAGACTTGCCCCAAGCAGATTGGTTCCCGCGATTGTTGCGCCGACTGTCATACCCACGTTGCCGACAGACGGATTGATCCCGGTGATTGCCGGAGTTATTGGGGCCGGGTTCACCATAAACCCGGTAAACGGCGCCGAAGTACCGACGGACGTGGTCACGGTGAACGTCCGTAAGGTTGTGGCCGCATTGCCGGCAATCGTAATCGTCACCGGAAGACTCGTTGCCGTTCCGCCAGAACCTACGACGGCAGACACACCGGCTCCGCTAAAGGTCACTCTGTTCGCCGTATCGAGATCGGTGCCTGTGATCGTCGCCCCGAGGACTTGCCCTTGAGTACCAACTCCCGGCGCGATGTCGGTAATGACAGGGAGAGTGCCTCCGCTACCGCCAACTGTGAAAGTCAGCGCACCGGACGTGCCGCCGCCGGGCGCCGGTGTACTCACGGTGATCGGGTAATTTATTGGATTCGGCGTGAGAACTCCGGCCGGCAGGATTGCTGTCAATTGGGTCGGGCTGACGTACGTGGTCGCCAGTCCCACCGTTCCGCTTCGCAGTGCGATCGAACTCACACTAAAATTCGTACCAGTCAAGGTAATCGTTTGATCTCCCGACCCGACGGGAGCCGAGGAGGGATCGATTAACGTCAACGTCGGGACTGGATTGCATGTGGAACTGACGACCAATGAAACCGGAATCGATAACGTGCTGTTCAGCGCTTGCGGCGCTGAAATGGTCAAATTGCCTGCATAGACGCCGTTGGGCAGGCCGGCAGGGTCCGCCGTAACCGTGACGGTGGTGGTGTCGGTTCCGTTTGCCGGATTAACACTCAGCCAGTTTCCTCCCGACAGAACACTCGCTGACACCGACCAGGTAAACGAGCCTGAGCCATCGAGCGTGATTGTCAGCGACCGCGTCAACGCAGCCGACGCGCTGCAAGCAGCCAGGTCGATTGAACCGAGGGACGCCGTTACCGCCGCCTGTCCAGCCGGTATCGGGGTCATTTTGCGAACAACGTTATGCACCGGGTCCAGCAGATAGATGTTGTTGAAGCCATCGGCTGCGAGCGGCCCGGTGATCAGCGATGCAGCCAAACCTGGCACTGCTTCGCCATCCAAAACACTGTAAATCACGCCTCCGTATGAGGCGCCTGCGAACGGAGTCTGCGTGAGGTTGGAATTAAGCTTCGAAACTCTCCCGCTGACGGAAACCAGCACGTTCCCCGAAGGATCGATTGCCAACCCGCTCACGCCGGCCGCGATTGCGCTGATGATGGTTCCATCGGTTTGAATCTTTCGCAGCCGGCCGCTGTCCACAAAGTAAACGTTACCGGCAGGATCAACCGAGATGCTCGTGATACTGGTCGAAACCTGAGCAGACACCGCGAGTCCACCGTCTCCAGTGAAGCCGGCCTGTCCGGTGCCGGCGATGGTGGAAATAAGTCCGTTCGCGTCTACTTTGCGAATCCGGCCGATAGCGTCACCGATGTAAAGGTTCCGATCCGAATCCACGGCCACCGACCGTGGGGTCCGCAACTGCGCTAAAGGCGCCGGAATACCATCGCCATTGAAGCCGTTCGTGCCGGAACCGGCGACGGTAGTAATAATCCCGCTTGTCGATACCCTGCGAATTCTATTGTTGTTGAAATCTGCGATGTAGACATTCCCCGTCGCGTCGACGGCAATACCCTGAGGGTTATTGAGAGTGGCCAGTGTCGCCGCGCCACCATCGCCGGCGAATCCCGCGGTCCCGATCCCGGCAAAAGTCGTGACCGTTCCATTGGTTGAAACCATGCGAACGCGATGATTGTTCGAATCGACGATGTAAAGATTCCCCGCGCTGTCACTTGCCATGTTGGCCGGGCTGTTCATTTGAATCTGCGCGGCAGGGCCGCCGTCGCCGCCAAAGCCGGGAGGGCCGCTACCGGCAAGGGTTGTAATCAGTCCGGTGGACGCACTGACCTTGCGGACGCGGTTGTTCGCGCTGTCGCTGATATAAAGATCGCCGTTTGAATCCACAGCCAATTCCACCGGCACTCTCATCGCAGCACTCGTTGCAGGACCACCATCGCCGGAGAATCCGACGACACCGCTTCCCGCCACCGTACTCATGATCCCGGCGGCGGAAACCATCCGAACCCTGCTTGTGCTGTTGTCGATTATGTAGAGATTCCCCGGACCGTCCATCGCCAGACCCTGCGGCAATGTCAATTGCGCCGCCGTTGCCAGGTTGCCATCGCCCGCAACGCCGGCGGCAAGAGTTCCATCCCCTGCGACCGTCGAGATGATCCCGTTGGCTCCGACTCTTCGCACGCGCCGATTGCTTCGATCCGCGATATAGAAACCACCGGCGGAATCCGGAAGCACACTGAAGGGCGACGATAACCCGGCCGCCGTCGCCGGGCCGCCGTCGCCGCTAAACGTTGGCGTGCCCGTACCCGCGACGGTGGTAATCGTCCCGTTGGTCGAAACCTTGCGGATGCGATGGTTGCCGGTATCGGCAATGTACACGTTACCGAGGTTATCGATGCCAACACCGCGCGGCGCGGACAGTCTTGCCTGGTTGGCGGGACCGCCGTCGCCGCTGAAGCCAGGTGAACCGGTGCCGGCGATCGTCGTGATCACTCCGTTAGCATCGACCTTGCGCACGACACTAAACGTGCTGTCGGCAAAGTACAGGTTGCCGGCGCTATCGAACGTGAGGCTCCGAACTGCGCCCAACTGTGCCGACGTCGCAGGGCCGCCATCTCCACCGCGGCCGGGTCTGCCGGTGCCCGCGAAAACAGTGAGATCTCCATTCGAGGTGATCTTGTAGATCTGGGCTCGGCTGTCGCTGCCGACATACGTGTTTCCGGAACTATCGACCGCAATTCCTGCCAACCGTGGCAATGGCTGGGACAATGCCGCGCCGTTTGTGATGCCACTTGGTCCGACGCTGGTCGCGATCGAGTACGGGCCGGTGACCGCCGGCCCGACATGGAACGTCACTGGAATAGTGACGGGAGAATTTAAGGCGCCCGTTGCTGCTATCGTAATCGTACCGGTGTAGTCGCCATTGGCGAGGCTTCCCTGGGTCGCCGTCACCAGAACCGATCCGGCGCCCGTACCCGACGCCGGCGAAACTGAGAGCCAGCCGCTCGAACTGGCCGAGGCCGTCCAGTTGAGCGTGCCGACGCCGGCATTCTCGATGGCCACGATCTGCGTGAGATTGCCCGTCGTACTCAAAGGAATTTGTTGGCGGTCCACACTAATGATCGGAGCACCCGACAGCATTTGCAGTAAAACGACAATGGTCGCCGGCGAATCCAGCGCACCGGGTATATCGACCGTGATCGAGCCGGTATACGTTCCAAAAGCCAATCCGCTGGTGTTGAATGAAATGGTGAAGTCGTTCGGCACACTTCCAGTGGTCGGATTGATCGAAAACCAGTTTCCGCCGGCTGGAGTGATAATCGACCCTGTTGCAGTGAAGTTGCCTTGCTGCGCGGTTCCGGAATTGATCACGGTGACCGTCTGCGGCGGCGGATTCGGACCACCAACGCTCGCTCGTTGCTGAATGATTCCCGGAATGAGAGACAGCGTTGGAGGCGGAACGATCAACTCGATTGGAATGGTGACGCTGCCGTTGACGCTCGACGGCGCCGTTACGATGATCGAACCGTTGTACGTTCCGACCGGGAGACTCCCCGGAATGACGACGTACGATAGCGTGGTCGTACCTAGCCCACTCGTCGAGGAAACCGCCCCGAAAGCAGTCGTGCTCCCAAGCAGGAGCCAGTTGCCGCCCGACGGCGTTGTGATGTTGGCCGTGGCCGTCCAGGGTACGGGCGCGCCCTCGTTGTTAATGGTGATCGAGCTGCTCGTGGTACCGGATGCCACCGTGTGATAGCGCGTCGTCGCAGGTGAAACGGTCAGGATCGTCGAACCCGGCGCCGCCGCCGTCAACTTGCGGACGACGTTCGTTTCAGGATCGGCGATGTAGATGTTGCCGAATGCGTCCACGGTCACGTCATCGGCCATCAGTGCCGCTGTCAGAGCGGAACCACCGTCGCCGTTGAAGGCGTTGCCGCCGGAGCCCGCGAAGGTGGAGAAAGTCGTGGCCGGAAGGCGACGAAGGGTGTTGTATGCCGACATCGTTATCGCATCGGCGGCGTCGAGACCGATTGAAGTTGCGATGACACCCGTATTGCCGACCAGGCTGATTATTCCGGACGGCGCGATTCTGCGCACACGGGAGTTGCCGGTGTCGGCAATCAGCAGATTGCCGACGGAATCGACAAGCACTTTCCGTGGACTCGACAAAATCGCCGCGACGGCAGGTCCTCCATCCCCACCGGATCCGATTGCTCCGGTCCCGGCAATCGTCTGAATGAATCCGTCTACGCTGATTCTGCGAATGCGATGATTGCCGGTATCCGGGAAATACACGGTCCCTGAGGCATCGACCGTCACACCCCACGGGGCATTGATCCGAGCTGAAGTCGCAGGACCACCGTCTCCCAGGAATCCCGAAGTGCCCGTACCGGCAATCGTCTGAATAACACCGTTGGTTCCGATTTTTCGGAGACGCCCGTTGCCGTAATCCGAAAAATAAATGGCCCCGGCGGAATCGACACTGATTCCACGCGGCCGATTCAACTGTGCTGCCGTGGCCGGACCACCATCTCCGCTGAAGCCGCGGACTCCGGTTCCCGCTACGACGGTCATCGATCCGTTCGCAGCCACTTTCAGAATGCGGTCTCGATCGAAGTCGGAGATGAAGACGTTACCCGATAGATCAACGGCTACACCGTCCGGATAAAGCATCTGGGCGGACAATGCAGTTGGACCTTCCGCCGCGCCGCCGCCGGCAAGCGAACTGATCGTTCCGTTCGAGTCAATCATGCGGATGCGGTGGTTGAATTGGTCGGCAAAGACGATGTTGCCGGCCGAATCAATCAACATTCCGTAGAAGTCACCGAAGCCTGCCGACGTGGCCGGGCCGTTATCGCCGGTGAATCCGCCAAGACTGCCGTTGCCGGCAACCGTCGTGATCGTTCCGCCCGGAGTCACTTTGCGGATCCGATTGTTTGCTTCGAAGTAGACGTTTCCGGCTGCATCCACCGCTATCGCCTGCGGGCTGGTGAGTGTCGCTGAAGTAGCGGGGCCATTATCTCCGCTGAAACCTATCGTCCCTGTACCGGCGACGGTCGAGATCAATCCTGTTGCAGCCGTGATTTTTCGGATGCGGTGATTGGCCCGGTCCGACACATAAACGTTGCCGGCCGAGTCCACGGCGATACTCGACGGAGCCGATAATGTTGCAGAGGTAGCGGGGCCGCCATCGCCGCTGAAGCTGCCGACGCCCGTGCCGGCGATCGTACTGATGATTCCGGATGGGCTGACTTTCCGAATACGGTTGCCGCTTTGCTCCACGATGTAGGCATTTCCTGCGGTATCCCAGGCAACGCCGGATGGGAAACTCAAGGTTGCGAAGGACGCCGATCCGCCATCCCCGATGACGACCGCGGCGCCGCTGCCGACTGTGGCGATAACGCCCCCGCCTGCGAATATAGAAATGACTCCATTGGGCGCCACCTTCCGGACGCGGTTGGTGTTCGAGTCCGCAATCAGAACGTTTCCACTGGGATCCACCGCCAGACCGTGCGGCTGGTTCAACTGAGCCTCGACAGCGGGCCCGCCGTCACCGCCGGTGCCGGTCTGACCGTTTCCAGCAAAAGTGGTCAGGACGCCGGCCGGCGTAATCTTGAACACCTTGTTTAACGGCCGGTCGGTAACGTAGTAGTTCCCCACGGCGTCCATTGCGATTCCGGTCAGCGTCGAAAGCGGTTGCAATGCAGCGTTGCCTCCTTCGCTGATAACGCTCTGTCCGGCTATGGTCGAAATGGTGTACGTCGTAGGCGTTGCCCCAACTCGATACACTACGGGCAACACCACCGGTGAGTTTGCAGCGCCAGTCCCGGTTATGGTTATCGTTCCTGTGTGCACGCCGGCGGCGAGACCTGCGGAGGTCGCGGAAACGATGATCGTTCCGGCGTCCGTACCCTGAGTCGGTGAAACACTCAGCCAGCCTGAACTGGACGAAGCGGCAGTCCAATCCAATGTGCCGCCGCCGATGTTGCTGATCCCGACATTCTGACTCGCTGGGTTCACGCCGAACGTCGACGTGAAGTACAGGCTGTTGCGGCTCGTGCCAATCGTCGGCGGGAGTGCAACCATCGTCAACGTCACTGGAACGGCGAGAGGCGTGTTAACCGCACCAGGTGAGGTAATGATGACTTCACCTGTGTAGGTTCCGGCCGCTAAGCCCGCCGTGTTGTAATTCACGGTCAATGTTGTCGATGCTGTTCCGGAACCCGGCGACACCGATAGCCAGTTTCCTCCCGGCGGTGTCGTCACAGCAGTTGACGTTGTGAAGTTCAGCGCGCCCGTTCCCGTATTGGTAACGAGAATAACTCCGGGTGCGGGGTTGGCGCCTCCAACACCCGACCGTTGTTGAATGGTGTTCGGAGCGACGGAGATCGTCGATTCCGGCACGATCAGGACGACCGGAAACGTGACACTCCCATTCGGCGCCTGCACCGATGAAATGGTCACACTACCGAAATACGTTCCACTTGCAAACGTTGGGCCGACTGAAGCCGTGATCGTGAGGTTGCCTGACCCGGTACCGCTTGGGTTGTTTACTCGAAGCCAGCTTCCACCAACCGGAGTCGACACAGTAGCCGTTGCAGTCCAGTCGAGAGTAGCCCCTTCGGTGTTGAAGGACCTAATAAGTGAGATGGACTGGGTTACATTAGGCGCCGGTACGATCGTGACATAAAGTGTCGTTGCCGGCGAGACGCTCAAGACACCGGAACCGGCAGGAACAGGCGTGAGTTTACGCACGACGTTGGTTTCCAGATCGGTAATGTAGATGTTTCCCGAGCTATCGACGGTTACGTCATGAGCCATGAGCTGGGCGGTTAACGCCGAGCCTCCGTCGCCACCGAAGGCAGCGGAACCGGCACCGGCAAACAGACTCAGGGTGTTGCCGCCGGAATACTTTCGAAGTTGCGCCGACGTGGACATCACGATCGTCCCATCCGGATCTGCGGTAACGGACCACGCTCCCTGGTTCGTACCGATAGTCGTGATGGTCCCGCCCGGCAGAACCGCACGAAGGCGTGCATTGCTGGTGTCGGCGATATAGAGGGTCCCGGTGGCGTCCATCGCGATGTTTCGCGGACTGGCAAGCTGTGCAGACGTGGCCGGTCCGTTGTCTCCACCAAATGCACTGGTTCCGTTGCCCGCAAACGTCGAAATGGTGCCATCCGGCTGGATCGCGCGAATCCTGTGGTTATTGCTGTCCGCAAAGTAGAGGACGCCCTTGGCGTCGAACGCCAGCCCAAGCGGGAAGTTCAACTGCGCCGCGGTTGCCGCGCCGCCATCACCGGCGAATCCCACGACACCCGTACCGGCAATCGTCTGGATGATGCCATTGGGTGTGATTTTACGAATGCGAGCGTTGCTGTTATCCGAAAAGACCACGTTACCAAGAGTGTCGATAATGACGCCGCTCGGGAATGCCAGTTGAGCCGCTGTCGCAGGGCCGCCATCACCGCTAAACCCGAGCACCCCTGTCCCGGCGATGACGGATGTAACTCCGTTGCTGACCTTCAGGATTCGGTGCCGCGCGGTATCCGCGACGTAGAGGTTTCCCGACAAATCGGTGGTCACCCCGGCAGGATAGAGGAGCTCCGTGGTTGTGGCCGTCGGTGTCTCTTGAACGCCGTTACCGGCTACGTTTGTGAATGTGCCATTTGAAACTACGCGAACTCGATGGTGCCATTGATCCGCAAATGTAAAGTCGCCGGATGGGTCGACCGTGAGACCCCACAGGTCATAGAGAGGCGCAGACAACGCTGGACCGGTGTTACCGGTATAACTGCCTCCTCCGAAACCAGCAACGGTCGTGATCACTCCACCGGCAACCATACGGATTCGGTTGTTCGCTGTGATGTAAAGGTTTCCTGCAGAATCGAGGGCAAGGGTTTGGGGCGCACTCAATTGTGCCGACGTTGCGGGACCGTTGTCGCCGCTGAATCCATTCACACCCGTTCCCGCAATCGTCGTAATGATTCCGGTCGCGGCTGTGATGAGCCGAACGCGGTTATTGACACGGTCGGCGATGTAGACGTTACCCTGGCTGTCAACGGCCACACCCGTGGGACTGTTCAAAGTCGCCGAAGTTGCCAGTCCATTGTCGCCGCTGGATCCGGCAGTTCCCGTTCCCGCAATCGTACTGATGATTCCATTTGAGACCTTGCGAATCCTATTGTTGCTCTGGTCCGCAATGTAGAGATTGCCCGCGCCATCCACTGCAATACCTGGCGCGAAGGTGATAGTCGCGACCGTCGCCGGACCACCGTCCCCCGAGAATCCGGAGGTGCCGGTGCCCGCCACTGTAGTGATCAGGCCGGCCGGCGTCACTTTGCGAATGCGCCTGCCACCTGTATCCGATATGAACAGGTTGCCGCTCGGATCTATGG
>Ga0137427_10000718_pt1 | contig 16130 bp, 12 predicted proteins | sample EasRivERMZT700_2_FD_102309 | JGI IMG/M metagenome (GOLD analysis project Ga0137427, IMG submission 102309) | Soil microbial communities from meander-bound floodplain in the East River, Colorado, USA - East River MetaG ERMZT700_2 | ecosystem: Environmental > Terrestrial > Soil > Floodplain ...
ACAGGGATTCGAACCCCGATAACCTGCTCCAGAGGCAGGTGTCCTACCGTTGAACGATCTCCCAGCAAGAAAATCGAAGCAGGCTGGACCTACAAAAGTAACAGTACTCGATGGACGCGGGCAAGGCTTACGACAAAGGGCTCGGCAAGCTCAATCAGTCGAGCAAACCGCGAGCCTCTGACATGCGAAGGATGTCGCGCCGAAGCAGCGGCGAGAGTCTCAATCCCGCGGAGGCGCTGCGATCGCGTTCCAGTAGCGGTCCGTCTCGTCCTGATTCTCCGTCGCGATCTGGAAGGAAAGGCCTCGGTGTGCGGGCCTTCGCGGAACAGGCAAGAAGTCTGCCCCCGTAAAGTCAACCGAACTGAACCTGGCGCGTAGTGCGCGACGTGTGCCTGTAATTTCCGGACCGTTGACGCGTTTAAGTAAAAAGGTGAATCAATGCTCGAAAAATGGACTCGGGACTTCACGCAGGCCGCGCGCAGTCTGGTCCGCGCGCCGGGCTTCACGCTCATCGTCGTCGCGACGCTCGCGCTCCCCATTGGAGCGAACACGGCGATCTTCAGCCTGGTCAAGACCGTGCTCATCCAACCCTTACCGTTCCCAAACGCGGACCGGCTGGTACATATCGCCGGCACGGCCCCCGGAACCGATCAACCGGAAGAAATCGGCGTGCCCGACGAGCTGTACGTCGAGTACCGCGAGAGCGTCCGCGCGCTCGAGGACATCGGCCTTTACGGCACCGGTTCGTCCACGTCACGCGCGGAAGGCCATGTCGACCAGCTCTTCCTGACTCAGGCGACGCCGTCGCTCTTCACGACGCTGGGCGCACAGCCCCTGCACGGTCGCCGGCCCACCGACCAGGACGACGCCAATGTCGTCGTGCTCAGCCACTGGCTCTGGCAGAGCTGGTTCAACTCCGATCAGGCCGTGCTCGGCCGGAGCTACACCTTTGCGGGCCAGAACCGGCAGGTGATCGGCGTCATGAAACCGGAGTTCCGGTTCCCTGATGAGCGCGTCGCGTTCTGGGTCCCGTTTGTCATTCGCCCCGCGCAGGTCACGCCGGGCGGATTCGGTCCGCGCGCGGTCGCGCGCATGGCACCGGGAACGGACCGGCCGGCGCTCGTGGCGCAACTCGAACCGCTCGCGCGACGCGTGCAGCAGCGGCTGGGCGGACCGGCGCCGTACGTAAAGATCATGGAGCGTCACAAGCCGGTCGTGAAGCCCCTTCGCGAGCAATTGGTCGGCAAGATCTCGACGGCACTGTGGATTCTGCTCGGCACGGTCGGCATCGTCTTTCTCATCGCGTGCGCGAACGTCGCCAGCCTGTTCACCGTCCGGGCGGAGAACCGGCGCCGCGATCTGGCGGTGCGCCGCGCGCTTGGCGCCGGACGAATGGATCTGGTGCGCTCACAGGTGACGGAGTCCGTGCTGCTCGCGGCCGCGGGCGGCGCGGCTGGCGCGTTCATCGCGTGGGCTGGCGTTCCGATCCTGATCCGCGCCGCGCCCGATGCGGTCGCCGGCGGATTTTCCAGCGCACCCATTCCCGGACTCGCGACCGCGGGTCTGGACCTCACGGCGCTGCTCTTCACGCTGGGCATCTCGGTGTTGGCGGCGTGCGCGTTCGGTCTGCTACCGGCTCTCCGCGTCACGGGCTCGCGTCTTGGCGGCTTCCAGCAGGCCGGACGCGGCATCGTCGGCCGCAGCACGCTCGGGCGCGACGCGCTTGTCGTCGTGCAAACCGCCGCGGCGCTCGTCCTCCTGGTTGGAGCCGCGCTGCTCATGCGCAGTTTCTGGCAGCTCAGCAACGTCAACGCCGGGTACGACACGAAAGACATCTTCACGTTTCAGATCGCGGCCAGTCGCCCTGATCTCACCGATCGGGCCTCGATGTCGAGGTTTCAGTACGAGTTCATGGATCGTCTGAAGGCGCTGCCGGGCGTCGAATCCGTCGGGTACGTCACCACTCTTCCGCTGGACGAGGGCGCCGGCAGCCAGAACATCACCACGCAACGGATCGTGGCCAATGGCGCCGAAGCGCCCCTCCTTCGTTTCGCGGGCGCCGGCGGCGCGTACTTCCAGACGATGGGAATCGCACTTCGGCGCGGTCGGTACTTCGAGCGAGTCGAGGAACAACAGGGGCTGCCCAATGTGATCATCAGCGAGTCGGCGGCCGCGTTGTTGTTTCCCGGCGAGGATCCGATCGACAAGCAGGTGCGCCCCGCCGCCGGTGCTGCAGAGACGTGGTACAGCGTCATCGGCGTGGTCGAGGACGTCCTCATTGACGACCTTCGCCGTGCATCTCCGGAGCCGATGGTGTATCTGCCGGCCGTGAACCCGTCGCCGGCGTACGTCATGAAGTCGGCCCGTGCCGACCAACTCGAGCCTGAGGTTCGCGCGATCATTCGCGAAGTCATTCCGACGTCGCCGATGTATCGCATCTTCACGATGAAGCGACTGGCCGCGAACGCGATGGCCAATCTCTCATTCACGATGCTGATGGTGGGCATCGCCGCAGTGCTCGCGCTGGTCCTCGGCGCGGTGGGCCTGTATGGCGTGCTCTCGTATCGGGTGACGCAGCGGGCGCGGGAGATCGGCGTCCGCATGGCGCTGGGCGCCCAGGCGAACTCCGTGCGCTGGATGTTTGTCAGGCAGGGCGGCCAGGTCGCGCTGCTCGGCGTGATCGTGGGCGCGCTGGCCGCGGCGGGCCTCACGACGTACATCCAGACGCTGCTGTTCGGCGTCGGGCGCTTCGACGTCACCGCGTTCGCGGGCATGTCTGCCGTGATGCTCGTGGTCGCGATGCTTGCGAGCTACGTCCCAGCGCGGCGCGCCTCGCGTGTGGATCCGCTCATCGCGTTGCGGGCGGAGTAGTTAAGCCAAAAGCCAGAAGCCAAAAGCTAGAGAATCATCATGAAGAGATTCGGAGTCGCTTTTCTCGTACTCGCGGTCCTCGCGCCGGCTGCCGCCGCGCAGACCGCCGCCGCCAGCTTCACGGGCAAGTGGGAAGGCACGCTGATCACGCAGCGTCCGGACGGCACCGAGGGCAATCCAAGTCCGGCCCAGTTCAATCTGACGCAGAACGGGAAGGAGCTCACCGGCACCGCGGGCCCGCCCGATCAACAGGCACAGATGGACAAAGGCGCCGTCAACGCCGGCATGGCGACGTTCGAAGTGCGCCCGCCCAACGGGTCGGTGTACAAGTTCACGCTGACGATCGTCAAGGAACGGCTGCAGGGTGAGGTGATCATCGAGCGAGACGGCGTCGTGCGAGCCAAGGGGAAGATCGACGCCGGGAAAGCGAAGTAGGGTGTTCCGGTTTTCCTGGCTCGACTTCAAGGTCGGGTTCCGGATGCTTGTCCGGTATCCGGGGCTCACCCTGGTGGGCACGGCGGCCATTGCGATTGCGATCGCGTTGGGTACGGTCTACTTCGAGGCGGTCAACAAGTGGCAGAACCCGCGCCTGCCGATTCCGGATGCCGACCGCGTGATCTCAATTCGCAACTGGGACGTGCAGACGCTCGCCGTCGAGGCGCAGTCGCTGCATGACTTCGCGATCTGGCGCCGGCAAGTCAAGACCGTAGACCACCTGGGCGCGGCCATCGCGTTCGTGCGTAACCTCGCCACCGAGGACGGACGCGTGGAGCCAGTGCGGGGAGCGGAGGTCACGGCCAACGCGTTCGGGTGGCTACTGACGGCACCGCTGCTGGGGCGCTCGCTGACCGAGAAGGATGAACAACCGGTGGAGCCGCCGGTGATCGTCATCAGTCACACGCTGTGGACGACACGCTTTGCCAGTGATCCGGGCGTGGTGGGTCGAACGGTGAAACTGGGCGCCGCGACTGGAACCGTGGTCGGGGTGATGCCGGAAGGCTTCGGCTTTCCGGTGAACCACAAGATCTGGACGCCGTTGCGCGTGGACGGCGCGACGCTCTCGCCGCGCACGGGTCCGGCCGTGTCGATCTTCGGCCGCCTCGCCCCCGGCGCGTCCCTCGACGACGCGCGGACCGAGCTCGGCGCCATCGGGGCACGCCTGGCGGCCAGCACGCCGGAGACGCACAGGAATCTGCGACCGCGAGGCAGAAGCCTGACCACCGGTGCTAATCTTCGCCGCTGATGATTCCCTCCGATCCGCGGACGTGGACGGACTTCAGTAATCCAGGGCAGCACGGCTTCGAGAAGATTGACCGCGACACGACCCTCGAGCGAGCGTTCGTGGCCGTTGCCGTCGCGTGCGGGATTGCGGCGGGCGTGATCCTGTTGTCGCTCGTCGCCAGCCAGCGGCCGCCGTTCATCAGCGGGGACATGGCGCGCGTCGTCGTGCCAGGCCTCGCCGTGCTCGCGGGTCTGTCGCTCGGCCTGCGATGGATGACCAACAACTACTATCTCGTCGACCCGTCGCGCCACGCTGTCTTCTATCACTTTCAGTCTCTGGTCTTCCGCAGCGTGCGCCTCCTGCTCGAGGGGAAGGACATCGTCGCCACGTCCGTGGAGGCGCGCCGGCGGCGGTCGAAGCACCGATCGTGGTGGGAGCACCGCGCCGTCCTGATTGGGGCTGACGGCCGGATCGTGCCAATGAGCAATTGGCATCGGGACGACGTGTGGGCGGCGAACAACATCGCGCGGGATCTCGCGAAGCAGCTCGATTGTCCATCGCATGAGGCCGCCGAAGAGAGCCGGCTCGTCGTCAAAGTCGAACACGGCAGCACATCGGTGTCGTTCGAGCCGTACGCGTCGAGAATGCGGCACCCGGTGGTGCAGGTCGTCGTGGTCGTGTTCGTGTTCGTGGTGCTCGGCCTGGTGTGGTTCGGGGGCTGGCGCTAGGTGGGGACGACGCCTCACGCCATCCGTGTCGGTTCGTCGCTATTCGAGGCGGCCCGCGGAAACGCGCGAAGCGCCGGAAGCACGCCGGCGACCAGCTCGCTCACCTGGCGATAGCGATTGGCGGGCGCGCCGGCCACGGCGACCTGCAGCACCCGCTCCAGCTCACGCCAGTGCGGTCCGTCACCGTTGAACCGCACCGGTTGCTGACCGATCGCGAGCAGGAGCTCGCCCGTAGTTTTTCCGTCGAACGGCCGCGTGCCCGTGACGGATTCCGCGATCATGACGCCGAGCGCGAAGATGTCCGTGCGCTCGTCCACCGAGCCGCCAGTCATCTGCTCGGGCGCCATGTATCCGAGCGTCCCCATGACGGCGCCGGCTTGCGTGAGCCCCGTGTCTTCGTTGCCGCTCGCGACGAGCTTGGCCAGTCCGAAGTCGAGGACCTTCACACGATCGCGTCCGTCCGGCCCGGTCGCGATGATGGCGTTCTCCGGCTTGAGGTCGCGATGCACGATGCCCTGGGCGTGCGCGGCCTCGACGCCCGCCAGCACCTGCTCGAACCACTCGGCGGCCACCGCGGGCGGGCAGATGCCGTGACGGCGAAGCTCTGCGCGCAGCGTTCGACCGCGTACCAGCTCCATCGCGATGAACGCGCCGTCGGCGCCGACCGGACCGAAGTCGTAGACGGCCACGACGTTCGGATGCGTGAGCCGCGCTGCCGCCTGAGCCTCGCGTTCGAAGCGGCGGAGCGCCTGACGATCGCCAAACGCGCGTCCGAGCAGAATCTTGACCGCGACGGCGCGCGCCAGCCGGAGGTCGGACGCCTCGTACACCGCGCCCATGCCGCCCCGGCCGAGGAGTCGTTCGAGCCGGTACTTCCCCGCGATCGTCCGTTCGACCGGCAGCGTCAGCGTCAACACGGCGCCGTCATCGCGGCAGATCGTCTCGGTCGTGTCGTAGCAGGCGCCGCATCGCGGACATTCCTTCAGCAGATTCACGAGGGCGGTCTCGAGTTTCGACAACACGTCGTGGCGGATTCGCCGGTCGTCATCCGCGCGTTCCTTCAGGCGCGCGTTCTCACGCGCCAGGGCAATCTGCCGGGCGATCGCCTGGAGCAGCGCCAGGTCCGCCGACGAGTAGGGCTCCTCGGATTTCTTCTCGCCGAGCATCAGGAGACCGGCCAGATGCCGATCCGCGTCGCTCATCGGCACGATCAACCGCACACCGGTCTCACGCAGCCACGCACGGTCGGCGGCCGAGAGTGATTCGACCGCCGGACTCCCGGACACCTCGATGATCCGGTTCTCGCGTTCGGCGAGCTGCACGAGTGGCGCCGCCGGCCCCAGCTCGGCCGTGTGGATGTATCCGCCAGACGAGTACGACAGCGCCAGCGAGGACCGATCGGCCTCGCGATACCAGATGAACAGACACCGCGGATGAAACGCCGCCTCGATCTCGTGGCTGACGAGTTTCGACACGGCCGAGGCGGAGTCCATCTGACCGACGTCCTCGACGAGCTTCACCAGGATCCGCTCGCGATCGTACGTCTCGCGGAAGAACCGGCGATCGACCCAGCGCATCAGCCGCGTGCGAAACCTGAGGCTGACGACAGCAACGCCGAGGACGTAGAGATACGTCGAGTTCGTGACGAGCAGCCGGCCGATCGGCTCGTCGCTATGGACGATCACGCCGTACACGAGCGCCGCGACCGGCAGGAACACGAGCACCTGCAGCGCCTGCTTCGCCAGCAGGTACTGCATGCCGCGGCGGATGACGACGGTGATGTCGAAGACCTGATGCTTGATGATCGCGTAGCCGAAGCTGATCGGAATCAGCGTCGTCGCGAGGTTCGCCGGCGTGTTCCAGCCCGCGGTGATCCCTTGAAGCGCCGGCACGAACTGGCCCAACGCCCGAAGTGCCGACACTACGGCAAAGGGGGTTACTCCGGCGACGGTCCCCCACACGATCCATCGCAGCCGGCGCCGGTCGTCGGCGCGCTCCACGTGCCGATAGCTGTGTGCCAGCGCGGCGAGCACACCGACCCCGACGAGCGCCTGACTGACGAGGACGATGGGCGAGAACCAGAATTCGATCGGCGCGATCACCGTCCACCCGACGACGTACCGATCCACGCCCAGCAGCATCAGCCCGAACTCCGGCACGCTCCCGGTGAGCGCCACGAATCCACAGGTCGTGTACACGAGCGCCCGCAGCCACCGGAGCGGGCGCGGTGGATTCGCGTGAGGAAAACGGAGGTAGAAGTCGAGTCCAATCGCCAGGTGCAGCGGCGCGAAGAACGACACGGATCGCTGCAGCGCGAACCACCCTGGCGGGAGCGGTGAGGGCGGGATCACGCTGAACAGGACTTCGCCGAAGAAGTACAGCCCCATCGTGATGCCGGCGGCGTAGGCCGCCCTGGCGGCGGGCAGGTCCGATCGAAACAGCGCGATGAGCGTCGCGACGACACACCACACCGTGCCACCGAGCGCGAGCGACAGCAGGAAGTTGCGCTTGACGGGGTCCTGAGAAACCGACGGCCGCAGCGTGACGGTGTGTTCCTGGCCGCTGCGGCGGACGGTCAGTGAGTACTCGGCGTCGCCTTCGATGAGTGTGCGCGCGCGTGTGGGCCACCATCGTCCAAAGCGGCGGTCGCCGTTCATGGCCAGGACGACGTCGCCGGTCTCGAGGCGATTGGCGGCTGCGCCGTCGGGCGCGACGCGCAGCGCGTACGTGCCGCCCGGCTGCCTGACCGATGACCAGCCAAAGACGCGCACGCGGTCGCCGTCGCGAAGGGCGAAGACAAATGTGACGACGCACGCGATGGCGCTGAAGCTGCTCACGGCGATTGCGACGGTCCGGAATCGCGCCGCCGCAGCCGGGGTCGTCTCCGCCATGAGAGCGGAGTCTAGCGCAAGCGCGCGAACCCCTCCTCGCGCAGCGGGGCGGGTCCTTTCGCACCGATCTTCGTCGCCCACGCGGACCGCAACTCGGTCATCTTCGCGCCGGCGAGCTCTTCGAGCTTCTTGTGCGGATCGTCTTCCGGCAGCAGGTCCACGACACGCTCGATGCCGAAGCGGTCAACGAGGTACTTCGTGAAGGACGCCGAACAGCCGTAGAACACCTGGCGCACCTGAAACGCAGGCTCCATCGCGTACAACGTGGCAAGGTTGCCGGGCGCACCGATGAACGGCGCGATTGTCGGACCCTGCGGCGTGGACAGCCCGGCCGCGCATTTCGCGTCGAGCTCGCCGACGTCGCCCAGCTCGAACGTATCGCCTTCCGGAATCTTCTGTTCGGCCGACACGGCTTTGGCCGCGTACGCCGCGAGCCCTTCCGTCAGCCATGCCAATGGCCGGCGTCCTTGTGGTGCCGTCAGGAGCGCGTGCGTCGTTTCGTGAAGCAGCGGCGCCTTTCCATCGCGCAATCTGCTGACGGGGAGCAGCACTTGCCGGTTGACGGTCGCGTGCGGGACGAAGAACGGACCATCTTCGAAGTAATAGTCGACCGGACGCGGGCGCGAGTCTTGCCATCGACGCGGCGTGTGCAAGAAGACTTGAAGCGCGCGCACGCCAAGCTCCAGACGCTGGACCAGCTGTTTCGTTTCGTCTGCCGACAACGCGCCCGCGGACGTCCACACTCTGACTTGATCGCCGTCGACACGCACGCCCGTCTTCGTGAGGCGGCCCATGCGCTCGGCGTCGTCCGCCGGAGACGAGAGCTGGTTCTGAGCGCCGCGCGCTTGATCGGCTGCCGCTCTACCCGAGACCAGCACCAGCGGGACCACGAGCGCTATCACCCAAGGTCGTGTCACAACTGTCCGATGAGCGGCAGTCATCGGCATATCTTCTCGCGGTTCGGGCTGCTGAATGCATCCTTCCGGTGAGCAATAGCTTTCAGAATTCCGAGATTGGGTGATTGAGAGACTTGGCGATTAAGAACTTCGTAATCTCCCAATCCCGCAATCCCCCAATCTCCCAATGCGATGTCACTACCGCAGCGACCTGAACCCCGCGCGTATGTCTTCTGAAAGCAGCTTTGGCTGCTCCCATGCCGCAAAGTGTCCGCCTTTGTCGTGCTTCTTGTAGAAGAGCAGCTTCGAATACGCCTTCTCGGTCCAACTCCGCGGAGCCTGGTAGACCTCTTCAGGGAAGACGCTCACGGCAGCCGGAACGGAGATGTTGTAGTCGTTGAAGAAGGCGCCCTTGTATTCCACATAGAGACGAGCGCTGGACACGCCCGTGTTCGTCAACCAGGCAAGGGTGATGTTGTCGAGGATGTCGTCCCGTGTGAGATCGCCGTAGGGCTCCCCATCGACAAAGAGTTTCACGATGTGCCCGTAGCTGGCCACGTCGTGGTCGATCATCCAGGCGGCAAGGGCGACGGGTGAGTCCGCCAACCCGTACAGGGTTTGCGGGTGTGCGGCCATCATCAGTTGCGTAGGGACGTGCTGGTAAAGGAACGCCATCTGGTCGTATGCCCGCTGCTCCTCAGCCGAGAGACCGGCCGGCGGCGGCCCGCCGGACTGAAGCGCCTTGGCAACGTCAGGGGGCGCGGCACCGGAGAAGTTCAAATGGATGCCGATCAACTCCGGAGGTGCCTGTTGCGCCATCAGGTTCGTGACGAACCCACCCCAATCACCGCCTTGCGCCGCGAATCGGCTGTACCCGAGGCGCTTCATCAGCTCCACCCACGCCCGCGCCATGCGAGCGGGGTCCCAACCCGGCGTAGTGGGCTTGCCTGAAAATCCGTAGCCGGCCATCGACGGGATCACCACGTGGAAGGCGTCCGACGCGCTGCCGCCGTGAGCCGTGGGGTTGGTCAGTGGATCGATGATCTTCAGCTGCTCGATGGGCGAGCCGGGCCAGCCGTGGGTGACGATGAGCGGCATTGCATCTTCATGTCTCGAGCGGACGTGAATGAGGTGGATGTCCAACCCATCGAACTCGGTAATGAATTGGGGGTGGGCGTTCAGTTGCGCCTCGCACCGCCGCCAGTTGTAATCGGTCGCCCAATACCGCGCGAGCGCCTGAATGACGGCGAGTTGCACTCCTTGCGAAAAATCGGAGACGGATTCCTTCTCGGGCAACCGCGTGGCCTTGATGCGCCGACGCATATCGGCCAGTTCCGCTTCCGGCACATCCACGCGAAACGGTCGTACAGCGGTGTTATCACTTCCCGCCTGTTGTGTAACTTCAGTCACAGACTTTTCGCGGTTGCGTTCGACGGGCTTCTTCATTTTTTATCCTCCGAATCGCATCAATGATGACAGGACGCAAAAAACGATGCTATCCGGAGATGTTCTGATTTCCAGCCGCGCATCGATATAATCACCGCCATGTCCATCGAACCAGGTTCGCGCATCGGTCCGTATGCGATTACATCCTCGCTCGGTGAGGGCGGGATGGGAGTTGTCTATCGCGCACAGGACACCAGGCTGCAGCGCGATGTCGCCCTGAAGCTTCTGCCAGAGCACTTTGCGAAAGACCCTGATCGTCTTTCCCGGTTTCAACGCGAGGCGCAGGTCCTGGCGTCTCTGAATCATCCAAACATCGCCCAGATTTACGGGTTCGAAGAAATGGACGGCTCGGGCTGCATCGTGATGGAGCTAGTCGAAGGGGAGACGCTGGCCGAGCGATTGAAGAACGGTCCATTACCTATTGACGAGGCAGTCCGGATTGCAAAGCAGCTAGCCGACGCGTTGGCTGCCGCTCACGAGCGCGGAATCGTTCACCGCGACTTAAAACCGGCGAACATTAAAGAAACACCGACCGGAACGGTCAAGGTGTTGGATTTCGGGCTGGCGAAAGCGCTCAGCGTGAAGGCGCAGGACAGCAGTCTCACGGCGATGCCGACGAAGTTAAGCGGATCCGTTGCAGGCACGGTCGTTGGCACCGCAGCCTATATGTCGCCTGAACAAGCCAGAGGCCGCGAGGTCGATGCGCGGACCGATATCTGGGCGTTTGGCTGCGTGCTCTACGAAATGCTGACCGGGCGCCTGGCTTTCGAAGGTGAAACGGCGACAGACATCATGGCCAAAATCGTCACCGGCCAGCCCGACCTGAATCTTCTGCCGCCCGCCACACCGTCGTCGATCCGCGCGCTTCTGGCCGCCACTTTGAACAAGAACGTCCAGCAACGCCTCCAGCATATCGGCGATATGCGGCTGTTCCTCGACGAAACCCTCTTCCCGTCGGTTGAAAACACTGCCCAGGGAAAGAAGCCGTGGGCTTTGGTTGCCGCGCTGGCCGTGGCTTTGGTCATCGCGCTGATACCCGCCGTTCTTTATTTCCGGCCCGCTCCCACGGACACGACTGCAATGCGCTTCGAGATTTCGATACCGGGACTCGTGAACAATGCCGTCGCGATTTCCCCGGATGGCCAGCGAATCGCATCCATCGTTCAATCCGATGATGGACAGCGAAGCCTGTGGGTTCGCCCGATCGATTCGGAAGAGAGTCAGCAAGTGTCCGGAACGGAAAACCTGTCGGCCTTTCGCTGGTCGCCGGACAGCAGGTATCTCGCGTTTCTTGTGGCTGGAACGCTGAAGAAGATCGATCCTTCGGGCGGTTCGGCCCAGGTCATTTGCGATACCGCGGGAGTGCGATTCTACACCTGGAACCGCACCGGCACGATCCTGTTCGCCAGGAGCAGCGACAACGTCATCGTCAGTGTTGCGGATACCGGCGGCGACGTGAAACCCGTCACCACGCTGGATGCTTCTCGAAAGGAAGTTTTGCACACTCTGCCTGTCTTCCTTCCGGACGGCAATCGTTTCTTGTATGGCGCGGTGGGCGCCGTGCCGGATACTTCCGCCATTTATGTGGCGTCGCTCGACTCGAAAACTGCTCCCACCCGAGTGGTGCCTCTCAATCTAATGCGATTCAATGGAATGGCTTATGCGCCACCGGGTTACCTCGTGTACGCCCTTGATGGAAAACTCATCGCCCATCGATTTGATCCCGGAACGGCAAAGGTCGCGGGCGATCCTATGACTCTGTCGGATGACATCGACGGCGGTTTCGCGGTGACCGACACGGGGCTCCTGACATTTCGCAAAAACGCTCCTTTGAGTGCGTCAAACAAGCAACTCACGTGGTTCGATCGCGAAGGCCGGCACGTAGAGCAGATTGGCGCGATGGCCAATTACGGGGGCATCGAGCTGTCACCGACCGGCGATCGACTGGCAGTGGACATCGTTACCGACAACAATCGTGACATCTGGGTAATCGATCTGGCGCGCAACGTCCCGTCTCGGATCACGTTCGATCCGGCCACCGAATCGACCGCCTCGTGGTCGCCGGATGGAAGCCGGCTCGCTTTCGCATCCGCCGGACGCGGCAACGAGCCACAGCAGATCTATCAGAAGTCGTCCAGCGGCGTCGGCGTTGACGAACTGGTCGCCACGGACGGTGGGCCGTCGAGTCCCATGCAGTGGTCGCCCGACAACAAATTCATCGTTTTTTCGCGGGCTAAGGGTGGCGGGAGCGGCGGAAACGACATGTGGCTCCTGCCGCTTACCGGCGACCGAAAACCGAAGGCGTTTCTCCAGACTCCGTTCGAGAAGATTCACGCTCGTATTTCGCCTGACGCCAGGTGGATCGCTTACGCAACGAACGAATCCGGCTCGTTTCAAGTCGTTGTTCAATCCTTTCCGGATCCCAACGGAGGGAAATGGCAGATCAGCGCCGACGGCGGCGTTGAACCGAAGTGGAGACATGACGGCAAAGAACTCTACTATCTTGCTCTTGATGGAAAGCTCATGTCGGTTCCTGTAAAAGCGGACCGGACTTTCGAGGCCGGACGTCCCGTGCCGCTGTTTCAGACCGTGCTCACAGTTAATCGCACGCGGCCGGACCGCGACCGCCGTTACGAAGTGAATCAAGCTGGACAGCGTTTTCTGATCGTGACTCCAGGCAACAGGTCCGGTGTCGTGCCTGTCACAGTCGTGGTGAACTGGCCGTCGGCATTCAAGTGATGGACCGGGCAAGGCCGACATCGAGAATTGACGTTCGGGCCGCCGTTCAATCTGAGTGTCATGGCGTCGGCTCGACCATATAGCAGTCATCGGCTCGAATCAATAAACGCCTTCGTGGTGGGTTCTATCGCCTAGCGGCGCAGATCGCAAGAATCGTCAAGACACAGCGGTCCGCTGTGCATATAGTGCGTTGATGAAGATACATTGGGGACGCGCCTTCGCCGGATCTCTGATCGCTCAAATCACGCAAATCGCGGCAGCCTTTGGATGGGTCGCTATCTATAGCTACCTCATCAACCCCGAGCAGCCGATGGCGACGTACCAAGCACATGCTCAGGCGTCGGGCCCGTGGGTTTCCATTATCGCCGGCGCGCCCATCTTCTACGCCGCCAGCCGCTGGATCGCGAGATCGCGGCCCACAGCCCTCGCACTGTTCGCTATCTTAATCGTGATCGACGGCGCGCTGCTGGTGGGCATGATGGAAAGCTGGACCGGCGCTGCCGTTGTCCTGATCGGACTCAGTTATCTCACCAAACTCTGCGCCTGCGAACTCGGCGGACGCCACGGATGAGTCCTGCGCTCCTCGTCCACATTCAGGCGCATCTCGACGAGGATCTGAGCCTTGACGTGCTGAGCGCGAAGGCATCGCTGTCGCCTGCGCACTTCCAACGCACCTTCCAGGCGCTGGTCGGCGAGACACCCAAGAACTACGTGGCGCGGCTCCGGCTGGAACGCGCCGCGTTCCGGCTGTTGATCCATGACGCGACGCTGCTCGACATCGCTCTCGATTGCGGTTTCCAGAATCATGAAACGTTCACTCGCGCCTTTCGTCGCCGCTTCGGCATGCCGCCCAGCAGCTACCGCGCCTGGGTGCGCACGCAGGCGCACCAGCACCTGGAAAGCGCGGCCGAACCGCCGGATGACGCGTATTCCATTTCCGAAACGAAGATCCGGCGGCTGCATCGGGCGCATCTGGCGTTCATTCGCCATGTCGGTCCATATGAAGCGGTGCCCGACACCCTGTTCGACTCGCTCGAAGACTGGGCTACCAACCAAGGTCTTGCTGGACCGCGCATCTGGATGGGCATCGGCCATGACGCCCCAGGTACGACCCGCCCGGAGCACCTGCGATTCGACGCAGCGCTAGTGGTCCCGTCAGCCTTCACTCCAAGAGGCCCTATCGGGCACCAGCTGTTCGAAGGCGGGGAATTCGGCGTGACGACGCATGCCGGGCCGTTCGTCACGCTGCCCGCAGCTTACGCGGCGATCTTCCCGCGCGTTACTCAATTGCCGAAGCACCAACTGATCGGTTTGCCAGCAGTGGAAATCTATCAGACGGCGCGCGTGAATGCCCGCCTGCAGTTGAATGTGACCGACATCTGTCTGCCCGTGGTCGGTTCCGGTTCAGGACCTTTTTCTCGCCGTCTCCCGCGCCAAAAATGATAGCGATCTATTCCGAGCGCATGGCCACCATCGGCAGGACCGACGCGGCGCGGCGTGCCGGGGCCAGGCTGGCAAGGACCGCGACGAGTATTGCAATCGCAGCGGCGACGACGTACGTGAGCGTCTCCACGTTGCTGAGCGGGACCGCGTGCTTTAGAATAGAACTCGGCGCGGAGAGGTGCTGGAGCGGCTGAACAGGCCGGTCTCGAAAACCGGAGTGGGGGTAACTCCACCGTGGGTTCAAATCCCACCCTCTCCGCCACTTTTATTTCCGTGATTCCCATCCTTGAGAATTGAAAATTGATTATTGAATATTGTCTATTGGCAGATTGGACAGCGTCACCTGCCAATAGACAATATTCAATAATCAATTTTCAATTCTCAACTGGCGCCTAAGCGCCTGCTTCCGTCTTTTGTATCCAGATGCTGCCGCCCGGCGACTTCAAAAACAACGGGAACTCTGCTTCGATTCGTTTGCGGTAATTGTGAATCAGGTAGCTGTTGAACAGCTGTACCTGGTAATTGCGATTGTGGGCCAGAAGCGCATGCAACAGATAGACTTCGTTCCACGCCCTTCCTTCGAACACCCAAGCTTCCGGATATTCGAAAGGCCAGAAGATGTCGTGAAAATGTATTTGGACCCCATCGCTCAACAAAGGAAGAACCTTGAACAAGAGATGATTCAGATCACTTCCCGTTTTAGACACGTGGGATGAATCGATAAAGAGGATGTCATTCGGACCGAGATCGCGAAACAGCTGGAGATCGACGTCTTGTACTTTCTCGGTGCAAACGCGTGTTCGGTCTCTATCGTTTATCAATCGGAGGAGACGATCGGGATAAGGCTCCACAAAGGTGAATTCGATTTTGCCGTCGAACAGCAGGTCATTCACGTCCATCATGGCACAGGAAGAGAATCCGGATCCGACCTCCACGATTCGACGGGGGCGCAGACGTCGCATCATGAAATACAGAACGATGGCGTCCGTATAAGAGAAGTTTTCGTTGTTAAAGTAAAAACGCCGCCCTGCTACTTTTTCGGCTGTAAACGGCTGCTCCGCATACCAGTCCCGGAATTGATTCAACAATTCGAGCTGGCCGGCAACGTTGATGTCGACGTCAGGGATGGATTCTGGAAACCTAAAAGCCATCGCCCACGTCGCCTGAAGCTCAGCAACATCGGGGATCGGAGAATAAAAATGCCCAGGCGGTTGCCATAACGCGGCGAGGTGGTCCTTGGCAGCCTTCAATTCCCTTCGTGCATCTTCGAGTTCTCTCACCTGACGCTCGTTGACAGCTCTCATCCGATTGTTCTCGGTCCGGAGAGCGTCGCGCTCCGCGATCCAGGTGTGTGAAAAAGGAAGGTGAAAAGCCGCGCGTTCGAGAAATCGCGCCAGATCAATCATCGTGGGAATCATAGGCGTATTCTTGCTGGAGAAACGTGGAGGCTGCATTGGGAAATTCGGCTTTATGATCCGATTGAGAAAGAAGTCCGACCTCCTGGTCTGAGCACGTCACTTTCGGCGCAGAGCGAGAGCGTGGATGTCCGCCCGCTCGATGTTCATCGCATCTCTGTTCGTGATGGGCGCGATTCCTTCGAAGAACGCATCGCGGCCCGACTGGAGCACCTTGAAGACGGCAACGCCCGGCGAGACACCGGTGCTGACGTGCGGATCGGCCGTGAGAGGGTTGGGCCCGCGGAGCGAGGCGAACACATGACTCCCGTTGGGGGAAGTGGCCATCAAGTCCGGAGTCGGATCGCTGCTGACTGGGCCGGCCAGCGGAATGCGATTAACGATGGTGTCCGTGCTCGTATCGACGACAAAAAAGAAATTACGGCCGCGGTCGGCTATCCACAAATAGTCCCCATGTTTCGTGATCGCGCCGCCGTGAG
>Ga0137427_10000719_pt1 | contig 16087 bp, 13 predicted proteins | sample EasRivERMZT700_2_FD_102309 | JGI IMG/M metagenome (GOLD analysis project Ga0137427, IMG submission 102309) | Soil microbial communities from meander-bound floodplain in the East River, Colorado, USA - East River MetaG ERMZT700_2 | ecosystem: Environmental > Terrestrial > Soil > Floodplain ...
CTGCTCGTCAAGCTCGGCGCCGTGAACAACAACCGCTGCGCGTCCTGCACGCCGTAAGGCGGCAGCACGGCCTTCAACGGTTCCGATCGGGTGGTCCCAGTAATACCCCCGCCGGGCACCAGCCTGTCATGCGAGAATGCCTGCCCCCAGCCCGACAGGGCGGCCCGACATGCGCGCACCGACCGGCACGGCACCACAACCCAATTCGCCACGCGCGTCGTCTGTCGAGCCGGCCCGGCAGCTGGCCGAGCTGCACAACATCTACGCGACGGCGCCGGTGGGCCTGTGCTGCATCGACACGGGCTTGCGGTACATGAGCATCAACGAGCGCCTGGCGGCCCTGAATGGGCTACCGGTTGCCGCCCACATCGGGCGCACGCTGCGCGAGATCGTGCCCGGGATCGCCGATCTCATCGAGCCCGTCTACCGGCGCGTGTTCGAGACGGGCGAACCGGTGTTCGACGCCGAGCTCGAGGGACGGACGGCCGCGGCGCCAGAGGTCGATCGCGCATGGATGTGCACCTATTCACCGCTGCGCGACGCGCGTGGCCGTGTGATGGCCGTGAACACCGTCGTGCAGGACGTGACCGAATGGAAGGCCCACGAACGCGAGCTCCGCGCGGTCAACGAATCGCTGCGACAGCGCGACGAGTTCCTGCACATCGTCGCGGACCGTTTGCCGAAGGCCATGCTGTTTCGGGTGGTGCACGAGCCGGACGGCGGTTTCCGGTTCACGTACGCGAGCGAGGGCGCCGAGGAGGTGGCCGGTCTCACGATCGACACGATTCTCCGCGAGCCCACGGCCGTGACCGACCTGATCGTGCCGGAGGACCGTCCGCGGTTCTTCGACGCGATGACGCACTCCATTGAGACACTCTCGCCGTTCGATGTCGTGTGCCGGCTGCGGTGGAGGGATGGCACGCTGCACTGGGGACACTTTCGATCGGCGGTCAGGCCGATGCCGAGCGGCGGCGCGATCTGCGAGGGCATTCTGCTCAACGTCACGAGCCATCGGCGCGCCGTGGAGGAGCTCGTCGAGACGCAGGCCCGCAATCAGGCGATCCTCTCCGGGTTGCCGGACATGATGTTCGTGCTCGGCACGGACGGGACGTACCTCGACGTCCACGTGAGCGACGCGCAGCGTCTGTTGATGCCGCCGGACCAGTTTCTCGGCAAGAACATGGCCGAGGTCATGCCACCGGATCTCGCGCGTCAGTTCGAGAGCTGCTTCGAGCGGGTGCGGAAGGACGGGAGCGCCTCGGCCGATTACGCCCTGATGCTGCACGGCGAGCGCCGTCATTTCGAGGCGCGGATGGTGCCGTGCGGCACGGACCAGATCCTGAGCATCGTCAGGGACGTCACGGAGAGCAAGCGCGCGCAGCACGAGGTGCAGCACAGCCGGCTGGAGCTGGCGCACATCTCGCGCGTGACGGTGCTCGGCGAGATCACCGCGTCGATCGCGCACGAGCTGAATCAGCCGCTCACGGCGATCCTGAGCAACGCGCAGGCGGCGCAGCACGTGATTGCCGCCGGCCGGGACCTGGGTGAGGTCGGCGACATGCTCTCGGACATCGTCGAGGCGGACCAGCGCGCCGGCGACGTCATCCGCAGGTTGCGCACCTGGCTCAGCCGCGACCAGTTCCTGCCGCAGCGGCTGAACGTGAACCAGTTGATCCTGGACGTCGAGCCGCTGATCCGCAGCGAGTTGATCATGCGCCACGTGCGCCTGACGCTCGATCTCGACGTGGCCGTGCCCGACGTGACCGCCGACCGCGTGCAGCTGCAGCAGGTGATTCTGAACCTCGCGCTCAACGGGATCGACGCCATGCAGGAGCTGCCGTTCGGCGAACGCCAGCTGACGATTCGCACCCTGGTGTCCGGCAACGAGGTCCAGTGCGCCGTGCGGGACCGCGGCACCGGCATCCATCCCGATCACATGGATCGGCTGTTCGACGCGTTCTTCAGCACGAAGCCCACTGGTCTCGGGATTGGACTCCGGATCTGCTCGTCCATCATGAGCGCCCATCGCGGAAGCATCTGGGCCGTCAACAACCCCGAGGGCGGCGCCACGTTCTCGTTCAAGCTCCCGGCGGCGGACGGCCGGGCATGACGGACCTCCGGCCGCTCGTCGGCGTCATCGACGACGACGCGCCAGCGCTGAAAGCGATTTCACGTCTGCTGCGCGTCTGCGGTTACGACGTCTGCGCGTTCTCGTCCGCGCAGCAGTTCCTCGACCAGGGCAGCGCGATCGACCAGCGGCTGAACTGTCTGGTGGTCGACGTGCACATGCCGGGCCGGTCGGGCCTCGAGCTCACGGACGATCTGGACCTCGCCGACCGCGCGGTGCCGATCGTGCTCGTGACAGGCGCGGCGGACGCGAAGCTGTGCAGCCGGGCATTTGCGCGCGGCGCCGTCGCGCTGCTACAGAAGCCGTTCACGAAGGTCGAGTTGTTGGATGCGGTTGGGCGCGCTCGCGATCACGCGAAGACACGCGCCCAGGCGTAGCCGCTATCGCAGAATCTCTTTCAGCACGCGCCCTTCGACCCCGGGCATTGCGATGCCCAGCAGCGCCGCAATCGTCGGCGCGACATCCACGTTGGCCACGTGTCCCATCGGCCGCCCTGTTGAAATACCGGCGCCGGAGAAGACGAGCGCCGGGTACATCGCCGGATGACCCGGCAGGTAGCCGTGGCCGTGATACGGCTTCGCCTTCGGGCGTCGCGCCGTGGATGTCGATGCGGGATCGAGTACGAAGTGGGTGTCGATGTCGGCGACGACGATCTCGTGCCCGAGCGCGTACGGGTTGGCGTCGTAGTCGGGGAAGCCCAGCGCGGCGAAGTCGGCCGGGCGAATGACGCGGGCAATGCCTTTGGCGGCGGCGAGCCGCTGGAGGACGCGCTCGAGCGCGGGGCCGTCGCGGCTCGCGTCGAATCGCTCCGTGTGCTCCGCGAACAGGTACCACTTGTCGGTACGCCAGCGGACGCGGCCGTCGAGCGCAGGCTCGGCGATGAGCCGCGCCACGTTCATCTCGGTGGCGACCGTCACGAATCCGTGGTCGGCGCCAATGACGAAGGTGGTGCGCGTCGTGAGACCCGCCGCGGCGACGGCTTGTCGCAGAAGACCGACGCAGTAGTCTGCCGTCGTCAGCGCCGCGCGTGAGAGGTAATGCGCGGGCCCGAATTCGTGTTGCACCTTGTCGGTGACCAACAGGTGAATCGCGGTCAGGGCCGGTTTGCGCTGGCGGAGCACATGCGCCGCGGCCTGGGTCAGCGCGATGTCGGCCGCGCCTTGCGCAAAGGGATCGTCGTAGAACGCGTAGTACGCGTCGATGGGCACGCCGGCCGCCCGGAGCTCGGCGAGGAGGCCTGGCGTCACGGCGGCCGGATCGGCGCCTTCCGCGGACTCGCGAAACACTTCGGCGACGTTGTCGTCGATCGCGGGGTCGTCCTTCGTCTCCGGCCAGAAGAACGCCGCCGTCCGGCGGCCGGACGCGTGCACGGCATCGAAGAGCGTCGGCACGCGGATCGATTCCCGCCTCGGCAGATTCGTGATGTGAAACCGCTTTCCGGTCCGGCGATCGGTGACGGTATTGTCGACCACGCCGTGCCGGCGCGGTGTGACGCCGGTGATGAGCGTCGTGTGCGACGGGTGGGTCACACTCGGGAACACCGTCTCGCTGCTCGTGGCGGCGGCGCCTGCGGCCGCGAGCGCGCGGATGTTGGGAAGGTCGATCGACGGATCCGCCAGGTGGAACGCGGCGAACCCGTCGATCGAAACGAGGACGACGTGACGGTCGGCCTGCGCGGAACTGGGTGAGGGCTCGAGAGTCGCGGCGCCGAGGATGGCGGCGGCCGCGGCGATCCTCACCCAGGGGGGAATCATCGGAAGCGCCAGTCGAGCCCGACCGTCAGATTCCACGAGTAGACCTCGTCGTGAACGCGGCGGCTCGAGATGCCCGCATAGCGCCGGCGATGCTCGTTGTTGATGTTGCCGACTTCGACGAGACCGCGGAGCCCATGCGTAATCGGCGCGCTGAGCTTGAAGTCCACGACGCGGTACGTGTCGCCGTAGTTGTCGCTGTCGGTATCCGTACCGACCGAGCCGAGCGACGGACTGTTGAACGACACCGACAACTGTGTGGCCACGCCGAACTTCTCGTAGAGCACGGCGACGTTGCCGGAGTGCTTCGACTGCTTGAAGAACGGCAGCTGGTCGGGGCGGCCGAAGATCGTTACGGACGAGTCCGTGAGCGTGTAGTTGAAGTTCACGCCCAGGCCGCTCAGGACGCCCGGCAGACGCGGGAAGTAGTTCTGATACGTGAATTCGACGCCGCTGATGTGGCCGGCGTCGGCATTCGCCGGTTGTGCGAACGAGAGCGTCTGGTAGAAGCGCCCTTCGTACGTCACGTTCAGGTCGGTGAAGTTGCGGCTGTAGATCGGGTTGTCGATGCGCTTGTAGAACGGCGCCACCGCGATGTGACCGGACCCGAGGTAGTACTCGATCGACAGATCCGCGTTGATCGACTCGTACGGCTTCAGCTCGGGATTGCCGAGTGAGAGGCTGCCGGTGTAGATGCCGCTGCCGACTTGCACCTCGAGGTCATCCAGTGCCTTGATCGGCGCCAGGTTCTGGTAGGCGGGCCGGCCGAGCGTCTTCGTCAGCGCGCCCCGGATCGTGAGCTGGGCGCGCGGGAAGAAGGTGACGTGCACGCCCGGCAGCACGTCGGTGTACGACGTCGAGCCGACCGCGGGCCTGATGTTGCCCGTAAACGTGCCGTTCGTGAGCAGCAGCTCGTTCGCCGCGTAGTCGCCGCTGGTGTGTTCCACGCGGGCGCCCGCGAGCAGGCTCCAGCGCTCGAACGCGAACGTGCGCATCAGGTAGCCGGCCACCACCTGCTCATCCGCCTGGAAATCCTGCACGACCGAATCGTTCGATGTGGTGAGCGCATCGAACACGAATCGGCTGGGGTTGTCGGTGAAGAACTGCTTGAGCGCGGGCAGGTTCAGCATCGGGCCGAAGCGCGTGGAGTCGTCGAAAAAAGACGCAGGTTCGGCATTACCCAAGCCGAAGTCCCCGAGGGTGAAGGCGGGGCCCGTGTTGTAGTTCTGGTTGTTGCGGTCCTGTGTCTTCTCGCGCGCGACGACTTTCAAGCCCGCCTTCCAGACCCCTGGGCCGCCAAAGGCCGACGACTTCTGCAGGTTGGCCTCGGCGGTGATGACGTCTTCGCGTTCCAGATCGGTGCGAAAGCGGACGCGACGGAACGGGTAGGACGAGGCCTGATAGAAGGCGACATTCGGCGTCACGATCGGGTGCGTCGGATCCGAGACGTCGTAGGTGTTCGGGAAGGCGTTTGTTGCGGAGCGGAACTCCCAGTCCACGCGGCGCGGCGTGTCGCGCTCGCCGCGGCTGAAGCCGGCCTGCCAGTCGACGGTCCCGAGGCCCGTCGTGTGGACGCCGCGGACCAGGCTCGCGTCAATCGTGTGGTGTTGTTCGTAGTCACGGTACTCGCGCGTCGCGCGGCCCTGGCTGAAGCTGCCCGACGTCGGCGTTTGATTCGTCAGCGTGCCGCGCGTGAGGTCGAACTCGGTTTGCTGCCGTCCTTCAATGTCGCGGAAGAGGTTGCGGTTCGCGCGGATCGTCAGCTCGTGGCCGTCCTTCGGACGGAACGCGACAGACCCGTTGTATCCCTGGCGCCGCCGCTGGATGTCGTAGTCCAGGAACGCCTGGTTCTGCGGGACGAAGAAGCCGTTGAACTTCGACCAGTTGACGTTCGATCCGCGAAACAAGTCGGACTCGAAGCGCCGGTTCGAGTAGCTCCCGCCGATCACCACGCCGACGCGGCGCTCGGATCCGAAGGTGCGGCCGTACGTCGCGTTGCTGCTGGCCGGCGGCCGCCCGCTCATGTCGTTGTAACCCGTGCGGATGGTGCCGGAAAAGAACCCGCCGGGCCGCTCGAACGCCGAGAGCGTCTTGATATTGATGCTCGCCCCCACGGCGTTACCGTCCATGTCCGGCGTCACGGCCTTGGCGACCTCGAGCCGTGAAATCAGGTCGGCGGGCACCGAGTCCATCGACACCCCGCGGGTACCGAACTCCGCCGGCGTGCCGACGATTTGCCCGTTGAGCGTCACGTTATTGAGTGACGCATCGATGCCGCGCACGACGACGAACCGGCCCTCGCCCTGATCGATCTCGAGCGACACACCGGGAATCCGGCGGAGCGCCTCGGCCGCGTTCGCGTCCGGAAACCGCCCCATCGCGTCGGCGGCGACGACGTCCGTGATGTTCGGCGCGGAGCGCTTTGCATCCGTGGCCAGCGCCGTGCCGGCGCGCACCGTCAGCGCTTCGGTCATCTTGGCCAACTGGAGCGTGAAATCGAGCTGACGTTCCTGGCCGGGATCCAGCGTGACGGTGGAGACCGCGTCGCGGAATTGCGGCATGGCCGCCGTGACGCGATACGGTCCGCCAGGTTTGAGACCGCCGATCGAGTAGCGCCCATCCTGGCGGGTCACCGTCTGGTTTCGCGCGCCAGTCGGCTCGTAGATGAAGACGACGGTCGCGCCGGGAAGGACGCCGCCCTGGACGTCCTTGATCGTGCCGCCGATGGTGGCCGTGGAGCCTTGCGCGTGCGCGGTTCCAGGGAGCGCAGCGATCGTCAAGGCCAGCAGCGTGTGTCGAACGCGAGGAACAAACTTCGTCATGCGGGCCAGCGTAGGGCCACGCGGTGACGAGAGGGTGTCAGCGATGTATCAACGGTGTTTCAGAAGCGTCGCCGGCCATGCGTCGCGGACTACCCGCCGCTGCCGCTCCGAAACCGGAATGACCCGTCTTCCAGCCGCTCGCGGCGCGCCGTGTGGCAGGGTCCGCAAAGTCCGGCGACACCGGTCGCCGCGGTCCGGACATCGTCCAGCTTCGGTGTCGCGCCCGACGTCGCGGCTTCCATGGCGCCGACGAGCTTCAGCGCTTCGCCGGCCCAGCCCATCGCGTCGGTCGCGTTCTGCGACTTGAAGAACGTCTCGGCGTCGGTGAACGCGCGCTTGAGCGTGGCGACCTGCTCCTTCACCTTGGTGGCGTCCAGGTCGGCGCCTCGCAGCGCGGTGTTGTTGGCGTTGACGGCGAGCATCGCATTGCGCAACGTCAGCTCGGCCGGCGTGAGCGGCGGCGGCTGACGCTTGCCGATGTCGACGAGCTGCGCCGTGATGACGCCGGTCGCGAAGATTGCCGGCCGGCCCTGGTACTTGGCGGCGACGTCGGGCGGGAGGTCGAGCACGTAGGTATTCCGCGCGCGCTTGGCCACCTCAGCCAGATCGAACTTGAACACTTCGCCCTGCACCGTCACGTACGCGTTCGGCACGACCGGCATGGTGAGGTACGGCGCGATGACGAGCACGTCCTTGCCCGTGTTCCCGGCCTTGTCCTGGTCCACCGTGAACACCGTCTTCGACAGGATGGCTTCCACGGCGCACATCATCGACACGTTCTCGCCGAGAAATGCGTCCGGGTTGAGGGCGATGGAACTGGCCGCCAGGGGAATCATCGGCCGGGGAGCGGGCGGCGCGGCGGCACCGCCGCCTTGCTGGGCCCGGACGGCGATCGACGTAATCAGGGCGGCGGCGACCGCCGCAGAGAGGCCAGAGCGGACGAAGGCGTTGGCGCGCATGCAGGCATTGTAGGAGCAACGTCGCGGGTTCGTCGATAGGGTCGAGGGGAACGGGGCTTCCGGGCGTTCCGCCGGCGTCGCACGCGTTCTACAGGATTCTCCCTACGCGCGCCTCAGAAAGCACCTGACGTTTCGATCTTCATTCACAAGAATCGTAATCAACATCGGCCGTCGCAATCTACTGCGACGATCCAGCGTGTACAACATCGCAGCATGCTCTTATCTGCGTGCGATACTGCGTGAGCCGGGAGGCAGTGGCCGCATGGAATTCATCGCGTGGTTTTTTGGAAAGGTGTACGAGTACTTCGCGCGGCCCGTCGCGAACTGGGATGCGTTCGTCCATTCGATCACCTACGGCCTCAGGATGATCTCGGCCCTCGACAGCAAGACCGGCTGGCTGTTCCTGATCTCGAGCGCCCTGGTGGCGCATCTCATCTATATCTGGGAAAAGAAGCGCGGCGTGATCAGCCGGGCGACGTCGTTTCTGGGCTTCCTGCTGCCCCGATCGGTGTACCGCCATCGGTCGGCGTTTGCCGACTACAAGTACGTGGTGATCGATCTCACGTTGAAGTCCATCACGTACCTGCCGATCATTTCGGGGATCGGCTACCTGTCCTACAAGGTCACGCTGATGACGCGCGACGCGCTCTTCCCGTCGCTGCCGGGCTACATCACGGCGCCGTTCTCGCCGTTCGTGACGACGCTCATCATCGTGCTCATCGCGGACTTCGGCGTCTACTTCGGCCATTGGCTGGCCCACAAGGTCAAGTTCTTCTGGATCTTCCATCAGGTCCATCACTCGGCTGAGGTGCTGACGCCGGTCACGGCGTATCGAGGACACCCCGTCGACGAGATGCTCGCGGCGATCGCCAGCGGCGCGATTGGCGGCCTGTTCGCGACGGCGTATACGGAGTTCACCGGCAACAACCTGGAGCTCACGACGATCCTCGGGATCAACGTCTTCAACTTCTTCTTCTTCATCGCCCACCAGTTGCGGCACTCGCACATCTGGTTCTCGTACGGTCCGGTCCTCAGCCGTGTCTTCGTGAGTCCGGCGCAACATCAGATTCATCACAGCCTGGAAGAGCGGCACTGGGACAAGAACTTCGGCTTCATCTTCGCCTTCTGGGACGTCCTCTTCAGGACGATCTACGTGCCCAAGGGCCGCGAGGTCTTCAAGCTCGGCGTCCACGGTGAAGATCCAGAGGACTTCGTGACTGTCGGGAAGCTGTACTGGTTGCCGTTCGTGAAAGCGGCCCGGCATCTTCGTGACGAGACGTGGATGGGCCGCCTGACGGGGCTGAGCAAGAAGCCTGCGTCTGACGCTGCCAAGCCTGCCATCACGGCCGGCGGCAGCACGCAGAGTCCGACGCTGTCGTCCTAGGATTCGGCCGGCGCGCGGCGATCAGTCGACGATGATCGTGCCGCTCATCATTGAGGTATGCGGTTTGCAGAGGTAGACCGTTGCGCCACGACGATGGGGTGCGGTGAAGGTGACTTCATCGGTGCCCTTGCCGTCCAGGGTTCGGGTGGCAACCTGCCAGTCGGGAACCACGAAATCGTGCGTCACACCCGCATCCTCATTTCGCAGCACGATGCGGACCCGCTCGCCGGCCTTCACCCGCAGGGTCGGGTTCTTGTCGGTCGCGCCGTCCACGTAGAACGTCATGCCGCTCGCGACGAGCACGATGCTGCGCGGCGCAGGATCGGGCGCCCCGGCTCCCAGCGAGAACCGCGCGGCCACGGCGATGACGATCGCCGCCGAGGCGAGCGCAATCAGCAGGCGGCGCGTCGATGATTGTCGGACGAGCCAGGTCATAGTCAGCCCACCAGCATTCCGGTCGAGTACATGATCACGAAGCCGGCCACGAGTCCGGCCAGCACCGGGCCGCGCGCGAAATACCGCGCGACGGACTCGCCACCGGCCATCTGCCGGCTGATTTGCACCGCGACCTGCGCGATGGCGCCGGTGCCAATCGCCAGGCAGAGTACGGAGAACACGGGTGAGTAGAGCAGGCCACCGAGCCAGGCGCCGGCGATGGTCGGGACGCCGCCGATAATGCCGAGCCACATCAGGTCGCGCACCCGGGAGCGCTCGCGCGCGAGCGGCGCGACGATCGCCAGGCCCTCGGTCGTGTTGTGCAGCGTGAACCCGATGATGAGGAGCGTGCCCAGCGCCGCTTCACCCAGCCCGAAGGCCGCGCCGATGGCCAGGCCTTCGCCAAAGTTGTGGAGGCCGATGCCGATGGCGACGAGCAACGCCAAGGTCCAGCCAGCGCCCGGCACCGCTGCGCCGCGCGCGGCCGCGCGATCGCGCCGATCGGTCAGCCACCGGCCGAGCGCTTCGAGCGCGAGATACGAGCCGAGTGTGCCAAAGAAAAACAGCGTCGTGCCCTGGAACGATCCGGGTAATCCTCCGGCGACCTCGAGTCCCTCGTGCGTCGCGTCGGCCAGCAAGAACAGCAAGAGGCCGATCGTGAGCGCCAGCAGGAAATCCAACCCTCGGCGGCCGACCGCGGAGACGAGCGGGAACCACAGCAATCCGATAGCGACCGGAACGACGCCGACGTAGATGCCGATGAGCGCGAACAGCGCGAGCGAGCGGACGCTGGCGCGCGGCGTCTCGACCGCAACAGCGATTTCGTGTTCGAACGCGGTCCCCGTAGACGTGAGGATCTTGACGAGATGCGCCTCACCAGCCACCCACGGGTACGGCACCGTCACGGTCGTGCGGCCCAGGTGCGAGAGCTCCTTGCCCCGATCGGCGGAGAACTGCCAGTAGGCGTCGTCCACCGTGACTTGCGCAATCTTCACCGGGTCCGGGCCATCGTTCAGCACGGTGAGTTGAATGCCTTGTGGACCCAGCACGACGCGCTGGAAGGTCAGACGTTCGACCGGCGGGAAATCGGTGCCCTGAACGGACTCGGCGGGGCCCCATCGGACGATCAGCGCCACGAGGGCCGCCAGCAACACGAGCGGCAACAGCCCGATGAACCACAGCCGCGACGAAGAGCGCGGTCGAGTGGCCGCCGGCGCGGCGGCCAGCGGGCGGCCGGTCGCGTCAGCCACGGCGGGCCTCCTCGGCGCGGAACAAGCCCATCCAGCCGAGCTCGGCGAACTCGCTCTGATGCGCGTGAAACATGAAATCGCCCGGGTACCGGAAGCGGGTCTCGAGGATCGCGCGTTCGCCCTGACAGAGCATCACGGTGTCGGTCGTCTCGGTCTTCGTAAGTGACGTACCCGTGCGAAACACATCGAAGAACATGCCGTGCAGGTGCAGGCTGTTGATGAGGTCGAACTCGGTGACGTTGATGAGGTAGATCCGCACGAGCTCGCCGACGGTGACGCGAATCGGCTCGTGCATGTGGAAGTGGGCCACCGTGTTGACCGCGTACACCTCGTTGTCGCCGTCGAAGTTGGTGTCGAACCCGTTCATCACCATCACCAGCTCGCGCGCGGGCGGCCGGGGCGTCTTCGGATCGATGATGAACGTGCCGTACAGCCCCTTGTGAATGTGCCGCTTCAATGGAATCGCGTGGCAGTGATAAAGGTGCAGCCCGAAGGGTTCGGCATCGAACTCGTACACGAACTGCCCGCCCGGTGCCACCTGATGCTCCGGCGCCGACCCATCCATCGCCGGCGTATGCCAGCCATGAAAGTGCATCGTGTGCGGGTGGCTGCCCTGATTGACGAACGTGATGCGGAGCCGGTCGCCCTCGGTGGCTCGGATCGTCGGCCCGGGTACCTGGCCGTTATAGGTCCAGGCGGGGAAGAACATGTCCGGCGCAATCTCGATTTCGCGGTCGACCGCAAAGATCTGGTACTCGCGCAGCAGGCTCCCGTCCGGCCGGCGGCTCTCGCGATAGAAGCTCGGCCGTCGATCGGCGGGCAGGTCTTCGAAGTTCCAGCTGCGGGCGAACACCGTCGGATTGAACGCGTCGGTGCCGACACGGCCGACGGCGCCCATCAAATGCGTGTTGTGGTCCATCGGGCCGTGGGTTGGGGCCGGCTGCTGCGCGTAGAGCCGTTTCACGGCCGCCCCCGCTCCCGCGACGAGCGAGCCGAGACCAGCGGCCTGAAGCCATGTGCGACGCGACAGTTTGTTCATGATTCAAATCGAAGATTTTGACAAGTCAAAATATAAAGGTATATCGTTCAAAAGTCAATGCGGCCTGCAGTGCCTATCGGGCCGGCGTCAGGGAATTCGTAGAGGGAGGACATCGTGAAACCCGCAAGAACCATCGCGCAGGCGTTCGTGGTCCTGGTCGTGGCCGTCGCGCCGGCCTTTGCGCAGACGCCAGCGCCCGCGGCGCCGCCAACCGCCGCGTCTTCGTCGCGACCGTTCAAGATCCTCGACAACTCCTTTCTCGTGGAAGAGGCGTTCAACCAGGAAGCCAACATCTTTCAGAACATCCTTGGCTTCGTGCGAGCCGGTGGGAATTGGGCGGCCGTCTTTACTCAGGAGTGGCCGGTCGGCGGCCAACGGCACCAGTTCTCCTACAGCCTGCCGTACCTCCAGGCGGGAGCTGGTGAGGGGGTCGGCGACATCCTGATCAACTACCGCCTTCAGGCCAGCACCGGGCAGGCCGGGCGACCGGCGTTCTCGCCACGCATCAGCGCCATCCTTCCGTCAGGTCACTCGGCCGCGTTTCGCGGGAACGGCGCCCCCGGGGTCCAGTTCAATTTGCCGTTCAGCCAGCAGGTTCGGGATGTTTACGTTCACTGGAACGCGGGCTTGACGTGGTTTCCGGCGGTCGATGCGCCGGGTCTGACTGAGAGCGTGAGCCTCACTTCACCGCAGATCGCCGCCAGCGCGATCTGGCGTGCCGCACCCATGGTGCACGTGATGGTCGAGAGCGTCGCGATCTGGGAGCATTCCGCGAGCGGGGCCGTTCCCGTGCGCGAGCGCGCGATTACGCTGTCACCGGGCGTTCGCGCGGGATGGAACCTCGGCGATCGCCAACTGGTGCTCGGCGTGGCGGTCCCGGTGATCTTCGCCGGCGGCACCCGAGAGACCGGCGTGTTTCTCTACGCGTCGTACGAGCTGCCGTTCCGGCGGTAGTTCCAAACGCACGCTGGTCCGGCAGCGACCGGCGTATCCTCAGATCTATCCATGGTCCGCCTGTTCTTGTGCGCGGTGTGCTGGTTGTGCGCGGTGAGCACCTCGGCCGCGCAGACCGCGACGGCTTCAGTGCCGGCGGGACCGCCCGGTGCCGCGACGAGTCCGGCCGCGCACTTCAACTGGGCCGGCGCCCTCAAGCAGTCCGGCTTCTTGCTCGTGGTCCAGCACTCCCTGCGCATGGCGCAGCAGAAGACTCGGATTCACCTCGATGGGCCGTTCTGGTCGGACTACGTGTATTCCGTCGAAGGCTTGAGCGGCTGGAACGACGGCAATCCCGTGATCACGAACTACGGCGGTCACCCGCTGATGGGTGCGATCACCGGCTACATTCAGATTCAGAACGATCCGCGCGGGATTGCGCTCACATGGGATCCGGACAACCCAGCGTACTGGAAGAGCCGGCTCAAAGGGCTCGGCTGGGCCGCAGCGTACAGCACGACTTACGAGCTGGCGCCGTGGGGCGAGGCCGGCATCGGCAACGTCGGCTACGACCGCGGCACGATGGGCTACGTCGATCTCGTCATCACGCCGCTCGCGGGATTCGGGCTGGTGCTGCTGGAAGACTATCTGGACGCGAAGCTGATCGCACGGCTCGAAGGAGGCAAGGTCACCACGCGCGTGCGGATCCTTCGAGTGATTCTGAATCCTTCGCGCAGCGTCGCCAACCTGCTGCGGCTCAAACGGCCGTCACACCGGGACACGCGCTGAACCGGACGAAGCGCGGCGCCCAGTTCTAGAGCCGCTCGTACGTTCGCGTGGAGGTCAGCGTCCGGCCAGGTACTGACGTCTCGATCACGAGCCGGGAGCCGGCGAGTCTCCAGCTGTCTTTCCAGTTCGCCGACGGACCGCTGACGGTCGTGACGAGCGCATCGCCGTCCCACGCGGCTTTCGTGACAACTTCTGCGCGGTTGATCGTCTGGCGCGTTTCGGAGCCGTCGAGCTTGTACGTGACGCGGACGATGCGGCCACCCGCCGACTCTTCGGTAGTGACCAAGTCTGCCGTCTGGGTGATGGTGAGGTCGGCGTCGGCGAGGAGCCGCGGCGGTGGCGCGGCGGCGCCGGACTCCGGCTGGAGCCGCCACTTGCCGCTGAAGTTGGGTTTCGCCGGTTGCTGGCGGGTCACGACCACCTGCGCAGTGTAGCTGGATTCGGCGGAAGCCGGCCGGCAACCGCCCTTAGAATGGCGCGACGGAGGTTCCCGGTGATTTCACGGTTCTCCCACAGCCTGCTTCCGATCGCGCGCACATCAGTTGGGCTTGCCGCATTCGTTCTTCTGTCGACGTATGCCGTCGCGCAGGACCCTCGTGGAGCGGCCATTCAGTCCATCGATCAAAGGGCCGACCAGTACCGCAAGATCGCGCGCCAGATCTGGGACTGGGCGGAAGTCGGCTACCAGGAAGAGCAGAGCTCGAAGCTGTTGCAGAGCGAGCTGCGTGCCGCCGGGTTCACGGTCGAAGCCGGTGTCGGCGGCATGCCGACGGGGTTCGTCGCGACGGCCGGCAGCGGCAAGCCCATCATTGGGATTCTCGCGGAGTTCGACGCGTTGCCGGGCATCACGCAGGGCGATTCGCCCGAGCGCCAGCCGATCGCCTCGAAAGAGGCCGGGCACGCGTGCGGGCATCATTTATTTGGCACGGGCTCGATCGCCGCCGCGATCGCGGTGAAGGACTGGCTTGCGAAGTCGGGCCGGCCTGGCACCGTTCGGCTTTACGGGACGCCCGCGGAGGAAGGTGGCGCCGGCAAGGTCTACATGGTGCGCGCCGGTCTCTTCAAGGACGTGGACGCGGTGCTGCACTGGCACGCCGGCAGCCGCAACGATGCGAGTCCCGGCAGCTCGCTCGCGAACAAGTCGGCGAAGTTCCGATTCCACGGCGTCTCGGCGCACGCGGCGGCGTCGCCGGAGCGCGGCCGCTCGGCGCTCGACGGCGTCGAGGCCATGAACCACATGGTCAACCTCATGCGTGAGCACGTGCCGGAAGACACGCGCATTCACTACGTGATCACGAATGGCGGCGCCGCGCCCAACGTGATTCCGGATTTCGCCGAGGTCTACTACTACGTTCGCCATCCCGATCCGAAGATGGTCGCAGCCCTGTTCGATCGCGTGGTGAAAGCCGCCGAGGGCGCGGCCATGGGGACGGAGACCAAGGTCGATCACGAGGTCATTCACGGCATCTACGCGCTGTTACCGAACGAAGCGCTCGCGCGCGTGATGGACAAGAACCTGCGCGTCGTGGGCGGCGTGACGTACACGGCCGAAGAGCGCGCGTTCGCGGAGAAGATCCGCACGTCACTGCCGCCCGACATGCCGCCGCTCAGCGCGGCGTCGGCGATCGAAGACTTCGCGATCAAAGAAGCCGGCGGCTCGACGGACGTCGGCGACGTGAGTTGGGTCACGCCCACGACGGGTCTCTACACGGCGACGTACGTGCCCGGGACGCCGGGACATTCCTGGCAGGCCGTCGCGTCTGGTGCGTCGACGATCGGGACGAAGGGCATGATCGTCGCGGCGAAGACGCTCACGTTCACGGCGATCGATCTGTTCAGCGACCCGGCGTTGCTGCAGGCGGCATCGGCGGAGTACCGGCGGCGCGTCGGGCCGAACTTCACCTATGTGCCGCTCGTCGGCAATCGGCCGCCGCCGCTGGACTATCGAAAGAAATAGTGGCGTTGGGGTGCGGTGGGGTCAGACCGGGGTCAGACCAGTGGTCTGACCCCGGTCTGACCCCACTTAACTTCTACTTAACAACGATCGGGTCGAGGCCGGCGCGCGTCGCGGCCGTGTTGAACGTCGCGATGTCCGTGCTCAGCACCGTCTTCGATCGGGCCAACAGCTTGTCGACCTCCGGCTTCAGATCCTTGTAACGCTCGAGCGCCGGCGTGCCGAGCTTGCGGTCAGGACCCGACAACGCGCCGTAGAGCGCGATGAGCTGGTTGTCCATGCGGCCCGGGAAGTTGAGCGCGTCCTGTCCACCCTCGCCTTGAATCTGCGTCAGCTCGCTCTCGACCGCGACGAGCGCGTCCGTCAGCGTCTTCGCTGCGGCGCGCACCGGCGAATTCGCCGGTGACTTCTCGGCGATCGCCGCCGCCTGCTTCTTGGCCTCGCGAATCTTCGCCAGATCGTCGTACAGCGTCTTGATCATCCCGCCGACTTCGTTGGTGAGCCGGAATTGCTCGGCGCCCTCGGCGTCGGTCATCAGCGGCGAATATCGCGGGTCGCCACCGAGATGGAACGTCTGCGTCTGCGACCACGCGCCGGAGCTGACCTTCACCGTGTACGGGCCGAGTGGCACTTTGGGACCCGC
>Ga0137427_10000722_pt1 | contig 16056 bp, 13 predicted proteins | sample EasRivERMZT700_2_FD_102309 | JGI IMG/M metagenome (GOLD analysis project Ga0137427, IMG submission 102309) | Soil microbial communities from meander-bound floodplain in the East River, Colorado, USA - East River MetaG ERMZT700_2 | ecosystem: Environmental > Terrestrial > Soil > Floodplain ...
ATCTTTAGCAATGCAGGATTCGTTCAACCTCCGATTTCCCCACTTTTGAGTCAGGTATGTAAATGTCCCCATTCCAGGACTCAGCCGGGGACTACTGCTGGCCGCCACCAGTCGCCGGAGCTGCAGGCGGTGCCGGCATTGTTTCCTTTGTGAAACGGGGCAACATTTCGTCGCGCATGGCAACCTGATAAACAGCGTAGGCAATCGCGACCGCCGACTTCTTCACGTCCTCTTCAACGATGCGTTCCCAGGTGTCCAGGTTCGTGTGCCAGGTATGACTGTTGTACTCGATGCTATCCTGCCCTAATCCAATTCCGGGAAGACCGGCCGCGTTGAACGACGTGCTATCGGTGCCGCCGGCGTTCCGGCTGGTCGTAGCCGTTGCGCCGTAAATTCCGAGGTCCTCGAATTGTTTGAAGAATTGACCGAGGATCTCTGCGGCATTCGGTGGACCAAAGATCGACGCGCCACGGATGCGACCTGTTCCGCCGTCTACATTGAAGTAACCATTAAATTTCGCGAACTCCGGCTTCGGGTTTTCGGCCGTTCCGAAATGCTGGGCAACGTAAGCCTTCGAGCCCAACAGACCCTGTTCCTCACCGCCCCACAACGCAACGCGGATCGTGCGTCGCGGTTTCACGCCGATCGTTTTCAGAATCCGCGCGGCTTCCATCATCACGGCACAGCCGATGGCGTTATCCGTCGCACCGGTCGCCGAGTGCCAGGAATCGAGATGACCGCCAAGCATGACGACTTCGTCCTTCTTGTCGCTGCCCTCAATTTCCGCAATGGCGTTGTACGAGGTCTTCCCTTCCGGATAGGTCCGGTTCACGATGTTGAATTTCAACGTTACGGCAGTGCCATCCGCGACAATGCGCGTGATGCGTCCGTAATCCTCATTCCGCATGACTACAGTTGGAACGGTCTTGGCGACATCGTAGGCGTTGTACTGGAAAGCACGGATTTGCCCATGTTCACGACCCGCGTCATTGACTCGGACGGCTGCGCCGTTCGACATGAGAAATTCATTCACCATGGTCGCGACCTGATTGTTCGACAATCTCGGCGGACCCTGCGCGGCAGCCGCCTGGCCTCGCTGTCCTCCGCCTCCGCCGCCTCCGCGACCGCCACCGGCAGGCGCATTCGGGGGCGGATTGTAGCGATCACGCGCCGCTTGTTCGGTCATGCGTTTTGCGGGCGGCTGTTCCTGAAATGGTACATTCGTGTGACGGCCGACAAAGACGATCGAGCCTTTCACTTTGGGCGCTATTTCATTGAGGTATCTCTTTAATTCTTCCTCGGTAGGTCCAAGAAACGTTGGCGCTTGAGCTCCGCCGCGACCGCCACCCGCATTCGGATTCGGCGGAGCCTGCGGGCCGGTCGGCGTGATCAAATGCACAGCCTGACCGGTGACGGTTCCATTGGTGGATGGCGTCCACGCCAGGACCTCAAAAACAAGATTGTCTTTCACCGGAGAGACGATGTGTCCGGTCGCCTCCTCGTTGAGCCATCCGGCTCGCGCGAAATCCCAAGGCTCAAGCTTACCGTTGACGAATCCCCAGGACTCCATCTGTTTCACGGCCCATTTCGCCGCGTTTTCGTGATTGGGCGATCCGGTTAAACGGGGACCATAGACGTCCGTAAGGAAGTGCATCGTCTTGAGAATCTGCGATCGCTCCATCCCTTCCTGACGGATCTTCGCGTTGATATTTGGATCGATCTGCGCCTGCGCGACAAACGTCGCCATGACGATCGTCAGACCGAGCACCAGCAGCATTGACTTCCTTCGGGACATAAGTCTCCTCCTCCAGATTTGATCGATCATACAAGAGAACTCGAAGTCGGGCCGCCCGAATTCGCGATGCGGCCCGTAAACCACACAGGTGTTTGAGTGTAATATGGCTAAACCATATAAGTGGAGGGGAGGCTGCGAAGTCCCGCTTCCAACACCACATTACTTTCCTTAACATGCTAGGCGCATGCGCCTGGCAGACAACACACTCCAACTTTCCGCAACCGATCTCGCAAAGCATCTGGCATGCCGCCATCTGACCGAACTGGATCTCCGTGCAGCATGCGGCGAGATCGACCGGATCTATCGGAACGACCCATCTGTAAAAGTGCTGGAAGAGCGTGGCCTTCGACACGAAGCTGCCCATCTGGATTATCTCAAAGTGCGTGGCTATGACGTCGTAACCGGAAACACGGTAGAGGCTATGCGCGCAGGTGTCGGGGCGATCGCCCAGGCGGACCTGCAGCACGGGCGATGGCGCGGGCGAGCGGACATCCTGATCAAAGTCGGCAGTTCGAGCGATCTTGGCCCCTGGTCTTACGAAGTCATCGATACGAAACTGGCCAGCGAGACTCGCGGTGGAACCATTCTCCAACTCTGCCTTTATTCGGAACTCGTCGCGCAAATCCAGGGCCGGATGCCGGAACTCATGCACGTGGTCACACCAAGGGCGACTGAACCGTATCGCCTGCGCGACTATCTCGCATATTACCGTCTCGTCAAATCGCGTCTCGAGAACTCCGTTGCAACGGATCGCGAGCGGCAGAACTTTTATCCGGATCCCGTCGAACATTGCGATATCTGCAACTGGTGGCCGAACTGTAACGTGCGCCGCCGCTCGGATGATCACCTGTCCTTCGTTGCCGGCATCACGAAGTTGCAGATCGACGAACTCCACAAAGACCACAACGTGACGACGCTGGCAGATCTTGCCACGATGCCGCGGCAAGAACGATTCATCAAGTTGCACGACCAGGCCCGGCTGCAATTGGAGCGCCGCGCGACGAACAAACCGGTCTACGAACTCCTGCCATTCGAACCAAGTCTCGGGCTCGCACGCCTTCCTGCGCCATCGCCGGGCGACATCTTTCTCGATTTCGAAGGCGACCCATTCGTTGATAACGGCGGCCTCGAATATCTGCTTGGTTACATCACATTAAATAAGGACGGTGAGACCGATTACACAGGCCACTGGGCCTTGGATCGAAAAAACGAACGCAGGGCATTCGAATCCTTCATTGACATGGTCACCGTCCGCCAACAGCAACTCCCCGATCTTCACATCTATCACTTCTCGCACTACGAACCGACCGCGCTCAAGCGGCTGATGGGCCGATACGCCACGCGAGAGGATGACCTCGATCGACTGTTGCGCGCCGGCGTCTTCATCGACCTGCATGGCATCACGAAGCAGTCGATGAGAGCGAGCGTCGAAAGGTATTCGCTGAAGGACCTCGAGGTGTTCTTCGGATTCGAACGGCAAACCGATCTGCGCGATGCGCGTTTGAGCCTGCGTCACATGGAATGCGCTCTGGAGCTGAACGAACTCGAAAGCATTTCCCCGGCGGTGCGCGAGACGATCGAAGCCTACAATCGCGAAGACTGCCTGTCGGCACTTTTCCTTCGAAACTGGCTGGAAACGCTTCGTCCCGACTGCGAACGTCCGGCATTGACGACTGGAGATCCCAGCGAAGCCGTCGATGAGCGACGCAAGCGAGCCCTCGCGCTGATGGACCGTTTACTGATTGATGCGGAGGAAGGAGACACTCGCTGGCTTCTGGCGCACATGCTGGAATTTCATCGGCGGGAAGAAAAGGCGCCGTGGTGGGAGTATTTCAGGCTGCAGGCGCTAACGGACGAGGAACGCATCGAAGAACGATCGGCGATCTCCGGTCTCGAGTTTGTGAAGCGTATCGGTGGAACCACTCGCTGTCCCATCGATCGATACCGATTCCCTCATCAAGACATGCAGATTCGCCGTGAAGACCAACTGCATACATCGACCGACAAATTCGGTGAAGTCGTCGCCCTCGATTTCGCGAACCGTATGATCGACGTCAAGAAGACGGGCGCCATGGCGGAAGTTCATCCGAAATCGGTGTTCTCTCACAGCGTCATCAATGGAAAGGAGCAGGCGGAGTCGCTGTACCGTCTCGGATCTTATGTCGCCGACGGATCTCATGGTTCCGCGTATCGTCCCGCTCTCGACTTGTTGAGACGCACGCCACTCAATCCAGACTGCGCCGTTGTCGCCATTCAAGGGCCTCCCGGCGCGGGTAAAACTTACAAAGCCGCGCGCATGATCTGCGGTTATTTGCGGGAAGGCCGAAAAGTCGGCATCACGGCAGTGAGTCACAAGGTCATCCGCAAGCTGATTGAAGAAGTGCTCGCAGCGGCGCAGGAACAACACGTCGAGGTGCGATGCATCGAAAAAGTAAAGGAGAGATCGAAGCAGCCGAATCTGTTCATTCCGGAAGCTACCGAAAACAAAGCGGTGCTTGCGGCGCTTCAGGACGGCTCGGCTCAACTCGCCGCGGGTACGGCGTGGCTTTGGTCGCGTGAAGAATTTGCGTCATCGGTGGACGTGCTGTTCGTGGACGAGGCCGGGCAAATGTCGCTGCCGGATGCGCTGGCCGTTTCGCAGGCGGCTAACAAGCTTGTCCTGCTTGGCGACCCGCAACAACTCGAACAACCGCTGCAGGGCACGCATCCGCCGGGAGTTGCTGTCTCCGCGCTTCAACACATTCTGGGCGAGCACGACACGATCCCGGAAAACCGCGGTGAATTTCTGGCAGAAACCTGGCGCCTTTCGCCATCGATCTGCGCTTTCACTTCCGAACTCTTCTACGAGGGCCGCCTGCTCGCCCACTCAGGTCTTGAAAGGCAACGGCTGACAACAGGCTCCGGGCTGTTTTACGTGTCTGTCGAACACTCGAGCAATCAAAACAGCTCCACAGAAGAGGTCCAGGCGGTCATCCAGGTCGTCGAACAACTTCTCCAACCCGGAGTCTGCTGGACCGACTTGCATGGCGTTTCCCGTCAAATGACGATTGCGGACATTCTCATCGTCTCACCCTACAACGCGCAGGTCTTCGATCTGGCCGAACGACTTCCAACCGCCCGTATCGGAACGGTCGACAAGTTTCAAGGTCAGGAAGCTCCCGTGGTGATCTACACGATGGCTACGTCTGCACCTGAGGATGCCCCGCGCGGGATGGAATTCCTCTACAATCTCAACCGCTTCAATGTCGCCACGTCACGTGCCCGATGCGCGGTCATACTTGTTGTCAGCCCGCGGCTGTTCGAACCCGAATGTAAAACGCCACACCGGATGAAACTCGCCAACGCGCTGTGCCGGTATTTGGAATTGGCGACACCCTGGAACCGATGACGGATTGGGACGCACGGTACCGGCAAGGCCAACACGCGAGCGACGAACCGCATCCTTTAATAAAGACCTTCGCCGCAAAGCTCCCTCCAGGCCGGGCACTGGACGTCGCATGCGGACCCGGACGCCATGCGATCTGGCTCGCCAAACATGGCTGGACGGTAATCGCCGTCGATTCTTCAAGCGTTGCCGTCGATCTCGTTCAGCAACGGGCGCACGCGAATAGCGTGCGAGTGAACGCCGTTATCGCCGATCTGGAACGACAGGAGTTTGCGATTGAATCGGAATCCTACGACCTGATCGTCGTCTGCAACTATCTTCAACGTGATCTCTTCCCTGACATTCGCGCGGGCACGCGAATCGGAGGCGTTGTTATTGCAATCATCGCGCTCGTCGATGGTGATCCTGGTATCAAACCGATGAACCCGGCCTTTCTTCTAAACCCGCATGAACTGCGCGCTCAGTTCGATGGTTGGGAAGTCCTGCACACGTTCGAAGGAAAACCTGGCGGCGATGCCTCACGCCGAGCAGCCGCTGAATTGGTTGCCCGCCGAATCACTTCATAGTGGCTTCGACGCCCTGGTTGCGATGTAAATAGGCATGTGTCTGGACAAGGTGCTCCCCTCGGCGTCCCGGTCACGATCCTCATACAAACCGGTAATCACGAAACCAGCTGAAAGCTGGCCGCCAATTTGTTCCTCGAGTGAATGGCTGAACTCAAAGGGAATTCCCTGGCTCTCGTTTTGTCGTTTTTTAACATCAGAAAGGCTAACGACGTCGCTGTAGGGTAAGTTGTGTTTCACTTCCAGCGAAGTGGCGCCGGCATCCTCAAAGATGTATCGCGCTGGGTTATTGAATCCGGCGATCATCGTTCCACCCGGACGCAACACTCGAAACGCTTCACGCCAGACGGGCCTGACGTCTGGAACAAACAAATTGGATACCGGATGAACGATTGCATCGAAGCTCGCATCTGGAAATGCCGACAGATCGGCCATATCACCTTCGACGGTTCTGATTTTCAGACCCTCACGACGTGCGACGAACTGATCCTGCTCAAGTTGTTTCGGTGAATTGTCGAGCACGGTCACTCTTGCGCCTGCCGCTGCGAGGATCGGTGCTTGTTGACCGCCACCGGATGCAAGACACAAGATCTCGGCCTCGGCGAGTGGGGGAAGCCAATCGTGCGGGACAGGCTTGATTGGTGTCAGCACGATCGTCCAATCTCCGTGTCTCGCTTCCCTGATGGCTTCTGAGCCGACGGGAACAGTCCATTGATCTCTTGACTCGACCAGGCGATCCCACGCCTTTCGATTATGTTGCCGGACATTCATAATGGGACGGGGCATTTGACATGTGACGCGTGGCGTTTGACATCCGGGAAGCATAGCCCCTCTGATGTCAAACGTCACGCGTCACATGTCAAATGCCCCGTCCCATTGGTTGGTTAACACTTTCCCTTGCCTTCCTGACGCGTCTCCCGATAGTATTTGGCCTGCGTTGCAGGGCATAACACGATGACAAAGACTTTAGGTGAGTTTGAGCGATTCGTTCTCCTGGCTCTGCTTGAACTGGAGAGCGAGGAGGCTTATGGCGTGCCAATTCGTGAGGTTATCGAACGACGGACGGGCGAGGAGTTTTCTTCCGGAGCTGTATATACGGCGCTCGATCGTTTGGAAGAAAGCGGACTGGTTCGCAGCACTATCGGCGAACCGACAGCGGAGCGTGGCGGCCGGCGAAAACGTCTCTATCGTTTGGAACCCGCCGGTCTGCGGGCACTCGACCGGTCGGTCCGCGTTCACGACAGCATGGTGCGAGGTCTTTTGCCTCGGCTTCGAGCGCGCCTGGCCAAAGTCAAATCGTCATGAAGCGGCTACCGTTGTGGGGACGGATGCTGGGTTCCCTGCTTATCGGACACGAAGCCGACATTGTGCGGGGAGACCTCGAAGAGGCCTATCTCCGGCGGACTCGCAACCGTGCCAGTTCCTATCTTGCCGATCTTTTGAAGACTCTTTTCATATGGTGGTCTCCGGCCTCGATCTGGCGCCGGAAACGTAAAACCCCGTCAACGGGAGGAACTATGGGCTTTGGAACCTTTGAAGATCTTCGACACGTTTGCCGGAATCTCATTCGGCGACCTGGATTTGCCCTGACCGTGCTGGTGACCTTAGGTCTCGGGATCGGTGCCACAACGACCATTTACAGCGTTGTTGATGCCGTGGTCGTGCGGCCGCTGCCTTATCCCAACGCGGATCGGCTGGTTGTGATGGGTAATACGACGCCGGGAAAAGAATGGCGGGACGATGCCAGCGGGCTCCACCGGCTCATTCGAATGTCGGGTCCGAACGCTATGGACTGGAAGCTGCGCTCGCGCTCGTTCGAAAAGTTTGCGCTCGTGGAAGCGGGCCCGATCGTGATGATGAATTCCGGAGTCGCTGAGGTTGTGCAGCATGCAGCGGTTGGCAGTGGATTCTTTGAGCTTTTCCCCGTAAAACCTTTCGTCGGTCGGGTCTTCAGCGAGGACGACTATGCGGGCCGAAACGGTCCCGTTCAAATGTTGAGTTATGGCGCGTGGGTACGAAAACATGGGGCCGACCCCAAGGTTATCGGAACGAAAATCATCGGCGTACTTCCGCCGGAATACACGCAGCCGGAGTCGTTAGGCAGAGATGAGATCGAATTCTGGTCGGCGCTCGATCCAAACAGCCGCCGGTACAGCCCGCGCGACCGGGCTACGTTAATCCTCTTTGGACGACTTTCTCGCGGAGTCACGCTTGATAGTGCGCGCAAGGAACTCACAAGCATTCAGGATGCGGTTTCGAGTGAATTCCCTGCCGGCAATGTTCTGCAGGACGGATCGCACCGCGGAGCAGGCATCAATTATTTACATGCCGACATCGTCGGCGCTTCGAGCAAAACGTTGTGGATCTTTCTGGCGGCGTCTTCCTTTCTCTTATTGATTGCCGTGCTGAATGCCGCCAACCTCCTTCTCGTTCGAGGTCTGGATCGCGAACACGATGTCAGCGTCCGTCAGGCACTGGGCGCGAGTCCTACGCGATTGGTTCGCTCGCAGTTGACGGAGAGCCTGGTTCTGGCTCTTGTTTCAGGCGGACTCGGTGTCCTGCTTGCTTACGCTGGTGTCGAAGCCTTTTTACGGATCGGACCGGCCTCCTTACCGAGACTGGGTGCGATAGCAGTCAACTGGCGCATTCTTGCCGCAACGATCACTGTATCGCTCGGCGTTGGAGTTGTCGTTGGATTGATTCCCGCGCTTCGACTAACGAAGCGCGATGTCGCGCTTGCGTTGCGTCGCACCGCAGGTCGGACGTTCTCGTCGCCCGCCGCGCGGATTCGTCAAATGATGGTGGTGAGCCAGCTGGCGCTTGCTGTTCTGCTATGTGTCGGCGCGTGTCTGCTCATCAACTCGTACGTGCGTCTGCGGACGGTGGATCCGGGTTTCGAGCCCAGTCGCCTGACAACAGTCTCGGTCAGTATGAAGCGTCCTGGAGCGCGATTCGATGCCATATGGCTCGACTGGGACGAGCTGCGCAGGAGCATCGAATCGATCGCGGGATTGGACTCCGTCGCGATTACTTCGAATGTTCCGTTTCAGGCTCGAGTCTGGGAACCGTCGATCATGCTTCCTGAAGACTCCAACGATGTCTTTCGTGGTGGGACTTCAGGTTTCGTCGTAACACCGGATTATTTCGATGCGATGGAGATGAATTTGAAGGCTGGTCGGAAATTTGGTCCTCAGGACGGTCCGGCCTCCACGCCAGTGACGATCGTGAACGAAGCCTTTGCCCGCGAGTACCTGCAGAACCACGATCCGATCGGAACAACCATTCGCGTTCGAACTGGAGAGGGAGGAGTAATGCCCCTCGAGGTTGTCGGCGTTCTGGGCAACGTCGTTCACGCACGAGCCGAGGACGGTTGGCAGCCCGCCATCTATTTGCCGCATACTCAAGCGCCGGCAGGACCGACTGGGGGGATGGCGAACGTCGTGGTGCGAAGCAACCGTGCGCCAGAAGATCTCGCAAAGGATCTGAGGCGGGCTGTCGGTCAATTCACACCGATTCCGCCGCTAGAGCTTTCGCTAATGGAGAATAGGATCGGTTTGCAGCAGACGGGTCCGCGCTTCAACGCCCTGCTCATCGGAACGTTTGCAACGGTGGCAATTCTGTTGGCGGCTGTCGGCCTGTACGGCACCATGGCCCATTCCGTTGGATGCCGTCAGCGAGAATTAGGAATCCGAATGGCGATTGGTGCGGATACTCACAGCATCTTCCGCATGGTCATGCGCGAGGGTCTTGCTGTTTCAGGAGTCGGCCTGGCGATCGGTCTCGGAGCAACGTTCGGGCTGACGCGATTCCTTCGCAGTTTTCTGTTCCAGGTAGACGCTCTCGATCCCGTGACGCTTATCGCGGCGTCCGCGATCCTTACTGGAGTCGTCCTGCTCGCCGTTTTGCGACCGGCACGCCAGGCTACGCGAGTAGATCCTTTGGGCAGCCTGCGGTCGGAATGATTACCGAGGGACGGGGACATTTGACATTTGACACGTGACACGTGACGTTTGACATCCGAGGGGGTTGCCTCCCCGGATGTCAAAGGTCAAACGTCACGTGTCACGTGTCAAATGTCCCCGTTCCATGTGTGCGGCAGGGAGGTTCAGCGAATGTTAAAGGACATTTGCAATTTGACTCCGGTAGGCACCGGCTTACCGGCTTCCTGACCAGGTTCAAAGCGCCACATCCTGAGCACGCGGAGTACTTGACTGTCCAGCCCCATACCAAGACTCTGAACGACTTTGGGTGAGTAAATGAGCCCGTCCACACCGACAACCACCTCGGTGCTCACTATTCCTGCAATCTTTGCCACACGGGCCTCTTCACTGTAAGTCGCGTTGACCTGGAGAATGGGAACAGGCGCGACCGTCGGACTTCGACTCGGTTCGGTTGAACCAGGATCCTGTCGCGGCCGGTTGAAGGTACGGCCATGAAGATTCAGATAGGCTTCGGGCGTCAAGAGTACGCGCCGCACCAAAGCGACAGCCTCCTCAGCGGAAGCGTTTTTGGGAAGATCCGTTATCCGAAGTGTCGTTTCATCAATCGATCTCGGACAACGATTCTGGACTCCGCGAATAACGGGAAGTCCGATGTGCTCCAACTTTAAGCGCACTTCGTTTTTTTCGTGGACGGCCTCCACCACTTCAACTGCTGCGTCGCATTCGCCGCCTGGTTTACCCACATCCTTCGCCTTCAATTTGACGTCCAGGGCGTTGCCGTAAGACAGCAGAACCAAGTTTTGGCTGATAAAAGAATCCAGGGACGGGACAGGGGTTTGCGCAAACACCGAAATACCGGGAAACAAGCTGACGATCAAACACAACACTCGCTTCATCTCCGCCTCCATAAATTAAATGCGGACAAATTGATCGTTCGGCGTACGTGAGTTGAAGAAATTAATGCTACTACGGGGCCGCGCAAAAAAGTGGTTCGAACATTGAAAGGATCCGCGGGCTGAAGCCCGCGGACACCAGGCGTCGTGTAAACCTTTGATAACTACGGATTCCGTCGGGACAGGGGCGCTGCAACGCCACGCAGCACACCGTCTTCACCTTCCGAAGCGGTTTTGCCAAGGACGACGTCGAAGTTGGCCGTCAACTCACCAATCTTTGAGCCGGGCATGGGTTTGAAATCCACAAGGATGGTAGCCAACGCGGCCTTATCCATTCGTTGAGTCAAATTGTCGCGCGCATTGCCAGGGTGTCCCGCGACAAGCATTTGCGTCGTGAACACACGCTTTCCGCTCCTGCTGATCGCGAAGTGAATGTGAGCGGTGCGGAAAATGTTGATCAAGGTGTACTCGATCGGTTTGATGGTACGGAAGTAATACTGCCCTTTCGAGTCGCTCAAAAACCGGCCGTATCCTTGAAAGTTCTTGTCATGGCCGGTAGGTTGCCGTCCGCCGGTGTGGACATACGAACCGGTATTGTCCACCTGCCAGATCTCCACGAACGCATTACGGATAGGCTGGCCGGCGGCAGAAAGCAGGCGGCCGCTGAGGTGAGTCACCTGGCCGACACCCGGTGTGATCGCATCATTAAGTATGAGGAGATCGTTATCGGTGTCGAGCGGCATCTTATCAGGATAGAAAGGTCCCTCGGTCGTCGTCGCCGTCTCAATAAGCTTCTGTGCGAACACTCCAGGCGCAGTGCAGGCAGCACCCGCTATCGTCAGACCTTGGAGAAAGCGTCGCCGATTCCAGAACAAACCTGATGGTTGCATGGTGATCCTCCGTTTTGAGCATCATATATCATGACCCGGTCGCTACCGCTAATTCGGGTCACGCCGGTAAGACGAGACGGGCGCGAAGACCACCGCTGGTGGAGTTCGTCAGTGCGATCGACCCGCCATAGAGTTCCGCAAGATCGCGTACGATCGCGAGACCGAGTCCGGAACCCGGCGCGGCCTCGTCTGCACGAACGCCACGCTGCAGCACCGCATCATGCATCGATGGATCGAGACCAGGGCCATCGTCGTCAACCAGGATAACGACGCTGTTATCCGTCTCCAGGGACTCAACACGAACTTTGGAGGTCGCCCATTTGCAGCCGTTATCAAGCAAATTACCGAGCATCTCATCCAAGTCCTCGCGCTGGCAGCGAATCGAATGTTCCGGAGCGACCCTCAAGTCAATCGCCAGCTCGCGCTCCGCATGCAATCGCCGTAACGTTCGAGCCAGGCCCTCAGCCGACTCCTTCACCGAGCATCGCGCGCCGGACGTCGGCCCGGATGCAGCCGCGCGAGCATGCGCGAGGTGATACTCGATCTGGCGCCTCATCCGTTCGACCTGTTGTCCAATCGTCGCCGCCAGTTCATGCTGGCCGGACGCCTCGACCCGTTCCGCTTCTCGCGATAACACAGCGAGTGGAGTCTTTAATCCGTGGGCCAGATCGCCGGCTTTGGCCTGCGCTCGCTGCACGGCTTGTTCGCGCTGGTCGAGCAGAGCGTTAAGGTCGTTGACCAGGGGTTGAACTTCCGTCGGGTAGTCTCCATCGACTCGTCGGCACTGACCGTTGCGCACAGACGATAGCCGAGCCCGCAATCGGTACAAGGGCGACATGCCGCTTCGCACCTGGGTGAGTGCAGCGGCCATGAACACCAGCGCGATGACGGACATCACGGAGAAGTGAGCGACCTGATTCCTTTCGGGAAACAGTCGGATCATGATTCGCGACACGTATTGCGTGGTCAACAGAAGACCGATCGTCCACAACACGGATCCGACAACCAGGCGTGATCGGAGTGAGCGCTGTTTCATGATCCGACTCCGATTCGATAACCGAGCCCCCGCACTGTTTCGATGTAAAACGCCCCCAGCTTTCGTCGAAGACGAGCGATGAACACTTCAACTGTATTGGAGTCGCGGTCGAAGCTTTGCGCATAGATGTGGTCGGTCAACTCGGCTTGCGACACGATTCGGCCTTGATGATGCATGAGATACGAGAGGACGCGGAATTCGTGGCTGGTTAGTTTTACCGTCGTGCCGTCCAGGGTAACTTTCGCGATTCTGGGATCCAGTTTCAGCGCTCCGCAATGAAGCTCGGGATTCGCTTGTCCGCTTGCGCGCCGAATCAATGCGCGCAGTCGAGCAAGCAGTTCTTCCATTTGGAATGGCTTGCTCATGTAGTCGTCGGCGCCGCCGTCGATTCCCTGCACCTTTTCGTGCCAGCTGCCCCGCGCAGTCAAAACCAGCACAGGGACGAAAACGCCCGCCTCACGCCAACGGCGAAGGAGCGTCAAGCCATCCACTTTCGGAAGTCCGAGATCGAGAACCACGGCGTCGTACTGTTCGGTCTGTCCAAGAAAGTCGGCCCGATCGCCGTCACCGGCGGAGTCGACGGCATAGCCGGCCTGGTCCAGAGCAGTGACCAACTGGTCGGCCAGCAACATTTCATCCTCGACTACCAGAACCCTCATCCTATGTCCGTTATAGCTCAATTGAAGCTGAACGGCAGCTTAACAACGCGTTCAAGGCGGATTCAGCAGTCGCTTGGTAACGTCCTCTTTGTCAGCGCCGGAGGCTGTCTCCAGAATGTAGCCCCGTTCGGGGTCAGGGGAGAATTCGGGGTCAGACGTATCTGGCACCTACGGTGCCAGATACGTCTGACCCCGAATTCTGTCCCAACGCGGACAGATTCACAAAAGGAGAAACGCATGAAAGTACTGGCATCATTTACGATCGCATTGACTCTTCTTGCAGGTGCTCTTGCCGCCCAGCAAGGCAGCATCGCGGGCAAGTGGACTCTCGTCGTGGAAAGTTCGTCCGCTTCGGGACATGAGATCCCTCCGGTTGAACTCGAGCTTCAACAAACCGGTAAAAAGATCATCGGTAACTTTGTGATCGCAGATCACGGCGATCTCCCGCTTGAAGGCGAATTCGTCGATGGCGCTTTGTCGCTTCACGCCACCGAGGACGGCTACATGAAACTCGAGCTAAAGGGCAAGCTGATGAACGACGGCACACTGACCGGAAGCATGAAGAGCCAGATGGGCGATCGAACCTGGACGGCTAAAAGAACCAAAGTCGAGTAGCAGTATGTTCATCACGAAACGGTTTATTCCGCGTCGAGCAATGCTTCGAGGAATGGGCGCAACCATCGCCTTACCGTTTCTTGAGGCGATGGTGCCGGCCGCGACGCTGCTTTCGAAAACGGCGGCGTCAGGACCAATTCGGTTGACGTGTATCGAGATGGTGCACGGATCGGCGGGCAGCACGGTCAAGGGCGCGGCCAAGAACCTGTGGGCTCCCGCAGACGTTGGCAAACACTTCGATCTCACACCGAGCAGTCTTAGTCCACTGGAGCCGATTCGAAACTATCTGACAATCGTCAGCAACACCGATGTTCCAAGCGCCGGCTCGATCGACGCAGAAAAAGACGCCGGCGGCGATCATGCACGTTCGAGCGCAGCATTTCTGACGCAATCGCCGCCGAAGAAGACGGAGGGTGCCGACATATTCGTCGGCACGTCGATGGATCAGTTGGTTGCCGATCGATTCGGACACCTCACTCCAATTCCGTCGCTGCAGTTGTGCATTGAAGATGTCGGACGCGGATCGTCAGGATATGCGAGCATCTATATGGACACGATCAGCTGGGCAAGCGCAACGCGGCCGTTGCCGATGGTTCGCGATCCTCGAGTTGTGTTCGATCAGATGTATGGATCCGGCGCTACACCCCAACGCCGGCTCAGCATTCTCGATTTTGTGAAAAATGAGATCGCGCGTCTTAGCCGAGATCTTGGAGCGGCAGATCGTAACCGGCTTAATGCGTACCTCGAGAATGTTCGCGAAGTCGAAAGACGGATTCAAAAGATCGAAACCTTCAATAAAAGAGGCGAGACATATGCAACGACCTCAGCGCCTGGCGCTGTGTCCGAAGATTTCGAGGAGCACGTGAAGTTGATGTTCGATCTGCAAGTCCAGGCGTTTACATCCGACCTGACGCGTGTGGTTGCGTTCAAGATGGGGCGAGATGCGTCGTCGCGCGTGTATCCCGCGAGTGGGGTGACACAGCCGTTTCACGCTGCGTCGCATCACGCGGAACGGGAAGACAAGATTGCGCAGTTTGCACGGATCAACAAATATCACGTCGGGCTGGTGCTCTACTTCCTCGAAAAACTCAAGAATACGAACGACGCCGACGGCAACCTTCTGGATAAGGCGATCGTCCTCTACGGTTCCCCGATGGGGAATTCGAATCTCCACAATCACAAACGCTGCCCGTTGTTCCTGGCCGGCCTCGCCAACGGAGTACTTCAAGGCAATCGCCACGTGAAAGCAGCCGACGGCGCGTCGATGGCGAACGTCATACTGACTCTGCTGCACATTCTGGGCTGCGACAACCTCCCGTCCTTTGGCGACAGCACTAACCCTTTTGCCCTCGGTTGAGAATTATCAAACCGGCGGGCTATGTAGTAACCTATGCAGCCGTGGCCAGGACATTTCTGACATACACCTCCGCGATGGTGCTTGAAGCGATTGCCGGCGGCCATCGCTACGGCTTCGATGTCATGGACGTCACCGGTCTGCCTAGTGGAACGGTGTATCCAGCGATGAGAAAACTGGAGCGCACCGGACTTGTCCGCTCGAAATGGGAAGGCGAAAAACACGCCTTCCGTCAGCAGCGTCCAGCAAGGCGATATTACGAAGTCACGGCGGCAGGCGTGGAAGCGCTGAACGATCTGCGGAAACGATTTCATGGACTTCAGCGCGCGGTCGCGCCGGCGGAAGGTGCGTGACGTGATGTTGTGGTGCCTGAAGATCATCAGACTGGCCGCCATCATCGTTCCCTTCCGGTTACGTGAGGACTGGCAACAGGAGTGGGAAGCCGAAGTCCTCCATCGATTCGATGAACTTCAAATCGAGCAGAGATTCACTCGACTGGCTGCCGCAGCGTTGTTCATCCGTTGTCTGGGATCATTCCCGGACGCATTGTGGCTTTGCCGATATGAATGGAGCGCAGATATGTTGATGCAGGATATCCGGTACTCGATACGAGGTCTGGCGAACAAACCCACCTTCACCGCTGCTGTTATTTTCATACTCGCTCTGGGAATCGGAGCCAATACCGCGGTCTTCAGCGTCGTCAACGGCGTGCTCCTTCGGCCACTGCCATTTCCCAACCCTGATCGATTGGTGATGATCTGGGACGTGAGTCCCGATCTCGCGCGACAAAAGGACGGTCCGTCACCGGGAAACGTGCTGGACTGGCGGTCGCAGAACACCGTGTTCGATGGAATCGGCGCCTGGTATGCCGATCAGCCGAAGACCTATCGGGACGACAACGATGCCGAAAAGGTTCAGGCCGCGC
>Ga0137427_10000723_pt1 | contig 16042 bp, 13 predicted proteins | sample EasRivERMZT700_2_FD_102309 | JGI IMG/M metagenome (GOLD analysis project Ga0137427, IMG submission 102309) | Soil microbial communities from meander-bound floodplain in the East River, Colorado, USA - East River MetaG ERMZT700_2 | ecosystem: Environmental > Terrestrial > Soil > Floodplain ...
TGATGACAGGGTTCATCAGAATCGGGCATTCCTTATGCGACGCTTCGCCGCAATGACGCTCACATCCCGCTCGGTAATGTCGCCGGGCCCCCGGGGGAGAGCGGCACTTTCGGTGCAGGCGCCGGGCGGATATTACTGAATGGTCTCATCTATCACGGTGAACCGCGCAAGGCGTTTCGCCTGACGATACAACAACAGCCGGCGGGAGAAATTGATGGATTCGCACGAGTGGAACAAGATCATCGGCGGCGTGCTGGGCACGGTGCTGTTCATACTGGTCGTGCGCGCCGTCGGCGAGGCGATCTTCTTTGCCGAGGAACCGGAAGAGCCGGCGATCAAAATCGCGGGAACCGGGACGGCCCCGGCCGAGGGTGCGGCGCCTGCGACCCCGGCCGAATCGCTCCCCGATTTCGCGGTGGCCATCCCGGCCGCCGACGCCATGCAGGGCGCGATGATCGCGGAGCGCTGCATGGTCTGCCACGGCTGGGACAAGGGCGGCCCGGCAATGATCGGGCCCAATCTCTTTGGCGTGGTCGGCCGGCCGAAGGCCATGGAGGCGGGATTCGACTATTCGCCGGCGCTCAGGGAAAAAGGCGGGGACTGGACCTACGAGGACCTCTTCACGTTCTTCCAGCAGCCGGGCGTCTATGCGCCGGGCACCAAGATGGCGTTCGCAGGACTGCCGCGGACTCAGGACCGGCTGAACCTGATCGCGTTTCTGCGGATGCAGGCCGATGCGCCAGCACCGCTGCCGGCATCGACCGGGGGCGCGGCAACGGCGCCGTAGGGATCAGAGCCGTTTGATGGTGCGGACGGGTAAGCCGTCGGCGGCTATGCGGGTGCGCGCGGCGGGGAAGTCTTCGATCACGACCTGCATCGAAGCCGCGCTGGCGTGAAGGAGGCGGGCGCCATCGAGCATCGCGCCCATGTGGCCTTTCCAGAAGATGAGGTCGCCGCGTTCGAGCGGCGCGTCGAGCGCGATGGGTTCGCCGAGTGCTAATTCCATCAGGTCGGTGTCACGCGGCGCCGTGATGCCGGCGGCCTCGAGCGCGGCCTGGATCAGGCCGGAGCAGTCGATCCCGGCGAAGGTCTTGCCGCCCCACACATACGGCACGCCGAGGAAGCCTTCGGCGACCGCGACCCAATCGGACGCGCGCGACGCAATCGGAGCGATATGGGCGGAGAATATGCAGGCGCCGTCGGCGAGGCTGCTGAAGCGATCGGTCTGCTCGACGATCGAGAGCTTCGCGTTCAGGGACAGGATCGCGCGCGAGGGAAGCTTGACGTCGGGCGCGGTGAGAAGCGGTGTCGCGCGGGCCGTCACGCGGTGTGTCGGCACAGTGACGGCGTCGCTGAAAGCCTCGGCCGGGGCATAGCCGACATGGGAATCGAGCGCGCCTTGGCCCCAGACCCAGCCGTTCTTGAGCTCGTAGACGGTGAAGATCTCGCCGAACAGGAGCTCGGTCTCGAGGGTCGCTTCGGATGACGGCGCGAGACGCAAACCGGCAGCGGCGTGCGCGACCTGCTTGATGCGTCCCTCGCGGTAGCGCTCGGCCGGGACGATGCCTTTGAGATGCGCGGCGGCAAGATCGGGCCTCGCCGCGGTGATGCGGCGATCGAAGGAGTCGCTCACTTGCCGTATCGATCGGCGATGACGGCGTAGAGCGCGCGCAGGCCGCTCGCTTCGCCGCCCTTGCGCCGGCCCGGCTTCGGCCTATCGGTCCAGGCGGGGATGTCGAAATGGGCCCAGCGCTCGGTCTTGGTGATGAAGCGGTTGAGGAACAGGGCCGCGGTGATCGCCCCCGCGAGCCCATAGTCGGGCGCGTTGTTCACGTCCGCGATCGGACTGTCGACCGTGGGTTCATACGAGCGCCACAGCGGCAAGCGCCACAGGGGATCGTGCTCGGCGTTGCCGTGCCGCATCAGGTCGGCGGCGAGCGTCTCGTCGTCGGTGAAGAAGGGCGGCAGCTCCATGCCGGTGGCGGCGCGCGCGGCGCCGGTGAGCGTGGCGAGACAGAACAGCAGATCAGGCGATTCGCTGTCGGCTTCGGCGAGCGCATCGGCGAGGACGACGCGGCCCTCCGCGTCGGTGTTGCCGATCTCGACGGAGAGACCCTTCCGGCTGATCAGCACATCGCCCGGGCGATAGGATTCGCCCGAGACGCTGTTCTCGACGGCGGGGATCATCACGCGGAGGCGGACGGGAAGCTTCGCGTCCATGATCGCACTTGCGAGGCCGAGCACGCAGGCGGCGCCGCCCATGTCCTTCTTCATCGTCAGCATGCCGGACGAGTTCTTGAGATCGAGGCCGCCGGTGTCGAAGCAGACGCCCTTGCCGACGAGGGTCACCTTGGGATTGCGCTCCGCGCCCCAGGCGAGATCGATCAGACGCGGCTCGCGCGGGCTGGCGCGGCCGACGGCGTGGATCATCGGATAATTGGCTTTGAGCAGGGCCTCGCCGGTGATCACGGCGATCCGCGCGTGGGACGCCTCGGCGACCTGGCGCGCGGCCTGCTCGAGCTCGGCGGGGCCCATGTCGTTGGCGGGTGTGTTGATGAGATCGCGGGCGAGGAACACGCCTTGGGCGAGGCGCGACACCGTCGCGCCGTCGACCCCGTCGGGGAGGACGAGGCGGGGCTTGTCCTTGCGCGCCGCCGGCTTGCGCCCGCGGTAGCGATCGAAGGCGTAGGTGCCGATGGCCCAGGCATATGCGGCACGCGCGCCGGAGAACGCAGGCGGGACATCGCCGAGCGTGTAGGTGCCGGGCGGCAGGCGCTCGGAGAAGGACGCGAGCGCATGCGGATCGCGGCCCGCGCCCAGGCCCAGCACCGCGGCCTGAAGCCGGGCGTCGTCGGCGGGGATCAGCTGGAGCTCGCCCTCCTTGGCGGCGAAGCCGGTGGCGCGAAGCCAGCGCGCCTCGGCGGCCGGACGGTCGGTGAGGAAGCCCTCCAGGTCCTTCGGCTGGACCGCATGGAGCAGCACCGGGGTCTCGCCGCCGAGATCGTTCAGGGTCGCGAATACGCTCAGCATGCGAGGCCGATTGTCCTTTCAGGGAACAGCTTCTTATAAGTGGGCCGGAGCAAAGTCCGCAATCGGCGAAGGTCTCCATGGGCGCCCGCTACACCCTTTATATCGGCAGCAAGAACACCTCGTCGTGGAGCTTGCGGCCGTGGCTGGCGATGAAGATGGCGATGGTCCCGTTCGAGGAGGTGGTCATCAGGCTGAACACGCCGGAGACCAAGGCGCGGATCCTGACGGTGGCGCCGTCGGGGAAGGTGCCGGCGCTTAAGATCGACGAGGACGGCGCGAGCTGGACGGTGTGGGACAGTTTGGCGATCTGCGAGACGCTCGCCGAGCGCCACGCGGACGCGCGGCTGTGGCCGGAGGAGCGGGCGGCGCGGGCGCAGGCGCGAAGCATCGCGGCGGAGATGCACTCGGGCTTTCCCGAGTTGCGCAAGGCGCTGTCGATGGAGATCGCCGCGCGCCATCCGACACAAGCGCTCGACGATCAGGTGCAGGCGGATATCGCGCGCATCATCGCGATCTGGACCGGAGCGCTTGCTGCGCCGGGGATGCGCGGCGGCTTCCTGTTCGGCGCGTTCAGCGTTGCCGATGCCTTCTTCGCGCCGGTGGTGACGCGCTTCGAGACGTATGGAATTCATCTCCCCGCGGTGGCGCAGGCCTATGCAGAGCGCGTGCTGGGGCTGCCGCCGATGCGCGAGTGGGCGGCGAGTGCGAAAGCGGAAACCGAACAGGTCTGAGTTATTTGGCGCTTGCGCGGGACGGCGGCGCGGGCGGCGGTGGGGCCTTCGACTGCGGCTCAAGCATACCCGCCTCCATGTAATAGCGGGCGGCGCCGGGATGCAGCGGCGCGGTGGCGCCCTTCGCCGCGGAGCCAGGCTCAAGGAAGTGGGCGCCGACGCGCTCAGCGTTCAAGGTGGCGCGGTTGGCCGGATTGAACAGGCTCTTCACCACGCCGTAGATCAGATTGTCGGGCTGCGACGCGTCGGTGATCCAGAGCGCATCGACCGCGACGGTCTCGACGTTGCCCGTACCCGAATACGTGCCCTGCGGGATGGTGTGGGGGTAGAGGTGCGGCTGTGCCCGCATGAGCCGGGTGCGGGCATCGCCGTTGACAGGGATCAGCACCGCGACCCCCTCATCCAGCAGCTGCTCGACGAGGCTCGACGGCGCGCCGCCGACAGAAAACATTGCGTCGAGCTTGCCGCTCTGCAGGAGGTCGGTCGCCCGCTCGCCTGAATCATAATTCGGTACGATCGAGCGCTCCGACAAGCGGTAGGCGGCGAGGACTGCGCGCGCGGTGTTGATCGTGCCCGAACCTTCGGACGAGAGCGAAACCCGCTTGCCGCGGAGATCGGCGACGGACTTGATGTTCGCGTTCTTGGCCGCCAGCAGATGGAGGTCCTCGCCGTAGAGGTTGGCGACCGTGCGCAATTGCTTCGCGGGGCCGGTCTTCGCGAACGCTCCCTTGCCGGCGACGGCGAGCGCCACGACATCGGCCTGGGCGATGCCCGAGGTGACATTGCCGGAATTGACGGCGTTGACGTTCGCGATCGAGCCCTCGGAGGCGCGCGTGGACACGATCAAGCCGGCCGGCCCGCAGACATCGGCGGCCTGGCAGCGACCGACGCCGGGCGGGTGGCTGAGCAGCTGCGCGAGCAGCTGTCCCACGGGGAAATAGCTTCCCGTGGTCGATCCGGTGGAGATCTGAAACGCGACCCGCTGGGGCGAATCGATAGCTTGGGCGATGCCGTTGGCAGCGAACGCGAGGAGACCAAGGGCGGCAACACTGCCGGCCACGAGGAACGCCACTTGTCTCCGCGGTTGCATGATCCACCTATGGACGCTCAATGCGGCGGGAATTGGACCTATCACCGCAAGCCGGAAACTACAGCACCAAATCCAAGCGGGTACTTAAGCGTTGGTTGACGGCATGCTCGTTGACCGCAAGCCTAGCGAACATTTCCGATCGGCGCCACGACGTTGACCGCATACAGATGCGGCAAAGGCGCCGGTGTGACGAAATTGCCATCACGCTCGCTGTGACGATTGGGCGACGACGCAACAAATGGTCGCCGGTTCGCAGACGCACTAGAACAGCGTCGAAGAACCGGGGTTGGTGCGGAACACATAGAGCCGATAGGCGGTGAAGTTGAATGCGACCCCGCAGAGCGAGCCCGCCGCCAGGGCGAGTACCGGATAGATTGCCGCGAACGGCACGGTGGCGATCATGAGCACGAAGCTGACATAATTCACGCTGCCGCCCACCAGGTTGGCGGCCAGGAACCGCGCCCATTGCAGGTCGGGACGCGCGTTCTCGGCGTCGGGGAAGGTGAAGGTCCGGTGCAGCCACCACGCCGCGCTGGTGGCGACGACGAAGGAAAGCGCCCTGACCGCGTAAAGCGAGGCGCTCGAGTGCGACAGCACCGCCTGGAAAACAACGACATCGACAAGAAAGGCGATCACCCCGATGCCTGAAAATTTCAGGAACCGGATCCTCGTGATCCGATCTATCGCGATGAGGGGGTGCGCATTCACTTCGAGATGCTGAGGTAGTGCAGCCGCTTCAGCTCCCGGCGCCCGCGGGTCACGGTATCGAGGATCAGTCCGCAGGTCAGCGCCAGGAACGCAAGCACCATCATGCCGGTGGCAAGAACCGCGGTCGGCACGCGGGGAACAAGACCTGTCTCCAGGAAGGTGATGATGATCGGCACCGTCAGGAGCACGGACGTACCGGCAAGCAGGGCCGCGATCAGGCCGAAGAACGGCAGCGGCCGCTCCTCCTTGATCAGAACAACGATTGTCCACAGCACGCGGATACCGTCCCGGATCGTTGACAGCTTGCTCGCCGAGCCCGGCGGACGGGCGCCATAAGGCGCACGGATTTCGGCGATCGGAAGCCGGAGCTCCAGCGCATGCACCGTCAGCTCGGTCTCGATCTCGAAACCCTGGGCCAAGCCGGGAAAGGACTTGGCAAAGCGGCGCGAGAAGACCCGGTACCCGGAGAGCATGTCCGTCAGCCGGTTGCCGAAGATGTGGCCGACGATGCCGGTGAGGAGCTTGTTGCCGAAGCGGTGCCCTGCCCGATAGGCATCCTCGGTCGCGTCCCGCGCGGCGTTGACCATGTCGAGATCATCGTCCAGCAGCCGATCGATCATCCGGACGGCGCTGGCCGGATCATAGGTCCCATCGCCATCGACAAGCACATAGATGTCCGCATCGATGTCCGCGAACATGCGGCGGATGACGTTGCCCTTGCCCTGCAACATCTCCCTGCGCACGACGGCACCGGCCGCGGCCGCTTGCGCCGACGTGTCGTCGGTGGAGTTGTTGTCATACACATAGACGGTGGCCGTCGGGAGAACGGCTTGAAACGCCGTCACCACGCCGGCGACCGTGCAGGCTTCGTTGTAGCAGGGGATGAGAATCGCGACGCGCGGGCCCACGGCAAGCGCCTCGGATGCCACTCGCAGTCTCTCGAGAGCAGCGAACGCCGGGCGCACTGTCAGGTTTTCGGCTCTCAGCGGGTTCATTGTGGGCCGACCCAGAACTCGGTGAGCGAGTAAACGTTGGACGGGTTTAACCGCCAGTTAAGAGGGGCCAATTTTGCCGTCCGCGTGAGGCGATTAGGCCATCCGCTTTACGAAATGTTTTCCATGTCCGCGCAACATGGGGATCGGCGCAGTTGCAGTCACGCTTCGCCGCAGCAAGAGGTGCGCGGGTTGAGACGCGAAGCCAGCAACAGGATCCGGTTCGTCATCGAGGATCTGCTGCCCCCGATCATGAGGGACAGCGGGCTGTTCCGGCTGGCGGCGGGCCTGGCGTTTCGCGGTGTCGATGCGGCCGCGAATTTCCGCAAGCGGGCGCCGTTCCTCTCCGAACAGGAATACGTCTCGTTCTACCGCGATTGGCCGCGCGTCCATGCGGAAACCGACAATTCCGACCAGTGCCTGACGCGGATCGCGGAAGACGTCGTGGGACGTTCGGTTTGCGACGTCGGCTGCGGCAGCGGCTACCTCGTCCGCCACATCCGCGATCACAGCCCGGCAGGAGCGAGGCGGCTTGCCGGCGTCGACATCGTGACGCCGGACCTTGCAGAAAACGCCGGCATCGAATTCTTCGAAGGCAACGCCGAGGCCCTGCCCTTCGCCGACCGGGAATTCGACACCGTGATCTGCACCCACGTCATCGAGCACATCCTCGACCACCGCAAGGCGCTGGCCGAATTGCGCCGGATCACGGCGAAGCGGCTCATCATCGTCGTGCCCATGGAGCGCGAGGGGCTCTACACGTTCAATCCGCATTTCCACTTCTTTCCGTACACGCACAGTTTCCTGCGCGCGATGATCCCGGTGCCCGAACACCATGTCTGCGTCCGCCTCGGGCGCGATATCTACTACCGAGAGGACCTGGCGAATGACGTTTGAATTCCTGAAGCGGGCCGAGTGGCTGGATGAGGACCGCGTCCACGGATATTCCTGCATCTTCCTGGGCCTTTATCTGGTTGTCACAGTGGCCTGGCTCGCGCTCAGCCCGACCATGATCGATCCGAACGGAAAGCCCATCGGGCCGGACTTCATGAATGTGTGGTCCGCCGGGAAGCTCGCGCTCGCCGGCGAGCCTGAGGCGGCGTTCGACTATGGCCGCCATTACGAGGTGCAGCGCGCGGCTCTGCCCTATGGCGTGGGCCAGGAAGCGCCCTATTTCGGATGGCCTTATCCGCCGCACTTTCTGTTGGCCGCAGCACTCTTGGCGCTGCTCCCTTATGGCGCGGCGCTCGCGGCATGGATGGCGGTGACATTGCCTGTCTATCTGGCCGCGATCCGGGCCATCCTGCCGTACCGGAATTGGTCTCTCCTGGCGCTGGCGTTCCCGGCGGTGTTCGTCAATTTCAGCCACGGCCAGAACGGTTTCCTGAGCACAGGCCTGCTCGGCCTTGGGCTCCTGTCACTCGAGCGACGGCCGATTCTGGCCGGCGTCTTCTTTGGACTGCTCACCTACAAGCCCCAACTCGGCGTGCTGCTGCCCCTCGTTCTGCTGGTGGATCGGCGCTGGACGACCTTCGTCTCCGCGACGGCGACCGCAGTCGCGGCAGCGTTGGTGTCCTACGCGGTGTTTGGCGCCGAAACGTGGCAGGCCTTCTTCGGCAGCTTCGAGCTCACGCGGACCTACGTCCTGGAGGAGGGTCCGACAGGATGGCAAAAGCTGCAAAGCGCTTTCGCCGCGATGCGCATGCTGGGTGCGGGAATCGAAACCGCCTATGCGGTGCAGGCGGCTGTGTCGCTCTTTGTTGCCGGAGCGGTGCTCTGGATCTGGCGGCGCCCGGTGGGGATCCCTCTCAAAGGCGCCGCCTTGGCGACGGGGAGCTTGCTGGTGACCCCCTACGTGCTGGACTACGACCTGATGCTGCTGGCGTTGCCGCTGGCGTGGCTCACGGTGGACGGGTTGCGCACGCAGTTCCTGAATTGGGAACGGATCACGCTGTTCATCGTCTGGCTTCTCCCCCTCCTCTCCCGCGAGATCGGCATGCTGGGCGTGCCGATTGCGCCGGCCGCACTGCTGCTGTTGCTCATTCTCATCCTACGGCGCGCGACAGCGAGTGAAGTGTCGAGCGGGCATGTGAGCGCACAGCCGGCTTGAGGCCGAGGCTTGCTTAGCGCAGCAGGCCTGCGACCGCGCCGGCGATCACCTCGGCAATCAGTCCGTTTCTGGTTTCCACAAGGTAGGCATCGCCATCGACGACAACCCAGCGGTAGCCGGGAGGCGGCGGCGCCAAGTGATACACGCGCGGCTCTGCAATGAAGTACTGGGGAACGATATACGTGCTGGGGATCCTCTCCCCCTTCTTCCACATCTTCTTGGCTTGCCCGGGCGGCATTCCGTGAGGTTTGCCCGATAACCCGGGCGGCATGTCTCCTTTTCCGCGCCCGGCGGCAGAAGCCATGGGGGCGGTCAGGACGCACAACACCGCAACAGCGGTCAGGATACGCTTCATCGGGCTTCTCCGTGATAATCGCCAAGTGCGAGGCCCGTCAGGATACTGACGGAATCGAATTGGGTTCCTCTCATAACGCGGCCGAATTGAAAACCGCCTTTCGCGGTCCGGACAAGTTGACGAAATTTGCACCATAAGGCGCAGCGGCAAGCCGTTCCGGTTCCCAGCTCGAAAGGTCCGCGTCTCCGTGAGCTGAAGCCCGATCCCGCTTTGCGACTGATCTTGGTTACCCGGACGTTTTCCTCATGAATGCCGCTCCGCCGCGGATAATCCCTTTTGACGGAGACGCGGTGGCGATCCCGGCTGGCCAATTTCGCTCCTTCTGCGCTTCCCAAATGTTTTGATGTTTTCAAATCAAGTTTACGACTCGGACACCGCGCGCACGCAAAGCAGACCGCCACTGCGAGGGGAAAGGTAGAATTGGACCGATCTGTTCCCTGTGTCACCTTGTTGCGGAGAGTGAAATGCGTCCCGTCGCGAACACTCAACCCAAAGATGCCGGCGCGCCGCGCGGAGGGCCGAAGGTGTCTACGGCTGCGGTCGACGCGAACGACGCACCGGTCCTGGATTTGAACGGTGCCGCGCCCGGGCTGTCGACGACAGTCGCCTACGGCCCCGGCAATCCGCTGACCATGATCGCACCGGCCGGAACCGTGGTGGACGCCGATTCGCCCGACTTCCATGGCGGATCGCTGCGCGTAGGCTTCACCGGCACCGGCACCGCGACCGACCAGCTGGTCATCATGACCGACGCGACGCTGACCCTGACGGGCAACGACCATTCGGCGCAACGACAAATCAAGATCGACGGGACCCTGATCGGTACGGCCTCCGGCGGCCGGAACGGAAGCGACCTTGTGATTTCGCTGCACAGTTCCGCGACCGCAGCGCAGGTTCAAACCCTGCTCGAGCATATCGGTTACGCCAATTCGTCCAGTACGCAGCCGACCTCGCCGCGCACGGTGACATTCACGCTCATCGACGGAGATGGAACGGCAAACGGCGGCGACGATACGGGAACGGCGACGGCGACGATCACGTTCGGGTCTTCCAACAACGCTGCGCCGGCCGTAACCGGCGATTGCGCCGCGAACGTCGCCGAGGGCGGCAGCTACGTCATCACCAGCGCCGATCTCTGCTTCAGCGACCCCGATGACGGCGCCGCCGGCGTGACCTTTACAATCTCCAATCTCGTGAACGGCACGCTGAAGGTGGGCGGAAATGCGGCGACCAGTTTCACCGGCCAACAGCTTGCCGGCGGACTGGTGACGTTCCTGCATGACGGCTCGGAGACGGCGGCGGCTTCGTTCAGCGTGGTCGTGGAGGACGGCAACGAGGACGGCTCGGCGCCGGTCGCGAGCACATTCCATTTCACGGTCAGCGCCGTCAACGACCCGCCGTTTGTCGCCTGCGATCTTGTTGCCGATGTCGCCGAAGGCGGCCTCTATACGCTGACGGAGGCTGACCTCTGGTTCAGCGATCCCGACGACGGCGCGTCCGAGGTAACGTTCACGGTGTCGAACCAGGTCAACGGCTCCATGACGGTGAACGGAGTCGCGGCGGTAAGTTTCACCGCCCAGCAGCTCTCCGACGGATTGGTGGCATTCAGACATGACGGCTCGGAGACAGGGACCGCCTCCTTCGTGGTGTTCGTCGAAGACGGCAACGAGGATGGCTCGGCACCGATGCCGAGCGTCTTCAATTTCACGGTCAGCGCGGTCAACGATGCACCGGTGCTCGCCGGCGATCGTTCGGCCACTGTCGCCGAAGGCGGCACCTATGTGATCACCGCGGCCGATCTTGGGTTCAGCGATCCCGACGATAGCGCGTCGGGTGTGACCTTCACGATATCCAGTCCGGTCAACGGCTCGCTAAAAGTGAACGGAAGTGCGGCGACCAGCTTCAGCGGCCAACAGCTTCTCGACGGGCTGGTGACGTTCCAGCATGACGGCTCGGAAACCATAGCGGCCGCGTTCGGCGTGGTTGTGGAAGACGGCAACGAGGATGGTTCCTCACCGTTGTCGAGCACATTCAATTTCACGGTCAGCCCCGTCAACGATGCGCCGGTCCTCACGGGCGATCGTTCGGCCGATGTCGCCGAAGGCGGCACCTATGTCGTCACGGCGGCCGATCTCGGGTTCAGCGATCCCGATGATGGCGCGTCCGGTGTGACCTTCACGATATCCAATCTCGTGAACGGCATTGTGAGGGTGAACGGAGTCGCAGCGGCGACCTTCACCGGCCAGCAGCTTCTCGACGGGCTGGTGACGTTCCAGCATGACGGCTCGGAAACCACAACGGCCGCGTTCGGCGTGGTTGTGGAAGACGGCAACGAGGATGGTTCCGCTCCGTTGTCGAGCACATTCAATTTCGCGGTCAGCGCCGTCAACGATGCGCCGGTGCTCACGGGCGACCATTCGGCCGCTGTCCTCGAAGGCGGCCTCTACGTCATCACCGCGGCCGATCTCGGGTTCGGCGATCCCGACGATAGCGCGTCCGGTGTGACCTTCACGATATCCAATCCGGTCAACGGCACCCTGAGAGTGAACGGAAGTGCCGCGACCAGCTTTAGCGGCCAACAGCTTCTCGACGGGCTGGTGACGTTCGAGCATGACGGCTCGGAAACCACGACGGCCGCTTTCGGCGTGGCTGTGGAGGACGGCAACGAGGATGGTTCCGCACCGTTGTCGAGCACATTCAGTTTCGCTGTCACCCCTGTCAACGATGCGCCTGTGCTGTCCGGCGATCTTTCGGCGGATGTTGCAGAAGGCGGCCTCTATGTCGTCACAGCGGCCGATCTAGGGTTCAGCGATCCCGACGATGGCGCATCCGGTGTGACGTTCACCGTCTCGAATCCGATCAACGGCAGCGTGAAGGTGAACGGCGTCGCGGCAACGAGCTTCAGCGGCCAGCAGCTGCTCGATGGCGTGGTGGCATTCGCGCACGACGGCTCGGAAACGGCGGCCGCATCGTTCGCCGTGCGCGTCGAGGACGGCAACGAGGACGGTTCCGCACCGGTCGAAAGCACGTTCACCTTCGCGGTCAGCGCGGTCAACGATGCCCCGGTCCTCACCGGCGATCTCTCGGCCGATGTCGTCAAGAACGGCAGTCACAGAATCGTCGCGGCGGATCTCGGATTCAGCGATCCCGACGATTTGGCGGCGGACGTCACGTTCACGGTCTCGAACCAGGTGAACGGGACGGTGAAGGTGAACGGCGTTGCGGCGACGAGCTTCACCGGCCAGCAGCTTCTCGACGGCGTGGTCAAGTTCACGCATGACGGATCGAATACGGTCGCGGCTTCGTTCGACGTGCTCGTCGAGGACGGCGACGAGGACGGCTCCGCCCCGGTGGCGAGCACGTTCAGCTTGACCGTGAAGCCGGCCGACATTGACCTCACGATGCTCACGGCGTCACAGGGCTTTGTCATCCAAGGCGATGCCGCGGGCGACAACGCGGGTTTCAGCGTGTCGGCGGCCGGCGACGTGAACGGCGACGGCATTGACGATCTCATCGTGGGCGCGCCCTTGGGCAACGATGGCGGTTCCGATGCCGGCGAAGCCTATATCGTGTTCGGCAAAGATTCCGGGTTCGGCACGGTCGATCTCTCGACCCTCTCCATCGCGAGTGGGCTCATCATTCGCGGCGATACCGCCGGCGACCATGCCGGCTGGAGCGTATCGGCGGCCGGCGACGTCAACGGCGACGGCATCGCCGACGTCGTCGTCGGGGCCCCGCTCAACGACCACGGCGGAGGCAATGCCGGCGAGGCCTATGTGGTCTTCGGCAAGGAGTCGGGCTTCGGCACGTTGGTTGTCGATCTCACCGCGCTTCCGGCTTCGGCCGGGTTCATCATCCGGGGAGACGCGGACGACGATTGGGCCGGCTACAAGGTCTCCTCGGCCGGGGACGTGAACGGCGACGGCTTCGACGACCTCATCGTCGGGGCGCCAAACGGCGACGACGGAGCGACCTCTGCCGGCGAGGCCTATGTTGTTTTCGGCAAGGCGTCGGGTTTCGCCACCATCGATCTCGGCACTCTCGCCGCTTCAGACGGGTTCGTCATTCAAGGCGACGCCCAGTTGGACAAAGCCGGCTGGAGCGTCTCGGCCGCGGGTGACGTCAACGGCGACGGCTTCGACGACATGATCGTCGGCGCGATTTTCGGCGACAATGGCGGCACGGATGCGGGCGAGGCCTATGTCGTGTTCGGCAAGGGGACGGGTTTCGGCGTGCCGACAGGCGGCCGGCAGGTGCTCGACCTGTCCGTCCTCACGCCGTCGGACGGCTTCATCATTCAAGGCGATTCGGGGCTCGACCAAGCGGGTGCGAGCGTCTCGGCGGCCGGCGACGTCAACGGCGACGGCTTCGGCGATCTGATCGTGGGAGCGATCGAGGGCGACGAGGGCGGCGCCAATGCGGGCGAGGCCTATGTGGTGTTCGGCAAGGCCTCAGGCTTCGGCACGATCGACCTGACAACCCTGACGGCAGCGCAGGGGTTCCTCATCATCGGCGATGCCGGGAACGACCAGGCCGGCTTCAGCGTATCGGCGGCCGGCGACGTGAACGGCGACGGCTTCGACGACGTGCTCGTCGGTGCGCCGTTCGGCGACAATGGCGGCGTCGATGCGGGCGAGGCGTATCTCGTGTTCGGCAAGGAGTCGGGCTTCGGTACGGCCTCCGGCGGGAGACAGGTCATCGACCTTGCCACACTCTCGTTCCCCGACGGGTTCATCATTCAGGGCGATGCAGCAGGCGACCAATTCGGCCGGAGCGTCGCGGCAGCCGGCGATGTCAACAACGACGGCTTTGACGATCTTATCGTCGGCGCGCCCATGGGCGATGACGGGGGCAGCAACGCCGGCGAGGCCTATGTGATCTTCGGCAGCGCGTTCTGGATCGTGTGATCCCGTCTACGCGGCAGTCAATTCGCCCATCTGCGCGAGGAGCTTCCGTTCGTCGCTGATCGCTTCGTCCGTCGCCACTAAGGCGGCCTGAATGGCGACAATGCGCTCCGCGTAACCTTCATTGCGATCCGAGGCGCAATCGCGTTTCACCAACGCCCGGCGCTGCTCGACCAGTTTTGTGCGCGAGCGCATGAGGGCATTGATGTGCTCCTCTCTTTCGTTCTTTGTCGCCATGACCGTTCCGACTCCGCGCAATGTCGTTGTTTAAAGCAGACGCCATCAATGACGAGAAATGTTTAACATTCCGCTGACCGGGGCGATCTGCGTTTGCGTCTCGCGCCCGCGTTGCGCCAGTTCGTAGCGGGCACGGGCGACCGTCATGGCGAAAAGTGCAAGCGCGACGAGAGGCGGCAGCAGCAGCCGCGGCGTCATGTTCGTGGAGCCGGTGAAAAGAGTCGCGAGATAGATCGCCGCGAGCGCGGTTTTCTCCCAGGGCAGGAAGCCGTCTTTGCGCGCAGCGACGACGAGCCAGGCCATGGCGATGGCGCCGAGCACGAGGTCGTAAAAGAGAAACACCGGCACCGCCAGCGGTGTTGCCGCCAGAAGCGTTGCGGCCCGTACCGGCAGGCTGAGCCCACGCCGCCATACCAGCGCCACCCAGGCCATCGCTGCGGCCGCCGAGATGCCTTGCACGGCATAGGCGAGGGTCAGGCCGCCCCCCATCGTCATCACGGCGCCGAACGGCGTCGCAAGACCGATCGTGTCGATCGCGCCCCCGGCATACACGCTCTGCGAGCCTGCAGCGGCGGCAAGAAACGCCGACCACGTGCCCCAGCCGAAGGCGGCGATGGAGAGGATCCCCAAGCCGGCAACCGATGCGCCGGCGGCGATGAAGGCCCGCCAGTTCCCGTGAGCCGCGAGCGCGATCGGAATCAAAATGCCGAAATGGGGTTTGTAGGCCAGCGCGCCGAACAGGAGGCCGGCAGCGACCGGTCGGCGGTCGATAAGAAGCGTCGCCGCGCCGAACAAGGCCGCCGTGAGAAACGAATTCTGCCCAAGCATGATCGTCCAGAACACCGCCGGGAACGCGACAAGCGGCACAAGTACGCGCCAATCGGTCTCCTTCACGATGCGTCTTGCGACAAAGATGCAAACCAGCAAGGTCAGCGCTTCGAAGATGAAGTACGCAACCATGTAGGGGAGCCGCGCCAGGAGCGCGCAAAGCATCAGAAAGACCGGCGGGTAATAGAAGTAATTGTAGGATATTCCCGGTCCCTCGGCGCGCTGCTCGGCCGCATAGTGGGCCGCCTGATCGTAGGCGAGCGACGGCGTGCCTGCATTCGCAAGCTCGCCAGCGGCGTAGAAGCTGACAAAATCCATGCTGACCGGCTTGTGCGCCGTCACCAGTCCGTTCGACAGCGCAACGGCGTAGATCGCGAGCAGCATCTCATAGAAAAGGAGAATCGCGGCATAGCCCACGAGGCGCTCGCGGGTCAGCCAAGTGCCGCCGGAGAGTCCCTGCAATAGCTTCTGGGCCAGAGCCGACATCGGAAATCCGTCATTCGACGTCCGGACTCTAAAGCGAGGCGGATTAGAAAGGATTAAGCGCGGCCGCGCGGCCTCATTTCGCGCGCCAGACGAACATCGTGGACATAGAATAGTTCCACACGACGCCCATCAGGGCGCCGGCAAAACCCGCGAGCCACCATGTCGGCTGATAGGCATAGAGCCACGACGCGATGCCGACATTCGTGATCGCGCCGACCGAGCTGAAGGCATAGAAACCGACCAGGCCCCGCAGCAGGGCAAAGCCCGAAAGCCTGCTCTCGCGGAACGTCATGCTGTTGTTCAGGAAGAAATTCCCGGTCATCGCGATGGTCGTGGCAATCGCCTGCGCCAGCGCGAAATCGAAGCGCAAGAGCGCCGCGCTCAACGCGGCCAAGTGGACGAACACCCCGATCGCTCCAACCAGCGCGAAGGACAAAAATCTCGGAGACACCGCGCCGCGGGTGAGCTTCGCCAGCAGAAGGCCGAGGAAATCGAGGCCGACTTGGGCGTCGAGCTTGGACTCGCCGTGACTGCGCGATCCGAACACATAGGGCTCTTCGACGATGCGCAA
>Ga0137427_10000726_pt1 | contig 16014 bp, 18 predicted proteins | sample EasRivERMZT700_2_FD_102309 | JGI IMG/M metagenome (GOLD analysis project Ga0137427, IMG submission 102309) | Soil microbial communities from meander-bound floodplain in the East River, Colorado, USA - East River MetaG ERMZT700_2 | ecosystem: Environmental > Terrestrial > Soil > Floodplain ...
TACACTCCTGGAAAAGTAAAAAGCATGCTTGAAGAAGGAGGAGGAATAATTGAGAGCATTATAATAAATAAAAAAGTATCAAGACTTGTGATAGATAGTATGACATCATTTACACTTTTATTTGAAGATGAATTGGAAAAAAGAGAAGCATCTCTTGACTTGTTCAATATGATAAAAAAATGGAACTGCACATCTATGGTAACATTTGAAGGGTCTCCAGATGGAGATCAGAAAGTTTATCGCGCGCTAGAGTTTGAATCAGACTCAATAATATTAATGCAATTTTTAAGAAGAATCGCATTGAGACGCAGACATATAGAAATCCTAAAAATGAGGGGGACAAATCATTCAAAGGGACTTTACAGATTCTCAATAACAAGAAGAGGAATAATATTAGGCAACAATCCTATAAAATCAAAAAAGGAGACTTAAATGAAAAGCAAGAAAGCCCAGGCGTGGGGCTTTGATATAATTACAGCCATGGGAATATTCATATTCGGGCTCACCATATTTTTTCTATATACTATAAATTACCCAAATAATGAAGAAGAAAAACTTGACGAGCTCTTATATGAAGGAAATATAGTCGCGGACAGCTTACTATCTACAGGCTTTCCTGAAAATTGGACAATATCATCTGTATCTAGAATAGGGCTATTAACAAACAGCTCAATAGACCAAAACAAGCTGGAACAGTTTTATACAATATCTTCAACCGAATATCAAAGAACAATTTCTATGTTTGGAATAAAATACAATTACTTCGTGAATTTTTCAGATTCAATAACAATTTCAGGACAGCCAATAAGTGGAATAGGATTATTCTCGCAATCACCTCAAAATAATATAAAAATATCAAGAATTTCGATATATGAAGGCAAGCCAGTCACAGTAGAGGTCTATGTATGGGACTAAAAAGAAAATTTAATTCTAAAGGTATTTTCTTCAGCATCGATGCATTGATAGCCTTACTCATGATTCTACTTGTTTTATTAGTAGCAATACCAACAATGAAGCAGAACAAACTTGAATCAAAAATTGATGAGGATATTCTTGTAAGCCTATCTTCAATAACTGCAGAAGAATTTGATAATACATATGTCCAATCATTAATATCTTCCGGAATAATAAAAGAACCTAAAAAATCAATCCTGGAGCAGATAGGAAATTTCTATGTAACTGACCCTGTAATAGCTACAAATATAGCCAATGAATTTCTATCTTCAATAGAAACAAAAGAAAACATAGGAATATGGCTTGAAAATAGTCTAGTCTCCTCAAAAAACACAACATCTATGGAAAGTGCTAGACAAGTAGAAACATCAAGACAGATAATAAGTGGAGTAATGCTCGGACAGAATATATCTGGATTCTCTGCAAGAGCATTCTTATCAAGCGGAGTTAGAACCTCATACACCTATTTTGGAGGTTATGTCGGTGACGGCAACATAAGCCTCCCTATAGAATACAATGGTACAATCAAGAGCGTAGTCATGGAGCTTGCTATTAACAGTCCATTTTCAGTATATGTTAATGATAACCTTGCAGGGAACTTTGCAGCTTCACCATCAGTAACAACTCCTTCAGTATATAATCTTCCAATAACAAATTTCCACGCGGGCTCAAACACTCTAGAAATAAGAGGTACTTACTTGTATATAGCTGGTGGATTTGTTAAATTAACTTACAATAGTGAAGCACAGTACCAACTTCCAGTAAAATATTATTTTCCAGGAGTTGACGGCTTAATCAACACCTATGATGGATTTTATGTTCCAAATAATATAACAAGCATGGATATCTCCCTCCATATAAATTCAAACAAAAGCTTTTTCCTGAATATAGGAAACGCATCAATATATAGAAACACAACTAACGGAGTGCAAACAATTAATCTAAACAATAACTATCTTTCATCAAAATTAAACTATAATAGTCTTACAAAGAAAACCGTGCCAATACGTCTAGGATTGGAAAACGCCACATTTGAAGTAAATGTCACCTTAGAATTAATTTCAGTTTACGATGGGTCAGCTACTATGAAACCATATGTTCCTCCAAATGGAGCTGGTCTTGTAGACGCACACCATATATTAATCAATGAAATGGGAATCATTCCAAATTCCTCATTAGGTCTAGTAGGATATAGAGCAGGAGCAACACCACAATCCCTTTTCCACGAGTTATCAACAAATTTTGCCTCAATAAACTCAACAGTTAATTCATGGACTGAAAATGATTTTGTATCCAGCAACAGAGCATTGTGTAATGGAATAAGAGAGTCAGTAGTACAATTTACCACTAACTCACAAAACCAGAACCCTATCCAAGCAAGCGTTCTAATGGCTACTGGTCTTCTAACTCACACATGTTCTGGAAGCGGAACAGAAGCAGCAGCAAATACAGCTGCAGTCACAGAGGCATGTAACGCATATCAACAGTATGGAATAAAATTCTACACAATTGGATTTGGAACAAACCAAAATACTCTTAACACATTACAGACAATAGCCAACTGTTCGGATGGTGCATATTTCTACGGAGAGTTAACTAATATAAGTCAGATATACAGGGACGTAATAAATAAAATTGTAGCAGCATACCGTCTTCAAACAATTTACTCATCAGGAGGTAGCTTTGATTCAAGAATTTACCCAGACTCTTATATACAATTCAATTATCCATTACAAAACTTACCATATGGTCTAATCATAACAACTGAAAGAACATTTGATAACACAACATCTGTCTCTTTTAGTCTTCCCCCAAACAGCCAGGTAGCGGAAGCAAGAGTTGTATCTTACTCTGGTCCAAAATGGACAAAACTTGTCAAAATAAATAATATGAATGTATTCAACCTCACTGAATACGGAACAGATTATGTTGAAATTGGAGACCCTTATGCAATACAAATTCCAACTTCTTTAATACAGCAATCAAATAATATTACCCTTCTTACAGGATCATCAGAACAAAACTCATCAGTTGGTTCAGCTTCAAACAAAGTAATCTATACAGTAATAAAAAATGTATCTGCATATTCACCTATAAGCGCAAATAGAAAAGGATGCATTTGGACAGTCCATTTCGAAGACAATACTAATACGACATTATCTATCCCACAGAATGCTTCAAGCATATGTACATATTCTCCAATATCAATAATTTACGATGTAAATGATGCTTTGCAAGCAGCAGTGTATAATTTATTCAGACAGCTTGACCTTGATACAGATGGACGGGTAGATTTACTTTTCAATGCAACAGAAGTATCAATATCAACCACACAAGTTGAAGGAATCCCATTCCCATGGTCTACAGAAATACAAGTAAGAAGGTGGATTTAAGCAGAATGGATAGAAAGGGAATCTTTTTCACATTGATTGCAATAGCAGCAATATCTTTATTTCTAGTAAGCTACACTTTCTATAAAGGTTATTCAGACAGAACCACAACGCATGACAGAATAGAAAGCCTAAATGCTTTTATATTTTCAGTTGAAAAAAACCTTGAAAGACAAATATTCATTTCAGGATTTCGCTCACTGTTCATAATGCAAACCGAATCTGTAGAACATGGAGGTTACATCTTAAACGCAACAAGCACCTTGAATGAATTATTCTTCAACGGCACATATGGGGGAGTTGATCAAACAATAATGCTTGGGGCAAAATTCCAAGACATACAAGATGCAATACAGCTGAATGCAAATAAAGTAAATGCATACATAACTTTAAGCAATCCCTCAATACATTTCACACAATCGGATCCATGGCATGTAGATGCAGTTCTCACAGTAGATTTTAATGCAAGAGACCAAGGAAATCTAGTCTCATGGAACAAAACAGAAACTTACATTTCAAAAATACCAATAGAACACTTCGAAGATCCATTGTATCTATTAAATACAGGAGGATTAGTTTCCAACAATATAGTAAAAACTCCTTTCACATCATTTACTAATGGAACAAGTGTTACTAATCTCAACAATCATACCGCAAGCGGATATTACAAAGCAAACAATCAAGCCCCAAGCTATCTAAACAGATTACAAGGCTCAAGTTCAGCAAGCGAGTTTGGAATAGAATCTCTAATTTATATTCCAAAAATTTCAAACCAAGGAATAATAATACAAGACAAGACAATAGTAGATTATATTTATTTTTCATCAAACACCCCATCATTCTGCAGAATAACTGGAACATCTTCGTGGTTCAAGATTGACCAAACTCACTTGCCAGATTACAATTTAACTGGATTAGAATATAGTTGCACATAAGAATATTTATATACTAACACAAAGTTATACGAATGTAAAAAGGAGGTTTATCATGAAAAGAAAAGGACAAGCAGCTGTTGAATTCCTTATGACTTATGGTTGGGCTATCTTAGCAGCTATTATTGCTATTGGAGTTCTCGCATACTTTGGAGTTTTCAGCCCTGGTAAATACGTAACAGATTCCGCAATCGTTACTGCACCTTTCTATGTCAATGCTCAAAACATTCAGGCAGAAACAGGAATAGCAGGTTCAAATTCAGGAATTGTAATGGAATTGAGAAATAACGGTGGAGAAGACTTAACAGTATCTTCAATAACAATTACTGATAACTCTGCAGCTAACATTGACTGTACATGGACAGGTTCACAATTAGTTAACCCAAGTGGAGCAGTATCTTTCACAATAGATTGTGGATTAGCATCACTTACAGCAGGAAATACATACAAGGGAGATGTTACAATTAGTTACACAAAGACAGGTAGCGCAGTTGCATTAGCATCTACAGGAACAATTGCTGGAAAGATTACAGCTTAAACAAGCATTTTATTTTTTTATTTTATTTTAAATTTTTTAGAAGATGGGAAAAACCCATCATTAATCAGTTTTATAAACCATAAATTTGTTCTCTCTCTGATCGTGTAGCTCAGCCTGGTAGAGCACTGCTCTGATACGGCAGGGGTCCCAAGTTCAAATCCTGGCACGATCATGCGGGGATGCCGGAGTGGTCAAACGGGTCACGTTTAGGCCGTGATAGCTTAGTGCTTTCCTAGGTTCGAATCCTAGTCCCCGCATCTATTCACTCCGCAGCGAGGAACACCGCAATCATCAGATAAGGATGTCCGCAGCAAGAGAGGGAATAGATGATAACGAGAAGAGTCAAACAAGAAAGAAAAGAAATTATTATAAATAAATATTAAAAGTTATTTTGCTGCTCTAAACCAAACTCAATAGTTAACTTGTTATCCTTAATTGAGTACTTTTTAAGAGGCAAATTAATTTGTAAACTGTTAAAGTAAACCTTCTTCTTTCCCACAGCCTTAATTTCATATCCAGATTCAACCTTAGAAACAAAAATATCATCTACACTATCAACACCAGGAGTAGATAATTCATAAATAACTTTATCACTTAATCTTCTTACATCTGTCTTAGCCTCTCCACGTGGAAGTTTAGTCATTCTGCCACGCTGCTCATCATTAATCACTCTGACTTTTTGCTCAGAAACTACAGGCTGTTTCTTAGGACCTATCTTAATCTGTATCCCATTTGGAAGCTGCGTAATTTCAGGTTTAGAATCTCCAAAATCATTTTTATCAACATTTAGATTCTTCATCTGATTTTCCATCATTTTCATAACATTACTTAAAATAGAATTAAACATTGAATCATTTAATCCAAGTCCTCCGCCTCCAAGCAAAGGTGCACCAAAAACATTATCGTTTTTACCAAGCATCCCAAATTCATTCATTTCAGAATCAGGATTTCTAAGATCCAATCTACAATAAGGACAGAAGCTGTATTCTTCTTTTAATTTTCCCTCACAGCGTTGGCACTTCTTAGATGAAAACATAGTATAACAATGAATAGTTCGCCTTTTAAAATGTTATTATGACTTCAAATATATATAGTTTGCTCTTTATACTCTTTGTAGTGACATAATTACTTCTTTCCTTGTTTGTTAAATATATGAGGCTGCCAATGAGAGAGTTGTCTAATCCAAATAACTGCAGCGTTAAACGTCTTAATAGGTTTAGAAGCATCAAAATGCAATCCATCAAACCGAACATTATCTCCCTCTTTCAACTTAGGCAGAAAATAGATGGCAACAATTACCATCATAGAAGAAGAAATAAGGAATGCAAAAAACATCGGACTCATAAAACTTACATTTGAATATTCAACAATCCACCCCCCTATAAAACTACCAAGCAATGTTCCAAACCCAACTAGTAATGCTGTATAAGCAAAACAAAATCCTCTTTTCTGAGGAGATGCAGCATTATATGAAAAATCAGTAGTCCCTATAACAAAAGCTGCATTGGCCAATCCAGAAACCAATCCTGGAATCAAAATAAGAGTCATTGGAGTATCCAAAAGCATCCAAAGTATAGGGATAATAGGAAATAGGAAAGACCCAAAATAAATCAACTTCAAATTTCCATATTTATCAGAAAACTTTCCAGCAAATGGAGCAAATAATAAATAAAATAGAGTAGAACTAAGAGAAACTATTGTATATGTGATATAACCAAAATTCAATTCATCAAGCATTCTGACTGCAAAAAAAGGAGCAGATAGCATTATTGCAAAAAAGAAAAAGGCCTGGAAAAAAGCAAATTTGCCGTAGTTGTCATATCTTTTTACAAAAGACATAAATGAAAAGTAAGAATCTTTCTTAACTCTAAAATAAGGATTAAATATTTTAGTTGTATAATAAACAGAAGCTAATCTGAAAATAATTGCAAAAGCAAACAGCGCAGTAAACCCAAGCAAAACATAACCTCTAGTTTTGAATAAATCAAGAATCAATCCACCAGCAAGAAAAGTTAGCAAACCAACCAATCCAATAACTCTGTTTCTTGAAGCAAAAAACTTCCCCTTTTTCTCAGAAGGAACTAAATCTCCAAGCCATGATAGCCATGAAACATAACCAGCACCATAAATAAATGGAATAATAACTCCCCATAATCCAATCATCACCCACGGCAAAGCCGAAATAAACATTCCTTTCCAAAATAAATAAATTAAAGCTATAATTGGAATCTGTAAGAGTGCTATCCAAAGTTTTGCATCTGTCCAAAGTTTCTTTCGAGAAACTTTTTGCATTAACTTGCTTCCAGAAATCTCTCCAGCCGGGTCAGCAAGCCCATTCAGAGCATTAAGAAGTCCAACATGAAAGCTATTCCCTCCAAGAGCAAGAAGTAGTGGAGTAAGAAAACCAGAAGACATGTTCACACCAATCGATTGCGTACATCCCTCTTTCATACTAGCACGAAGGGCATGTTCTTTGGAATGTTTCAAGTAAGAAGACTCCTCACTCACAACACTACCTTTCTTATCATCACTCATATCAGCAATGAATAACAAAAAACGTTAATAAACGTTTTTAATGCGCTGGCCGGGAATTGAACCCGGACAGGTGCCTTGGGAAGGCACAATCATACCACTAGATCACCAGCGCCTAATTCCAGCAATGAAAAGTGTTTTAAAAACATAATCATAAACTAAAACATGAAAAAGAGTACTCAAAAAAAGATATGGTCAGCAATAGGAATATCTTTGTGGGCAATAATCACTCTCCCAGTAAATATGGTCAGGGATATTGTAACTTTCCTCGACTGGATTGTAAGAAGCCTAGTAAAAGGCACAATGTATTTGTTCAAAAAAACAACAAACAACAAACATCACAAAGTAGAACACCAAAGAGAAGGAGTTGGTGCAATCTATCAACCTTTCAAAGTAATGCACACTTACGCAGGCAGTTTCAAAGAATATGAACAATTCATTTCAAGCGATAAAAGCAAAATTGGAATAATTCTAGGAGCTAGAGGAACAGGAAAAACAGCAATAGGAATGAAAATACTAGAAAACATATACGCGAAAAGCAAAAGAAAACTATATGCAATGGGATTCAGAGCAGAAGATATGCCTGACTGGATTGAAGTAATAGAAAGCGTTGAAGAAATAAGCAACAATTCAACAATATTAATTGACGAAGGAGGAGTTCTGTTCAGCTCAAGAAACGCAATGACAAAACCAAACAAACTATTAAGTCAACTAATTCTTATTGCAAGACACAAGAATCTAAACATTCTATTCATCTCGCAAAACTCATCAAACTTAGATGTAAATATCCTAAGACAAGCAGATCATCTAATTCTAAAACCAACAGCATTATTACAAAAAGATTTTGAAAGAAGAAAAATAAGAGATACTTATGAAGAAATAAAAGACGACTTCAAAAAATATGAAAAACAACATGGAGCAACTTACATTTATTCAGAAATATTCAGAGGATTTGTAGCAAATCCATTGCCATCATTCTGGAATACAAACATCAGTAAGAGCTTTAGGTAAAGTTTTAAACATCAAATATTTGCTCTAGTTATGGCAAAAGAAACATTCTATATAACAACTCCAATATACTATCCGAACGATACCCCTCATCTTGGCCATGCCTATACAACAATAGCAGCAGATGTAATAGCAAGATGGAATAAACTTCTGGGAAAAGATGTCTTCTTCTTAACAGGAACGGATGAACACGGTAAAAAAATAGCAGACACAGCAGCTAAACACAAACAAAAACCAAAAGAATTCATAGATAAGTTAATACCGGAATACAAGAAAGACTGGAAAACATTAGAAATAGAATACGACCGATTTATCAGAACAACAGATAAAGACCATGAGCAAGTAGTTCAAAAAATATTACAAAAATTGCAAGACAATGGAGATATATATTTAGGCGAATATGAAGGACTATATTGTACGAGTTGTGAAGCATATTACACAGAAAAAGATTCTCCAAGTTTAAATTGCCCAATACATGAAAGACCACTAGAAAAATTAAAAGAAAAATCTTATTTCTTTAAACTAAGCAAATATGAAAAATTTCTTCTCAATCATTATAAAGATAATCCAGATTTTATACTACCAAGAAAAAGAGCACAAGAAGTAATTAACAGAGTAAAAGAAGGTCTGAAAGACTTGAGCATATCAAGAACATCTTTTGATTGGGGAATTCCATTACCATTTGATAAAAAACATGTAGCATTTGTATGGGTAGACGCTCTATTCAATTATTATTCAGCCACTCAGGCAGAAAAGAAACTAAATAATTTCTGGCCAGCAGATTTACATTTAATTGGAAAAGACATTTTATGGTTCCACACAGTTTATTGGCCAGCACTACTAAAAGCAGTAAATCTCCCATTACCAAAAACAGTATTTGCTCACGGCTGGTGGACTGTAAACAGCAAAAAAATGGGCAAATCAGCAGGAAATGCTATAAAAATAAATCAATTAGTGAATATAGCAGGAGTAGATTCAGCAAGATACTTCTTATTAAGAGAATCTCCATTTGGAGACGACGGAGATTTCAGCGAAGAAGCTCTAGTAGAACGCCATAATAATGAATTAGCAAACAAACTAGGAAACCTAGTAAGCAGAGTTTCAGCTTTAGCTGAAAAATATGGAATTGAAAAAACAAAAACAAGTCTATCAGTAAAAGAAACTCTGAGCGAAGTAGAAAGCCACTTCAAAAACTACGAACTACACAAAGTAATAGAATCAATATTCAAATATATAGACAAAGCAAATGAACATGTTCAAAATAGCAAACCATGGGAAACAAAAGACACAAAAGTGTTATATGAATTAGTTTCGGCAATAAAAAACATAACAATCCTCATAAGCCCATTCATGCCAAGCACAGCAGAAAAAATAGCAAAAATATTCAATTTCAAAATATCCCTAGACGAATTAGAAACTCCTATAAATGTAAAAAGTAAAATTAAAAAATCTGAAATCTTATTCCAAAAAATATAATATTATTTAGTGCAACAATACTTATAAATAAAATAAATAAAAATAAACAATGGATGATTTAGTAAGGAGTTACGAGAGTGCACTTACAGCAGTTATCGAAGAAGCTGGAAAGTTTAGGGACTTCTGGGATGAAAACAAAAACACAGGAGTTAGAATAATAACTGCAATGGTAGAATCAGATGAAACATTAGGAGTTAATGTAATAAAAATTGGTAATGGCTATGGATTTTGGATAACCAGACAAGGAGAGTTCTCCAGCCCTAAAGAAGCAGCTGAAGCAATAGCAAGGCAGCACGGTGGAGGAATAAGACTTCACACAGAGACTTGGAAAGATGATTTCTATCATGCAATAAGAGACCCATTTGGAAGATACTTAGCTGACAAAGAGATAAAAAGAAGAAGAGAGCAATAATTAAAAACAAAAAGTTCTAACAATAGATATGACAAAAATACCATTCACAGACTTTGAAAAAGTAGACCTCCGAGTTGGAACAATACTAAACGTAGAAAATCATCCTAAAGCAGACAAACTCTATGTCTTAACAGTAGATTTAGGCGAAGAAAAACCAAGAACAATTGTTGCAGGAATAAAACCTTATTACACTCATGAAGACCTCAAAGGAAAACAAGCTATTTTCGTTGCGAATTTAGAACCAGTTAATCTCAGAGGAGTAGAAAGCAACGGAATGATTCTAGCAGCCTCTAATCCAGAAAAAACAAATGTCTTCTTCATTAAACCAGAAAAACATATCCAACCAGGAAGTAAAATACACTAATTAACCCATTAATTTCTTAAAGAAACTAGGTTCTTTATAACTGATTCCTGCAATCTTAGCAGCAATCCTCTTGTAAGCCAAAGCAGACTTAGTATAAGGGTACATATGAACTACCGCATCCTTGTGTCTTAAAGAAGCTAATATCTTCTTATCTTCAGGAACAACACCTAATATAGGCAAATCAAGCATTTCTTTAATATTAGATATAGACATCTCATGTTGATTTCCAGAAACGCGAGTAACTATAACTCCACGCACTTTCTTTCCAAGCTCCTCAGCCAACTTAAGAGTCTTCAAAGCATCAGTTACAGCAGTAATCTCAGGATTAGTAACTATAATCAATTCATCAGCTGCCTCAATAGAACTAATAGCTTCATCTCCCAAACCAGCAGCAGAATCAAATATAATAAAATCAGCCATGTTGCGCAACTTGCGAGCAACATCCTTCAGCTTATTATGATCAAGTCTTCTAAGCTCCTTAACAGAAAGAGAAGAAGGAATAACCTTAGTTCCTGACTCATGCTCATAAATAGCATCCCCAACCTTAGCCTTACCATTCATAACATGATTCAAGTTAATAGGAACAATAGGAGCTCCCAAATGCAATCCAACATTAGGTGTAGTCAAATTAGCATCGACGACTATAACATCCTTGTTAAAAGAGTTCAAAGCAGCGCCAAGGTTAATAGTGGTAGTAGTTTTACCTACTCCGCCTTTTCCAGATGTGATTGTTATTACGACCATATGACTTTAATCTTTCCTCAATAATCGAAATTATTTAAGATAGCTTATAAATCTTTCTAGAATTTGCGAATATATTCCAAGCTGTTCAAGATTAATATTAACAATTTTAGTCTTATATGTAACTCTCAAATTCACTCCCTTCCTGAATTCATTTTCTCTCATTTTTTCCAAACCTTCAATGTCTCTAAAAAATTCATATAAATCAAGAGCCTCCATAACTTCAGGAGTATTAGCATAAAGTTTCTTCAACTGCACAAGTTTTGCACGCGGAGCATCAGGAACAGGCTTCCAACTCTTGCCTGCTTTCTTAATCAAATGAACAAAAGAAGTGTAAACCATTATCTTCCATCTTGATAATAGATTTAGAATAACATCACAAGTCTTCGTGTATTTTAAACTAACATAAAGCAGGTGGTCTGCACTAATCTTTTCCTTTATAACGTCCTCAATCAACATAAACAAATACCCAAGGACAACTACAAGTAAAAAGTTCTTTTTATACCTTTCTAACCATATAAAAAGCTAATAGTATCTCGTGAGAGTAACAACCTTCTAAGATAACTCAACAATTGCCTGTGCAATATCCCCTTCATTCCTCTCTAAAGCACCCTTAGATTCATCATAACCCTTGCCTGTTTTTTCCATAATTAAGCGAATATCTTCTTCAGAAATAGCATTTCCAGCCTCTTCGCGAGCATCTCCCACAATCTGCCATGATTCCTGACCCTTCATATCTATCTTAGTAACTGAAGGATTATCAATAACTACCCTTGAACCATCAATCTTCTCAATTACAACTCTTAAAGCTTCTATATCATCCTGTTTAATGCCCATCTGCTTCATCATGGCCTGCATCTTCTTAGGATCTATTCCACCAAACATAAACAAAATCACAAACAAACCTATTTATAGATTTCCGTTAGCCTGGCTTTCAATATATCTAACTATTTCATCCCAATCATTAACCCTAGTAATACCATCAGATATTTCTCTTCCAACATTCCAAGGTCTGTTCATTAGCAGTACAGGAATTCCAGTTTTTGCAATTGCAATAGCTTCAGGATATGTATCCTCAATAAATAAATCTAATCCTAATCTATTAGCCACCTCGGCTTTTGTTGTATTACGTTTATGTTCATAGTTACCTAAATGATGAATACTCTTATATCTCCCTCCAAGATGCTCATCAAAAAACTTACGAGTAATGGGCTCAACACCATCAGGCCTAGAAGTAATTGTATGGTAATTATGTGGTGGAAAAAGTCTAGAAAAAGCATCCTTTGCCCCAGGCAAAGGTGTTAAAGAAGCAAATTCATCAGAACGCAAAAAAAGATTAACTCTTTTAATAGCCTCTTCACCAGGGCATTTCCAAGCTACAGCTAAATTAAAGTCAGGAGTTTCTTCATAACTTGGAACATGTATTCCAATCCCTCTCAAAAATTCAACAGCAGGTTTAACAAAAGGAACAACAGTCTCATCGACATCAACCCCTATTTCAAAAGATCTCATTCATATTGTTAAAATAAAGGGTTTAAAATTATTTATATAAAAATGAATTATTTCTTAAGCACAACTTTAGCCCCGCATTCAGAACAAAACTTAACATCATCTCCCAAAACAATATTACACCCACTACAACGCACAGGCTCAACCTTTCTCTCAATCACAGTCTTATATCCCTTCTTACCAGAAAGAAGAAAACCAAAAGCCTCTGCTACAGAGTCATTGTTCATCTGCTCCCTTAAATCCCTATTACTACCCATTTTTTATTTCTACAAAATAAGTTTTATCTATTTAAACTTTATCAAAAACTCCATAAATATTTATATAATTAGCAAAATAGCAAGGAGTATGTCAAGAGTAATCGATGGTCATGATATTCTTCAATATAATTCCACTTTTGCCATAGTCATGAAAGATAGTTTAGAAAAACTATTAGGAGGAAAAAAAGTAACCATTGATGAAAGAGTGTTGGAAGGAGCACAACGTTTATTTTCAGTAGGAATGGATTTTATAAGAGAAAGTAATGGATTAAAACCAGTTCACGAAAGATGGGATGAGAGAAGAGAGTCTTATGCTTCCTATAGATTATTAGTAGATATGCTGACAAAGGTTAGAAAAATCGATGAAAAAGAAGTAAATCGCGAGTTAACAACTTTATATTTAGCAATACAACTGCTAACTCAAGATGGAAGACAAATACCTGTTGGTAGAGAGCAATACAAAACACTAAAGGATCTATTTGGTGAAATGCATAGAGAAGCAGGTAGTTATTGTTCTTCAGTAGGACAAAATAGCCCATACAGTGTAGGCACTTTTGACGATGGTGATGACGATTAATTCTTAATTAAACAACTGGCCAGAAAACTTTCAATACAACAACAAAAGCAATAACTGCAACTAAGAAAGCAACAATAGCTCTTGGAGAAAGCATAAACTTACTATAATATTCAGAATCATATCTCATAATTCCACCAAATGCTCCTGGCATCTGTAATTGATTTTGTTGAGCCATGTTCAGAATGATAATTTTTAGTATAAAAACTTACCTATTCAAAGTTTAGATATCTCATCAAGGAGTTCATTCTTCTTTTTTCTAGAAGTATATCTCTTTCCAAACCTTACGAGAGTAGGATTTACATTACTCCATAAATGCTTAGGAAACAGCTTCTTCAAATCAGCTTCAACTTTATGAGGATTCTTATTATTACTCCAATGAAGTTTACGAGAAATATAGTAAACATGCGTATCAACAGCAAGTCCTTCTTTACCATGTTCTGACAAAAACACATTAGCAGTCTTGCGCCCAACACCAGGCAATTCAATTAATTTATCAAAATCATGAGGCACCTTACCCCTATATTTTTTAACTAAATCTTTAGCACAAGCAATTACATTCTTTGCCTTACCCTTGTTCAAATTAAGGCTAGAAAAAACCCTCAAAACATCGCTATTTTTACCATGTGCAAGCTTATCCAAAGAACCATATTTAGTAAACAGTTTTTCAGCAATAGGAATAGTTGTCTCATCACGGCTTTGTGCACTCATTATAGTAGCAATCAACGTTTTCCAATCACTCCCCCATGATTCGGCAGCTAACCTCATTGAACCGCCAAGCTTCTTCATCTCTCTAAGCTGCCTCAAAGCCTTGCCAAAATTCATCATATAATTAAAAAGAAAAGTCTTAAAATACGTTTCCCCATACCTTAATCATGGAACCAAAACTATCCGATATAAAGAACTGGAATCCTGAAATAGAGAAGAAAATAACAGATTATTGGAAAAACAGAGACATGTTTGCGTTCGATATTAATACAAAGAAGAAAATATATTCAATAGATACGCCTCCACCTTACGTAAATACTCCTATTCATATCGGGCATGCAACAACTTACACATACATGGATTTCTTTGCAAGATATAAAAGAATGAAGGGCTTCGAAGTATTATTCCCATTAGGATTAGACAGAAACGGCTTACCAATAGAATTAGCAGCAGAAAAGAAATTTAATGTTTCTCCATTTAAAATAGGAAGAGAAGAATTCATAGAATACTGTAAAAAACTATTACAAGAGGCATCAGAAGAATCAATAGGCTCATTTGCAAGACTAGGACATTCATATTCATCTTATAAAAAAGGAAATAAAATAGGAGATATATATTATACAGATTCACCAGAATATAGACAGATCACGCAGAACACATTCATAGATTTATTTCATAAAGGTCTTATCTACGAAGATGAAAGAATAAACAACTGGGATACAAAACTTCAAACAACAGTAGCAGATTCAGAAATAGAATACAAAGAAATCCCTTCAAAATTTAATCATATCCAGTGGGATATTGAAGGCTCAAAAGAAAAAATAATAATTGCAACAACAAGACCTGAATTGATGTGTACATGTGCAATGATAGTATACAATCCAGAAGACAAAAGATTCAAACACCTAAAAGGAAAAAAAGCAATAGTTCCAATATTCAACCACGCTGTTCCAATTCAAGAACATCCATTTGCCCAAATAGAAAAAGGAAGTGGCCTAATGATGATGTCTTCAGCAGGAGATGTTACGGATATTCAATTCTTCAGAGAAATGAAACTAAAACCAAAAATAGCAATAACAAAAGAGGGGAGAATGAACGATATTGCAAAAGAATTTCAAGGATTAAAAGTAAAAGAAGCAAGAGAAAAGATAATAGAAGAATTACAAAAGCACAAGCTAATAGTAAAACAAGAAAACATAGTACACAGAACCCCTACATCTGAAAGGTCTGGCGCAGAAATAGAATTCATACAAATGCCTGAATATTACCTAAAACAATTAGAGACATTACCAAAACTTAAAAAAGAAATTAATAAATTAAATTTCTATCCGAAAGAATCAAAGAAAATATTGAGCAATTGGATTGATTCCGTGAGTATTGATTGGCCAATATCTCGAAGAAGATTTTATGCCACCCCAATTCCATTATGGAGATCAGGAAATCTAATAGCAGTTCCTCCAAAAGGAAAATATTACGAGCCAACAAAAGAAAACGTTCCAAAAGACGCAGATGTTTTTGATGGAATAAAAAAAATAGGAAAAGCAAATGACTTCAAAGATAAATCATGGAAAGGTGAAGAAAAAGTATTTGACACATGGTTTGACTCTTCAATATCAGAA
>Ga0137427_10000727_pt1 | contig 15999 bp, 9 predicted proteins | sample EasRivERMZT700_2_FD_102309 | JGI IMG/M metagenome (GOLD analysis project Ga0137427, IMG submission 102309) | Soil microbial communities from meander-bound floodplain in the East River, Colorado, USA - East River MetaG ERMZT700_2 | ecosystem: Environmental > Terrestrial > Soil > Floodplain ...
ATACAGGCTTTTGTAGGCGCGGAACACTTCATCGGACGCAGGCTTCTCCTTGCTATAGTCCCGGGTCGGGCGATCGACGGGAAGAGTCGTGGCGACGGGAACGCTCTCGGACCTCAGATATTTCGCCAATCGGAAGCCATTCGATGCCGATCGATCGAAGGGTGGCCGCGCATCCGGATAGATGAACATGTAGGCGGGTTCATTGAACGACCCACCGAGAATGTAGCGTGTCGAGCCGGCCTCCATTTCGTTTGAACACCACTCCTTCACATTGCCGGCAACGTCAAACAGTCCGAAAGGACTGAGGGCACGGCTCTGGCCGGCGGGTAGCGTACCGGCGCCCGTAAAGTTGCTTAACGGTGTAATGTTGGCCGCAGACATGGTACCGGCCGCCCTCAGCCAATGGTAGACCGTCGGCAGGCTCATTCCTTTAAACTCTGCGTAAGCGGCTGCCTCGTACCAACTGACGCCGGAGACGGGGTGATCTTCCTTCCCCTTGGGATATGTTCCGACTTCCCAAGTCGAGGGGCCTGGCCTGCCGGTTTGATCACGAAATTCCGTTAACGCTTCGTCCCACGAAATGGTCCGTCCCTGATTGATGAACGGTTCCTTCCAAAACTCGCGCTTTTGATAACCACCGGCATCAACGAATTCCTTGTAGGCCTTGTTCGTCACCTCGAACCTGTCGATGAGGTATTCGGCGGCCGGTATCACCCTGTTGTAATCGAATCCGGTCAGGAGCAAATTGAGACCGCCCGCCGGAATTCTCGTCATGCCTGCCGGCAGTGTTCCCGAGGGTGAAAGCTCGATTGTTTCGACGAAAGCGGAAAAGAGCACTTCCTGAGTTTCAAAGCCGGGGCTTTCGACTTTCCAAAGCACGAATCCAGCCGGAACTCGGACATTCTCGAGCGGTGTATGCCCGACGAGTTGCCAATCGTATCGCTGCGTCACATCGCGGAGATAAACGGCAGCACCGGCGGGATTGCTTTTTAACGAGCGCGTGACGGACAGCCCCTGCCAGAGTTTCGCGAATTCCGTGTCGTTTTCAAGAAAAGGCTCCGCCCTTTTGGCGAGGTTGAAGGCGGACACGTAATCATCCACGGCGACCAGCCTTCTTAGCTCCGGTAGGGCGGTATTTCGCGCCCATTCGGTGTTCGCGCTCCGTCGGACGGCCAGAGTCACTGCCACTCCGAGCAACGCCAGCAAGAGGACTGCAAGGACGATCGAGAAGGGTCTGTTAAAGGCGCGACGGGCTTTCGCTGGTGAGTCGAGCGCAGCGACTTGAGTGTGATGCGCCGTCGAAAGCTGCTGCAGAAAATCACGAGCCGACGCGAACCGTGCTTTCGGATTCTTGCACAATGCTTTCGTTATGGCGGCATCCACTCCGGCGGGAACATCAGCGCGTTGGATCGGTTCGGGATCGCTGTTGAGAATCGAGTTGAGCAGCGCTCCCTCGTGATCGCCTTTGAAAGGAAGCCGGCCTGTAAGCATTTCATAAAGGATGACGCCAAGGGCCCAGACATCGGTTTGGCGGTCGGCTTCGCTTCCGGAGAACTGCTCTGGAGCCATGTAGGCCACCGTTCCGAACGCGGAACCCGCGCGGGTCAGTGCGGTTTGTCCCATCGATTTGGCGAGTCCGAAGTCGAGGAGTTTCACCTCGCCGCGTCGAGTGAGGATGATGTTGGCTGGCTTGATGTCCCGGTGAACGATATCCGCGTCGTGCGCTGCGCCGATAGCGTCGCCGACCTGGACGATAACGTGTAGCGCTTCGTCGACTCCCAATGGACCGCGGCTCACGCGTTGCTTCAGCGTCTCGCCGTCGTAGTAGGCCATCGCAATGAAGAGCCGACCGTCGTCGGTGGCGTCGATTTCATGGATAGCGCAAATGTTGGCGTGATCCAGGGCAGATGCCGCCTGGGCTTCACGAACCAGCCGCGCCTTCGCTTCAGGATCCCGCGTCAACTCCACCGCAAGGAACTTCAGGGCAACCAGACGCTTTAGACGCGTATCCTCGGCTTTATAAACGACTCCCATTCCACCCGCGCCCAGCAGTTCGATTATTCGATAATGGGAGACAGTTTCGCCGATCATAGAAGCCGCAAAGGATACTACATCGATTAACGAATCTGTGTTGGCAACACTCTACTGGGGCTTCGCAATATAAAAGTCGGCGGATCGCCTGTAAACCTAATTAAAACTGATACTTCGCGCCAGGAACCAGGCAGGGAAAAACTCCAAAAACCAATTATTAGGTAGTGCGATGCCTCCATCTTATAAGTGTCGATGCCTGTCACGGCCTAAGATGAAGATGGACCTCTATGTAGACAACATCGACCAACTCCTTCAGGCTCGGTCTGAGATCGATGAAGAACTTCGTCGCCACAAATCCAAAGTGACGGTTTTCTTCACCGATGTCGTCGGGTCGACGGGGTATTTCGACCGCTTTGGCGACACGGCGGGTTTGCTCCTGTTGCACCGGCATGACAGCCTGGTCACCAGTGCGGTCGAGGAATTTCAAGGAATCGTTGTTAAGACGATCGGAGACTCGGTCATGGCCGAGTTTCCAGAACCCGTGCTTGCTGCCCGCGCGGCCATCGCAATTCAACGACGTCTGCTCGAGCAAAACCAAAATGTCATCGAGAATGAGCGTCTCCGGATCCGCACCGGGATCCACTACGGCGTAGGATTCCGCCGCGGCAACGATCTGTTCGGTGACGCCATTAATCTTGCGGCTCGGATCACCAAACACAGCGCCGCCGGCCAAATCCTGGTCTCTCAACCGGTGCGTGAAGCCTTGACCAATAGCGAAATCTTTTGCAAGTCGATGGGAAGAGTGATTTTGGGAGGAAAGGCGGTAACAGAAGAACTGCATGAGGTGATCTGGATCGACGCGAAATCAAACGAGCGCTTGCGAGCCGGCATTACGGGGCCCTCCGCTCCAGACGACTTTGTCGACAAAGGCGACGAGCTTGATAAGTTCATTCAAAACACGCCAACGCCATCAGAAATCCAAGCCGCTTCACGTGTGAGCTCCTGGCTCAGTGGTCAAACTGCGGAGCCCAGGGTGTCGCGCTATGAGATCCTGGCCCGACTTGGCTTAGGCGGCATGGGTCTCGTCTTTAAAGCAAAGGACCGCGAAACTGGCGAGATTGTTGCACTCAAGGTTCTTAAACCGGAGATCGCCGCACAGCCGTCTCTCATCAACGCTTTCAAGAATGAACTAAGGCTCGCGCACAGGATTACGCACAAGAACGTTTGCCGCATCTACGATTTCAATCGCAGCGACGGCGACGCCTTCATCTCTATGGAGTTCGTTGAAGGCGAGAGTCTGCGACGTGTCCTGAACCGCTTTAACGCACTTAGCCCCCGCACCGGTATCAAGATCGCCACGCAAATCTGCGAAGGTCTTCGTGAGGCACATGCTCAGGGCATTATCCATCGTGACCTGAAGCCCGAGAATCTCATGATCGACGGATCGGGCAATGTGAAGCTGATGGACTTCGGGTTGGCACATCTGGTTGCTGATGGTTCGACGGCTGCTGTAGGAACTCCTTCCTATATGGCGCCGGAACAAGCTCAAGGAGCACCGCTCGACCAGCGTAGCGACATCTATTCATTGGGCCTGGTTCTATTCGAGATGTTTACAGGTTCAACTGCCTTCACCGGGGACACGCCGATCGCCGTTGCCCTCAAACAGATTCAAGACGCCCCAACGAATCCGCGAGAGCTCGAACGCACAATTCCAGATCACGTTGCAAAAGCGATCCTCCGCTGCCTCGAGAAGGATCCCACAAAACGCTTTCAGTCGGTCGAGGAGCTTCAGGAAGCAATCACCAATCCTTCGTCTTCACAAACGATAGGTTCGACGGTTCAAAAGGAAGCGCCGCCGATAGCGGTCGGATTGACGGCCCTGGCGGCCATCGTCCTGGTAGCCGCGGTCATCATATTCGGTCGCGGTGCTGCACCCAGACAGGCCGCCGTCGATACGACGCCATCCGATGCCGAATTCGCTGCCTTTCATATGGCTGAATCACTGAATACGACGGCGGCATGGAACACCTTTCTGGGGAACTACCAGAAGGGAGAGTTGGTTTCAGTCGCTCGAGAACGTGTTCAACGGCTACAGGCTCATGAAGAAGAAAGCTTGAAGAATGTCTCCAGCCAGAAGGCCGTGGCAATTGCACCAAAGACCGGCGATGTAGCTCGCGTTGCTCTACCCGCTCCGCCATTGACGACTGTGAAGCCTGCAGACCCCATTCGTCCAAGATGGTCCGCACTTGTCGATACTGTCTCGATACCCGGGGGCGTCTTCATGATGGGAAACGACGCGGGCAAGGGTGATGAAAAGCCGCGGCATCAAGTGCGTCTCGATGGCTTTCGCATGAGTCGATCCGAAATCACCAATGGCCAGTACTTTGCATTTCTGGAGGACACAGGTCACCAACGTCCGAGAGACCCGTCCTTCGCGAAGAACTATTTGATGGCGTATCCAGATCTGCCGGTCGTGAATGTCAATTACGAAGATGCTGTCGCGTTTTGCAAATGGGCCACTAAGAAGTACGACGTGAGTGTCCGGCTTCCGACCGAAGCGGAGTGGGAATACGCTGCTCGCGGAACCAGCAGTGACGGGGTTTTTCCGTGGGGCAACGCGAGCGCGAAGTCTCGCGCCCGTTACCGGGACAATGCCCCTCGCGAGGTTCCAACTGTTGCTCGAGACAGCTTCCCAGCAAACGAATTTGGTCTATTCAACATGAACGGAAATGTGGCGGAGTGGGTCTCCGACTATTATTCGAAGGACTACTACAACGTCTCACCTGTAAGAGACCCGGCCGGCCCCGAGAGCGGCTCGAAGCGCGTGATCCGCGGTGGAAGTTGGGCTGAAGACGAAGCACAACTAGCGAGCGCGCGTCGCTCCAGCCGCGCCCCCAGGGACCACAGCGATCAGATCGGATTTCGCATCGTCGTCGATACTGCCGGCAAACACTAACATGCGGTACAAGAGACCCGGTCGCGGTAACGACCGGGTCAAGTTCGACTAATTGCTTGCGAAACGGCTTACACACTCGCCCAGTGGGAATGGGCCGAATACCTGCTCCAAAATCTTGCAAATAGTCACGCCGTCCGTAGCTCCTCTTTGCGCGAGCGCGTTGACATTAGTCTCACCGATGCTGACACATGTGCCATGACTCATGCCGAAGTCGTCGTTGTCCTTGCAGAAACCGCTGACGTCTGCATTGGAAGATGAACCAGCCTGAACGCTCTCGGATGAGCCAGCCAGCATGACCACAGCAATCAGTGCCACCGCCGCGATGGCGAAACGGAAACCTGTTTTTTTCATCGAAAACTCCTTTTAGTTGAAGAAGAAAGATTCTGGTTTGGAAAACTTACCGTATGCACGCTCAATTGAGCGTCGCTAGCGCAGACTGGATACGCTCGGTCTGCCCATCCGTGATCAGGCTGGTCAGCACCTTGATGAAGTGCGGATGCTGGGCGCCGGAAAGAATGTATTGCCAGCGATAGGCCCGCAGCAGCCCGGTTTCGAGTTTGTCGCGTTCATCGAGTGACAACCGACGACCGAGAGTCTCGGCAAAGTATCGTGAATCGTCGGCGGCTTGAAGCTGGAGAATGCCATCGACGGCCACGACAAGCTCGATAAACTCGTCAACCGCCTTGTCGCGGCCTTCCGTGCTCGTTTCGCGATCGCAGCGGACCCACTCCAGTTCATCCAGAATGGCGTGCTGGGATTCCTCTTTCCAGTGGTAGAGGAAAACGTCCTTGAAGAGCGGCGAAAGATTTTCGTCCGGTTCGATGCTTTGCCGGTAGTGCATTTGCGTGAAAAGCTCGATGTGCAACGTCAATGCGAGCACAGCCCAGGTGCTTTTCCCCAGCACTGCTCTGGCTACCTGGTCCGGCTGCGGCGTGAACCGATAGCCGGCTGGCATTCTTTCCGCGGCGAGCTTCTCGATGCGACGGAACAGCTCCTGATGCTTCAATTCCTCGTCGCTGAACCGTACCAGCGCCTCGAGGGCAGTCTGGTCTCCGAACCAGTGATCGCTGGTGATCTCAAGCACCTTTGCGTTGATGAAACGCTCGACGAGGCCGAAGATGTTCGCGTAGGTGCGGCCTTGTATCTGGCTGAGAAAGCGTTGTTCGCCGTCGGAGAGGAAGGCGAACTCCTTTACTTTGGACAATCCGTCCGGCAGGAATTTCTGTTTCGTATCGAATGCCCTCTGCCGAATGACGTCTTCGTCGATGGACCATCGCACTCGTTTCGACGCCGCTATAGAGAGGGCGTACCGGTCGATGTGGTTTTGTTGAATCGTGGCTTGCATGGCGCGTCTCCTATGTTCCTAATCTCTCCGGGTAATGCCGGATGCACCCCTAATCGCAGCCTTCATACCAATCGTCGTTCCAAGCCAAAGTGTTGATTTTTCTGGAATTTTTTCATTGCGCCCGCGGATTTAGACCTTATCGTATTGAGGTAATCGCAATTTTTTGTGGTGCACATCAATGTTTTGAGGTGAGGGGACTAGCGTGCTTGGATATCCGCTCAAGCTGCTCTTGAATGCAATCGAAAGTCGGTATGGACATGAGGCCGTCGTCCACACGCTCGCAGAAGCGGGACTTCCCAGCGATCGCGTCTACCGGCTTAACGAGCCGTATGCCGACAGTGAGGCCCAACGTTTGACGGCCGCCGCTGCTCAGCGCATTTCCGTCGAGGACATTGCGGAAGCATTTTTCAAAGATACGCTTGCGCGTTTTCCGACCTGGTTTGAGATGTGCAAGACCTCGCGTCAGTTTCTGGAAATGCAGCCGGAGATCCACAACACGTTTGGGCTCGGACTGCAGCGGCCGGAGGAGCGAGATGCAGTGCGGGATAAGTTCCGCCTCGAGAAACTAGATGACGAACTCGTCGTTCACTATCGCTCGCCGAATCGTTTGTGCGACATGTACAAAGCCATCGCTCGTCACGTTTTCCTGCATTATCAAGATCAGGCAACCATAGACGAACCTCTCTGCATGAAACGCGGCGACGAGGAGTGCGAGTTGAGAATTCGCTGGGCTTAGGGCGGCGTCATGGAACAAAGAACGGAAGATTTTCGACGAATGGTGGAGGAAATCGCCGACCAGTTGTGTCTGACGATTGGTGGTAATTTCAACCACCTGGTCCGTATCGAGGCTCACGATGAAACCGTCGAGAAGCTGGAAATGGTCGTGAACTTCGTGCTCGCTACAGCCAGGCGATCGATCGAGGAAGTGAAACAGGCTAAGGCTCAGTGCGAGCAGCAACTCGACATTCGACGGAAACTTGAGCGCGAGAACGCCTATCTCCGAGAGGAGGAAACGCGGGTTCTTGGAGAGATGATCGGCCGCAGTCCACCGATGCGGCATGTCGGCGAGCAGGTTGCCGTCGTCGCACCAACAAATGCCACGGTGCTGATCCTCGGTGAGTCCGGTACCGGTAAGGAGCTTGTGGCTAGAGAGATTCATAAAGCCAGCTCTCGGCGTGATGAACCAATGGTAAGAGTCAATTGCGCTGCGGTCCCGCGCGACCTCTTCGAAAGCGAATTCTTCGGCCACGTCAAAGGTGCTTTTACGGGCGCGATCCGTGACCGCGTCGGGCGCTTTGAACTCGCCAACGGAGGAACTCTGTTCCTGGATGAAGTGAGCGAGATTCCGCTCGAACTTCAGAGCAAACTGTTGCGGGCGATTCAGGAAGGAGAGTACGAGCGCGTCGGTGGCAACAGAACGCTGGAGACCGACGTTCGCCTGGTTGCCGCCACCAACCGGAATCTGGCCGAAGAAGTCAGAAAAGGAAAGTTTCGCGAGGATCTGTTTTATCGACTGAATGTTTTCCCGATTACCCTGGCGCCGCTGCGCGAGCGCAAGTCGGACATTCCGCCTCTCGCAGCACACTTCGTCGAACGTGCCTGCAGGGAATTCAACAAGCCGCTTGGTCTCATGAGCGTCGAAGCGCTGGCAGCCTTGAAGGCATATGACTGGCCAGGCAACGTGCGGGAGTTGCAAAACGTCGTGGAGCGGGCTGTCATCACTGCGCGCGGAGGCCCGATCTCCTTCGAACTGCCTTCGACCCCGGCTGCCACGCCAACGTCGGAACCAGACGCCGAGTCTGCAGACGTCCAGGTCCGCACGGAGGAGAAACAACGTGAAGCCGAGCGCACCAACGTTTTGGCGGCCTTGAACAAAACACGCTGGAAGGTGTACGGTCGCGGCGGCGCCGCCGAGTTGCTGGGGATCAAACCCGGCACGCTTGCAGCGCGGATGAAGAAACTGGGCCTGCGCAGACCCTCGGGAAATTCGGGGTCAGGCGTCTAAATCATTGAATTCGGGGTCAGGCACATAAACCTGATAAAGCAAGTGCCAGACCCCGAATTCAGTGATTTAGACGCCTGACCCCGAATTTCTACCGGAAAACACTTCAGGCGGCACGGCTTCCTCTCTCATAAGTCTGTCTCGTAACTCGCGGGCTTCGTCCAACTTTCTGGCTTCCTGGAAAAGTCGAAAGAGCATAGCAGCCGCTTCGTTGAGTTGTTCGCGCACAAAAGGTATTTCCCGGTTCAGTGAGTAGCTGGTTCCGTGATTCGATACCGGGTTGGGTAGCACAGCCAGCCTGTCGTACGTCGCGCTGAGGGCAGTTCCCCAATTCTGATTGGCTGGCTCGAGGAGCCGGCCGGCAAGAAATTGAATAGCTGCATCACGATAACGACCAAGGTTAAAGTACGCCGTTCCGACGAGCTGGTATGCCGATGCTTGTTGAGGGGCGATATGTTGCATATATCTTCCAGCAGTTTCGCACTTTTCCCACTGTCCCAACTTGGCGTATGTAAAGCACAAGGACTCGTACACGAAGAAATTCCCCGTATCCGGAATCTCTTCCGAAACAATCCCGCGACGCTGCCTGAACTCGCGTGACAACTGATTGAAGAATCGGTCCAAATCCTGTGCCTGGCTCAGGACTGCCAGAGACTTCTCGTAGAATTGCATCGCTACTTCTTGATTGCCCCTCTCCTGCAGGATCTGCCCCTTCATCCGATAGGCTTTCGCAAGGTCCAGGTAGATCGTAATGTTCTTCCACTTGAGCGGTAGCGGTGGTTTGGTTTCAAGAATCGATAGCGCGACATCGTGCTGTCCGATGGCGTCGTCAACGGCCTGCTCCTGCGCCTGGCCCGTCTTCCGCCCCGCGTCCACTAAGAGCGCTTCACCATAAACCATGCGCGCTTTGAAGCTCGAAGGCGACGCGGCGACAGCGCTCTTCCAGAGCGAAAGTTCGTCCTGCCAATCTGCATTGCGCGAGTACGTGCGAATGCCCAGCACAGAGATCAAGGAGATCGGCAGTACCCACATCAGTGCCGGTCCAAATCGTGTCTTGAGCTTCTCGTTGATGGCGCAAAGGGCGACGGCGGAGGCCGCGCAAAACCCAATAGATGGCAAATACAAGAAGCGTTCGGCCATGATCGAGCCGATGGTAAGAATAAGATTGGAAGTCGGGAGCAACATCACGAAGAAAAAGAGGACACCCCAGGAAAATAGCCTCTGCCGTGTTCGCAGGTAGATGGCCGCAACGATACACAGCAGGACAGCAACGGCTGAAATCCACGGAATCGAATCGCTTCCCGGTTGGCCGGTACCGTAGAGCCGGATCTGGTTAAACGAATAGTCGGGCGAAAGGGTCCATGGGAATACGAGCAGTTTCAGGTATCGACCAATCACGCCCAATGCGGTCATGAAACCCTGGAACGGTGCTGCGCCAACCAGTGGATTGTCTGTAAAGAACTCCTCATACACCATTGCAGTGGACGTCATCCAGCGACGTATGCCCCAGATCAGGAGAAGTCCTGGAATTAAAGCGAGGTAACCTGGTCCGAATTCCTGAACGGCTGTCTTCAACCTTAGAGACCGTCCTCGCCACATCAAGTCATACAGAACGACGAATCCGACGAGCATGACTCCATTCTCTTTGGCTAATACTCCTGCACACGCAGCGACACTCAGGAACGCCAGCCATCTTCCCTTGCGCTCGCCGGGAACCGCCCACTGCAGGTAGCACCACGCGCCAAACAGAACACACAAAGTCGCTATCAGATCCGCACGGCCTATGACGTTCGTCACCGCTTCGGTGTTTACTGGGTGTATCGCAAAGATACCGGCGGTCAGCGTGGCAATATCGAGTCGCCCAGACAAGCGACGTGCGATCACCAGAACGAGCCAGGTATTGGTCCAATGCAAAAGGAAATTCACCGCATGGTAGCCCCCGACGTTTGCGCCATTACCGAGGATGGTGTAGTTGAACAGATAGCTCAGTGTGGTTAGCGGCCGGTACAGGTTACTCTCCTGGAAGGGCCACCAGTAGTTGCGGGTAAGGATCTGTTCGAGGTTAGTCCAACTCAGCTCGCGCAGACGAGTGTCCATCCGAATGATCGGATCGCTGTCGAATAACAAACCCGCAGTAAAAGAATTCGAGTAGAAGATCAGGATAAGCAGCCCCAAACACAGAAATAGCCGCGTGTTGGATGGGGCACTGATCTTCGGTCGTGTCTTTACTCTCGCTGGCTCTTTACGTTTCATGGGAGCGTAAACCTTGGCTCTGCCTTCAGAACCGGTATACCCACAAACCTCCGACCCGATCAACAGGTTCGTGTCGGCGCCACGCGGGATCCACCGCCTTCATCCAGGCAATGTTGTGGCTGCTGATGATGTAGGTACCCGAAGGCAAGCTTTTTAGAACGAGTTCACGAGGAGGGAGTACGTTCGCCGTCATGTGATAGTACGCGGGGTTATCCAGCGGCGAGAAAGGAGACATCACGATGTTTTGAATTCCTCTCTCTTTGGCGTAGGTTGCTGCCTGCTTCACGCTCTGTCCCCAATCGACATTGGAATCATCCAGAAAGTCCGGTCCTCGGCTGGGACCGCCGGCAAGTTCATTGAAATAGGGTATGTAATTCGGAAAAGTGGAGACTCCGGCCCACATCTGCCAGCACACGAATGTGACCAGAGCCGCGCGCCCCAGACGACTGGCCCAATAGGCGGGCACAATTCGGCTCACCCACACGTAAACGAGTGGAAAGATCGGCAGGACATAACGCAGTCCCAGATTGCCTGCCGTTGCAGACATGACAAGAAAATAGATTCCCGCTCCGGCCAGCAAAAGGGTTTCGCCCCGACGTTCGATAAGGCCCGAAATTGACTGAACCATTGCCAGGGATATGAGTACAAGGGTTGCGACTGTGGCCTTGAGCGCAAAGGCAACTGCAAAGTAGTAGGACCACCCGCCTTTCTTCAATTCGCCCAGCAGGTAGTATTGATAAGTGGGATCGTGGTTGGCATATACCAGGCCAAGGTTCCGGAAGTACAACAACGGTGAAGCCGAGAAAAGGTATGCAGCCTCGATGACGAACAAAGACGCCGCAGCCATGACAGTTAAACTCTTGACCTCGGTGACCAGTGCCTGCCTGCGATCCGGTTGACGGAACGCACGAACACCCGAAAACGCAGCGATCAGGAGCGGCAGCAATCCTCCTGAGAACTTGCTGGCCATCGCGGCGCCGATAGCTAGCCCGATCACGAGACTGCTGCGCCAGGTGACCCTGTCCCCTTGCCGCCAAAACAGATACAACGTCAGCAGGATAAACGTGGCGAGTGGAACGTCCGTGGTGACCAGCATTCCGTGAGCGAGCAGATTTGGACAGAACGAATAGAGAGCGACAGCAAACAGGCCGGCCCTGGGACCAAACAACGATCTTGCCCAAAGAAAGGCGACTAAACCGCCGAGTGCAGCGAGTACCACGATGGGCAGCCGGCCCCAGAACAACAGCCGATCTGCGTCGTTCCCGCTTCCATATAAGAAGGAGGTGGCGAGCTCGTATTGCGCTGCGTTCTTCCAATTGTCGCTGGAGGTATCGATGTTCGGCTTCAGGAGAAGAAGAGGCAGCGCGGCGATGAGTTTCGCGAGGGGTGGATGTTCCGGATTCAGCCTGAAGTCGCGTGTTCGCCAATAGCTGTATCCCGATGCGAGATGAATCGGCTCGTCAGACGTTGCGGAAAGACGAGACAGCGCGAGCACTTCCTGCAAACTGAAGGCAAATACCAAAGCGATCGCGGCAACGGTCCACAAAAGGTTTGAGGACGCTGGCAATGCAGCGTTGCTTCTACTCTCCGTACCAGTACGACGCCTGGTGCCTGGTTGCCGTTGTGTCTTGGTCTTCACGGTAACGCACTGCTCTTGCGAGGGCGGATCAGCATAGCACCTATACTCCGCCGTCGGGCTGAAAACGCAGGCTCTTCGACTCTCGACGCCGCCTCGTTACTCCCCAAACCAATAGACCGAGAGTCGCGAAGCAGGAGATCGCGGAGGCGATCGCGCCTCTCCGTCCCGCCGGGGAAAGGCCGAAGCGCAGATCGAGAACATGATTACCTTGGAGGACTTTCACGAGGATCTTGCCGGTGTCTGTCTCCTCATGGATTTCGGCGGCAACGCCGTCGATGGCCGCGTGCCAGCCCGGAAACGAAAATATGCGCACTCGAACAGTGGCCGGACTGGTGGCAACAACCCGCGCCCTGAACCTCTCCGTGCGGTCATCGACAACTTCGACCTGGGCCACGCCCTCGGTGACCTCCGCGCGCGGTCCGAATGTCGGAGGCTTTGAGGAGTCAGTGGGCAACAGGACGGGGTCTGCGCCAATCCATGTTTGAAGCTTCTCGGGGGTGTTCGTTGAATTCCAATGATCCGCGGACAGGCAGGTCGAATCGCCCACTCGTTCGCCGGCTTGACAGATGGTGCGGGCGAAACTCCAATAGCCCACCGTCAGAAGCAAGGCTGTCGTTGCGGCGACAGCTGCGGCACGAGCCGGTTTGTCGAAAATGCGGACCAGGGCGCCAACAAAGATTGAGGTAGCCAGCGCCGGTACGATCAGAAGACGCCACGGGAACTGTATCGATGCAAGAAGCGGAATGACATCCCACAGGAAGCTGGAGCTTTCGGTCATCGCAAATATAGCTACCGCACCGGCCGCAAACCAAAAACGCAGCTCATGCTGCAGAGCACCCCGGTGCGCACCAGCCACTGCGATACGTGATTTGCCGGCTTTGCTGGGCTGATTTCCTCTGAAGAACGCCAACCATCCCGCTCCAAGCGCAGCTGCCCAGTGGACCCAGCCTAGCTGGAAGCTCATGTCATCATCAGGCCCCGGATTGCTGAAGCCATAGGCCCACTTGGTCTCAAAGAGCTGTCGCACCCCAACGTAGTTGTCGCGGTATTTGGCCTGGTCCAGTGGGATCTGCGTGTGAGCGCTGTCAGCCAATGCCGGAACCCAGAAGATGCTGCTCAAACCCACGCCGAGCGCAAGGCTTCCGAACAGCTTGAAGATGGCCTGCCGCCGGTTCTGACTGGGCGAGTGCCACAGACCGTACGCTGCTGCAAGCGGCAAGCAAAAGACGGTTGAGGGAGGATGCGAGAGCACGACCAGTGAAGTGGCTAACGCTGCCGCAACCATCGCAAATGAAGTCTGTCTTCGGACTACGCTGCGCATGGAAAGCAGCAGCAGCGGAATCAGCGCTGTCGCGAAAAGCTCCGGATAGGCGGCCCGGACCCAGGCATCGACAAGACGGTAAGGCGCGACCGCATAGGCACCGGCCGCAAGGAGAGCTGCCGGTTGCCCAAAGGGTTCCCTCGCAAGAAAATAGAGGCTGACTGCGCCGCCGACAATTGCGAGAGCGATCCCCGCTTCGAGTGCCTCAAATGCCCCTGCGCCCAGCACCGTGAAAAGTTCCGTGAGCACATACGGAGCGGGTGGATTGAACACCATGATCGGGCCGCCATATCCAAAGAAAACATCATGGAGAAAGCGTGGAAACAGGACGCCGTCTTGAACTCCAACCTGGTATTGAGCGATTCGGGCCAAATGCCATATCAGATCGTGGCCCCAGAACAAAGCGCCGACCGGCTTGAGGGCAACAGCCGTTGTTGCAAGCGCGGCGATTCCTGCAACTAGATTGAGAATGGCCTGCCCGGACTTGTTTGGTCTCTGAACAGTAGTGGATTCCGATGCAATCCGGGTTTTACGCTTCGCCACGCTAGGTTGCTCCCGCTTCACGCTGTTTCCGAGCGAAGCGCATTGTGTAGCACATTTTCTGGCGCCAATCGAGGCCACAATCCGGTCGATTCGGCCGATTATGTATTACTCTCTTCCGTCCGCCGACGTTAGCATTTACCCTCCTTTCGGTCCGACAGCGATGCGGGCCACAAAAAAAAGAGATAGGAACCAACGGATGTCCAGACGTACCAAAATCGCGATGGCTGCGATCATTGTGCTTGGCGGCCTTCTCCGCTTCTACGCACTCGACCGAATCCCAAGCGGCATTTATCCCGATGAAGCCATCAATGGCGTCGAAGGATTGGAAGCAGCGGAGACAGGTCAATTCAAGCTTTTCTATCCGACGAATAACGGGCGAGAAGGACTTTGGATCAACCTCGTCGGCTTCGCGGTGCGCGCATTTGGGAATAACCACTTCTCACTTCGTTTTTGGGCGGCATTGTTCGGAGCGGTTACCGTGTGGGGTTCAGGGCTACTTGCCTGGAAGCTTTTCAGTTCGGTCCGGATCGGACTGCTGGCTGCCTTTTTTGTTGCAACGAGTTTTTGGCATCTCAATTTTTCTCGCATTGCATTCTCCGGCATTCTTGTCCCGCTGCTAATGGTGTGGAGTTTTTACTTTCTCCTGAATGCCTGGGATCGGCCAAAGGCGAAAGCCGGGGCAGCGTATGCGATTCTGGGAGGAGTACTCTTCGGCCTCGGCTTCCATACCTATAGTCCGTTTCGTTTTGCGCCCTTCGTCTGGATCGTCCTTTTCGCTCTGATGTACCTGCAGCGGCGTAAAATCGGCGCCACGCTGCGTCCCTTTTTGATATCAACAGCTTTCTGGCTCGGCGCCGCTTTCGTTGCCGCGCTTCCGATCGGCATCTATTTTTGGACTCATCCCGAGGATTTTTCCGGAAGAGCCAATATGGTTTCCATCTTCGCGACCGACGCGCCGCTGCAGACGTTCAAGCAGGTCCTCGTACAGACCCTCGGCATGTTCAATATCCACGGCGACTGCAATTGGCGGCATAACATGAGTTGTTCCCCCCAACTGATTCTCCCGGTCGGTCTTGCCTTTCTCGTCGGCATCGGGAGAGGAGTTGGAAGCATTGTACGCAGAGCCGGACGATCAAAGAAGATTGCCGGTAAGCGGCCAACAAGGAACCGAGCGGTCTCCAAGTCGAAGGAGTCCAATTTGGTTCCGTCTCCTGCTCCCATGGAAGCAAAGCTTGTCAGTTACTTCCTTTTTGCCTGGACGGTGTTCCTCCTGGCGCCAGAGCTTCTTACCTTTGAAGGCATTCCTCATGCATTGCGATCGATCGGAGTGATCCCACCGGTACTGATGCTGGCCGCCTTTGGCGCTGACGCAATCTACGAAAAAGTGAAAGGTATTCCGTTCCTGCGAGTTACGTTACTCATCATCGTGGCCGGCAGCGGGATCGTCGAGGCTTACCGGTACTTCGGTGTGTGGGCCGTCAACATCGACACCATCGCCATCGATGCGTTTTTGAAACCGGACGTGGAAATCGTCCGATATTTGAAGTCCCATCCACCCGCCACCCCCAAGTATGTCGTCGTCAACGTCGTCGATCCGGTGATGGTCCCTCACAAGAATCCAGACGGTTCTACGAAACTCTTCCCTTGGGACGTACAGACCGTGATCTACCTCACGCTCAAGGATCCATCCGTAACGTATCTCGCACTGGAGGATTTTGTGAATTATGTCTTTCCGCAGGGGAGCGTGATTGTGCCTTATGCCAGAAACCCTGAAGTATTTCGGTTTCTGCGCCAAAAAGGCATGAAAATCTCTGAACAGGAATTTCCGTATTTTACAGCCGGAATCGTCGAATGAAAATTCGGCGACGCATTCTTTACCGCAACCTTTCCTCCAGATAGCGGTGTAGTG
>Ga0137427_10000728_pt1 | contig 15986 bp, 10 predicted proteins | sample EasRivERMZT700_2_FD_102309 | JGI IMG/M metagenome (GOLD analysis project Ga0137427, IMG submission 102309) | Soil microbial communities from meander-bound floodplain in the East River, Colorado, USA - East River MetaG ERMZT700_2 | ecosystem: Environmental > Terrestrial > Soil > Floodplain ...
CCCGTATTTCGAATGTACGTCGAGTCGTCGGGAACCGGGACGATTCAAAGCGGGATTGCAGTAGCCAATACCACCAGCACCGCAATCAATGTAACTTTTGAGTTGTTCAGACCCGATGGATCCGCGGCCGGATTCACGAGAAATCTCCCGCTCCCGGCTTCCGGACGAATTGCGCAGTTCCTGGCAGAGATCTTCCCGACCTTGACTCAGTCGTTCCAGGGTGTCCTGAGAATATCGAGTTCATCGCCCATCTCTGTAGTGGGTTTGCGAGGCCGGTACAACGAACGGCCGCAGCCCGATTTCCTGCTTACGACCACTCCGCCAACGCTCGAATCGCAGGCCGCGTCATCAGCGGAACTGCTCTTCCCGCAACTCGTGAACGGCGGTGGGTACTCGACTCAGTTCATCTTGTTCAGCGGTTCAGCCGGTCAGGTTTCTGCCGGCAACCTTCGGTTCTTTACGACCACGGGATTGCCGCTGAGCCTGGCATTGAGTAATTGAGGTAAACCGTCAGGGAACTGGCGCCTTTTCCGAACCGGGCGCCAGTTCGTTCCGCCATGACTCTCTGGACCAGACCGTGCTATCGTCGGCTAGTTAACGGAGGGTTTCTATGAATCGAAGCATCGCGATCGTCGTCATCCTAATCTCCGTTTCGGTCATGACGGTCCTGTCGCAAAAACGGCCCTACGATGTCGTCATGAAAGACATCAACGTCACGTTCGCGAGCCTGAAACAAAATCTCGATTCAAACGCCATGTCGACGGCAGTGGAAGACGCCACCAAACTTCAGGGCTTGTTCAAGGAAACCGAAGACTTCTGGCTGCCGTTCAAGACAAAGGATGCGATCGAGTCGGCGCGAGCAGCAAAGCTGGCTGCCGAGGCAATTGCGAACGCGGCGAAAGAAGGCAACGTCCAGAAAGCCCAGACCGCTTATGGATCGATCGGCAAGAACTGCAAAGGCTGTCACGATTCGCACCGGGAGTTGATGCCTGACAAGTCGTACCGGATCAAACCGTAGTGAGGAACTTCGTGGCGCGAAGACTCAGTACAGGCCTCGTCGTGTTCAGCCTCACCGTCAGTCTGCTGGCAATTGCTGCGCAAAGACCCGCCCAGAGAGCTGAAGAAGACTTTTTCAAGAACTGGCTTGAGCAAGATGTTGTCTACATTCTTACGAAGGACGAACTCGCCGCCGCTAAACGGCTGACAACTCCCGAAGAACAGGATGCGTTCATACGGACGTTCTGGGAAAGACGGGATCCCACGCCGGGCACGATAGCAAACGAATACCGCGATGAGCATTACCGTCGGATTGCCTACGCGAACGAAAAGTACACCACCGCTACGGACGGCTGGCGGACCGATCGAGGGAAAATCTACATACGCTTCGGCGCCCCGGATAACGTCGACAGCAACCTGTCCGCCGGCAGCACCACGATGCGGTCCGGCAAAAACCGGATGACGGTGCCATTTGAGACGTGGGACTACCGAAATATTCCCGGGATTGGCCCCGCGAAGCTGACGTTCGTCGATCGCACCATGACCGGACACTTCGAATTGAGCTTGAACCCCGGAGATAAGATCGCCAAATTCAGCAACGAAGACATAGCCCTGTTCGACGCCAATGACCTAATGACAATGTCCGAAACGCCCGACAGCATCGACTGGTCCAAACGCGTCAATCAGTACATAGCGGTGCAGCGTCCGCCCGAGATCCGGTTCAAGGATCTGAAAGCCATGGTCGGCGTCCGCCTGAATTTCAACCTCCTCCCGTTCATCGTGCGTACGGATGCGCTCCGCGGGCCTGGCGACAAGAGTATGGTACCGATCACCTTGGAATTCGACCCTTCCGGCCTGACGTTTCAAGATGGCGTTTCAGGCAAGCGTGCACAGGTGAACGTTTACGGCGTGATCACGGACTTGAGCAGCAGGGTGGCCTATGAGTTCGAGGATGACGTGTCGTTAAACGATGGAATTCACTTTCAGCGTTTTGCTGCTCTGGATCCGGGCCGTTACAAACTCACGATCGTTGCGAAGGACGTTGGTAGTGGCAGAACCGGCAGTCGCGATCACGTGATCGCGATTTCACGACCCCAGAGGAATCTGCAGACCAGTTCCTTAATGTTATCGGACGTTCTCGTACCGGCCGCGCCGACGGAGACATTGCTGGACAATTTCGTCATCAGCCAGTACAAGGTCCGACCACTTGTGAAGCTTGAGATTTCCAGAACAATGCCGTTAGGGATCTACCAGGAGATTTATGAGTTCGCCACAGATGCGAATTCAGGGCAGCCGGAGATTACAGCTTCAGTTCAGATTTTTAAGAAGGGTCAGGCTGCTGAGATTCTGAACAGTTCGGTGAGCGCTCAGGAGTTGAGTACGCGATACATTGATCGTCTTCTCTTCGCCAAAACACTTCGTATTCCCGACCTTCCGCCAGGTGAGTACATCGTCAGGGTGACGGTGTCGGACCGAATCAAGAATGAACGGGTTGTGTCGGAATCGCCACTGACCTTGAAGAATTAGTATCGATGTAGCGGCGGCCTGTGACGCCTGTGACCGCCGCTACCTGAGCAGTACTAGTGGCTGAGCGTGAATCCAAATTGCATCTGGCGGCTGTCGCTGACATTCGTCGGTTGCCCGCGCGTTGCAAACGTGCTGCTGACGCTTTGAATGTTTACGTGGTTGGTCAGATTGAGAACCTGGAATGTTGGCGAAATTCGCAGATTCTCCCAGCCGAAGTTCTTGGAAACCGTAAAATCCACCGTGTAACGGTTCTCCAGCCGATAGATGTTTCGACCCGCCGCTCTCCCGTCATTGTCGACATAACTCACCGTTGTTGGTAAGCCAGGGAGGTTGGAGTTGTTGATTGAATATGGGCGACCCGAATTGAACTTGTATACCGGCGTGAACTTCCATCCTTTGAAGTCATACAACAAAAGAAGGCTGGCGGCATGTGGCTCGTCCCAATCCATGTATCCGAAGCGATACGGGAACTGAAGGACGGAAAGCGTCGAGGTCGTATCGCCGAGCGTTTTCGAACGGGTGTAGTTTCCAGAAATCTCGAACCCCCGCGCAAAACTTCGCCTGGCGTTGATCTCGAGGCCTTTGTAATTGGTTCGACCGTCGTTGTGGAAGAAAGTGACCGTTCCCAGTTGGCTCGATGTGAATCGTCTGTGCTGACGATTGCCGGCGTAGGTTACTCCAATCTTGATCTCGGCAGGCAACTTCTGATCGAACCCGAACTGCCAGCTATTGACCAATGGAGAGCGATCCAATGCAGAGCGCGTTTGCGTCGCGCGGTTGGATATGACGTCGGTTCCGGTGTACATCGCTCGGCTCAGGAATGGCCCGTTGGGATCGGTGTCACGCGGATCGGCGTTGGCCGATGGCTTCGGCTTCTGGTAAGCGGGCAGACCGGTGAGCGTATGGGTTTCCGTTACGAGAACCTGCTCGCCTGTCGTGTACGCGGTTCCGGGAATGAACTCATAGTACAGGCCCCAGTTCGCATAAATACGGCTGTTTCCTCGCCCGTTTGGGTCGAGGGTCAAACCGATACGCGGAGCGGGGTTGAATGTGCCCAGCTTGGACTGTCCATCGATTCGGAAGCCATATTCGAGCATGAGGCCGCGTCGAATCCTCCAGGAATCCTGTGCAAAAGCCACCCATTCATTGCCGGAAAGGCTCCCCCGTCCGTAGATGTTGAGGCTGTAGGTGACGGCGCCGGTGGCTGCCAGGGGACGCCGGTCTGTGATGTTGCGCTGAATAATGCCATCACCTGCGAGGTCATTGTTGCCCCAGTTGGCTCCCCGCGTTATGCCGCCCTCGGCTCCGAACTTCAGGGTGTGCCGGTCGACACTCGAAACCAGTTTGGCAAGGAAGCGGAGTCGCTTTTCTTCCCAACCTCCCCGACCGGTTGCGCTTGGGCCCGTAGTGAACGTGGAGAAAGGTGCGTTGTGTGAGATCCGATCAAAGGATCGCATTTCGCCCGTAAAACTGCCTTTAGGGTGATAAAGGCGTGCATCCGGCGGGCCGCCCTGACCGAGTCCGTGATAGAGCCCAGTCAGTTCGAGAATGTTGTTATTGATCGTTCGGGTGTTCTTGATGTTACCCATGCGGATCGTGACGCGTTGCTGTGTTTCGCTTTCCGGCGACGTCTGGGAGTTTTGAAAACCCGTCCGATATTGATTTCCGGGATTGAACTGGCCGGTGATATCAAACCGGCTGTTGCTGTTTTGTTGATACGTGAACTTCAGAAACTCGCTTTGAAAGTAACTGTGACGTGTCTTCGGAGCGACGAGGTTGCCGAGGTCTTCGTCGGTGTGTTGAAACGCGTTAAAGAAGAAAAGTTTGTCCCTAACGATGCTTCCCCCAACCGAAACCTCCTGCCAGAAACCATAGCCTTGCGACTTGTCATAGACCTGATTGCTCAAGCCCGACTTGATATTGCTGGTGAGGGCCTCCGGTCGATATAGTGTCGTATATTCCAGCGAGAACTGATTACCACCGGTCTTTGTCACCATGTTGATCACCGAACCCGGCTGCTCGCCATACTCGGCGTTGAAACCGCCCGTGACGAATTCCATGTTCTGAACGGCAGTCATGGTCATCTTGCTGCCGACGCGACCCAGATACGGTGTCACGATCTGCATGCCATCGACGCGATAGCCATTTGAAGTAGTCGGCGCGCCTCGCGCGTGAAACTGCACGAAGAACCCCGAATCATCAGCCGAGCTATGCTGAATGCCCTGAAACAGAACAGCGACTTCCGTGAAGTCTCGACGAACCAGGGGCAGATCCGCAGTCAGCGTGGGGCTGAGTCCTTCTGAAACCTGGGACGACTCCAGGTTGATCAGAGGGCTTGAGGCGATTACCGAGACTTCTTCCGTCATGGCGCCGACTTCCATCGTGAGCTTCAACGAGTTCGTGATACCAGGCCGCACTTCGATGCTGGCCACTACTGCCGTTCGGAAGCCTGTTAATTCGGCGCGGACGGTGTAGCCCATTCCCGGAGGAACGGCTTGAAAACGAAACTCACCGCGCTCGTCAGTGACGACCGCAATTTCTCGATCCGAAATATTGGTCGGAAACTTCAGAACTACATTGACACCGGGAATCAGGGCTCCGGAGGCGTCCGTTGCCGTTCCGATGATGGTGCCATTCGTGCCGGCCTGGCCGTATAACTCGTTGCCGGCTCCAGATGCCAGGAATACTGAGAGGATCAGCAGTAAAATTACCGCTCCCAACTTCATCCGAACCTCCTCGACTGGGTTAGTCACATTCATTCGCAGTTCTGGCCCGCGAAATGACCTGGGGGGTGAGTCGCGCGAATTATAGTTCGTGAAGCGGCGGTAATTAGAGCACTAAATGTTTTTCAATCGGGTCCCGTTCCAGGGCGACGAATCTGGTGGAAACCATTTGACGGCAAAAGACGATCGGTGACATAAAGGCATTCGTACTCATTCCTGCTTTATGTTTAAATGGCGCGTTGCAGTTCTCCTTTTTCTGTTTTTCTTCTGCGTCGATGTGCGTCCACAGGCCATCAAGCCTTCTGAGAAATCAGACAAGGCAGGGCTGGATGCCGATCAATTGGTGCGTGAGTGGTTTCGCCGGCTGAACGCTTTGGATGACTGGTGGATTACGTTTGATGGTAAGGAAGAACCAGAAGTTGTTGTCAACAAGATGGTTGAACTGTATTCGCCGGAGGTGCTTCAGTTTGTCGATCCTTCCGAAGACCAGCTGGGAACGGTGACCCTTTCCGGCCATGCCGGAATCCGCAAATGGGCGGACGATTTTGCCCGTCGGAATGTTCAATTGGCGTACCGGCTTCAGGATCAGACCCTGAAAGAGAAGACGGCGGACCTGATCATGACTACCCTCCCACCATGGGGCGGGCTGGCGGCGACCGTCGAGTTCACAGCTTTCTATACAGAGAGGCAGAGCCGTAGGCGCTTTATGGGGCCGGGTGTCGCTCTTTTCCAATTTGACGAAGCGGGCAAGGTCCGTCGACTGCGATTCCTTTTGCCAAAAGAACATATGCAGGAGATCGTCAATTGATCGATGAAGGTGCTTTCAGGCTCAATAGCTTGAGCCTATAATGATGAAAACAATCGGAGGTCGAACGACAATGCGATTCCTCAAGGTGAGTCTTGTCGGGTTGCTTACTTCGGTTCTGAGCGTCGCGATGCTGGGTCAGGTCGCGAATCAGAAAAAAGAGCCGCAGAAAACACCACCCACGATGAATCAGGAGCGCATGGAAAAAGCGCACGAGGGGATTTTTGCGAACCCGGGCAATAAAGCAGCTGAAGCCGGCAAGTTGACGGCTGAAGTCGCAAAGGCGTTGCCGGCGAACGGGCCGGTCGCGAAAATTCCACGCAAGAACTTCATCGACGATCAGATCTTCAATCGCATCGAGAAGGACCGCATTCCTCACTCGCCGCTTTCGACAGATGAGGAGTTCCTCCGACGGGCATCTCTGGACGCGACCGGACTATTGCCGACACCGGACAGGATTCGCGAGTTCCTCGCCGAAAAAGATCCTCAAAAACGTGACAAGCTGATCGACTCGCTGATCGGAACCGAAGAGTTTGCCGATCAGTGGGCCTGGTTCTGGGGTGACCTCTTCCGCACGCGCGAGCCACAGTTCCACTACTTCACGCGATCGTGGCTCAAAGTCGATAGGCCGTACAACGAAGTGTTCGGTGACATCGTCACAGCTAATGCGAAAAGTCACATCATGATTCCGGCGCTCGGTTTCTATCGCGGCGCTTCCTACAACGCCACTCGCGCGCCCAGCCCAACGGATGCCGACAACTACTACCTTTTCAACCGACTCGATTTCATCGATGAAGTATCCGTCGATATTGGTCGCATCTTCCTCGGCATCAATATGGATTGCTTCTCATGCCACGATGGCGAGGGACACACCGATTCCATCAATCTCTTTCTCGCCAGCAAGACGCGTGCGGAATTCCATCAGCAAGCCGCATTCTTCGGCAACATGCGCCGGGTGGCTGGCTACAGCGACCGCGTGCTGAACGTATCTGACGGAAACTCCATCATCGATGATCTTGGTCCCGGTTATAAGACCAACGATGACGCGCCCTTCCATACGGAAGCGGACAACCGATTTCCTCGCGACGGCCGTACCTACCAACCATCATTCATTTTGACGGGAGAAAAACCGAAACCCGGTGAGAATCCGCGCAAGGCGTTGGCCCGCATTCTTCCCAGCCACATTCAATTCTCCCGGGCTACTGCCAACCTGATCTGGAGCAAGCTCATGGTAGTGGGCTTCGTCGAGCCGTACGACGCGTTTGATCTGAAACGTATCGATCCCAAGAATCCTCCGCCGAAGCCATGGGGAATCCAGCCGACGAACGTGGAGTTGATGAATGCGATTGCTGAAGACTTCAAGGCGCACAACTACAGCATTCATCACTTGATCAAAACGATCATGAAGTCGAACGCCTATCAACTATCGACGCAGTTCGATGCCGAATGGAAAGATGCGTACGCTCCTTACTACGCTCGCCGTATGGTGCGCGTATTGACTGGCCCCGAAGCCGCCGATGCGCTCGCTCAGGCTACCGACCGTCCGTATCGCCTGCAGATCCAGGGCCAGACTGTCTCCCAGGTCAAACAACTGGCCGGCCCGAACGGTGTGGGGCGTGGCCGTCCCACTGCTGATGGACTACCAAGCGAAGGTGTCGGGATAACGGCGTTAATGCAGGCGTTCTTCCAGAGCACGCGCGAGACGCCCGTGCCGAGTGGAAACAAGGCATCACCGGTTCAAGCCATGATCATGATGGCGTCACCGGTTGTAAACAGCCGAGTCAAAGCGGATCCGAGCACACGCGTTGGAAAGCTCCTGGCTTCTAATAAATCCGATGAAGACGTGATCGAAGAATTGTTCCTGGCGAGTCTTTCACGTCGTCCGACCGGGCCCGAAATACAGGCAGCCAAGGAACTAATGACGCCGGATCGTAAACGTGGTGCGGAGAATGTCGAATGGGCGCTGCTCAACAGCGCGGAATTCTTGCTGAATCACTAGCGACGGAGGGAATTATGAGAAAGAATTTGCATGACATGTTCCCAACGCGCCGAGACATGCTCAAACTCGGGGGCATGGCTTTCGCAACCAGTTGGATGGATGGTTTTGTTTCTCCATTAAAGGTCAGCGCTGCCGCCAAAGCCAATCCGCGAAATAATGCAAAGTTCGTCATCTTCATTGAACTTCCAGGCGCCATCAGTCCAATGGAATGCTGGGATTTCAAGCAGACGAAAGATACGCCGAACGATCTCGAAGTTCAGAAAGTGACCTCGGATCTCTACCTGTCGAAGACGTTGTTCCCGAATTATGCCGACTGGGCACCTCGCGCCTCATTCGTTCGCTCGATGCGCGCGCCCGAGTTGGTCCACTTTACCGGCCAATACCACACGCAGACGGGCCGTGCGCTAAACGTTGCCGTCGCGAAGGAGATTCCAGGATTCGGTTCCGTCATCGCTGCAGAACTGGATAAGACGCGGCGGGAAACAGATACGTTTCCGACATACATGAGCGTCGCGCTGGGCAAGGCGCGTGTCGGGGCCATTGGATCGGGACTTTTTCCGCCGAAGTACACCGGCATCGATCTCGATCCGGGTGCCGTGCTGGAAGTGTTCGGCAGCAACGACGGCGGCAAGGCTTTGCTCGAGGAACGATGGGCCGCACTTAGAAAGATGTCGGCAGTTTCTCCCGCCGAACTCAGGCCGCTCGGAGACAAGGCTTCAGAATTCGGCGCCTTCTATCGCACGGCATTCAATATCCTCGATGATCCGCGCTGGAAGGAAGTGTTCACCAGCGTCACCGAGGAGGACAAGAAGAAGTACGTCAGTGAATTGGGGATCGGCTGTGCGATCGCCCGGAACATCCTTGCGGCAGATGCCGGCACACGGTTTATTTACATCTGTGACGCCCCGCAGCCCTGGGACCACCACAGTTTTATCTTTGACCGGACTCGCCCGAACAACCACTACAACACCTGTCTGAACCTGGACCGGGCCATCAGCAATCTGGTCAAGGATCTGGCCACGACACCCAGTAAGACGCCTGGCAAAATGTTGATCGACGAAACAATGGTCGTCGTCAGCAGCGAGTTCGGACGAATGCCCTACATGAACAATGTGTACGGCAGAGATCACTACAAAGAGACCTACACGTCGTTGTTCCTCGGCGGAGGTGTAAAGCCGGGCCGCATTATCGGCAAGACGAACGAAGATTGTTCGAAGTGCATCGACACTGGTTGGAAGCACAGCGAACAGCCGAACATGGACAACCTCGTCGCGACGATCTACTCGGCCCTCGGCATCGATTGGACCAAGCGAGTCGACAATACACCGTCCGGACGCGCGTACGAATACATTCAAACCGCTCCGATCGGTGGATCGGAGTTCATCAGCAACGATGAGATCGCCGAATTATTTGTCTAAGACCATGCGAATACGGTGGGGTTTTGTTCTGTTGTTTGTTGCCTGCGCCGGTCCGATCATCGGCCAGTCCGTGGATGTACCTCGGAATATGGCGTTGGTTTCGGGGGGCGACTTCTGGATGGGGCGAACGCACTTCTTCCTTGTGGATGCGATCGGCTGGTATGAACGGGATCGCCAGGACGACACGCCGTCGCACAAAGTTCAAGTAGACCCCTTCTTCATCGACAAGTACGAGGTCACCAACGAAGAGTACGCGAAGTTTGCGGAAGCGACCAGGCGTCCCAAGCCCTGGCATTGGCGTGGCGGCAACATTCCAAAAGGTGAAGAACGCGTTCCCGTCTATAACGTAACGTGGTTCGATGCCGACGCTTATTGCAAAGCTGACGGCAAGCGCTTACCTACAGAAGCCGAATGGGAAAAGGCCGCGCGCGGCGGCCTCGACCGCAACAGGTTTCCGTGGGGCGATGTGGCTTTGGGCATGGGTGGCTATGAGGCCGCTGATGCGGGCATGGCCAGTAAGACCGGTAATCAGGCGCACACCAACTATCCATTCGGTGCCATCGCTGTCGGATCCTATTCTGCGAATGGCTACGGACTGTTCGATATGGCGGGTAACGTCTGGGAATGGACCAATGACTGGTACGAGCGGAATTATTACAGCCTTACGCCGCGAAAGAACCCCGCGGGTCCCGAAAACGGTCGCTACAAAGTGATTCGTGGCGGCGGTTGGTCCGACGACGATGAACGCAACCTGATGAATAACTTCCGTAACTACACCGATCCGGATATGAAAGCCGCGTCGATCGGATTCCGTTGTGCCAAGTCTGCCCCCATCACGACATCAGCAGCCGGCGACAATTAAGACGCCGGCCGCTTATCTTCAGTTCGTCGTTCTTCTCTTCGCCTTTCTGTCCGGATTCTCCGCGCTTCTCTATCAGATTTTGTGGGCCAGGGAGTTTGCCGTCGTTCTGGGCAGCACAACGCAGGCAATCAGCACCGTTCTTGCTTCCTTCATGGGCGGACTTGGCATTGGAGGAATCGTCTGGGGATCTTTCATCGATCGATCACGACGTCATCCGCTCCGAACTTACGCTTTGATTGAGATCGGTATTGCTCTGGCCGCTCTCTTTGCGCAGGTCATTATCCGGTTCTCTACGCACCTCTATGGTGCCTTGTATCAGTACGATCTTCCGCCTCAGTTATTTGTCGGGCTGCGGTTTATGGTGACCTTCACGATTCTCTGTGTTCCGACATTTTTCATGGGAGGAACACTGCCCTGTCTCGTTCGGTTCATCATTCAAGGTACCCAGCGCGACAGCCACCAAGGTACAACGGCAGGCTGGATCTATGGCATGAACACCATAGGTGCTGCCGCCGGCGCCCTCGCAACGGGTTTCTTCCTTATCGAACGAGTCGGGCTGCCGCGGACACTCTTCACTGCAGTTGCCATCAATGCTGGAATCGCAGTTCTGAGTTGGCTCATATCGCTGAGAAGCCCGACTTCTACCGGAGTCTCCGGGGAATCGGAAGTGGATATTCAGTCGGACCGATTGGTTCGTCCTGAACTTGGCTTGCTGATCTATGCCTTTTCGGGATTCGTTTCGCTCGGCCTGGAAGTCGCGTGGAGCCGGACCCTCGTATTCTCGATCGGTTCCACGACGTATGCCTTCAGTGCCGTACTCGTCATCGTGCTTGCAGGTCTCGCGATCGGGAGTCTTGTTGCCGCACCATTCCTGAAACACGCTAAAAGCCCCGCGCGTTGGTTATTGCTGGCGCAGGCCGCCATCTCGGTGCTGACGCTCACAGGCCTATGGATGTTCGACAGTGTGTCACTACCGATGGGCGAGTGGCTCGGATTCGCGGAAACGCAACCCTGGATTCACCGCATTCTGATTCAGTTCGCACAGTCTGCCGTTCTGCTGCTTCCTTCAGCGATCCTCTTTGGAGCTGTTTTTCCTCTGGCTGCCGACATCTATCTGCGTGGTGCTGGTGTGGGTTCCCGCGTTGGTCGACTTCTTGGCGCCAACACTTTTGCGGCGATCGGTGGGTCTCTGTTAACCGGTTGGGTTTTCATCCCGACGCTGGGTATCCATCGAACCTATGCGGTTCTGGCCTCTGTGGCTGTTCTCAGTTTGATCTATGCGGCTTCAAAGCGACGAACGGTGATTGCTCTCGTGTGGATTGCCGGTTTGATTGCCTTTTCAGGGCAGCAAGTTCTGGAGCCCATCCTGCCGACTCAGAAACTTCTCTTCTACTCGGCAGGGACGAACGGAACCATCAGCGTGGTCGAGGATTCATCGGGTGATCGAAACTTAATGATCGACCACATCGCTGTCGCTGGAACCGATCCGATTTTCATGACGGACCAGAAATCTCTGGCTCATCTTCCGATGCTTCTTCACCCAAATCCCAGGAAAGCCTTGACTGTCGGGTTCGGGTCCGGCGGAGCGTCGTATTCCTTTACCAGGTATCCGCAGCTTGAGTCGATTCGAGCGGTGGAAATCGATCCCGCGGTGCTCCGAGCGGCTCCGTATTTCCGTGAACGTAATGGCGATCCATTCACGGACCCTCGCTTCTCGGTTATACACGACGATGCGCGCACTTACCTGCGATACACAAACGACACATACGACATCATTACGACGGACTGCACGGATCTTCGATACAAGTCGAACGCGCTTTTATATACCAAAGAATTCTTTGAGTCAGCGAGGGAACGGCTGACTCCGAATGGCATGGTCGTCGCGTGGGTACCGTTGGGCGGCCTGGCTGCAGCTGATCTGAAAACGACCCTGCGAACGTTTGCTTCATCGTTTCCAAACACCAGCGCCTGGTACATGTACAACTATCCAACGCACTATCTCCTTGTGGTAGGAACCCGAGCCCCGCAGAAAATCGATGTCAATCAGGTTCGCGAACGAATGGCTATTCCAGCGGTAAAGCGGGATCTAGCCGAAATCGGCATCGATGGTCCTGCGAAATTACTGTCGTCGTTCTTGAAGGATCATGCTCAGCTCCTCGAGTTTTCAGAAGGTGCGCCGATCAACACCGACGACCGGCCGGTGCTGGAGTTCTCTGTACCCAAGGCCCCTCACGCATTTTCTTTGTCGAAGAATCTCGAGGAATTCGTCCGTGATAAGGCCGAACTGAAGGATCTGCCCGAGGCTGTCTTGCGCGCGCGTGAAGTCATTCTGGAAGGGCACATTCTCTATAACAAACCCGGCAGCCATTATTCGGCCGCCGCTGAGCGCTACCGACGAGCACAAGTCCTAAACCCTAATGACGGGACGCTTGCTGCGCTGATCCTATCGACAGAACAGACGTTACTTGAGAGGAGGAAGGAACACGAGTTGTTGGCGAAGGCTGTTTCAACGGATTACAAGGTGATCAATGAGCTTGGGCTGTTGCGGGAGGATGCGGGTGATGTGGATGGAGCGCTCGAGGCCTTTCAACGTGCCGTCACTATGGCCCCGGCTGTGGCGCCGCTGCATCTGAATCTTGGGCGGGTTCTCGATCTCAAAGGATTGTCGGGGGAAAGCATAGCGGCCTACCTGACTGCAATACGCCTGGACCCGAGATTCGGTGATGCATGGAACAATCTTGGCGTCGTTTACCTGGAGCGGCAGGAGTACGAAGAGGCTTACGTCAGTTTCCAGCCGGCTGTCGAATTGCTGCCCGAAAGCCCTAATCCCTGGATCAATCTTGGCCTTGCGGCATTTCGCTCGGAGCGGCCAGGCCCGGCAAGAGAAGCGTTCGACCGTGCCATTCGATTAAACCCAAGGTCTGCGGATGCTTATTTGAATCGCGCAATACTTCGATTCGCCGGAAACGATGCGGACGGGGCTCGTTCCGACCTTCAGGCCGCTCTCGAACAACAACCGGACCACGCGGAAGCTCACTACAACCTGGGTATTGTCGAGGAACGGCGAAATAACGTCACGGATGCCGCGGCGCATTATCGTCGAGCGATCGAACTGAATCCGCGCCACGTTCTCGCATACAACAATTTGGGAATTCTCCATTCGGAGGCCGGCCAATCGAAGCTCGCTATCGAAATGTATTTGAAAGCGGTTGCCGTCGACGCCAAAAATCCTGGGCTACGAAATAACCTTGCGATGGAATACGTCCGTCTCGGAAACCTTTCCGAGGCCATCATTCAATACCAGCAGGCCATTGCCCTTCAGCCGGGAATGTTCGAGCCTTACGCTAATCTGGGGATGATATACCGTCGCAAAAATCAGACGGCTGAAGCTGAAAAATACCTGGCTGAAGCGCGCAAGTTGAATCCGAACCTCAAAATCCCATAAGCGGTAATTTCCGGAGCCAGGTTGACGGAGATCGCCGTGTTAAACTCATCTCGTGGACTCCAAACGGTCAGAGACTTTTCCTGAACCTGATATCGATTCCAATGGAGTCGACCGCGTACAGATACGCCGTCAACTCAACATGACGCCTGCCGAGCGCCTCCGCGCGTTGGAGTCGTTCCTATCCTCCATCATCAGAATTCGCCGTGGCATCCGAAGAACCCAGGTATCACGAAATTCTCAATCGCCTCGCTGACGCCGGCGTGGAAGTCGTCGTGGTCGGTATGGCTGCGGCTGTTCTTCAGGGTGTCCCCCTTAGCACTTGGGATCTGGATGTTGTCCACCGGCGCACGCATGAAAATGTTGAACGCCTCCTCCAGGTCCTGAATGACATCAAAGCAGTTGCCCGCAGCGATCCACGGCACTTGAAGCCCAACGCGACGCACTTGACAAGTTCCGGCCACGTTCTCATGGAAACCCGATTCGGAGATTTCGATTGTCTCGGAGCAGGACGGGGGACGCGACTACGAAGACTTGCTTCATAACAGCGTGTTGCTCGACTTTGAAGGGCGTTCTCTGCACGTCCTGCAGTTGCGTGAAATCCTTGCCATCAAAACTCGCGCCGGCAGGCCGAAGGATCTCGCCGCCATACCCTACATTCAGTCGACCATTGACGAAATCGAAAAGCAGGAGCGCGGCTGAACCGCGTATGCTGCTGTCGGTTCCAGTCAGAATCTCAATATCGCTCCGATGCTGCCGGCCTGTTGAAGGCGCGCCGCAGCGTTGCCCGCCACTTCTTCGAGGCGGGAGTCTTGTTCCAGCGCACGTTCGACCATGCGCTCCAGCAGATCCTGGGTTGGCGTGATTGTCGCAGCGCAGTATTCGCAAGTCCCATCCGATCTCGCAAACAACATTCCGCAGTTGCCGCATTGTCCGCCTGCCGGGGTGAAGCCCTGGGCATAAACCATGCGCCAGATTCGTTCTTCGCAGAGCGCTCGCACGGTACTCTCCAGTCCGAGAGTGAAAGGGTGATGCTTGTCATCACCGCCGATCAGGTCGTGGACGATTTGCTCTTCCATTTGCCGTTCTACCTGTTCTCCTATTCGAAGTGTCTCTGCGAGGACTTCATGAGTACTTGCTGTGAACGGTAGGGAGAGATTCTCAACGAACCGGGTACGCACGCGCTTGGATAACAGGTGCTGGAGTTCGCCGATGGCCTCCACGGGTCCGCCGATCAATAACCGGTCGACCCCGGATTGGTCGACTAGTCTGTCGAGCGATTCGGCCACATGTTTGAGATGCAGGTGCGCGTGGGTCGCTGCTTTGTTCTGCAACCGGCGCTCTGAAAGCAGATGATCCATGCCGGGCGACCTGATGCGCCGCACCGGCAACGACGCCAGGAAGTCCTCGTGTTCCGCAATCTCCCCCATGAAAACGGTGAATAAACGTCCGCGCTCTTTATCGACGAGGACAACACCGTAGCGCTCGTACTCCTCGATGAGTGCGTGCAGCGGCTTGATGGCCGGCGTATCGCTCCAACGCGCATTATTGCGCAGCCGGACATTGAGTTCACGAGACCAGAAAAACCCTTCCGAGGCGTCAGCAAAAAGAACAAGTCCCTTACCTGATGGTGCGAGGCGGGAGACATGATCTAGCGCGTGGGCGGCGTCGGCTGCGAAGCTCTTCACCTGGTCGCCTTGCAGGCGCGACTGGATGGAGCGCAGCATGTCCTTAAGAGCGCTCTCAAATTTACGGTTGAGATTACTCGCTTTGCTTTGATCCACGTCGAGGTAGAGGCTCAGCACCGGACTTCCGGGAACCGGCTCTCGGCGGACCAGGGGCTCTAATTCGGTTCTCGATATCATGGTTAGTCCCTAAGCTCCGTTCGATTGGTTGCGCCGCACGAAGGACAACGGATCAATTGCACGTCAGACATTTCTTACTTCCTGCGGTGCTGCTGGATTTCTTCTAAATACTCCGTGCACGAACTGCGCCGCTAAACAACTCGGGGTGCCGAACGCTCCAGCCGCGTAGCGGCGACATTCGGCTAGCCCCGGCTTCAGCCCTGATCGTGCGTCATAAGTCGTCGGCTGGACACCGTGTCGGTTGGGAAACAACCATGGGCAAGCGGATTCCCCGCCTCGCAGGCGGGGTGGCTGCGCGCCATAAAAAATAGACCCGTTCCTTTGTCAGCGCAGACGGGGCGGTGGCTAA
>Ga0137427_10000731_pt1 | contig 15945 bp, 22 predicted proteins | sample EasRivERMZT700_2_FD_102309 | JGI IMG/M metagenome (GOLD analysis project Ga0137427, IMG submission 102309) | Soil microbial communities from meander-bound floodplain in the East River, Colorado, USA - East River MetaG ERMZT700_2 | ecosystem: Environmental > Terrestrial > Soil > Floodplain ...
CAGCTTTGGCAACAGGCCATAGGACGCACTGAGCCGCCGCTTAGGCCCGCCATGGGTATATCAGTCGCCCCGGACGGTACACGGGCCTCAGCGGTCCTCTCCTGGCCTCAGGGGGACGGTAGCGTTGGCCTGTCTGTCCTGGCAGACGTAGTAGCGAGCGGAGACCTGGACGTAGACCTTCTCGCCAATGACCTCATGCCTATGGCTCAGGAGGTGGGCGTAGCATCGGTAGCCTATGACCCCTGGACCGATAAGCACCTGGCCCGCTTCTTCCCAACCGCCAAGCCGATTACAGGGCAGGACTTCGCTAACGCCTCTGAGCGATTTGTTAGGGCGGTAGAGACAGGTCAGATTCGCCACTCCAAGGCAGAGGCGATTACCAACGACCTTACGTACACCTCGCGCAAGACAACGGTCGGAGCCGCTTTCATTGCTGAGCGATCAGACCCACGTCGGCCTATCACCGCCGCCCTGGCAGCTATCCGCGCAGTCTGGCAAGCCATGACCCCGAATCAAGGCCCACCTACGATCTACACCGCTTGACTCTTTCCGGGGGAATCCTGGCTAGGTGCGTGATACCATCCGCGCGTGAAGTTAACTCGCAGCGAAGTGCAACAGGCTTTCGCTATTGACTCTTTCACGGAGTCGCCCGGCCTAGAGGCGCAGATAGCCCGCGCTATGGGTTTTCACCTAGACGGCTTGGGTCCTCCGTCACTGCGCGAGGCACTCAGTGTGCCCGCTGTGTTTCGCGCAGTGACGCTCATTAGCAATACCATCGGCATGCTTCTGATGCAGGCCTATGCCAGTGGCAAGCTCATGGCAACGCAGCCAACCCTAGTAGCGCGGCCTGGGATTGACGGTACGCCTAGAGACTTCTGGCGTGATACGGCATGGGGTCTAGCTACTCGCGGCGAGTACCTGTGGCGAGTGGTAGACCGTAACGCCGATGGCACGGCGCGGAAACTAATGATCCTGCCTCCCCCAGAGGTAACGGTTAGCTGGAATCCCGATGTGCCCTTTGTACGGGATTACCGATGGCGCGACCTAAAGCTCAACCCGCTTGACGTACGGCATGGCTTCTTTGCCAGAGACCCCTGGGGATTGCGCGGGTTTGGTCCACTGCAGATGTGCGGTGCAGCATTGAGCGCAGCGGTGGAGGCAGAGGAATGGGCTGCGCGCTTCTTTGCGGAGGGCGGTGTACCTCAAACCGTAATCAAGGTACCGGGCAAGCTGGCAGCGGGAGAGGCTACAACGCTTCTTAAGCAATGGCTTGGAGAGCCTGGGAACACGGCGCGAGTCGTGGATATGGACGCAGATCCGCAGGCTCACCAGATTAACCCCGAGCAAGGCCAGCTATTGCAGAGCCGTCAGCATTCGGCAGGCAATGCCGCAACGATGTTCGGCATTAACGGTCACCTTCTCAATTACGCACAGTCCGGTTCCAGCTTGACCTATCAGAATACCGGAGAGGTATTTGTTGACTTTGTACGTACTACCCTTGCTCCCGGCTATATGACGCCGATTGAGGATGGCGTTAGTGACCTTCTGGTACGCGGTCAAACCGCACGCTTTAACGTTGACGAGCTTTATCGTGCCGACATTAAGACTCAGGCTGAGGTGTACAGCACGCTCAAGGCGGCGGGTATGGCAGAGGAAGAGGCGCGCAGTCGGGCCGGGTTCGATCAGTCCGCAGAGCTAGCAAGCATGCCGTTACAATCGGTCCCACCAGTAGAGGTTCCCACGTGACAGAAGAGCTACAGCTTGAGGGGCGCATAACCTCATTCGATGAGGAAAAGCGTGAGGTGTCCGTATTCCTCCTGCCCTGGGACACGGATGTAGAGCAGGCCTCAGGCGTACACCGCTTTGAGCGCGGTGCCTTTAAGGATATTGACCCTAAGCGCATGGTGTTTCGCCAGAGGCACCAGGACCCGCCTACCGGACGCGCCGTTGCTATTGACGAGGACGATGAGGGGGCTCATGCCCGCTTTAAGATCAGTAAGACGCAGGCGGGCGACGAGCAGCTAACCCTAATCCGTGACGGTGTAGAGGACGGCGTAAGCGTTGCCTTCGATACATCGGACAACCGCAAAGAGCGCTTGACCGATGGACGCACGCGTTATACTCACTTCGGTTTTAGTAAGGCGCGGCAGCTAGAAGCTTCTACGACTTGGAAACCGGCATTCGCAACAGCCCGCGTAACAGGCTTTATGGAGGCTCATACAGTGGCAGAGGCAGAGGCACAGGCGCCAGAGGCCACGCCTCCGGTTGAGGTTACGCCTGAACAGGTGGCAGCGATTGAGGCTCGCATCCTCGAGAAGTTTGAGGCCATGCAGGACCGCATTGCGGCTCAGAATTTGGTAATGCCTGATTCCATGAAGAAGGAATCCGAGGCCTTCCACCAGAAGGTTGCGCTTGGCAAGGATCTGCTTGCGCTGCCAGAGGCGGTCACCGCCTTTGCTATTGACGATGGCATTAGCGCCGACAACCTGGGCGTTATCCCTGAGATGCGGAGTTCGCAGCTAATCGGCATTATCAATAGCTCGCGCCCCTTCCTTGAGAGCACTACGCGAGAGCCCGTACCGCCTGCCGGGGAGACCTGGAAGTTTCCAAAGATCACGCAGCGACCCGAGGTGGGCGTGCAGGCCACAGAGAAGACAGAGGTTGCGTCACAGAAGACGATCATTACCTCCGTTGACTTCCCAATGGCAACCTATGCAGGCGCGGGCGATCTTTCGATTCAGCTAATCAAGCGGTCCTCTCCGGACTACCTGAGGCTGTATGAGCAGCTACTTGGCGAGGACTACGCCATTAAGACTGACAATGCAGCGGTTGACGATCTGCTCGGCGAGTCGGCAGTCGTTGAGGGTGGCGAGTTTGATCCCGCTAATCCCTCATTCGGTGCAGCCTTCGCCAATGCCGCTGCGGCAGCGCTCAACCGTCCGGGCCTTCTGCCTAACCGGATCTGGCTCAGCACGGCGGCTCTGGTGGCCTTTATGGATGCCAAGAGTCCGACTGGTGGCGGTGGCACGCCTCTGTATCCTGGTCTGGCTGGCATTGCTGGCATGACCGGAGGCGGTGGCGCAGGACCGGCAGGCTTTACCATGCAGCCGGTTTGGGTGCCAGCTTTGGACGACGAGGCGGTAGACCTCATCATTGGTCCAAGCGGAGGTTTCCACTGGACTGAGGACGGTACCTACCTTCTCACGGCTGACGTGCCAAGCAAGGCAGGCCGCGACGTGGGTCTAGTCGGGATGATCTGGTTCGCACCGATCTATCCTGCAGCCTTCACCAGCTACACCCTCGCAAGCTAAGGCAGGCCAATGGCCGACTGGCCGGAGGCCGATCAGGTCAAGCGTCGGCTAGGGATTACGTTTTCGTCCTCTGATTCGGGAGTTGACGAGGACGTAGCCCTAGCCCTTGACGCAGCCGTTGAGCAAGTTACCAATGACACCGGCTGGGACCCAGACCTAGATAGCGGCACCTTGGAAATAACCGCCTCCCTGAGCCAAGCGGCATTGCTCTTGGCAGTGGCATGCTTTAAGGCTACGGATGCGCCTCACGGTGTGGCAGCGGTGTTTGACCTGGGCGGTATCTACGTCGCTCGCCAGAATCCCCACTATCAGCGGTTATTGGTAGGCAACCGGCTTAGGTTTGGAATCAGTGGCGACCCCGGCTGAGGACCTAGCGGCATATATCGCCACCCTGGAAGGCCTGCCCGCTGGTCTCAATATCTACGGGGCTCCACAGGCGAAGGTAATGGCCCCTGCCATCGTTATTCGTCCTGGGGGTACTTGGATGGCTCAAGCCAATTTCTGTGCCCACCTAGAGCGTTACAGCGCGATATGCGTTGTCTCAGCTTCTACGCCTGAGGACGGTATCGCCATGCTGCGTACCTTGTCGCTGGCGGTGATAGATGGTCTACAATCGCCCTGGGACTGGGAAAGCGTAGAAGGTCCGGTCATTGACCAAACTACGGGTGTACCATTCCTCGCGAATCGAGTTAACCTGACCTACGCAGGGAGCTAAGCAGTGGCGAATACGCTCATCATCGTCAAGGACCCGACGGTAGTCATTCAGACGCTAGACGCTGACGGCGACCCTAGCGGTCCCAGCGTTGACGTTAGCTGCGACTTCCAGAGCATTGAGCTGACGGTTGACACTCCGCAGACAACCGTTACCACCTTCTGCGGCACGTTCCAGGTTCCCGGAGATCCTGAGATTGGCTGCGATTGCACGGTTGCGGTTAATGAGGACACCTCTGGGCGTTGGTCCGGGTTGGTGGGCGATTCGGTGGAAGTGAGCATTAAGGATCGGACAACCGATACGACCGCTCGCATGTTCCGTTCAGTGATCCCTATTAACCCCGCGCTCTACGGCACAGATGAGCCGGGGGAGCCGCGTACGGTAGACTTCTCCCTGCCAGTGCTCAGTGACGTTACGGTAGTCACTCCGAGCTAATCAGTGGGTGGCGGTGCCTTACCTCTTCCTGGACACCGCCACCTCACAAACAGAGAGGGTGAGACTAATGGCCGATAACTTCCTTACTCGCGCACAGATAGACGAGATTCTGTCTGCCATGACCACGCGCGACCTGTTCGCCGCCTTCCCTGAGGGTGTCCAGGTCAGCGGTGCTGATATAGCTGGCCGGGTCTTTGAGAAAGCGGCAGAGCGGGCAGGGCATGGCGCTGAGGCCCTAGACCGGGTGACTATCGCTGATGGGATCTACCTTGCGGGTGCGCTGGGGGAGAAGTTTGCGGACGGCCCAAAAGACGCCGCTACAAAGGCCTCGCGCACTTCTCGCGCTTCTGGCGGTTAAGCCCTGAGCTAGTCTTAGGCACGATGCCTGATGGTCTGCCGATCCCCCTGTACCTCGCAATGCTCGACGCTCAGGACCGGGAGATTCGGGAGCTTAAGAGGGCTCAGGCAAAGAAGGCGCGGAAGCGGTGACTACTCGCAAGGTCAAGCCCGCTGAGGCCAACCGCATTCTCAAGGGCCTAGCGGAAGAGCTTGAGGAATCACCCGAGGTGGCGCATGCCTGGGCAGAGGCGGTGCTACGGCAAGCCCAGGGTATCGCCGCCACTAAGCCCACGCCACAGGCACGCATGGCAGCAGAGGCCTTTGGGGTACGCGAGGGTACGATCTTGTCTCTTTCCGGGGGTGACCCTGGGGAGGTTGCGGCAGGCAGTGAGTTCGGCTCAGGGATCTATACCCAATTCGGCCCCAGGAATACCCGGGGCTATTGGCTGTTCCCTGCAGCTAATAACCCCGACCCTTCTACAATTGCGGCGGGGGAAGAGGCATTGGATCAGGTGATAGAGGCGGCAATCCGTGGCTTCTAAGCTCATCGTTGAGGTACTCACTAAGGTCGAAGGCGCTGACAAGCTCAGTGGTCTAGGCGGTGGTCTGCAGCGTACCGGAGCCGGTCTCACTAAGTTTGTAACCCTGCCTCTACTGGCAGCCGGTGGCGCTTCTCTGGCCCTTGCGGCGGATGCTGAGAAGTCTGCCGCCAAGCTGAACGCTGCCTATAAGAACATGGGCAGGACCTCAGGCCGGAGCCTTGAGCAATTAACCGCTCAGGCTGAGTCTCTCGGTGAAGTCACGGTCTTTGACGATGAACAGATCATGGAGGCTCAGGCCAACCTCCTGAGCTTTGGCACGGTTAGCGGCGAGGCCTTCGATAGAGCCTTAGAGGTATCGGCTAACTTCGCTGCAGCGACTGGCACTGACGTAGTAGCTGCTACTCAAAAGTTTGGGGTTGCGCTAGCAGATCCGCTCAAGGGCATAGCGCGACTGCAACGCGCCGGGATCATCCTCACCGACCAACAGAAGGAACAGGTAGCGGCCTTTGTAGAGGCAGGCGATAAGGCCTCTGCTCAGGGTGTGATCCTATCGGCTCTTGAGTCTCGTTATGCCGGAGTCAATGAGGAGCTTTCCAGTACCCCAGCGGGTCAAGCAGCGCAGGCCTTCGAGGATCTACAGAATGCCGGAGAGGATCTAGGGGCGATCTTCCTACCGGTCATGGCCTCAGTGGCACAAGGCGTGTCGGCAGTGGCCCACGCATTCCTTGACCTACCAGCACCGATTCAGGGGTTTATCGCTACGTTCGGCGTTGTGCTGGCAGCTATCGGCCCCGCCGCATTCGTTATCGGTAAGCTGGTGACTGCCTTTAAGGGCGTGATGGTGGTCTTCAACCTTCTCAAGATCGCCCTGCTTACTAACCCCTTTACCGCTCTAGCTGTGGCGGTAGCTGTCATCGCTGCCCTGATCATTCTCAACTGGGACAAGATTTGGGCATTCCTGAAACAGGTATGGGCCAACATCACGAAGGCCCTAGGCGGGGTGGTGAGCTTCTTTACCGATGCCTGGGAGGGCTTGGTAAAGGTCACGACTGACACCTGGAACGCGGTAGCAGGCATCATTAAGGGTGCGGTGAATGGGGTCATTGACGTTATTAACGGCCTGTTCGGATTCCTGAATGGGATTCAGATAGGCATACCTGAAATCAACGTCGGGCCGGTGCACGTAGGGGGTGGGGTCATTGACCCCTTTAACATCGGCCTTATTCCGCACCTCGCAGGCGGTGGCATCGTTGACCGGCCCACGCTGGCACTCATCGGAGAGAGTGGGCCTGAAGCAGTGGTCCCGCTTGGAGCGGGTGCAGTGGGCGAGACGCACTTCCACTCGCACATTGACGTACGCGGTGAGGATCCCTTTATCCGTAACGAGGCAGATCTAGTGCGAGCTAATCAGCGCGTAGCCTTCCTGGCAGGCTTCTAAGCCAATGGGAACTTTTACCTTTGACCCTGCTAGCGGTAGCGATATCGTGCTGAGCGGTGGCAGTCCTGATATCTGCATTGATCTGGTGGAGGGCTTTATCGGCTTCCCTGAGCTTCGCTCGAGGGATTGGATCGTGCCACGACTCGACGGCGAGCAGCCGGGGAACGTGCGGCTAGGTGCCTTGAGGCTCACAGCGGCGGGCTATATCAAGGGCAGTGGCGGTACACCCACGGAGAGGCGCGAGAGCTTCTTGGAGAACGTGCAGGCCGTTATGACCGCTTTAGACCCCTCCCTAGGGTTAGGTACTCTGGAACTAGCAGCGGGCTACCTGGGCCTTCCTACGGGCTCAGGGGCGGTAATCCCGGGGCGGGTGCTGAACGCTGCTCCTGGCAGGATGCAGGATGGGCAGAGCTTCCAGCTTTGGACCTTCGAGTTTAAGTGCTATGACCCTGCCTGGGAGATAAGCAGCTAGCCGTGGCGCCTAACGTCACCCTGCACTTCTTCGCCGCCAACGATATCAACGGCGATGTGCTGCACGAGATTACCGACGAGGACACCTTCTTTCGGGAGCTCGTACTTAAGCCTGAGCGGGATGGCCTGGGCTCTGCCGATCTTCTCCTAAGCCGCACCATTAACTTTGCGGGCTTCGCCTCTGGCACCTTCCAACCGGAGGTGTTCGTTCGCTTCTTGGTGCATGCCTACAGCGACACGCTCTATTACCCATGGGGCTTGTCGTTGAGCAAGCGGCAACAGGTAGTGGTGGCGAGGAATGAGAAGGGCGAAGAGGTATTCCGCTTTGGGGGTCCTGGCCCTAAGTCACTACTCCAACGGCATGCCTTAGGTATCAACGACAACCTGGGTACGGGCGAGTGGAACATTGACCTAGACAACGGTGTATGGCGCTGGACCTCCAACGCATCGGTAGGCCAGATTCTCAACCGGGTGCTCAACGAGGATCAGGCTAGGCCCGATCCCTCTCTGCCTTTTATGGACACAACCTTTAATGCCTCCCATGACTCTAACGGCGTGGCCTGGGCGGACCTGGACGTAGCGGCGGATGGTCTCTTCACCATCCCGATTGGCAATGACTACCTAACGATCCTGCACGATATGGGGGACATTCTCGACCTTAGCTCCTGGATAGATATGGGGGAGGTGGGCGAGCCTGCCTATGTTCTAAATGTCATTCAGGGGCCGCGCGAGGATCGCACCGGCAGTGCCTTTGGGGCAGGGGTTTGCCTTCTCAAAGAGGGGGAGAATATCGCTAACGATTCCCTTACCGTGGAAGGCCAGAATCTCCGCAAGGCTTCTCACGTTATCGTTGAGGGTGCGGATGGTGAGTGGGTAGTCGCTGAGCGTCCCAGCTTCTCACCCGGCGATTACGTCAAGTACGCCAAGATCGAATACACCCGCTCCAACAGCGACTATTGGCTTGAGAAGGCTGGTATCCGTTGGCTCACCCGGCAGGATCTTGGCGAGCGGGAGATAACGGTTGAGATAGTCCCCGGTGCAGATGATGCCGCGGGGGCCTACTTCCCTGCTCCGGATCGGGTGCTGTGGCTCGACAATCTGGTGTCGGTTGATACTTCTGCCGATGGCTCGAGCCATTCGCAGCTAGACATAGACCCGGCAGATGATCAGCTAGTTACGGCCTTTGAGTTAGCTCTGGGTCCGGCAGGCGATACGGCGAACGCTACGGCCAAGGCGCGATCCTGGGACGTGAAGGCCATTCTCAACAGGGAGCGGCCCGGGGTCCAAGCCAAGAGTCCTAGCCAAGCTAGCGCCACCAGTGGCGATAGCTGCAAGTGCACAGGGGTTCGCCTCTGCCCGGTGCATGTTCCCGGTACATCACCCAGTGAGGTGGTAACCCCTCTCTACAATTGGAACGCGAACGGGGATGGCGGGGACTCTCTGGATTGGACCGGGCTGCTTGCGAATCAGACCGGCGGTGCAGAGGGCAGCACGCATAACTACTTTAAGTCCTCGGCCCCCGACCAATACGCTACCGTCCTCGCCGTTTCTCCTGGCGTTGTATTGCGAATCAGTGGGTACGTGGGCCTAAGTGGCAGCGACGTACTCAAGGTCGGATTCTTTACGGTGGGGGTTGGCTCACCGGGTGACCCTTTGACCCTCGTTGAGTCCCCTACCGTCCTCAAGGCGGCACCGGCTCCGGCTTGGACCTTCTTTACCCACGATATAACCGTACCCGCTACTACGGTTGGGTTCGCTTTGGGCCGGACCAGTGGTCCTAACTTCGATCAGATAGAAGTCTCTTCTGTCGCCTTTGACCCTGGTACCGGAGGGCAGGAGGGGACCATTCCGGAGGACGTGGGGGAGCAGGGTGACGAGGCAACCGGAACGGATGCTTGCGCAGCGAGGGGCGATCACGTTCACGCTCACGGCCTGCTATCTGAGGATGAGGCCCACTATCACGATGCGGACCAAGTAGAAGGCGGTGCGACCGGGGCGGACCTGGAGGCCCTAGAGGACGCGGTAGAGGCCTTAGAGGCTGAGGTAGCGAGCCTGGGCGGTGGCGTTGGCGCAATCCTCATCAGCGATACGCACTCAACCCCGCTAGTGTTCGCGGATATGCTGCAGAATGACGACGGTACCGGGTTTCTGTATGGGGATGTTTAGGTGACGTTTAAGGATCAGCTACTGCACGGAATGACGATTCGTGAGAGCGCGAATGATGGGTCGGACTTCACCAACCCCGCTGCCGACTACCGTCGCCTGTTTCTGGGGGAGGACGGCCAGCTACACGTTAGGGACTCGGCGGGAGCGGTAACCGATATCGGCGGAGCGATTACGGTTCCGGTGGCAGGCAAGATCGTACGCACGGCCAACGCTGCAGCGGGCAATGACTACAGCACTACCTCTTCCACCCTGGTAGACGTAGACGCCACCAACCTGACGATCAACCTCACGACCCTGGCGCGGCGGGTCATGGTCGGGGTAGTGGCGACTGGTGCCAATAGCAATGCCACAGGCCGTATGGATCTTGCCTTTAAGATTGACGGCTCGGTACCCAACGGGGCACATATCGAAGTCTCTCAGCACTCCGAAACTGCTAACTTTATGAATCTCAGCTTTGTCTACCTCTCGGACGTGCTCACCGCTGCCTCTCATGCTTTCGTGCTGCAATTCGCCAGAGGTGCGGCAGGGACCGGAGTGCTCAATGCGAACGCGACCAATAACCTTGAGTTTTGGGTAGCTGAGACCATGATTACGGCCTAGGCCAAAGGTAAGGGGTTGACAGGATCTAGCTAGCAGGCCTAGCCTCTTGGCAGAGGGTGAGACCTGTTACATTCCAACCGGCCCGGGCTCCCTGTCGGCGTCTCACCCTCCGGGGAGTCCGGCCAATTACCTAGAGAGAGGGTGAGACCTTGCTTAGAGAGACTGGTAACGGCATCGGCAGCGGTGGCGGATACCCTGACCCACGGCGGGTAACGGAATGCCGTTACTGTCGCTTGGTAATCATCCAACCGGACATGCCTACTGATGATCGGTGGGTGCATAAGCTCAACGGCGAAGAGCGCTGCTCGCCGTTCCACGCTTTCGAGGCGGTGCCCGCATGATGCACTTCCTGATCGGCCTAGGCATCGTCGCTTGGCTGGTATTCCTACTGATCCTGGCCTCTTGGCTGGTGACGTACCTCAGCGGCGTAGAGCAGCTACTGACATGACCACCACGCCACGCAACGAGGCTGCGGAGCGGCTGCGGGCCATTAGCCGACGAGAGGTAGGGGGCGGTGTAGGTGGCCAGATTCGGGTCGCGCTAGACCTAGCCCTCGCTGCCGAGCGCCGCGCCACGGTGGAGCGAATCGAGGAAGCCTATGAGTTGGAAGAGTTCGACGGCTGGGCCGACGATGAAGCCAACCTCGGCGGGGCAGTCAGCGAGACGAAACTGCTCGCCATTCTCGCCAAGGAGAAACTGCTCGCCATTCTCGCCAAGGAGGCTGCGCGATGAGTCCGAGAGGCAAGCTGCCTAGGGTGCCCTTAACCGAAGCATGGCAGCGGTATTGGGCAGACCCTACCGCACCTCACCCAGATTTGATCCGTTATGCACGAAAGAGCCCCGGAAAGGCGGAGAGGGTGGAATCACCCCTGAGCTACTCCGGGCCGCCTTCTAATACGTCATCGCATCGAAACAGGGGAGAAAGCTTCTACTGCCACCATTACCGCGCAGCGGATGAGCACTGGCATAGCAGCGTCGAGGAGCTAGAGCGGTGCATGCGATGAGCAACAGAAAACCCGCTGCCGCTACTGGCAACGGGTCATCTGCTCTTTCCGGGGGCACCCTGGAAGGTGCTGCGGAGAGACTAGCAGAAGTCGTCAAGCCGGTTGGTGCCTATCGCACCCTAGACCATCGCTATTACTGGAACGGGAGAGGCCCGCTCACCTCCGTTACCACTGCGCTCGACGTGATACACCGTGAGGCCCTGCAACAGCACAAGCAGCGCGAAGCAGTAGCAGCTATGTTCCACGCCTTCGATAACGGTTGGGTTGACGACCCGACCTATGAGGACGAATGGATCGCCTGGGCGAAAGCTCAGCCTCAGCTAGCGTTTGAGGATGCAGGCAAGCGGGGGACCTTAGTGCACCTGATAGCCGAAATGATGGGAAGCGATGGGAGCCTCCCTACGGGCTTCGAAATAGCTCCATGGCAGATTCCCTACGCGAATGCCTGGAAGGCCTTTAGATCGTGGCTCAGCGCCTCACAGGGGCAGATCCTCAGTAGTGAGCATCAGGTCTACAACCTAGCCGACGGCTATGCCGGTACCTATGACCTGATCTTTGAGCTTAACGATCAGGTATGGCTTGCGGACGTGAAGACTTCCAAAGGCTACTACCCGGAGTACGGTCTACAGCTAGCAGCTTACGGGCGAGCCCAATTCGTCGGGTTGGAGGGAGACCCCACCCAATACGCTCTACCGCATATTGACCGCTACGCAGTGGTACACCTCAGGCCTGAGCTATACCGTGACGGTTGGGCCTTAGTGGAGTACCCAATTACAGGGCGTGACTACATCGCGTTCCTGGCTTGCCTAGACCTATACCAGTGGCAAGGAGAAAGGAGGTTTACCCATTCGATACTCAAGAGACACCTAGAGGAAGGAGACCTCACAAAGATTGGTACCGACCCGCTTACAAAGGAATAGGTATTAGGTAGTGAGACCACCTAATACCTATAAGGAGACCGAGCGAGGATCGGGTGCCGTGCCGCTTACAGGAGAAACGATGTTTCAGATTCCCGACTACAAAGAGATTCCACCAGGGACCTATAAGGCGCAGCTAGCCGGTACTAGCGTGATCGAAGAGGGGAGCTTTAAGACTCCGCAGAATCCTAAGGGCAGCTACCGGAAGTGGGATTGGCTGGTGGAGGTGGGTGACGAGGTAGTGCCGTTCAGCGATAACACCTCGCTCAACAACGGTACCAAGACCTTTGCCTATCAGCGGTTGACGGCTCTGTTGGGGCAAGCACCGCAGGCTGGTACCGCCGTAGAAGATCCTACCGGCAAGACCGTTACTCTTACGTTCGGTAAGGGCGATGGGGGCTTCCCTAAGATCACCCAGGTAGGTGCATTCGTTGACCCCCAACAGACCCTAGAGGGCTTGCCTCGCTAGGGTATTGAGCAGGGGCTAGGGATTAGGGTTGGATCGCATTGCTCCCCGTGGTGCGTCCTGTGGTAGCCATTCCCTAGCCCCTGATAACCTGAGAGGGTGAGAGATATGGACATAGACCAGTTACAACAGGACGGAGCCCAGAACACCCAGCGCATGACCCGCGACCCGGTAGCGGCACTGATACCTTGCGGCGGATGCGGTCAGCACATGCAGCCGCAGGAATGGCACACCTACATGCACTGCGCGCTGCACAAGGCCGGAGTCAAGCCTACTGATTACGGGATCGTCCTCGTCAACGCTGAAGGGTTGGAGGCAGCGATAGACAGCATTGACTCGACCATGATCGAGGACGTGTTGCATGGAGCGGATGCTGGAAAGATCGCCGCCGCCATCCTCGCTGCCATTCAGGAGCAGGACCGATGAGTGAGCAATCTCCGTTCCGGCAAGTGGTGGACGATATGACCGGAGGCTGTGGCTGCGCCTGCCATACCGGCCTCGGCTATAACGCCGCCTGTTCGCACTGCCATCCTTCGGAGCCAACTGGACCCCTGCCGCCCGAGGGTGGGCCAATGTGCTGTCAGGAGGACACGGTAGCCGCTCACCCTGCGGATTCGGCAGAAGCCCTGCTGCGGGAGGCGTTAGAACGACTTGTCCGAGCTTCTAGCACTTACGTTCAGTCTTGGGTCAAGGGTCGGGATAGTGAGTACGCGGAGGCGATGAAGCAGGCCCGCGCCACCCTCCAAGCCTCTGCTCCGTCACCAGCGGCGACGTGCCCGGATTGCGGCAAGACACAGTGCCAGTCGGTAGGTCATCGCGCAGCGGCGGAAGGCTCGGAGGAGATGGAGTGAGCACCTTTAAGCTCCTGGAAACGGAAGCGATGTTCCAAGCCCGCGTGCAGGACTACGCGCGCCTCAGGGGGTGGGAATGGATGCACCTACAGCGTGCGCTCAATGATCGGGGCTACTGGCGTACGCCGGTAGTGGGTACCCTGGGCAATGGGTGGCCCGATCTAATCTTGGTGAAGGGTCATAGAATGATCGCGGCTGAGCTAAAGGTGGGCAGAGGGGTAGTCAGTCCGAAACAGGAGCGAGTGTTAGGGGTGCTGACTGGCCTCGGCTATGTTGAGGTGTACGTATGGCGTCCTGAGGACTGGGACCTCATTACGGAGGTGCTCGACCGATGAGCCCTACCATTGTCAAGCTCAAGCGCTGCAAGCATGTCCATTACTCCGGGAGGCGGTGTGAGCAGCCTACTTCCCAGAAGGCCCAGCTATGCGGCCTGCACAGGCCTTACACTGCCTGCACTACATGCGAGAGCATGCTCAATAGCTTTATTCCGCCGAAAGGGTGGTAGACATAGATGCTGCTTGACTTTCTAGCCTCTCCGGCAGGCCTTGCGCTTAAAGGTGCACTCGTTGCGGCATTCCTGGACTTCGCGGTTGGGGTGTTCTTTGCTCTTCGCAACGGCACTCTTGCTCTTGACGCCATCGCCGCTTTCCTGAGGAAGCACGTACTAGGGCGTGTGGCACCCCTGGGACTTATGTTGGTAGTCGGTTACGTGACGGGTGACGTAACGCTTAACGCCTTCGCCGCTGCAGGTTTGGTCGCGTATGCCACTGAGACGATGGCGAGTGTCTATGCCTCATTCAGCGAGAGCAAAACGGTTGCCTCCGCGACGATTCCCACTGAATAGCAGTGACTCGCGGCCCCTCGCACTATCACCCTGAGCTATGGACGAGGGACGCACAGCACAGGTATGAGGACCGGATTGCGGGCGATGTGAAGGAATTGCGAGTAGCAGTAGAGCGGCTTACGCAGCGGGTAACGATGCTGCTAGGAGCTATTGCCTTACTGGTATTCGTGCTCCCGGTGCTAGCTCCCTTTATTCGTGGATTCCTGGGGTTGCCATGAGGGACAGGCTCACGGATTGGCTCATAATTTTGCTCATGGTGGAGGGCGTGATAGCCCTTACCCTGCTCATCGTCTTCACGGTCCATCGCATAGCTACCGGCAACTAGAGAGGGTGAGTCAATGGTGCATTGGAAGAGGGCAACGGATAGCCAACCCCGTTTCCAGTTCGAGCAGTCAAGCGGGACCTTGGCGAATTCGCAGATCTTTAATTGCGGCCCTACCGGCTCAGCGCAACAGGCCGACTACTACAACAACAGTCCTAAGGGTGCGGGCTATAGCATTGAGGGTGGACGGCTCAAGGCGGGCATAGGGCAGGGACGGCCCACAAATGCCTGGGAACAGGCCGAAATCCTGAGGCGCAGAGGCGTGCCTTGCGATGTAGTGGTGATTGACACCCTGCCTCAGCTTGACGAACTCCTGGGGTATGGGCGCAGGCCTATTGGCATCGGCGTGGAAATGAGCCGGGTCACAGCTACTACCAGGGGCCATAGCTTTACCGGCTGGCACCGCATTACGCTTCTGACGCGCTCCCATCGTATTCGAGGGGGTAAGCGGGTGCCCGGGTACACCTACACCGATCCGAACTTCTCGCCCGCTGGTGGGCATCGCCCCGACCCTAAAAAGGGGCATAGGTTTATCAGCAGGGCAGAGCTACGGCATGCCTATATCGAAAACACTCCGCGCTTCGCCATCGTGCCCGCCCATAAGAAGGGGCAGGGCTAAGGGTGTGTGCGGGTGCAGAGAGATACGGAGTATCCAAGCCATGAAGCCTAAGCGCGACTATGACCCTGAGGCCCTAGGGGTACAGATCCTGGGAGAAGGCCATGCCAGTGCCATATCCCATAACGCATGGGACCGGGCATCCCTACACGATGATGCCGAGCGGTTCGCTGAGCAAAAGGCAGAGGACCGCAAGCACCCTGCTTGGAGCCTGAGGGATAAGCCCGACACTGAGCCATGAGCATAGGCCCGGATATCGTTATTCCACTGCGCAGCGGTGCCTGGAATGACGAGCTTCGCTTCTGCCTCAGGAGCATAGAAGCCAACCTCCCGCACAGGCGCATAGTCATCGTTGGCGGTAAGCCTGATTGGCTGAGGGAGGGGGAGGATCTATTGCACCTACCGAGAGAGCAAACCTCTAGCAAGTGGCAAAACTCAATCGGTAATGTCGTGCACGCGATCCTCACCCTCGCCGATCAGGAGGGCCAGTCGCTCAGCGCCCCCTTCCTCCTGTTTAACGATGATATGTACGTTATGCAGCCTATAGAGAAAATGCCCACCTATACCCAGGGCCGACTCTCTGAGGTGATAGAGACCTACCGCAAGAAGAGGCATACCGGGGCCTATTGGCGGGGCATGGTAGAGACCTACGTCCTGCTTAAGCAGCTAGGCATAGGTGACCCACTGAGCTATGGGCTACACCTTCCCTTGCCTATCTTCTCAGGGCCTTACCTAGATGCCTTCTATAAGGGTAAAGGTATAGAGGCACTGCATATGCGTACGCTCTATGGCAACCTCGCCCACTTAGGGGGAACGGTTAGGCCAGACGTGAAGGTGCACCATAAGCCTTATGAGGAATGGCCTGAGGACTTCCTATCTAGCAATGACGATATCCACTTAACCGGGATGAA
>Ga0137427_10000733_pt1 | contig 15931 bp, 15 predicted proteins | sample EasRivERMZT700_2_FD_102309 | JGI IMG/M metagenome (GOLD analysis project Ga0137427, IMG submission 102309) | Soil microbial communities from meander-bound floodplain in the East River, Colorado, USA - East River MetaG ERMZT700_2 | ecosystem: Environmental > Terrestrial > Soil > Floodplain ...
GCGGCCGGAGCAGACTTCGGCGGCTTCGCCGACCGCATTCATGCAGCCGGTGTCCCTGGCGGGACCTGGCTTCGGACCGCCTGTCGGCCGGCCGTTCACGGCCTCGTTCGGCGCGCGGATCGTGTTCTAGACCGCACCGGCGGGTACGCACAGACGCGCGGCTCCATCTCGATGGGGCCGCGCGTTTTCCATTTCTTCATCTGCACGACGATGAGTTCGACTAGACACGCACCTTGCGCGGCCACTGCGCGTTGTTTTCGAGCGCGGTGAGCTTCGACTCGAGCTCGGCGGTCGTGGGCTGCACGCGACCGCTGACATCCGTCACGCGCGAGACCATCGTGTGGTCGCCGGGCGACGCGCCGTCCCACCGGCAGGTGAACAGCTTCCACGAGTAGCGCGTGTTCTTCGGATCCAACACAGCCGGCCGCCAGGGGCCGTCGTCGATCTTGACCTCGACGGACTGAAGGGGCGTGCCGTCGTTCAGGACGAATCCCGTCACGCGGTGATGATCGGCCGCGCGCGTCACGCGGGCGATGACCGACTTCAACTGTAGCCGGCTGATCTCGGCCTCGGTCCACTTCACCTCGCCGTTGATCGTCTCGCCGCGTAGCGTGCGGTACCAGCGCGCCTGGAACTTGCCGAGGTACCGGCCCTTCTGCACGTGGATCTCGGACAGCCACTTCACGTTCGCGACCCCGTACCAGCCGGGGACGATGAGCCGGAGTGGGAAGCCCTGGTGTTTCGACAGCGGCGCCCCGCCGAGCGCGTGCGCGACCAGCGGCTCCGGCTTCGTGGCCTCGGCGAGCGACAGGCTGCGTCCGAATTGCTGCGTGACCTTGATCATCCGGCCGCGGAAGTCGACGTCCTCCTCGCCGCGATCGGCGCCGAAGAACACGACCTCGTCGGCGCCGGCCTTCACGCCGGCGCGCGAGAGCAGCGTTCGGAGCGCTACGCCCGTCCAGCGGCCGTTGCTCGAGAGTCCCTGCACGCGTCCGGGCGAATTGCCCGAGCACTCGAATCCCGCGACGAAATCGGTCGTCCCGAGTCTACGAAGGTCGTCGATGGACAGCGACAGGGGCCGGTCGACGAGTCCGGAGATGCTGAGCCGGTACTTCGCGGGATCGACGTCAGGTTGGCCGTAGTGCTGCACCGTGAAGAACTGATCGGCAGGCGTGAACGGCCCGTCGATTCGGCGGATGTCGAGCACGCGCACCATCTCGGCGGGTGTCGTCGAGAAGCTCGCCGGAATATCGGTGAAGGGGACGAGCGTTTCTTCCTGCGCCAGCGCGGGCAACAGCCACTCGGGCAATCCGAGTGCGGCGAGTGTGCCGGCGGCGACGCCGGCGGTGAGAACTTCGCGGCGAGTGATCGGTGCCATCTCGTAATGCCGGGTCTGAAGACCCGGCCTCCACTACTTCTTCATCTGAACGACGATGACCTCGATGGGCGATGTGCCGCGATTGAGGTCGCCGTGCTGCTCTCCCGGCGGGTCCGGACCGAGCCAGTACGCTTTTCCGGTTTCCCACGTCATCGTCTTGGTCGTCTTGCCGTTGGCATCGACGATGTCCAGCGTGCCGCCTTTGAGCGCGACGATCGTGCGGCCGAGGTCATGCCGATGGAGCGACAGCGGCTGATTCGGCATGATGATCGACTTCCAGACCGAGACGTCGCTGTTCTCGAACTGCGCCTCGCGGCGGGTCTGTGACGCCTGCTGCGCCACGGCGCCGGCGACGACGCAGACGGAACACACAACTGCGAGCATTCCACGCACGGCAGATTGCAACCTCATCGAGCCTCCTCAGTTCTGAGCGACAGATAGAACCCCCACGTTTCCAGTTCCGGCGTGACGCGCGCGTGGCCGACGGCGCGGTAGCCGAAGTGCTCGTACAGCGTCACGTTGCGCGCGACTTCCGTCGTGAGCGAGACGCCGCACGATCCGGGATCGTCACGAGAGATCCCGGCGACGGCCTCGAGCAACGGGCGAGCGAGTCCTGTGCCCGCATGCGCCTTCCGTACGCCAATCATGTTCAAGTGGTGATGCGGCCGATCGATCGCGAACTGCTTCGTCGTCAGCGCATAGGTGTCATGCCGCAGCCTGGTATCGTCGCCAAGATCTCCCCAGAGCGCCTCTCGCCGCGCGACGACGTCCGCTGGGGACTCCGGTTCGATCGGCAGGGTCATGACCGCCGCCGCCACGAGGCGGCCGTGTGCGTCGCTCGCGCCCAGCATCGGCGCGCCGTGACGCATACGTCGAAAGACAAAGAACGAAATCAACTCGGTGAGCCGGCGGTCGTAGTCGGTGTGCTCCGGGCCCACGACGTAGCGCATGACAGGGTAGTCGTGAAACGCGTCCGCGAGCACCGCGACGACGTCCGGCATTCGGTCCGGCAAAAGGCGTTGTACCGGCTCCACTCTCGAACCCCCGGAACCCCCGGAACCCTCGGAACCCCGGAACCTACTTCTTGAACACCTTCGGCGCCTCAGGAATCGCGGCGCCGTCATGCCTGGGCTCCGATCCCGCGTAGTGCACGCCGGTGCCGTCGCTCATCACCGCCTGGCCGTAGCCGAACGTGCCCGAACGCGGCCGCACGCTGCGCACTTCATGTCCGAGCGCCGTGAGTGCCTGGCGCGTCGCGTCCGGCACGATCTGCTCGACGTCGACGTCGCAGCCGGTGAAGTTGCCCTTCGTAAAGCGGCCGACTTCGAGGGCCTGTTGCACGTCGAGACCGAAGTCCACGATGTCCGACACGAACTGCGCGTGCGCCTGCGCCTGGTTGAAGCCGCCCATGATCCCGAAGCCGATCTTGATCGGGCCCTTCTCCATGAACGCCGGAATGATCGTGTGGAGCGGCCGCTTGCGGGGCGCGACCTGATTCGGGTGGCCGTCTTCCATCGAGAACAGGTTGCCGCGGTTGTGCAGCATGACGCCGGTGCCGGGTGCCGTGATGCCGCTGCCGAACGACGAGTACAAGCTTTGAATCAGCGAGACGATGTTGCCGTCCTTGTCGATGACGGAGAGATAGATCGTGTCGCCGCCGTGCGAGTCCGTGAGGCCGGAGTACTTCGACGGTTCTACCGTGCACGCCGCCTTCGTGTCGCTGATGAGCCCCGCGCGCGCCTTCCCTTGCTCTTTGCTGAGCATTGGTAAGGTCGGGACCTTCGAGAACTTCGGGTCGGCGACGTAGCGAATCATGTCGGCGTAGGCGAGCTTCTTCGCCTCGATCATCACGTGCATCGCCTTCGGGCTCATCAGGCCGAACTCGCCGAGCGGGTACTGCTCCATGATGTTGAGCATCATCAGCGCCGCGATGCCCTGCGTGTTCGGCGGCAGCTCGTGCACCGTCCACCCGCGGTACGTCGTCGAAATCGGCTCGACCCACTCCGGCTGGTACTCCTTGAGATCGGCGGCCGTCATGGTGCTGCCTTTTTCCCGGAGCACCGACAGGATCGACTCGCCGACTTTACCTTCGTAGAAACCGGCCGGGCCTTTCTCTGCAATCAGCCGCATCGTGTTCGCGAGGTCCGGGTTCTTCATCAGCTCGCCGGCGCGTGGCGCGCGGCCGTCGATGAGGAACGCCTTGGCCGACGGCGGGTCCGCCGCGAGCTTCCGCGTCTGTCCATTCCAGGCGTCCGCAATGACGTCCGACACCGGAAATCCGTCATCCGCGTAGAAGATCGCCGACGCGAGGAGGTCGGACATCGGCAGCGTCCCGAACTTCGCGCGCATCATCTCCCAGCCCTTGATGGCGCCCGGCACCGTGACCGACCAGACGCCGCCGAGCGAGCGGTTGACGCCTTTCGATCTGAGGAACTCCGGTGTGAATCCGCTCGGCGCCCAGCCGCCGGCGTTGAGGCCGTGCAGCTTGCCGGTCTTCGCTTCGTAATAGATCACGAATAGGTCGCCGCCGATGCCGTTGTAGTGCGGCTCGACGAGGCCCATCACGGCGTTCGTCGCAATCGCCGCATCGATCGCATTCCCGCCGCGCTCGAGAATCTGCACGCCGGCCGTGGCCGCGAGCGGCTGGCTGGCGGCGACGATGCCGTACTTCGTCGCGACCTTGGAGCGGCCCACGGCGAGTCGCGGACGCGAGGAGGCGGGTGCCTGATCCTGCTGGCCGTCGAGCGCCGCGGCGAGTCCCAGGGCGATCGTGAGAACGGTGACGGTCGCAAGGCGAGTAGTCATGGGACTCCTTCGGAGAACGTGCGCCGATGATACGCCGGGCCATCGCAGTTTCTGCGACGCTCGTCTGCCGGCTCGAGTGGCGGTTTCTGCACCCCTTCCTCGTGGAGTGCGCAACCCAACTTGCCAAAGACCTCTTATGTGACCAATAATATGGTCATGAAAGAGGTCACTCTTGCCAAGGCCAAAGCTGAGCTGTCGGCCCTACTGGACCGGGTCGAAGCCGGCGAAATCGTCGCCATCACCCGGCACCACCGGGTCATTGCGGAGCTGCGGCCCGCCGGGCCGCGGGCGCGGGCGAAGCCGCGGCCGTTTGGTCTCGCGCAAGGTGACTTCACGGTGCCGAAGGACTTCGACGCCCCGCTCCCGCCCGACGTGCTCGCTGACTTCGAGGGCGCGTGAACCTGCTCCTCGACACGTCGATCTTTCTCTGGTTCATCGGGGGCGACGAACGGGTGTCCCAGGCGCTGCGCGCGGCGATCCGCGATCCGGATCACCGCGTGTGGCTGAGCGTGGTGTCGGTCTGGGAAATCGCGGCCAAGCAGCAGGCCGGCCGCCTGACGCTGCCGCGGCCCGCGTGGGCCTACGTCACGTCGATGCGCGATCGACATGGGATCGAGTCGCTGCCGCTCGAGGAGCCCGCACTCGAGCACCTGGCGAAGCTGCCGGCCGTCCACCGGGATCCATTCGATCGCATGCTGGTCTGTCAGGCGATCGAGCACGATCTCTTGATTGCGACCGCTGACGAGGCGGTGCGGCAGTATCCGGTCAAGACGATCAGCGCGTAGGGCGGATCGAACTTCGATCCGCCAGCCCCTGCCGATACGACACCCGCGCGGTGATCCGATCGGCAGCCACCTGAAGTACGGTCGGATCGATGAGTCTCGCGGCCGGAACGAGAGTCGGCGCCTACGAGATCGTGGCGCCCATCGGGGCTGGCGGGATGGGCGTCGTCTACCGCGCGCGGGACCCCGCGCTCGATCGTGACGTCGCGATCAAGTTCCTGCCCGAAGGCCTGACGGCGGATCGGGATCGGCTGGCGCGCTTCGAGCGCGAGGCCAGGCTGCTCGCGCAGCTCAACCATCCCAACATCGCGCACATCTACGGGCTCGTCGTCGACGGCGAGACTCGGGCGCTGGTGATGGAGCTCGTGGAGGGCCCGACGCTGGCCGAGCGCTTGTCCGGCGGATCGCTGCCGTTGGAGGAATGCATCTCGATCGCGCGTCAAATCGCCGATGGTCTCGACGAAGCGCACGACCACGGCATCGTCCATCGCGATCTGAAGCCGCAGAATGTGAAGGGCGTGATCGGCGGACGCGTCAAGATTCTGGATTTCGGATTGGCGAAGACGGCCGACGACGCGGACCGAAGTTCGGTCCGCGCGACGCACAGGCCCGGATCGACGCCCACCATCACCGCGCCCGAGATCGTCACGATGGGCATGGTGCTCGGCACCGCCGCGTACATGTCGCCCGAGCAGGCGCGCGGTGCGGCGCCGGACCGCCGGGTCGATGTCTGGTCGTTCGGCGCGATCCTGTACGAAATGCTCACCGGTGTCCGGCTGTTTGCGGCCGCGACGCTGGTCGACACGCTCAGCGCCGTGTTGCACCAGCCCATCGACTTCGCACTCTTGCCGGCCACCACGCCCTCGCGCGTGCGTGAGCTCGTCGAGCGGTGTCTGCAGCGTGACGTCAAGCACCGCCTGCGCGACCTCGGCGAAGCGCGCTTCTTGCTCGATGATTCGACGGCCGGTCACACGGTCGCCCGCCGCGATCGCGCCGAGGAGCGGTCGGCCATGCCGTCGGTGGCCGTTCTGCCGTTCGTCAACCTGAGTGCGAACCAGGAGGACGAGCTCTTTGCCGACGGGCTCACCGAGGACGTGATCGCGCATCTCGCCAAAGTGCGTTCGCTGCGAGTCATCTCGCGCACGTCGGCGATGGCGTTCAAGGGGCGCGAGAAGAGCCTGCGCGAGATCGGCACGATTCTCGGCGCGGGCACGCTGCTCGAGGGCAGCGTCCGGCGTGCCGGCACGCGGGTGCGCATCGTCGCGCAGCTCATCGACCGGGACACCGACGAGCACATCTGGGCGGAGACCTACGACCGCGATCTCACCGACATCTTCGCGATTCAGACCGACGTCGCGCTGAAGATTGCGGCCGCGTTGCAGACGGAGCTCTCACCCGACGAGCAGCGGCGCATCGCGCGGTATCCCACGCGCGACCTCGAGGCCTACCAGCTCTACGTCCAGGGTCGCCAGTACTTCATCCACTTCACGTCGGAGGGCTCGCGGCGATCGCTCGACGCGCTGCAGCAAGCGATCCAGCGCGACCCGCGCTTCGCGCTCGCGTACACGGCCCTGGCGCACGCCTACGTCTCGCTCATCCTCGAGGGGATAGTCGGATTCGAGCCGGAGCCTAGCTTCAAAGCCGCACGCGACGCCGTGACGCGCGCGTTGGCGATTGATGACACGCTCGGCGAGGCCCACGGCATCGTCGGCCTGTTGCGGTTTACCTGGGACTTCAACTGGGCCGGCGGAGAGCAGGCGATTCGGCGCGGCCTCGAGCTGAGCCCGGGCAGCGCCGACCTCCACGATCATCTCGGCTGGCTGTACGGCGCTCTCGGCCGCCAGGATGAGGCGCTCGACGCCGTGAGAAGGGCGCGTGAGCTCGATCCCATCACGCATCGATCCGACGTGGCCACCACCCTGATGCGCGCCGGGCGGTACGTCGAGGCGCTCGAGGACGTCACGCGACTCATCGCGATCGAACCCGGATTCTCGCGCGCCCACTCGATCTCGGGGTGGGCGCATCTGTTTCTGGGTGACCGTGACCGTGGGTTGGCCGAGCTCGAGCGCGCGGCGTCACTGAATCCCTCGTCCACCATGTTCCTGGCGCAGCTCGGGCAGGCGCGCGCGATGACCGGCGACGCCGCCCGCGCACGTGAGGTTCTGGTCGAGCTCGAGCGCCTCGCCGCCGAAGCGTACGTGTCGCCGTACCACTTCGCGTATGTCTACACGGGCCTCGGCGAGCACGACACGGCCATGGATTGGTTGGAGCGCGCGCACCGGGAGCGGGCCGGGGCGATCTACGGAATCAAGGGCTCGTTTCTGTTCACGCCGCTGCGGGAGCATCCGAGATTCAAGGCGTTGCTGGGTCAGATGAACTTGAGCTGAGCGAATCCGTCACGGCCCCTCCACGCGCTTCGGGACATCTGGCGCGCGCTGACTCGCGCGAAACTCGACAATCCGAAACTCCGCCAGTCCGTGTGTGACGAACGGATCCTCCGCGAGGATGCTTTCGATGTGCTCGCGGTTCTTGGCGAGCGCGAGTATGATCCCGCCGTCGCGCGGGACCTTGCGTCCGGAGACGAGGAAATTGCCGGCCGCGTAGTATTTCTTCAGGAACGCGACGTGTTCGGCCATGCGCGCATCGATGTCGGCGAGCTTGGCCTTGTAGACGAGTTCGATGACGAACATGGCTGCTCAAAAGATCCGGGGGGCTTCGCCCCCGCGGACCCCCCTACGCGCTCACTTGCGGGGCCCCGCGATCCCCGCTCCGTTCGCGCGGCTCGCTCGCACGGCTCGCTCGCGCCACCATTTTCATGCGGCGGGGTGAGCGCAATTCATGGTGACTCAATTGTCCATCAGGATCGGAGGAGGACAGCAATGCCGCCGAAGAAGTCGGCCGCGAAGCAGCACGTGCACTACCGCATGGACGGAACGATCTACGGCAAGGGCCAGCTGCGCAACGGCGTGATGGTCGGGTACTGGGAATGGTTTCGGAAAGACGGCGTTCGGATGCGCTCCGGCTCGTTCGAGCACGGGGTGCAGGTCGGTGAGTGGACGACCTACGATCGCAAGGGCAAGGTCGTGAAGGTGACGATCATGAGGGCGAAGGGGAAGGGGGGCCAAGTAGGCGAGCTTCAAGGCGCTGCTTTCAAGATGACGTCCTCGGTTTCGGTGCGTCGAATATGACTTCGATGTTGGTGATGGCGGTCTCTCGGTTCAGTGCGCGGGCATTCGAGTTCTTCATGCGCTTGGAGAAGAACTCGTCTCGGGCGTCCCACAGCACCCAGACCGATCTCACAAGCGAGTTGGCCTTGTAGTTCACGACAATGTAGTTCTCTCCCCTTATGACCTTGGACTGATTGATGGTCAGGCCGGAGTCTTTGCAGATCTTCACTTCCCAGTCGTGACCGAAGCGGGAGAGGTCACAGTGGCCCGTGCCCTTCGTAAATGACTCGCAATGCTGAATGATCGCGGTTTCGATTTTTTCCGAAAGGTCTCTGGCGATCACGCCTGCGGACGGCGGCGTGAAACCGTAGCCTTCAAAGATAGGAACAACCTTGGAGTAGAGGTTCTTCAGCTTTCGGAATGCCGAGTTCACGGCCAGGACAATGCCCTCTCGCTCGTCCGAAGTCAGCGGCGCGCGCCTAGGCGTCATCCATGGAGGTTATCGGTTCTTGCTGATTCAGGTTGCCTCGAGCCGCGCGGCCCGTATGCCATAGTGCGCAATCGCGGTAAAGGCCGACTCGTGAAGTTGCGGGTGACGCTGCTCAGCGTCGTTGCCACTTCCCAAATCGCTTCTCGCTCTCAAATCCGTTGTGCGCCCGACATCGCAACGCGAGGTTCTCGGCGCTCGTTGGGCCGCCGTCGGCGAACGGGATGATGTGATGAAACTCGAGCCGGCCGGTCTCGGTGCATCGTCCCTGCGGGCCGGCGAATGCGCATCGGCCCTGATCTCTGCGCCAGACAACGCGCCTCACCGCCGCCGGAATGTGTCGCGAGCCCAATCGCCGTGCAGGCCCCGATCGATGCGGTGCCGATCGCTCAGTTCGAGGGCGATTGGTCACGGCGGCCTTCGCTCGCTCGAGCTGATCCACAAGCAGCGTCAGCGCCCGATCCAGCACGGCCGCCGGATCGCCGCCTGGGACCGTGTGCTGCAGCAGATCCTGTGCGCGCCGAAGCTTGGCGTGGGTCTCAGCGCTGACGGTGACTTTCAGTAGATAGCGGTCTGGCGCAAGGGGCGCGACGATGGGACGCGAGGGTGTGGTCGCGATGCGGGACTCGGAGACTTCGAGTACCGGCAGGACACCCGGTGTGGCCGGCGATTGCTCCCGTGAAGCCGCAGGTTCGGACCCGTTCGGCGCGGCGATCCTTCGCACGAGCGGCGGCGCATCGGGCCGCGGGGCGAGGCATGCGATCTGATACTCGACGTCGCGCTTGCTCTTGTGGCGGGCGGCCTCGAGCACGGCCGCGTGATTCTCCCGCGTGAGATGTGGTTTCAGCAGGGCGATGTTCGTGAGCGTCACTGCGCCGTCGGCCACCAGCTCGAGAATGACCGGAAACTGCCGCGCCGCGCGCGTGGCCTCGATGCGGTGATAGGCCGCATGTTCGGAGAGATGCAGGACCTGCGTGCAATACGTGAACAGTGACGAACAGCTCTCGCCGAGATACAGGCGTCGCACATCAAGTTCTCCGAGGAGCGCCAACAGTCGGGCCGTGGAGCGGCGCTCGTCGCTCGCAGCTCGCTGTGTCTCATCGAGCACGTCGCGATCGGACAGATGGGTCAGCGAAGTTGAAGGCATGCGTTCTGAATATCACGGTGTTTTTCGGCGGCTCTGTGCGCGGCTGGTTGAACGATCGCGCGTCAAGATCGCGCGCGCGACGACGAGGCGCTGTTCGGTGGCGTCGAGTCGACGACGGACCGCGGAAGAGGCAGCACGGTTGCGAGGCAGCGATGCGTGCGATCGTCACCGCAGAACGTGTCAAGCAGTTTCTAGGTCAGGGCGCGAGATTTCTTGCAGCCGCAGCTCGGTCTGGACCGAGTCCGGCACAACACTTGTGCCACCGCGGCGTGAACGCACGCGCGACACCCGCGCGCGGACGGGCGCGATACCCCGCACGCACACTCGCGCGCGGACCTCGCGTCGGAGTACGCTTTCCATATGCCCGTGAGCTCCCTCCGCACTTGGCTCGGCTTGGCCGCCACCGATCCAACAGAGTCCGCGCCCCTTCGCGAGACGCTCGACGCCCTCGACCATCTCGAGCCGAATCGAGCGCGCCATCTGGCCGCCTTCGCGTACCTGCTCGGCCGCGTCGCTCACGCGGACCAGCACGTGTCGCCAGAGGAAACGCGCGCCATGGAAGGATTGGTGCAGGAACACGGACGACTCACGCAAGACCAGGCGATGGTCGTTGTGCAGTTGGCGAAGAGCAGCAACCTGTTGTTTGGCGGCACCGCGAACTTCGAAGTGGCGCGTGAGTTCTCGACGCTGGCCACGTACGACGAGAAACTGGCGCTGCTGCGGTGCCTGTTCGCGGTATCCACGACCGACGACGCCATCTCGCTGGCCGAAGAGGGCGAGATCCACCGCATCGTGAAGGAGCTTCGGATCGATCCGCAGGACCTGCTTGCCGCACGCGTCGCGCACAGGCGGCACTTGCCGGGCGTGTCGCGCGACTGATATCCGGAACGCGCGTCACCTCCCGCCCTATAATCGACATCGAAAACCTCGCGGCTTCGAGAGGCGGAGACGGATGCCGAACTCAGCGCTCGCCATCGACGAACGACAGGTGGGTGACGTCACCGTCCTCACGCTCGTCGGCGAGATTCTGCTCGACGACGGCGACCTCGCCTTTCGCCAGCAGATTCACGATCTCCTCGCGCGAGAGTGCCGCAAGTTCGTCGTGGACCTGGGCGGCGTGACGCACGTCGACAGCTCCGGCGTCGGCATGCTGGTCGGCAAGCTCAAGACCGTTCGGGAGAAGGGCGGCGACATGAAGCTCGTGCACGTGACGCCCCGCAGCCATCGCCTGCTCGGCTTGCTCAAGGTACACACGCTCTTCGAGGTCTTCGATGACGAGGCCGCGGCGGTGAAGAGCTTCGCCTGGAACGGATAGTCGTTTCAGCGCGCCGCCGGCACGGCGACCGACGCCGTCTGCTCCCGCACGATCGGCGCGACCTTGGTCCCGAACAACTCGATGCTCGTCATGAGCTTGTCGTGCGAGAGGGTGCCGCTGCTGTACTTCATGTCGAAGCGCGCCACGCCCAGCGCCTTCACGGTGCTCACGATCTTGGCTGCCACCGTTTCGGGCGAGCCCACGTAGAGCGCGCCATCCGGTCCGGCCTCGCGCTCGAAGTGATCGCGGCCGATGGGCGGCCATCCACGCTCGGCGCCGATCCGGCTCATCATTTTCAGGTAGTGCGGCCAGACTTCTTCCATGGCCTGCGCATCGGTCGGCGCAACGTGGCCGGGCGAGTGTACGGCGATCGGCTGCATCGGCTTGCCGAACTTCTCGAGTGACCGGTGATACAGCTCGACGTACGGCAGGAACCGCCGTGAGCTGCCGCCAATAATCGCCAACGTCAGCGGCAGGCCGTGCCGGGCGGCGCGGACGACGGACTCCGGGCTGCCGCCGACGCCCACCCACGTGCGCAGCCGGCCGTTCTCGATCGGCGGATAGATCTTCTGGTTGCTGAGCGCGGAGCGCGTCTTGCCCGACCAGGTGACGGGTCCTGACTCCAACAGCTTCACGAACAGATCGAGCTTCTCTTCGAACAGCTCGTTGTACTGCGAAAGGTCGTAGCCGAAGAGCGGGTAGGACTCGGTGAACGACCCGCGTCCCAGGATCACCTCGGCGCGGCCGTTCGAGACGGCGTTGAGCGTCGAGAACCGCTGAAAGACCCTGACCGGATCGTCTGAGCTGAGCACCGTCACGGCGGACCCGAGCAGGATTCGCGTCGTCTTGCCGGCGATCGCGGCCAGCATGACTTCCGGCGCCGACACCGCGAAGTCGGGGCGATGGTGCTCGCCGACGCCAAACGCGTCGACGCCGATCTGGTCGGCCAGCACGCCTTCGTCGACAACGTGGCGCAGCGTTTCAGCTTGAGGCAGGAGCTCGCCGCGCTGGTCGAGCGTGACATCACCGAAGGTATCCAGGCCGAGCGTGAGCGTCGGAGTCATGTCTCTCAGATGTATCGAGTCCGGCCAGGGTTTCGCTCACGCGGAGGCGCGGAGTTTCCAATTGACGCGCCGCCCAGCCTTGCAGAAACTGCCTGCTATGCCTCGCATCGTCCCTTTCGGCCTCGGCGTGCTCGTGTCTCTGCTCGCTGTCGCGCCAGCTCGAACACAAACGCCTGCTTCAGCCCCCGAACCCCTCTGGCCAGGCGCCAAGTACGACTCGGCCATCCCGACCCTGCGTCAGGCCGTCGGGCACGACCCGGGCCTCGAGATCACGTCGCCGGATCAGATCGGCGCGTATCTCAAGGCGCTGGCCGCTGCGGCGCCCGCAAAGACGCGGCTGGTCGAATACGCGCGGACCTGGGAAGGCCGCCCGCTCTGGCTCATGGTGATTGCCAGCCCTGAACGGCTGGCACGACTGGATCAGACCAAGCGCGATCTGCAACGCCTTGCCGATCCGCGCGGTCTGGCCGCCGCCGAGGCCGATCGCCTCGTCCGCGAAGCCCCTGTGGTCGTCTGGCTCGTGCACGGCGTGCACGGCAACGAAATCTCGTCGTCGGACGCCGCGCTGCAGGAGGCGTATCACCTGCTCGCGTCGCAGGGCGATGCCGGCGTAGACGCGGTCCTGCGCGAGGCCATCGTGCTCATCGACCCGATGCAGAATCCCGACGGCCGCGCGCGGTTCGTCTTCAACAATCTGCAGGCGCGCGCCATGGCGCCGGACCCGGCGCCGTTCAACGCCGAGCACGACGAGCCGTGGCCCGGCGGCCGCACGAACCATTACCTCTTCGACATGAACCGCGACTGGTTTGCGCAGACGCAGCCGGAGACGCGCGGGCGCGTGACGATCATGCGGGAGTACTTTCCCCACGTGACGGTTGACCTGCACGAGCAGGGCGGCGAGAACACGTACTACTTCGCGCCGCCGGCGGCGCCGCTCAACCCGCACATCACGCCGAGCCAGGTCGCCGCCTGGGATCTGTTCGGGCGTGCGAACGCCGCGCGGTTCGACGCGCGCGGCTGGCCGTACTTCATTCGCGAGGTCTACGACGCGTTCTATCCGGGGTACGGCGACGGCTGGCCGACCTTCCACGGATCGATCGGCATGACGTACGAGCAAGCCTCGGCGCGCAGCCTGGCCTTCGCGCGGAGCGACGACTCCGTGCTGACGTACCGCGACGGCGTGATGCACCACTTCAACGCGGCGATCACGACGGCCGTCACCGCCGGGCGCAACCGCGAGCGGCTCGTGCGCGACTTCCTCGAGTATCGTCGCAGCGCCGTCGCCGAGGGCGAGAAGAGCCAGACGCGCGAGTACGTGCTCGTGCCGGGTCACGATCCGTCGCGCGCCGATCGGCTCGCGCGAACGCTCGCGACGCAAGGCATCGAGGTCCGGCGCGCCGAGGAGCCGGTGCTCGTGTCCGGCCGCCAGCTGCCCGCTGGCGCCTACCTCGTCGCCAACGCGCAGCCGGCCGGGCGCCTCGTCCGCAACCTGCTCGACGCGCACACGCCGCAGCCGGAGGACTTCGTCAAGCGCCAGGAAGAGCGGCGCGCGAAACGGCTGCCCGACGAGATCTACGACGTCACGGCCTGGAATCTGCCGCACCTCTGGGACGTCGAGGTCGTGACGAGCTCGTCCGCGATCTCGGCGACGACGACGGCGGTGCCGATGGCGTATGACGCACCGATGCCCGCCCGGCGGATCGGGACGGCCAAGGTGGCGTACCTCATGCCGTGGGGATCGTCGGCCGCGGCGCTCGCGACCGAGGCCGCGCGGCAGGGGCTGCGCATGCGCAGCATCGGAGGAGACTTCACGCTCGGCGGCCGGCGCTTCCCGATCGGCACGGCCATCTTTCGCGTCGGCGAGAATCCCGCGGACCTCTCGACGCGACTCGGCGTTCTCGCCACGAAGCACGGCGTCGAGATCGTGCCGACGGACACGAGCTACGTCGAGTCCGGCACGTCGCTTGGCAGCAACGACACCGCGTTCATCAAGTCGCCGAAGGTGTTGCTCGTCTGGGATGCGCCGGCGTCGTCGCTCTCGGCCGGCTGGACGCGCTTCGTGCTCGAGCGGCGCTTCGGCCAGCCCGTCACGGCCGTGCGCGCGTCGTCCATCGGCCGCGCGCCGCTCCATGAGTTCGACGTGATCGTGCTTCCGTCGGGCAGCTACTCCGGATCGATCAACGACGCCGTGCTCACGCGCCTGAAGGACTGGCTGCGCGGCGGCGGCACGCTCATCACGCTCGCCGATGCGTCACGCTGGGCGACGGGGTCGAGCGTCGGGTTGCTCGACACTCAGACCCTTCTCAAGGATGGGAAGCCGGACGTGCCGCCGTCGGGTGGAAGCAGTGGCGGCGGTGGGGGAGCCGCGAGCGGAAGCGCCACGGGTACGGCCACCTTCGACTACGACAAGGCGATACAACCGGATCGCGAGCGCCCGGCCGCGCAGCCAGGCGCGATTCTGCGCGCGACACTGGAAACGGATCACTGGCTCACGGCCGGGCACGACGCTGAGACGCAGGTGATGATCGAAGGCAACCGCGTGTTCGCGCCGATCAAGCTCAACAGCGGCCGCAACGTCGGCCTCTACGCCAAGAAGGACCAGCTCGTCGCGTCCGGCCTCATCTGGCCGGAGAATCAGGGCCTGCTCGTGCAGAAGGCGTTTCTCGTCCACCAGCCCTTCGGGGCCGGACACGTGATCGCCTTTGCCGAGGACGCGAACTACCGCGGCTTCGCGGAATCCACGATGCTGCTGTTCATCAACGCGGTGTTGCTGGGGCCAGGGTACTGACGTCGATCGTCTCGCGCACGATGCGCGTGAGTTGCGACGGCGTGAATGGCTTCTGCAGGAAGGCCGCCGCGAGATCCGGGCGGGTGTCGCGCAGGTCCGGATTGTCGGAGTAGCCGGACGTGAACACGATCTTCAAGTCGCGGCGTAGATCGTGCAGCCGGTTGGCGAGCTCCGGTCCGCCCATCACCGGCATGACCATGTCGCTCACGACGAGCGCCAGCTCGTCGAGGTGATCGGTGGCCACGCGGAGTCCCTCGACGCCGTTGGTGGCGACGAGCACGTGATAACCGGCGCGGAGCAGCGTCTCGCGCGCCAGGCCGCGCACCGCGTCGTTGTCCTCGACCAGCAGAATGGTTTCAGAGCCTCGAACCGCCGGCGCGGCGGTCTCACGCTCCGGCGCATCGGCCGTGACGCCTTCAAGCGCCGGCAGGCAGACGTGAAACGTGGTGCCTTTGCCGACCTCGCTGTCCACCCAGATGTAGCCGCCGCTCTGCTTGACGGTGCCGTACACCGTGGCCAGTCCGAGTCCCGTGCCCTTGCCGACGTCCTTGGTCGTGAAGAACGGCTCGAAGATGTGGGGCAGGATGTCGTCCTTCATGCCCTGGCCGGTGTCGCTCACGGTCAACATCACGTGACGGCCGCCGATCGCGGGCAGTCCCCGGCGTAGCGGCGTCCCGTCGAGCGCGACGCTCGCCGTGCCGATCGTGAGCCGGCCACCGCGCGGCATCGCATCGCGCGCGTTCACGGCCAGGTTCATGATCACCTGTTCCATCTGGCTGCGATCGGCGCGCACGTGCGCGAGATCCGGCGCCAGGGACAGCACCAGCTCGATGTCGGCCCCGACCAGCCGCCTCAGCAACTTCTCGGTGTCGGTCACCACCGCGTTCATGTCCAGCACGACGGGCTGCAGCACCTGCTTGCGGCTGAAGGCCAGGAGCTGCCGCGTGAGGCCGGCCGCCCGCTCGGCCGCGCGCATGATCTCCGTCACCGTGGGGGCC
>Ga0137427_10000734_pt1 | contig 15919 bp, 22 predicted proteins | sample EasRivERMZT700_2_FD_102309 | JGI IMG/M metagenome (GOLD analysis project Ga0137427, IMG submission 102309) | Soil microbial communities from meander-bound floodplain in the East River, Colorado, USA - East River MetaG ERMZT700_2 | ecosystem: Environmental > Terrestrial > Soil > Floodplain ...
CTAAGTGAAAGTCGGCGTGAGACTTGTGCCTGAGCCATAAGTGTGCAGTTTTAGGTTAACGTTTCTGCATCATTTGTAAGCCACTTACCTATTGACAATCGCTGTGCGCGTGCTATGATGTTGGTACAACAGAGATAAGAGATAGACGAAAGCGAGACAGTGCAAAATGAACGAGACTCGAACGGACCGAAGCCAGACCCCAAGCCGGATGCATACCTGCTTTACCTGCCATCGCAGCTACCCTACCACAGCCACCCTTAAGCAGCACAAGACGACGGGGATGCACAAGCGGGCTGAGGCAAACAAAGGCTGAGCGCCTGAGATTTGACCCTCAGCCGTATGTAAGGGCAGGGGTGGTATGGTACGCCACTTGCTTAATCGGGGGCCGTAGCGTAGACTGTGGGTACCGCATAGGGGTACGACATGACAGAGCCAATGGTACGGAGAGTCCTAGCCGTACTTGCTCTAATCGCCGCCATTGCTAGTGTTGCTATCGCAGGCGCGCCATGGTTAGTGGTAGCCGTCTGCCTGTTGGCAATTGCTCTGCTCATCTGATGTAAGTGAGTTACATTCGTAGGGTTCTCGGGCCATCCTCCCCCCGCCTCCCAATCTCGACATTGCACCGGCGCAAGGCCGGGGAGGCCCGCAGGCCGTGCCTTGCGTCGGTGCGTAGGATGGCGAGTTGGGGGCGGGGATAGATGGCGCTGATTGCTCCCGCGCTAGAGTCTCCGCGTTCGCCATTAGCGGTAGCGTCGTATGGTCCGCGAGTAGCAGCGTGGACACAGCGCCGATTAGGTATCACGCTTGGGCCGTGGCAGGACTACGCCATCGGGCGATTGCTCGAATGTGACTCCGAAGGAGATTTAATCGCCCGCGTAGGGCTGTTATCAGTGGCGCGGCAGAACGGCAAAAGCGTTATTGTAAGGGCTATCGTAGGCTGGATGCTAGACGAAGGGTACAAATTACCAGCGTTTAGGGATTGGAAATTCCTACTATTGGCGGCGCATGACGCCAAGCAGGCGCGTATCCCGTATGGTTTCATTCGTAAAGATGTCGAGTCGTACGCCGATGTAGACTCATGGGGGCGCAGTGCGCGGCGCTCTAGGGGCGTAGCGCGGGCTACGATGTACACTGGCATAGAGCTAAACGGGGTAACCGTAGACGTTGCTACGCGCCAAGCTGGCTCCGCTCGCGGGGTCAGTCCGGGGTTGATTGCGTTTGATGAGGTACTAACGCAGACCGATTTTAATATGTATGAGGTACTATCGCCCGCGCAGTCTGCGATAGCAAACAGTCAAATGGTGATGACGAGTACCGCAGGGTTCGCAGATAGCGTCGTTTTGCGGGCGATGTATGACCGCTTATACCGGCAGGCGACAGGCGCAGAGCAGCATGACCCAACGTTTATGGGGTTATGGTGGCGCGCGGATGACGATGATGCGGGGCTAGATTGGGACCAATTGCGCAAGGCCAACCCCGCCATTGATGACGGCAGGCTATCGCAGAAGATGATACAATCCGAGTACGCCATTCTACCGCGCGGGTCATGGGTGCGCGAGAGGCTTAATCGTTGGCACGATGAGCGCGTAGACGCGCCATTTTCGCTGGCGTCATGGGGTGCATGCAGGGTTAAGGAACCGCTATCACCCGTTGCGATAGCGGACCCCGCAACGTATACCATTGCGGTAGACGTTACTAGCACATGGTCAGAGGGTAGCATTATCGTAGCGTCACAGCGTAGCGACGGTATGGTAGGCGTAGAGGTACACAGATACCTACAGTCTCGCCCGTCCGCTACGCTTACAGCGGAGTCGTTTACGCGTGAGCTAGCTACGCTGGTAGCTAAGCTGCGCATAGAGCAAATAGTATATAGCGCAACCTCTGCGCTTGCTCCCGCCATGGAGCGCTTTACCATCGTTAGTGGCGTGCCGTGTATTGCCGTGTCCACCGGGCGTACCATGGTAGCATGTCATGATTTCGCAGAGAGCGTAGCCTCTAAGCGCATCGCACACGATGACCCACACTTAGACTCGCAGGTAGCAACGGCACAGCGGCGCTTTATCGGGAGCGATGGCTCTTGGCGTTGGACGATTAGCAACACTCCGATAACATCCGTTGTCGGCGCAACATACGCAACCATGTTTGCAATGAAGGCTGTAAGCCCCGTGCAGGTGTTCGTTTGACGTATCATTGTAAGTGAGTTACAATGGGGCGGATGGGGAAGGCCAAAGGCCGTCACGCTAAGGACATCGCCAAGCGCGATGTTGTACCTGTCTCCATCCCCCGCCTACCTGAGCAGCGCTCTGTTATGGTATCGCTCTCGTCTGCGGTTACCCCGTCTGCCTACCCGCTAACGGTAGTAGAGGCAGCGGGCGTAGCAGCGGTACGCCGTTGTGTTACGCTAATCGCTAATGCGATTGCAGGGCAACGCTGGACTGAGTGGGACGGGCTACAGCGGTTAGACGTTACCTCTAGATTGGTAAGGCGCCCCGCTGCAATTATGTCACGGCGCGAATGGGTTTGGCGCTGTGTCTCGCAAATGGCGCTGCAAGACATCGCCTACCTGCGGATGGTTGGCGGGGTTGACGATGAGGGTATCCCCGGTAGTCTCATCCCTCTCCCAGTGGAGGCGATTAGCCCAGCGGGATACGTTGACCCGTTCGGAGTCTATCCGCCAACCGCTTACGCTATCTCTGGCGTAGCGGGTACCGTGAGCGCAGAGGAAATTATACCGATGCGTTCTACGTTCTGGCCCGGAGTGCCGTTGCATTTGGTCGGTATTTTGCAAATGGCGCGTAATACTTTGATGCAGGCATGGGCGTCTGACGTGTACGGTACGCGATACTGGCAAGCGGGTGGAGCCCCGATTACTGTTATCACAACGGAGCAGGAGCTATCCGACCCACAAGCGGATAGCATCGGTACGCGTTGGCGGGATAGGCGTACCAAGGGGCCTGACTTTCCGGCAGTGTTGGGCAAGGGCGCAAAGGCTTCTCCATGGGGTGCAGATGTCGCACAGTCTGTAGCGGTGGATGCACGTCGGGAAATCGTTGTAGAAATTGCTAACCTATTTGGGGTACCTGCTAGGTATGTTAACGTAGTACCCACCGGTCAGTCAAATACATATGCAAACCTTAATGATGAGGCGCTATCGCTGGAGCGCTTTACGCTGTCTGGTTTCGTTGACCCGATACAAGATGTTGTAAGTGACTTACTACCAGATGAGCGGTTTATGCTAATCGACATGACCCGCCTTACCCGTGCGAGCCAAGAGGCTAGGTTCCGCGCATGGGCTATTGCTACTGGCAATAAAGCATGGATGACCACTGACGAGGTTAGGGGCGAGGAAGGGTTAGGACCGAACGAGGAACTAGAGCCAGAGCCAGAGCCAGCGCCGGTTGTGGTAGCTGCGCCGGTGGCAGAGCCAGAGGCGGAGGTTGTAGCTAGTGGCGCAGAGTAGAGCTATCCGAATTGGCAATATCGCGGTCCGGGATGTGCCAGACACACCGGGCCGATTTGAGGGTTTGGCTATCCCGTATGGCGTCACCATTGACATTGGCGGGGGGCAACAGGAACGCTTTGTGCGTGGAGCGTTTGCGGAGCAGGTAGCCGCTATCGCAGCGGGCGAGCGCGTCGCGTATCTCTCCCGCCATGGCGCCGACGGTGGCATACCTGTTGGCGCGGTTGATGGGTTAGAGGAACGCAGCGAGGGTCTATATTTTGCCGGGAATTTCATGGATGTACCCGAGGTTGCACACACTCGCTCGCAAGTTAATTCGGGATTAAATGGTGTAAGCGTAGAATTTGTGCCGGGAAAATACCGGCGCAAGGCTAATGTAATCGAGCATTACGCAGGCGTTAGGCTTGCTGGTGTTGCTGGCTCTTATGCTCCCGCCTATCGGGAAGCAAGGGTCGCACTAAGGAGCGTCGCGCGAGCGACAGAGAGGATGGGGCCGATGCCCGCGCTTTCCGCGTCTGCGCTCACAGAGCGACGCGACGCACTTACTAGGCAGGTTGCGACTATTCGCACCCTTGCGGAGACAGAGGATAGAGCGCTAGAGGATGCGGAGACAGCGGAAATCGACGCGCTTACAGCGCGCATTACAAGCGTGTCTGCGTTGATTGCTGACGCAACGGCAGAGGCAGAGCGACGCGACGCGGAGCGCCGAGCGCTCCCGCAGCAGAGCGCAGGTACCGGCGCTGTTATCACACGTAGCGAAACCGTCTACGGTCCCGGTCGCGGGCATTCGTTTTTTGCTGACCTTGTAGGGGTTGGCAATCGGGATGCGCAGGCGACAGAGCGGATGGCGCGGCATCGCATGTTGGTTACCGACATCGCATCGCAGATTGACCGCGCTGTTGATAGTGCCAATATCGCAGGTGCCTACCCCACCAATTACTACCCTGACCTTTACATCCCGGACGTTGCGTACACTGGCCCGCTGTCGGCGTTCTTTGCAACCACTCCGATTACCGCGCCTAACCCCATCGTAGTCCCATCGTTCGCCACCGTGACAGGTGACACGGCGGTACAGTCCGCAGAAAATGCGGCGCTGTCTAGTGTGTCAATGACCACTGCGCCGAAGACGTTGACGCCTAAGACGATTGGCGGAGAGGTAATCGTTTCCCGGCAGGCTGTCGATGGGGCTTCGCCTGGTACCGATGTCATCATCGGTGGGGAGCTTCGGGAACTTTTGATGCGGGATACCGAGCGGGAAATCGCTTTGGTGCTGGAGGCGCTTACGTCATCCGGCGCTATCGCTGATACGGCAGGCACTACCCCTGCTGCATCCGGACGTGACTTGCATAAGGGCATTGCCACTGCGCTTGGTACGTTCTACGCTGGTGCTGCTGCTGGTGGTGCTGGTGCGCGTATGCTTCCCGCTGAGGGTGTGTTTGTCAATAGCACGGATTGGGGCAACCTGACTGCGGGCGAGGATACAAGCGGGCGTCCGTTGCTCGCGTATATCAATCCCGTTAATGCCATCGGGCAATTGACCGCCGCAGGCTTTCAGCGTGGCGTAATTGGCGGGGTACCGGTCGAGCCAGCTTGGGCCATCCTTGACCCCAAGAATGAGATTGTAGCACGGCGCAACGATGCGCGGCAGTGGAAGTCCGCTGTGCTGGATATTCGCCTGATGGAGCGCGAAGGCCCGCAGTCAGTCGTGTTCGCAATCTGGCAGTATTTCGGGTTCGCCGTTCTAGAGCCAAAGGGCGTGCGGCGCTACGTCTACACCAACGTCTAGTTTGTAAGCTACTTACAAGGAGCGAACATGACAGATAAGGAAGCGCCTAGGCGCGAGACTAAGCCAGAGCCAAAGGCAGAGCCTACGGCAGAGCCAGAGCTAGAGGCCCCTACGTCTAACGATGTTGGCGAGCAGACGCTGACCAGTGCCGATGAAGCGGAGAGCGATTAGCTGCTATGGCTTGGGTAACCGCTAGCGAAATTCTGGTACAGGCAGGGGCACCTACGCCCCCGTCTGTGCCGGATACGGAGTGGGCGGAGGTGTGCGCTGAGGCTGTATCTACTGGATTGGATGCGCGGTTGTCTGACGTAGAGGTTGACCCGCTAAACGCGGAACTACATTGGGTGGCGCTAGAGTCTGGCGTAGAGGCGTACAAGCGCCGAGAGGCAGTGTTTGGCGTTACTGGATACAGTGACCTACAGGGCGTAGCTATCCGCGTTGCTAGGGATTACCTAGACAGCTATGCCCCAATCATTACACGGTATACGACTCCGGGGATTGGGTGAGCAGACTACTTGCATCGCGTGCTGTGATACTAGCTGCATTTGATGCAGCTAGTATTGCGCATGCGACTACCGGTAAGTGGTCTGGTCCATGCGTTCTAATTGAGCCGGGTGACCCATGGGCGGGGGTGGAGCTATCGCTAGGCGCGAAGCGCACCGGGAGATGGCGGTTAACGCTAATCGCTGCAAGAGCAGATAGCGCGGGAGCGCTAGAGATACTAGCGGATTTTGTAGATACGGTGGATGTAGCGTTGCTGACTGTAGCGGGGTTGCAGCTACCGACATGGACACGCCCATTTGATACCGATTATGGCGGCGCTAAGTATGCCGCTACCACTGCAACCATTCAGCTAATTACGCCTAGTCCGCAGGAGGTTTGACCCGTGACCACTCCGCTATTTATGCGGGATGTATCCCTTACGCTTAAGCTTACTGCGGGTAGCCGCGTGCAATTTAATTGCGATGTGCATACTGCGGAGGTTGTGACAGAGCCGGGCGATACTGTCGAGTACCAGACGCTATGCCCTACTGGCTCCTTCTCTAGCGTTGGCAAGTCAACGTATAACCTGCATATCGTAGCGGCGCAGGACTGGTCAACCACTGGCCTTGCTCGCTTCCTGTGGGATAACGCGGGAGCGCTCGCAGAGTTTCAGTATCAGCCGCACGGCGCAGCGGTCATTCCGCCTACTGCCGCATTCCCCGGCATGTCTGGCTTTGTGCGATTGGTGGAACCCACCATGGGTGGCGAGGCTGATACGTATGCAGAGCTTGATGTGGAGCTTCCGTGCCAAGCCAAGCCGACACTAGCCGTTGCGGCGTTCCCGGCGCTTGACGAGGATGCGCCCGAGGCGGACGAGAGCGCGGCGTAAGTGGTTGCCAAGGTCACGTTTAAGGGCGGACCTGAGACAGCGCGCGCATTCTCGCAGCTAGCGGATGATGTCAAAAACCTAGAGGCAACGCACGAGAAGGTAGCGCGCGCTAGGTTGGGTGGTGTGTCGAGTAGGTCACCAGTCGATACCGGCGCGCTTGCTGCATCGTGGCAGTCTACCGGTGCGGCTACATATGCTAGCATTATTTCTCCGCTAGCCTATGCCCCAGTGCATGAATACGGTAGTGATACTCGTGGTATTACTGCCTCTGCGATGGTTAGCCAGACGCTAGAGGCAGAGCAAAACGAATTGCTAGAGGAATATCACGAAGGCATTATGGAGCGCGCTAAGTCAAAGGGGTTCCGCATTGACTGAGCCGCGTAAGGTTACTGTAACGATTGCTGGGATTAAGTCACTTACAATCCTAGAGGTTGCCCGCGCAACGGTTATTGCGAACGTTAAGCGTACTGACGCGGAGCGGTTGCTGCGGACAATCATTGACCCCGACGCAGACCCCGCAGAGCTAGAGCGCGGAACGCTTTTGCTGTATGCTTGGGCGTTTCAGCTTGTCAAGCGTGACGAACCGGAGGCTACTTGGCAGGACGCGCAGACATGGCGATTAGAGTTTGACCTAGACGCGCCAGACGACATAGCGGAGGCAGAGGCGGAGGCACGTATTCATGCCTCGCTTGTAAGTGGCTTACCTCCAGACGTTGCGCAAAATCTCACGCTTGCTGATATGGGTATCTATGCGGAGCTTGCGGAGAAACGATGACCGTTGGCCTAGTCGTTGACATCAAAGGCGATACCAGCAATCTTGACTCCGCGCTAGGCAAGTCAAAGGGTCAGGTTGGCGGGCTAGGCGGCGCTATGTCTGCGCTAGCTGGCCCGGTTGGTATCGCTGCTGCTGGCGTTGGTGTGGCAGTGGTTGCCATTGGCGCAATGACTAAGGCCGCTAGTGAGGATAGGGACGAACAGGCCAAGCTAGAAAAGGCCATAGAGGCGGCAGGGGCAGCAACCGCTACCAGCACTGCGGAGGTAGAGGAAGCGATTGCAGCGGGCCAAGAGAAGGCGTTTACCGATAGCGAAACGCGCGCGGGTCTAGAGCATTTGATTACCGCTACTGGCGATATGAAGCAAGCAAATAAGCTGCTTGCGTTGTCGCAGGATGTAGCGCGCAAGGCGGGTGTTGACCTAGAGACAGCGAGCAAGGCAGTAGCCAAGGCGCATGCTGGTAATACCGGGGCGCTGGCTAAGCTGTTGCCGGGGATGAAGAAGCAAGCGAACGCTACCGACACGATGGCGGAAGCTGCGCGGATTGCATCGGGTCAAGCTGACCTATACGCAAAGTCTAGCGCAGGTATGGCGGCAAGGGGTGCGGACTCGTTTGCGGAAATTGGCGAGTCTATCGGGGAGGTATTCCTCCCGGTTCTAGATGCCGTGCTTCCTGTACTGCTTCCCATCATTAAGCAATTTGGTGTGCTAATCAAGGCGATTTTGCCGGTACTTATTCCGTTGGTAAAGCTTATGTCAACGGGATTAAGCGTTGCTGTTACCGTACTATCGAAAATCGTTGGGTGGATTATCAAGCTGATTAGCTGGCTATCTAAGGCCATCAGTCAGATTGGGCGCTTCCTAGATAGCATCAATCCGTTTAAAGGTATCTCTTTGCCGTCCCTGCCGTTCCTCTCGTCTGCCTCTGCTAGTAGCGCTGTGGGCACGCGTGCTACTAGCAGAGCGGGCGGGAGTAGTGCGGGTGTTACTATCAATGTGCAGGGGGCGATTGACCCGGAGGCTACCGCGCGGCAGATTAGGCGTATCCTCGCGGGGCACGCTATCCGCACTGGCTCCGGTTCTCCCGCTGTATGATTCCCGAAACCATCATCCGTGTTGGGCCGCTATCGGTAGAGTGCGAAGCACTATCGGTACAGATACACCATGGCCGGGATGATGCGACGACACAACCCGTAGCCTCTACCGCCGTGATAGAGCTAGTAGGCGCGTTGCCCGCTAGCGCTGTTATCGGTACTCGTGTCTCTGTATGGGTTGTGTTGGGTGGTGTGGAGCATCCGCGATTTGAGGGGGAGATTACGGACTTACGCATGGGTTGGGAATCGGTAGACATAGCCCAACCGCAGATTATCGCAACGGGCGATATCGGGCGCATGTCTAGGCGGTTGGTAGGGGATGAGCCATGGCCCGCAGAGCTTGACGGGGCACGCGCAGCGCGAGTGCTTGACTTGGCTGGATTCCCCGCAGACCCGTTGTATACGGATGCTGGTACGGTAGAGGTTTTGGCGCAGGACGTTGACAGCCAGTACGCGCTAGACGTGTTGCATGGCACTGCTAATGATGGCGGGGGGTTGCTCTGGCAGACAGTCGCGGGCGATGTGCTATACGCAGATGCGGAGCATAGGCGCTCCGCAAGGGTTGTGCATACCTTTGACGCGTGCGACGTTGGCGTAGATTTGGGTTGGCAGCAATCCCTAGAGGGGCTTGTAAATAACTTATATTTACGCTATGGGGCAGGCGTACCGCAGGAAGAAGTGCACGTACAGGATGCCGTGTCAATCTCTGAGCGTGGGCGATTTGGCTTAAGCCTTACCACTGCGATTAGCACTGAGGCGGACGCACAGCGTAGGGCAGAGGAAATTGTAGGTAGGCAGTCGCAACCGTCATGGGTGCTTGGTGGGCTAGAGGTAGAGCTAGCGTTTTTGCCGGAGCCCACACGGGTCACGCTGCTTACTGCGGTGGATGTCCACAGCCTGATTGCCGTTACGGGCCTACCGCCAGAAAGCCCCGCAGTAGATGCGTTGCTATGGGTCGAGGGTTGGCGGGAAACCATCGGGGGCGATTCGTGGTTGATTGCTTACGCAACATCTGACTATTGCCGTAGTGCCGCTACAGCCGTTTGGGATGGCGTACCCCAATCCGCGACATGGGATAGCGTCCCTAGTGATGTGCTTTGGGATAGTGCCATTTGCTTCCCGCCGTCATTGGATGAGGGGCGATGGGACCAGACGGCAGCTACGGACCGCTGGGATACTTTGAGTCCTGATATCGTGTGGGATTCGTGGGTATAATCATGCAGCGAAAATGGATAAATATTCAGGGGCGAAAACGCTTGACAAATGCGCGCGAGTATGCATCGAACCTACCAAATCTTCCAAAAGGGGTCGCCACGCCTTGCAAATTCCGAAGCAATGCTAGGACATTACTTTGGGTGCATCGCCCGTCTGCGTCGATTCTAGGGGCACTGTGGGCGATTCGTGCACGAAATTTAGGGATGCAGGTTTATGCATAGCTGTAAGCCACTTACAAGGAGTGAGGCACCATGGCAACCCTGACAACCCCGCACTACGCATTCCCGTACCCCGACGGGGCCGAGCGGGTCATGGACGGGGATAACGCAATCGCAGCGCTCGCCCAGAGTGTTGACGCCAAGCTGCACGAGCTTACGGCCGTCGTCGGTTACGTCAATGTTGACATGCAGTCGCAATGGGCCATTGCCATCGGATTCGGCGCGACGTTCGTAACCCCTCCGGCCGTGTTCGCCATCGGGGTCGGGTTCGCTGCTGACAACATCAACGTGATGACGCGCCAAGGGCAGACGACGACGACTGGGGCGACCCTCGAGGGCACCGCGGCGGGCGCTGTCGGGATTCGCTCGATTCAATGGCTCGCCATCGGGCATCGGGCACAGGCGGGGACGCGCCGGGAACGCGACGAGGCCGAAACACGCCCGGTGGATGAGGGAGAAGCGGAGGCTAAGGGCTAATGAGCTACCGACCGACCCCCATCACACAGCGTGACGGCTCGCCATTAGCGAATAGCAATTGCAGGTGCGCATCCATTAGCGCTGGTTTGGATTGGGATACGCAGGGGGGTAAGAAATCAACCGGCGCTAAAATGCGTAGCTATATGAGTGACCAGAGCGGGGGCACTGACTCTAGCGACGCGTCGCAGGCGTGGACGAAAGGCTATAGCGAATCGCTATCGGTACGCGATGGGTACACGTTTGACAATGCGCTACAGGACTTGGATAATGGTTCGCTTGTGCATCTAGACGTCTGGCACGCGAGTACGTCAGGTAGCGGTATTTGTAGGTCTGGTAGTGGCGCATATGGTCATACCATCGCAGTCCTACCGGAGCGCTCCGGTGACGGTTGGCTAGTCAATGACCCGTGGTGCAGTCCGCCAAAATGGGCTAGCGTGTCAGAGGCATCGCTACGCAATGGTGCGGAGGAATGGGGCAGGCGCGTTTACGGTGCTGCTGCAATGGAGGCTGATTGGCCTACAGCTGGTACAAGCCTACGCGCGGCAATCGTCCGCCGTATCGTTAAGCGCTTTATGGACCTATCGTATCCGGGTCATATACGGGCCATCCCGGAGGGAGATGACACCGGGGGCGCACAGTCAATCCTATTCACTCGCACGCAGGCGCACGCAGGAGAAGACATGGGCACAGCATACGCGCTAAAGGGTACCCCGATTGGGCTTGCTACCACCACCGTAGCAATTGGCCTAATTCCTACGCAGGGGGGCGAATTCTACCAAGTGCCTATCGGCACCAAGCGTAACGTTTTCGCAGTGGTCACCATTAGCGATGGGCCATACGATGGCGACACAGCCTACCTTGTGCAGATTCCTTCGGGGCAGGATGAGACAGGACTGCTGTTATCGCAGGCCGCTGATTATGTCCCTACCCCTCCGGGCGGGGATGGTGATACTGATGCGCGCGACGCGGAATGGCGGGAGTGGTTGCTAGCTGGTTCCCCCGGATTTGACGAGTAGCCAATAGCTGTGGTATACTAAACATGCGGTTAAGCCGCACATATACTCCCCCTATCCTGTCGATTGCACAGTCTCCGGGGTAGGGGGAGCAAACATAAGTCACTTACAATATGCAGGCTGTGCGGGGTTGAGACTGTGACAGATACTAGGTATCGGAGACTATGCATACATTGCGGCATCATGTCGGGGATAGACGATTTCCCGCGCCACGAAGATACGCAATTTCATTGGTGCCCTAGCTGTGCCGCGCTAGGCACCTACGCTATGGACTTTTTGGTTCGCGACGAAATGAAGGTACAATGTGCAACCTGTAACGCGTTCCCAATCGGAACCTTCCACGACGGTAGCAGGCGCTATGGATGCGGCCCCCACCCCCCGATACGCTGACCCAAGCAAAGATGACCGCAAGGCGTTACAGCGCTATGCTGTAGGCTCTGACCCAATGAAGCTGCATATGGGGTGGTGTAGTTGGTGTCGCTCTATCGTGGTTGACTCTGACTCAGCAGACCACGACCAGCCCGATTGGGATGGCGAATGAGGGCGTTCTATCAGGCGCAACGGGATACATACGACGAGGTTATAGCGCGTAAGAGGAATGGGTATCATAAGCTTAGGCGGGTAGGCGACCCATCGCTAGCCTCATTGCGCGCGTATCGTGCGCACCACCCATCGTTGCGCGTATTCGTGGTAGAGCGCAATGGGCGCTCTGTTTGGCTGACGTGGAAGCAGCTAACGATTTTGACGTATATAGACCGTAGCCGTAACCGTAATCGCCGTATGCGTCTAGCTGATATTGCCAAGGCTTGTGGATGCTCCGCCGCCACTGTATCTAGAACGCTTGTGCGGTTTGACTTGTGGCGGTTCATTGACTATGTTGCGTTGGTAGGTCGCCGTGGCGGCGCTTGGGTTATGACTCGGATACAGCGTCATCTAGAGGCAGACGCCAACCTAGCCCGCGCGCGCGCTACGCTAGAGTCTCGCAAGGTCGCGCGGTCATGGCTTGCGCGCATGCTACGCATACGCGAGTGGCGATTAAGACGGGAGGCGAAACGCCGACCACCCAAACCGCATCGCTGGGTGGTGACGACAGGTAGTATGGATGCAATGTTTAACATACCGATTGTGGTTAAGGGAGGCGGAATGCACAGCTAACATCAGTAGCCATCAATCGCCAAGGGGTCAATCTGTGGATTTTGCATTGGTAGCGCTAGTGCTAGTGTTTCTCGCAGGGTTTAACGCGGGGTTTCTAGCAGGAGCGGCGTATGCGACTCGCGACCGTACGTAAGTGGCGCTGTATCGTCTTCGGGCATGCTGTCCAGTGGGGGCTATGCCTGCGATGTGGGTACCGCGCGTTGGGTTAAGCAACCTTAACCAGTGTAAGTCACTTACCCCCTTGACAACCTAGAGCAGATGCCCTAATGTAGTGAATGTCAGAGATGACGCAACGGAACACCGGGAAGGCCCATAAAGCCAGTAAGTACCGGAACCGCAGTCATCTAGGCAAACATAAAGACTGTGCGAAACGCGCCGACTGTGCAGTCTAAATAAGGCGCAAGAAGGAGTCAGAAATGACGCTAGAAACTCTCCCCGCCGCTGATGCTCCCGAGGCTATCGAAGGCGAGGTAATCGACCCCGCTGCCGTGCTTAAGACGCACGAGCAGAACATCCGCAAGAACTTTAAGAAGTTTGAGGCGGTCCAGCAGAGCGTGGCGCGTTCGCTTAACGTGATTTACTATAACGAATTGTGGAAGCTGCATAAGACAGCTGAGGGCAAGCGCCGGTACACGAACTTTAACGACTACCTTGCTACGGAATTCGGTTGGGATAAGACTGCCGCCCGTGCGCGTCAGATTATGAAGGCTGATATTCCCGAGGCTATCGAGGCGGGCGACATCCCCGCAGAGATTGGCGATAAGCGACGCGAGCGCTCCGCGCCCGAGGTCAGCGCCACTAAGGCCGCTAAGGTTACGCACAAGCAGCTAGAGACTGTTCTGACGGCCTGGGACGTGCGCATGGGTACTGTCGAGGATACCGCCGCTACGGACCGCTTTGCAGACATCTATGCCGATGCCAAGGCTGCCATTAACGAAATCTTGGATACGCTGCTCACGTTCATCGAAGACGAAGACGCAGAGAGCGAAACCGCCGAAACGGTCGAGGCTTAACCAAGCGGGGGAGGGGACGCGTACCCCCTCCCCCGTTCCTACACACACGGGAGACTGTGTACGATGATTACAGTAGCGTTTGGCAATCTGTATAACGCTTGTCTCGCAAATGGGATGCGTGCACATCTGCACACATACGATGCGGGGCAAGCAATCGCAATCTATCGCATGGAGACAGGGGTACCGGTGTTCTCATGGTCCAGCGATTGGGGCGAGGGCGATGTATCATCCGTAGCCGCAGAGCACTTGCTAGAGCAGGGGCTAATCAAGCCAGCGGACCTAGAGGGGTAACGGATGCCAGCGCTGACGCCAGCCAACGACCTAGTACGCTCGCGCAACGTTAGCGCTAGCGAGTGCTACGCGCTACTGGGCCACCACCCCTACAGTAGCCCACAGCGTATCTATGATAGGCTAACAGCCCCGATGAACACCAAGCCCGACAATCAATCGGAGGCCATGGCGCTAGGGTCATTCATGGAGCCCTACGTTGCCCGCTACGCCGCGCAAAAGCTAGGGTTGCGCATCCGTGCAGCTAGTAGGACAATCGAGCATCCTAGGGTATCCCTGTGCGCGACACCGGATTACTACATTCTAGGCACCCGTATGCTGCTAGAGATTAAGGTAAGCAGCATCCTGTATGGATGGTCCGCAGACGATTTGCACCCACACTACGAGTACCAAGCCCGCGCGCAGATGGCTTGTACTAATCGCGATGTATGCATCATTGCGGTACTCGTGGGCTCTAGCTTCTTCCATATTGAGGTAGTGCGCGATAGCGCGAAGGAGGATAGACTATTAGAGGCAGTCGATAGCTTTATGGTTAATCACGTACTCTCTGGCGTTAGGCCAGAGGTAGAGCATCAGTCCGGCGTTATCGCCACAGTGACGAAAGGTAAGTAGCTTACATGTCTGAACCGCTTATGGTTGCGACTGTGCAGGATGTCGTGCCCGTTATCCCCGCAGGTATCTACCCTGCTACGTTCGCCAAGATTAGCGCAGAGCAGAATGACCAAGGTACGTACTGGCTTTGGACATTCGTAGCGCACAAGGGCGATAGCGATATTGAGGTTACGGCGACAACCTCCCCGCGAATCACGCCACGCACCAAGGCCGCTAAATGGCTTAGCGGGCTAGGCGTTGACGTGAGCGTCGGTACGGAGGTTGATTTTGGATCGTTGCTTGATACGCTCTGTCAGATTGTCGTAATCATCAACGACGCAGGATACAGCCGCATTGATAGCGTGCTACCGTATCCCGCAGAGCCCAAGGCAAAGAGCAAGTAGCGAAATGCTATACGCCTTTCTGGTAGAGGGGCGACCAGTGCCGCAAGGCTCCATGGTCGCATCCTACAATCGGAAGCAAGGCGTAGCGCATGTCCACCACCAGCAAGGCGAAGCACTAGCGCTCTGGCGCAATAGCATTCGCATTGCTGCGCGGAGCGCAGGGGTTAACCCCTCTGCGCTCCCCATCCGCCTAACCGTAGTATTCGGTATGGTGCGCCCAAAGGCGCACATGCGGTTGCAGGGTGGGCGCTATGTCCCTAAAGTGTCGTACTACTACGCGCGTCCATCGGTTGCCCCTGATATCGACAAATTGCTAAGGGCGGTATCCGACGCGCTCACAGGCGTAGGCTACGTGGACGATGCGCAAATCGTAGAGGTCCATTGTAGCAAAATCTATGCAGACAATACATACATAGAGATTACGGATGAAGGCATTACCGCAGAACAGCAAACGCTATCCGCGGAAATGGGAGAACATTAGGCTACGGGTATTGGCTAGGGATAATCGCATATGCGGTATCTGCCACAAGCCCGGCGCTAATAGTGTTGACCACATAATCCCAATCGCCAAGGGCGGTACGCATGATATGGCAAATCTGCGCGCTGCCCATTTGGCATGCAATGTAGGGAAGGGCGCTAGGACTACCAAGCCCGCTATCCCCAGAAAGAGTAGGTTTGATTGAGCGGGGTTGTATTCGGAGAAACCATACGCTGCCCATACTGTAGGGGTAGGGGTAGTAAGAGTAAGGGTAGCACATGCAGCGCATGCGGGGGTAGCGGAATAGCAACATCAACACACATGCAGTGTATGTGTAGGTGCGGGTGCCCCTACCCTACTAGGTACATGGTATGCGTTGTGTGTGTGAGCAGAGCTAAGAGGTACAAGGTATGTCAAGCACAGATGATAGATGTAAGTAGCTTACCTACACAGAGAGAGTGGGAGCGGGAGATAGAGCGCTGGCTCGCTAGCATAGCTGCGCCTATAAGTCAAGAGATATATGATGAAGATTACGCAACATAAGGGGCGGGTCTTTTTCTTTTCGCTTGTTTCCCAGGAGC
>Ga0137427_10000735_pt1 | contig 15898 bp, 16 predicted proteins | sample EasRivERMZT700_2_FD_102309 | JGI IMG/M metagenome (GOLD analysis project Ga0137427, IMG submission 102309) | Soil microbial communities from meander-bound floodplain in the East River, Colorado, USA - East River MetaG ERMZT700_2 | ecosystem: Environmental > Terrestrial > Soil > Floodplain ...
CTTTTGCAAAGAACTGCGGGTACGTCTTCGAGAAAACCAGAACACGCACCAGCATTTCGAACACACGTTTGTTGAAACTCGTCATAACTAATCTCCTAAAGTGAAATTGGATCGTTTGTTGTTGTGGCGGCCGGTCCTGCTGGCCGCCGGTTAGCGGGCTCTTCTAAGGCAAAACGTGTGCCATTTTCGAACGCGACAGGCTTGGCACGATTTTTCAGTGGTTTGCGGGCTGGGAAGGCCCTGGTGAGCCGGCTATCGGTTTGGGCTGTGTGACCGATCGGTCATTTCATGAGACCGATCGGTCACACGCAACGAACATTAATCAAGTTCAGTCACCGGTAAGGCGCGGTAATCTTTATCTAAATGTCCGGATTGGCGTGCAATTCTGGAAAACCTCCGCAAACGATCGCGCTTTCAATGCGGATTTTGGGCCTCGCGCGCCGGATCTCGAAGAACCCGGGTATGACGAGATCCTCATCCGGGCGGCCGACATTACACGAAAACACTCCAATCGATAGTACGAAGATTCGAATGGCGGGAGATCAGCTCGAAATTTTTGTCACAATGAACGAGCGGAACTTCGTGAGCGATCGCAACAGTCGCCAGAAAGCAATCGGCGGCGCCAGCCGTCACCGATTTTTTTCGCAAATGCGACGCGAGGGTCCATGCCGGCTTCCAATTCTCAGGAGAGAAAGACAATCGAGGTAAGGGTTCCATCTTTCGTAAAAGACTCTCGGCGGTCTCCGAATTTCGAATGCCGGCCATCAATTCAAGGATGACCCACTCCGTGATTGCCGCCTCAGCATTGGTGATCAGGGGCCGGATCAACTCCTGGACCTTGGAACTGCCGGAACGGCGAAGAGAGTGCACCCAAACGGACGAGTCAACGAGACAGATCACCGGTACGTTTGCGTCGCATCTGGCGCAGCTTTTGAGGTGTCAAATCGATATCGAATGTCCCCAGCGAATCGGCAAGCTCCTTCAATGCCTGTTGGCGCAACACGCGCCTCAAACTCTCCTCAACCGTGTCCTTGATGGTCGAAGTGCCAAGAATCTGCCGGGCTCTTTCTAGCAGCTTTTCATCCATCTCAACCGTTGTCTTCAATACATACTCCTGTGCCAGATTATATATCTGACAGCTGGACATCGTATAGCTCGAGTGACGGTACGGTACGGGGAAAGGGGCGGACCTGAGTAATCCGCGAATCCACTAATCCGTTAATCCCGATCCGAGGGGAACTTCGGCCGATGCGTCTGCCCGGACCGAATAACCGACGTTGGATCCGCTCAGGTTTGAAATCGTCACATTGAGCTCCAGGAGAAACTGCATCGGAGGCCGTGGGAAGTGTGATTGAACCCAGGGGAATTGTGCAGACGTGAGCGCCACTCGTTTAGTCGTCAGAGGCGCTGGTGAAATCGTCAAAAACATTGCAAAGACGTCGAGTGCAAGGCGCCGATCGTCAAAGGCAAGTGATACATCGTCAGCGCCACTGTGAAAAAGGCCGAATGCAGCGCGAAGACCTCAGAGGCGGTCACATCATCGTCAAATTCAGGCGAAAATCGTCAAACGCAAGAATTGGATTGGACAGCGCCGAGGCGCGGCCAAAGTGTAGCCTCGGGCGGGCGCTAAATGGTTTCACCGCGTTTGACATCTTTCGGATGCATTTGACGATGAACGCAGTGCCGTTGACGCATTTGCGAGTGGCTTTGACGCCGGTGGGCTTGCACTCGACGATTTTTGCAGTGGCACTGACGCTGGTTCGCTTGCATTTGGCGTTGGTGCGAGTGTCTCTGACGAAGAACGCAGTGGCTTTGACGAATTTGGCAGTAGCTTTGGGGTCGAACGCGTTTTGGGATCGTTTTTTCCGAGTGGCGACCGGTTTTTTAGCTCCGGAAGCCACCCGGGGCGAGGCTATGTTGGGGTTGAAGCAGCTTCAACAGTGTTTGGCGGGAAAACGGGCGGACCCGCCGCAGATTCTCCATCATGGGATCCAGTGCGTCGAGAGCAGCAAACGCTTCCTTCCACGTTTGATCGAGGGCCAGCGTGGCCGAGATGCGCGTATTCTCATTCGAGACCTCATCCGAAGTTGAAACGGATCTCGACGTCCTGGAACGTGAATAAGGGCGAGATTTCCGTTTCTTTTTTACTAATTGCAGTGGCTTTGCCCTCTCGTTACGATAGCGGCCAATGAGAGGCCGCATATTTTTATTAATGCTTCTGCTGGCTGTGTTGCCGACGATGGGATTTGGCCAGTCTACACTCAACTTCCCCAAGTTCTTCACTGCGGCGGAGTTGCCGGTCAGCGGATTTGCAGTGGCGAATCCGGGTTCGACGTCGGCCAGCGTGACGTTCACCCTCTACAGCGCGAACGGCACGGTCGTTTCGACGTCCACGCAAAGCTTCGCGGCCGGCGGGCAAAAGGCTCTCCAGGGTCACGAGATCTTTCCGACTCTGGGCAGCGGCGGTTGGGTTCAGGCCACGAGCGCGACCACCGGATTACAGGGATTCTGGATGAACTATGACGGCCCTGTGAACTATATCGACGGCGCCGAAACGGCATCGCCAAAATTGGACCAGATCATTCCGCTTGTCGCAGGTTCGACCGAACTCAATGTTGCCAATCCCAACACATCGTCGAATTCCGTAACGATCCGACTTTTTGCCGAAGCGGGAACGGAACTGGGAACGGCAGTCACACAGAGTGTCGCCAGCAACGGTGTTTTTCAAGGAAACGTCACAACAATGTTCCCCGGCGTCGCGATTGCAAGCGTTCGATATCTTCGAGTCACGGGCAGTTTGCCTCACGCTTCGACAGCGCTGATTAAGGGGTATATTGTCCCGACGGATACGTCCGCCGTGAACGGCGTCGATCGCACAACCACCCTGACAACAGTCAACTTTCCTCACGTTGTCAGCGGTTTACACATCGGGGGTGGTAACTACACGACGGAGGTTGGCGTCACCAACCTGTCTGCAGCCGCACAAACCGTCACTATTACCTTCACGCCGTTAACGGGCTCTCCCATCACGGTGCAACGCACGCTTGCCGCTAATGGCGCGATTCGCTCAACCGCGCAGAGTCTTTTGAGCCTCAATTCTTCGGTGTACAGTGAGGGCTGGATTCGCGTTTCGGGAACCGCACCGCTTACCGGGTTCGTGGCCTACGCCGATCTCACGGCGGGCGGCGTCGCCGTTGTTGGCGTTCAGGAAACACCTCGCACCCAGCTTTTGTTTGCACACATCGCTGACCTTCCACCGTTCTGGACAGGTCTGGCGTTTCTAAACACCAATTCCACCGACGCAACTGTAGAAGTCTTCGCGATGACGCCCGCCGGCACGCTGATTGGCGGCGCCGATAACGTGCCGACTGCTCGATTCACGGTGCAACCGAACACAAAGACCTCGAAACTGTTGCTTGAACTCGTACCGCAAACCCAGACGCGGACAACGGACGGCGGATTCATTTACGTGCGATCGAATGTTCCTCTCTTCGGACTTGAACTGTTTTTCAATCGCAATCTGTCGAGCGTCTCGAATGTCCCCGCTGGGTCGATCCCCGCGGGAATCACTTACACACCGCCGACCGTGCCTGTGCCATTGACGCTCGTCGGGCTGTCCCCGACGAAGATTGCGCGCGGAGCCACGCTGACGTTGAGCGGTACGGGATTCAGCACACAGGCGGCCGCGAATACGATCATCTTTACGAGCGTTAGCGGAACCACGGAACTGCCGGCGACAAACGCGACATCCACGTCGTTGACCGTCGGCGTCCCGGTCGCCGCGATCAGCGGTCCGGTTTCCGTCCGTGTGGGCGGAACGACCTCCAGTTCGCTCATCCTCGAAGTACTCGCGACCACGACGACGCTGGCACAGAACCCGGTCACGGTCGGGGCCGGCCAAACGATCGCCAACACCGACATCTACGTCAGTCCACCCGCTGCCGGATTGAACGTCACGCAGATCGGTGTTTTCGATGTGGGAGCGCCCACGTTCGCGGTTGCACCATCGGCCGTGGAGATCAGCGGCGGCACGACGAAGGAGCTTGTCGTCGACGGCACCGGGCTGTCGCAGGCTAACGGATCCACACTTACGGTTTCCGGCGCCGACATTACCTTGAGCAACGTTCGCTTTCAAGGAAGCTTAATGATTGTCAGGATTGCCGTTGCGGCGGGGGCGACGACCGGCGCAAGAAATGTGATGGTTACAAATTCGAACCTGGATACGTCGATTATTTCCGGAGGGTTAATCATCCGATGAGACTTCAAAAAATAAACCTGCTTCTAGGACTCACGATCCTGTTACTCGCGACAACCGCCTCGGCGACGACCATCTTACGGATGGATCTGCCGCAACTGGTAAATAAGGCCGACAGCATTGTTCAGGGTCGAGTGGACGAAGTGTACGTGCAGTGGGACGCGGAGCGAAAGCTGGCTTTCACATACATATCGGTCAATGTCGGCGATCCGATGAAAGGCGAGCGACGACGCAGCGTCCTGATCAAGCAGGTCGGCGGAAAGGTCGGCGCGCTCAGCGTCAACGTCGCCGGGATGCCTAAGTTCGCTAAGGGTGAGGAAGTTCTCGTGTTCCTTAAGGACCAGCAGGACGGCACGTTCATGGTCCTGGGAATGAATCAGGGGAAATACGAAATCACGGCCGATTATGCGGTGTCGAATGTTTCGGGAATCGAAGTAGTGAACCCGAAAACGGGACGGATCGAGTCACCGGCCTTTGTGGAGCGACTGCCGCTGGAAACTCTGAAATCGCGGATAAGGGAGTTGGTGAAATGAGATCGCGAATGGCGAATTGCGGATTTCGAATTGGCCTGAAGATGGCCATAGGGGCATGCATCGCGGCAGCGCCGGTTTACGCGTATGTCACTGCCAAGACACTGTCCAACGTTGGCGTGGCGGTTCAATCGAAGTGGCGGCCGGGTGCATTTCCCATTCGATGGCAGATCAACCCGGTAAAAGGCGCTAACATTACCGGAACCGTGGAACAGGCGGAAGTATTTCGCACGAGCTTTTTTTCCTGGCAATCCGTCGGAACGGCAACAGTCACGTTTATCGAAGGCGCCCCAACGCCAACCAATATCGTCAGCAGTTACGACAACATCAACCTCATTACCACGAACATAACGCCGCAGCAGTACGGGTCGTCGGCGCTGGCCTTTACGACCACGTTCACGATCGATCAGGGTGGCGTTGTCGATCAGTTCGACCGGCCGGTCGATTTCCCCGGACAGATCATGGAAGCCGACATCATGTTCAATCCTTCGACGCAATTCAGCACCAACGCGACGACACCCGCGACATTGTTTGACCTGCAGTCGGTGGCAATCCACGAGATCGGACATCTGCTCGGACTGGATCACACGAATCTCGTGTCGTCCGTGATGTTTCCGACGCTCATCGCCGGCGTAAACTACGCTCGGACCCTGACTACAGACGACATCGCCGGGATCTCAACGATTTATCCGAGCGCGGCTTTCAACGCGAAAGGAACGTTGAGCGGCACCGTTCGGACAACGTCGAATACCGCGGTGTTCGGCGCGATGGTGACGGCGGTGAACGCCAGCGGGCAGCCTGTCGCCAGCGCGCTTACCGATCCGCAGGGAAGATATACGATCGCGGGACTCGATCCGGGATCCTATACCGTTTACGCCGAGGCCCTGGACCAGCCGATGAGACCACAGGACATCGGCACGCTCGCGACAATCTACTCGGGCTTGACGGTGTTTACCAACTTCACCACAAGATTTCGTTAGAAAGAAACCACAAGAAGCACAAAAGGCACAAAATAGGGACGTCCCTGTTTTGTGCCTTTTGTGCTTCTTGTGGTTACTTCCTATCTGAAGAATCTCGCGAGGAACGACCGCTTCCCGGTGGTCGCGGTGCCATAAGGAATCGGTGGCTCCACTGCAAAGTGCTCCCCGTTTACGACCGCCAACGGGTTGTCGTATACCAGCTTCCGCGCTGCCTCTTCCCCAATGACCTGTGCGGCCGCATTCCGGCCCTTACTCAGCACCGGCGGACGCCGCAGCGGGCGATGTGTGTCGGTCGCGAGAAAATGAACACAGTTGTGACGCAGTAGCGAGTTGGCGCACGTCTTTGCCGTGGGGCCGAACTCACCGGTGACGCTCATCGCAGTAACCTGGATGAAGACGCCGCGTTCGACGAAGCCCGCCACAATCGACGGGCGCGCCTGGATCTGCGCGTTGCGTTCAGGATGGACAAGGATGGGATAAATGTTCTGCAGTTGCAGTTTGTAAAACAGGTCGTCGGCGCCGATCGGTACGGTGAGCTGCGGAAACTCGATGAGGATGTAATTGAGGTTATTGATCAGCGTCACTCGCCTGCTTTTCACCTGCTCGGCGATTTCATGCGAGACGTGCACTTCGTTGCCGGGCACGATCTTCAGCGTACTGCCAACAGCGTTTTGCAACTTGGAAACGCGGTCGAGGATTTCGGAGGGTCCCGGATTGTGGGACAGGCCATTGAACATGTGGGGCGTGGACACCATCTGTTCGATGCCGTCCGCCGCCGCGAGCTCCGCCATCGCCACGGCTTCTTCGAGACTGCGAGCGCCGTCGTCGATTTCGGGCATGATGTGGGAATGGATGTCTATCATTTGTTTACGGGGAAAACGGATCTGACAAATCCGCAAATCCGTCAATCCCAAATCCCAATCCGAGGGGAAACCTTGACCGGCGCATTCCCCTCGGATTGGGATTTGGGATTTGCGGATTTGGGATTTGTCAGATCCTTTCCCTCTTATCCCTACCTTGGCTCAACACATTCCGCATCCACCTCCGCCACCACCGACTGCTGCAGGATGTGAATACTCAATACCAGGCGCGCAAGACCTTTCTTGCGGGTCAGAATCCCCTCGCATCCCTCCAGAGGGCCGGACCTGACGCGTACTTTACGGCCTACCTTTAGATAAGGGTGCGGGTTGTACGGCAACTCCGATGAAACCAGGCGGCGAATATTCTCCACCTCGTCGGAAGGAATCTCCGCCGGACTCTCGTCGAACTTCACAAACGAAACGGCGCCATACGGGCGAAGGGTTTCCTGATAATTGTCGATGGTCATCCGTACGAAAAGGTAGTTCTTGAAGAGTGGCTCCTCCACGATCTTGTAACGGTCGCTCCAACGCCGCCGAACCTTATATGTTGGCAGGAAGGCTTCAATGCCGCGGCCCGTCAAATCCTCAAAAACCTGCTTCTCGTGACGAGGACGAGTGTACAGTGCAAACCAACCCATAAATATAAAGAAAGAGGAAACAGATCTGACAAATCCATAAATCCGCAAATCCTAAATCCCAATCCGAGAGGACGCTTGGACGGGTAGGTTCCGCTCGGATTGGGATTTGGGATTTGCGGATTTGGGATTTGTCAGATTCCGCTCCGTTTCCTAGCAATTTTAGGGTATCTCGGTGACACTAAAACCGTCCAGCCAGACTTTTCCTTTCAAAAGGTTGTCGAATTTCTTGCTGGGATCGCGGCGAAGGGTTACCTGGACGAGGTCGGAAGAGGCGGTGAAAGGGACCGTAAGTTCTTGCCAATACGTGGTTCCCACCTGTTTTTCGGAGGCCTTTCCATCCACTTCCACATACATGCCTTCGTTGGTGGAAATCGAATCGGTTTTCATCCAGAACTTCAATATATAGTTCTTCGCCTTTGCCACCGGAACCAGATGCGCCACCTGACGGTAGTCCACGTTTTGTTTTCCGCTGAAGCTGACGAGCAGACTGGCCAGCCCATCCTTTACTGTAGTGGTGTCGCGACGCACTTCCGCGTCATCTGAACTGGACGTGATCCAGTCAAAACCACCGTTCATCAATTCCGAGTCGAAACTGGGGTTGTAAAACGGCGGTTTCGACGTCCCCGCGCCTGCAAGACCGCTGGCAAAAACATCCCATGCCGCATGCGGCTGACTCAACGAGATCAGATAGCCGACGTACATGAACCGGTCCTGCGGTTTCGTCTCGAACGCCTTCAGTCGATTCCAGGCCAGCTTTGCGCCACCTTCGCTCTTGTGCGAAACGAAGTAGTTCAGGGCGGTGAGGTTGCCGTCCCTCGTGTTGGGAACGTGCGTCGTCATGATGAGTTCGGGGTTCTCGTACATTCTCCAGACGAGGTCCAATACCTGGATCACATACCCGGGATCCAGATCCGCGGCGCGCCGCAGCTCGAAGTCGGCCGCCTTGAGATCGTTGAGACGGACGTAGAGATTGGCGGCGGCCCAATGGGTTTGGGCGTAATTCGGATCCGTCTCCAAAGCCTTGGTCATCGCGAACCGGCTGCGTTCGCTGTTTTCTTCGTTCTCGTAGAATTTCGACAGCTCGACCCAATGCGACGAACGGTAAGGGTTCAGCCGCACCGTGGCTTCATACTCTTCGCGCGCGCGGTCGAGATTCAAATGTTGCGTGGCGTAGTTGTAGATCTGCGCCAGGTGAAAGCGGTAGTCGGCGTTATTGGGATCGTACTGAATGGCGCGTTCGTAGATGGCGGGATCCATCGGTCTCGCGCGGGTGATCCATGCGGCGAGGAAGAGCCACCAGGTGCGGTAGATCAGAAGGCCGGACGTCGCGAGAATGAGAACGATGGCGATGATCTTCCGAGGCCATGTCGTGAGCGGTATCTCCCAATCCTGAGCGAAGGAGTTCGGAGGCGGAGCCGTCTGGGTGACGCTCCGCTGACCATCGCGAACGCGAGTGCCAGCAACGACTCGAAGATTACGTTTTGGATCTACCTCTGATCTGTCGGTACCCATTTGAGAGCGGGCGCCGGGCCAGTGTATTCGGCGCGTGGCCGGATCAGCCGGTTATTCGAGTACTGTTCCAGGATATGAGCGGTCCAGCCGGAAACCCGGCTGACACCGAAGAATGGAGTAAACAGATCGATCGGCATTCCTATGACGTAATACGTACTAGCCGAATAGAAGTCCACGTTGGGATTCAGCTTCTTTTCCGACTTCACCAGTTCTTCGATTCGCGCGGACATTTCGAACCATTTCGGCTGGCCCACGCGTTCGCACGCCTCCTTCGACATGCGACGCAGATGTGTAGCGCGCGGATCCTCGGTGTGATAGACGCGGTGGCCGAAGCCGGCGATTTTTTGTTTCTGCGCGAAGATTTCGCGAACGGCGGCGTCCACCTTGGACGGCTCGCCGATTTTGAGCAGCATGCGCATGACGGCTTCGTTGGCGCCTCCATGCAACGGGCCTTTCAAGGCGCCGACTCCCGACGTCACCGCGGAATAGATATCGGACAACGTCGCGGCCGTCACGCGACCGGCGAATGTCGAGGCATTCAACTCGTGGTCGGCATGCAGGATCAAAGCGATGTCGAGAGCGCGGGTAATCGTGTCGTGCGGGGCTTCGCCGTTGAGCATGTAGGCGAAATTGGCCGCATGACTGAGATCGGTGCGCGGCTGAACGAATTCCTTTCCCCTGCGAACGCGATCGATGTTCGCGACGATCGTCGCGGTTTGCGCGGTCAGCCGGATGGCCTTTCGCACATTCGCTTCCGGCGACATGTCTTCGGCTTCGGGATCATAGAGAGCAAGCGCCGAGATCGCTGTGCGATAGGTGGCCATGGGCACGGCGTTCTTCGGGAAGGATCGCATCAGATCGACGACGGGATCGGGAACGGAGCGTGAACTTGCGAGCTTTTTGGAGATGTCCGCCAGTTCGTCACGTTTGGGAAGACGTCCAAACCAAAGAAGGTAGCAAGTCTCTTCGAAGGTGGAATTGGTCGCCAGTTCGTGAATGTTGTACCCGCGATACGCGAGGATGCCTTTGTCGCCGTCGATGAAACAGATCCCGGATTCCCCCGCTACGACATCTTCCAGTCCCGCACCCATATGTTCAGCCGCCTCCCTTAATTCGGGGTCAGGCACATAAAACTGATAAAACAAGTGCCTGACCCGTAAGGATTCTAGTGATTTGGAGATCCAGTTTCTACTTCGATTTCTGTGCCCAGAGGGACATTCAGGCGTTCTGCGGCGGAACCCTGGTTGAGGGCGATCTCGATGTAGCCGGTACTACCTTCAATTGCGAAAAACTCGCTGGGGTCGGCTTCCGAAAAGCTTTCGCACAGGCGCGTGACGTCCAGACCCGCGACGCGGATGACGAAGTCGTCGTGGAGATCGTCGCGACGGAGGTCGGTCACGATGTTGCCGAACTTGTCGATGCGCAGGACTCGCGCCAGCAACCCGTTTTCACCCCGCGGTCGCGCCCGCGGCAACGGTTTCTTGACGAAGTCCAAAATGCGTTCTCCGACCGTGTCGATCGGTGCTCCCCGCGCCAGGTGCGCGGCCGTCGGGGCGAAGATGTCACGGCCATGGAATGTCCGGCTGATCGCACCCTGAAACAGGCTTTCATTTGAGATCCGATGGATCGTCGGCAGGTTGGGCGGCCCCGTATCCAGGACAAATGAAAGCACTCCGTTGTCGGGCGCAACGAAGTAATGATCCTGCGAAAAGGCGGCTAGCGGATGGCGGGCGGAACCGACACCAGGGTCGACGACAACGACATGGATGGTTCCGGCGGGAAAGTAACTGTAGGTGGTCTTCAAAACAAAGGCCGCTTCCAGGATGTCGTACGAGCGGATGTCGTGCGTGATATCGACGATCTGGACGTCCGACACGATGCTGAAGATCACGCCCTTCATGATGCCCACAAAGGGGTCACTTAAGCCGAAATCCGTGGTGAGCGTTATAATCATTAATCGAGATGCGCAGAGTCTACCTAGATAGTAACGCAACGACACCTATGCGGCCAGAGGTGCTGACCGCGATGAGCCCCGTGTTCACGGAGAATTTCGGGAATGCGTCGTCCATCCACTGGTTTGGGCAGCAGGCCAAAGCATTGATCGACGACGCACGGCAGCACGTGGCGCGTTTGATTCATGCCGAGGTGTCGGAGATCGTGTTTCTCAGCGGCGGAACCGAGGCGGACAACTTCGCCATCCGGGGCATCGCGGAGTCGCAGAAGGCGAAGGGCCGGCACATCATCACATCGCGGATCGAGCATCATGCTGTGCTCCACACCTGCAAAGACCTCGAGAAGCAGGGCTGCGAAGTGACGTGGATTCCGGTTTCGCGAGACGGCGTGGTGGATCCGGAAGACATCCGTCGCGCGATCCGTCCCGATACGATCCTGATTTCGATCATGCATGCGAATAACGAAATCGGGACCATCCAGCCGATTGCCGAGATCGGCCGGATCGCGGAACAGGCCGATGTGTACTTTCACTCCGACGGCGTGCAATCCGCCGGCAAGATCGCGGTCGATGTTCGCGCGCTGAAAGTGGATCTCTATTCGATCTCGGGACACAAAATCCACGGGCCGAAAGGTGTCGGCGCGCTCTTCATCAAGAAAGGAACGATCCTCAAACCATTGATCACGGGTGGCGGGCATGAACGGAACCGGCGATCCGGAACCGAGAATGTGGCCGGGATCGTCGGTTTGGGCGAAGCGGCCAGACTGGCGCGCGAAGGTTTACAGACGGAAATGCCGCGGGTTGGAGCGCTGCGAGATCGGCTCGAACAGGGCCTGAAGTCGCGCATCGACTCGATTCATGTGAATGGAGAAAAGGCGGCACGACTGCCGAACACCTCGAACATCATGGTGGACTTCGCGGAAGGCGAGGGACTGGTGATTTCGCTCGACCTGAAGGGCGTTGCGGTATCGACCGGGTCGGCGTGCTCGTCGGGATCGATGGAGCCGTCGCATGTGTTAACTGCGATCGGGAAAACGCCGGATGAAGCTCACGGCAGTTTGCGGTTCAGCCTGAGCAGCCTGACGACTGAGGAGGACGTGGACTACGTCGTCGAGGTGTTGCCGGGGATTGTGTCGAGGCTGCGGGAGTTGTCTCCATACTACAAACGGTCGGGATGAGAATTGAAATTGGGAATTCGGGGTCTGGCACTTGCTTTATCAGCTTTACGTGCCTGACCCCGAATTCATCCGGGGCGGGAACAAGAATGCCGTACTCTGAGAAGTTGCTCGATTATTTCCAGAATCCACGATGCGTGGGAGAGATCCCGGACGCCACGGGTGTCGCGGAGGTAAGCAATCCCGTGTGTGGCGACGTGATGAAGCTCTGGGTGAGGGTCCACGATGGGAAGATCGCCGACGCGAAGTTCAAGGCGCAGGGGTGCAGCGCCGCGATCGCGACGAGTTCGTACGCAACGGAGATGATCGTCGGCCTGGATGTGGACAGCGCACGCCGGATCACGCGTGAGGAGATTGCGGAGGCGCTCGGCGGTTTGCCGGCCTCGAAGGTTCATTGCAGCGTGCTGGCGTCGGATGCGATCCGCGCCGCGCTGAAGGGCGTTTAAGAAGTAACCACAACAGGCGCAAGAAGCACAAAAAGGAAATGATTGCGGTAGCCATGAGCGGCGGAGTGGATTCTTCCACCGCCGCGGTTTTATTAAAGAACGCGGGGCACGACATCGTCGGGCTGTCGATGCAGCTTTGGAATCAGCGACGCAAGCTGCAGGGTGAAGAGGATTCCTCCGAGTCCGAAATCCAGCGCACGGGCCGATGCTGCTCGCTCGACGATATCTGGGATGCGCGCAGAGTAGCGTCGCATCTGGGTATGCCATTCTACGTCCTCAATCTGGAAGACGAGTTCGAAAACACAGTCGTGGCTCCGTTTGTAGCCAGCTATCTTCGCGGTGAGACGCCGAGCCCCTGCATCCAGTGCAACAACTACGTGAAGTTTCATCACCTCGTCGAAAAGGCCGCCGGCATCGGAGCGGACCGAGTGGCCACCGGACACTACGCGCGGGTTCGCTACGACGACGCTCTGGGGCGATGGCTGCTTCTTCGCGGCAGGGATCGCAGCAAGGATCAGTCGTATTTCCTCTTCGGACTGACTCAGGATCAACTTTCGCGGACGCTGTTCCCACTCGGCGAACTCAGCAAGCCCGAAGTGCGCGAGATTGCGCGAGGCGCGGGATTGCCCACCTACGATAAGCCGGAGTCGCAGGAGATTTGTTTCGTGCAAGGCCGCTCGTATGCGGACTTCGTGGAGAAGTACGCGAGTGTGCAGCCGGAAAAGACCGGAAACATCGTGAATCAGGATGGCAACGTCGTCGGAACGCATTCCGGAATTCACAAGTACACGATCGGCCAGCGGAAGGGTCTCATTGCCGCTGGACGGCCGCAGTATGTCGTGAAGATCGAACCGCTCGAGAATCGGATTGTGATCGGCGACGATCCGGATCTTCACCGGAAGCGGTTTTCCATCCGTGATCACAACTGGATCGCCGTCGAACGCCTGGCCGGATCGATTCGCTGCGACGTGCAGATCCGCAATCGATTTGAGCCGCAACCCGCCGTCGTGTCACTGGCAAACGGCGAGGTCATCGTGGAGTTCGATTCGCCGCAGCGCGCGATCACACCGGGACAGGCCGCCGTGTTTTATTGGGATGACGTCGTTGTCGGCGGTGGCTGGATTTCGGGTCGGCCTTGAACTACTTCAACTACTTCACGGAAATCGAAAGGTTCTATCAATCGAAGCGTGAGACGTTCACGCTGCTCTCCACCCTGGACTGGGTCCTCATCGAAAGCTGGAAGGAGAATGGTGTGCCGCTGGAGTCGGTGCTGAAGGGCATCGAGCGGGCCTTTTCGAGAAAGCAGTCGAAGCGGAAAATCAATTCGCTGGCATGGTGTACAAAGGCCGTCGAGGAAGTCTGCGAAGAGGAAAAGGACATGCGCGTGGAGAAGCCGGTCCTGCCGGAGTTTTCGGCCGACGATGTTTCGGAGTACCTCGAAAGGCTGGCCTCAAGTGTAACGGCGCTGAGCGCAAAGTTTCCGGAATTCACCCCAAAGTTTGGCGCTGTCGCGGAGTCGATTCGCGGATTGAGCGTCACGAATCTGCGCGAGGCCGAGCAGACGCTGAGTGCGCTGGAGGAGAAGGTCATCGCCTTGTTGAAAGTCGCAAGCGACGACGCGGCGATGGTTGAGGTCAAGCGTGAGGTGGATGCCGAACTGACCCCATTTCGCTCGACAATGACGGTGGAACAACTGGCGATGCTCGAACAGCAGATGTGGCGCCGTAAGCTGATGGAACGATTCGAGGTGCCGCGTTTGAGTTTGTTCTACTTGATATAAAAGAGTCAGATGCTCAAAATGGCGCCGGAGGCGCTGGGGTTGTATATGGCAGTTTATGTACCTCGATTCGCCCACGATGTTTTCATCAGCTACGCTCACGCCAATAACGAAGCCCTGATTTCGGGAGAGGATGGCTGGGTCTCGAACTTCGACAAGGACCTGACCCATCACCTCACTACTGAACTCGGCCGAAAAGACTATTTCTCCGTCTTCCGCGATAACTCCGTACTTCGTCCGCACGACGACTTCGCGAACAAGCTCGATAAGGCCGCGCTGAACAGCGCTGTCCTTGTGGCCATCAGTTCGCAAAGCTATGTCGAGTCCGAATGGTGCAGGAGAGAACTTGCGGAATTCAGCAACCAAAAGGCTGCTGCCTTCGGACTTCAGCTCGGCGAAAGATATCGCGTGTTCCGGGTCGATCTCGAAAAGGTCGACAAGCCACACGCGGAGATCCCGGAGTTCTTTTATAACCGGATGCTGGGCCAGCCGTTTTACGAAATGGAGGACGACGTCGAGCAGCCCTATCGCCGGACAAAACCGGACAACGACGATCAGCGGTACTGGAAGTCGATACGCCGTCTTGCGCGTCACATCGCCGAATTGCTGCGGCAAATGAAGGAGACGGTTCAACCGCAAGTGAGCGTGACGGCACGCAAAACGGTCTACATGGCCGAGACGGCCGACGACCTGGAAGAACAACGCATCGCAGTGAAGTCGGCACTCGAGCAACAGGATCGAGCCAGATCCGCTTTGACCAGCCAGGGCATTCGCGTCGTTCCGGAATATCCTCTTTCATTGGGTGATCCCGGTCTCGCGGCCAGCCTGAGAGAAGCCATCCGAAGCGCAGATTTGGCCGTTCACCTGTTTGGACAACTGCCCGGCCGAAAGCCGGTCGGCGAAACACGTTCCATCGTGCAGTTACAGTGGGACCTGGCCGCCGAGGCCGCCAGGGAACGCAACTTACGCCGGATCGCCTGGCTGCATGGCGAACTAGATGTTAAAAAAGCCAACGATCAGCACCGGACATTTCTGCAGGGCCTGGAAAGCGACACTAATGGGACATTGCCGGCGGAGATTCTTCGGATTGGGATCGAAGAGCTGCGGGAGATTGTGCTGAAGCGGCTCTTTCCACCAGACGCTGCCGAAACAACTCCTGATGAGCGGCTGGAAGAAATCGATCGGCTCGTTTACCTGACATATCTGCCGACGGATCGGGACGGCGCCATACAGATCAAAGAAACGCTGCGCAAGGAGCGGCTGGATGTGAAGTTGTTCCGCTACGACGACAGAGATCCGTTGATGCTCGCTCGAATTCACTCTGCTTCGCTGGAAAAGAGCGATGGCGTGGTGATCGTTTACGGCTCGGATTCACTTTGGTTGGACCGTGTGGTTGAGGAAACGCGCACTGCCGTCAAAGCGCGCGCCAGGAAAAATCCGGTGCGCGTGGTCTGCATTTGCGACGCGCCGCCGGAGCAAAAGGACAGCCCGTTGGACATCGGCTACGAAAAGTTTATCGTCGCCAACTGCCGCGACGGAGTGCAGCCGGAAGATCTCAAGAAGTTTGTTGAGCTTGTTAAGGCGTGAGTGGAGCGCTGCGCGGGCATCTATAAGGAGGCTACGCGATATTTAGAACCACCCCGTCGGTGGGAACAACCATGGGCAAGCGGATTCCCCGCCTCGCAGGCGGGGTGGCTGCGCGCCATAGAAAAATAGACCCGTTCCTTTGTCAGCGCAGATGATGAGATGGACTCCTCCTGGTGACTTGACGGCA
>Ga0137427_10000737_pt1 | contig 15860 bp, 14 predicted proteins | sample EasRivERMZT700_2_FD_102309 | JGI IMG/M metagenome (GOLD analysis project Ga0137427, IMG submission 102309) | Soil microbial communities from meander-bound floodplain in the East River, Colorado, USA - East River MetaG ERMZT700_2 | ecosystem: Environmental > Terrestrial > Soil > Floodplain ...
AAGGACGTCGCGGCGGAGTAAGAAGCGGAACGCGTTCGGGGCGCGTTCCGACACGAGGTCAGGTCCAGCCGCAGACATTCCAAGGAGGGAGCCATGTCGCGATCAGCGTCGGTTTGTCTCAAGTGCGGGGTTTTCGTCTTGCTTGCTCTTGTTGCGAGCGGGAGCGCGCAGGCAGCCTCTCCGCCGGATTTCTCCAACGGCAACATGGGATGGCTGCATGATGGCGGCGCCACGTTTCCGCCGGTTGAAGGCTCGCCGTCTCCCGTGGTCCAGGACCCGGCGCACCCCTTCATCAGCCAGGCGGCGAGCTGGCGGCTCGGCGATACCTCCAATCCCAATCTGAAGCCTTGGGTTAGAGACGCGATGAAGAAGGACAACGACGAGATCCTGGCCGGGAAGATCGCCTTCCAGGCGCGCTCGTCCTGCGTGCCGAGCGGCGTCCCCAACATGTTCCTGCCCGGCAACGCGCTTCAGATCGTGCAGTCGCCCACCAAGATCGTGATGTTCAAGCAGGGCAATTGGGAATTCCGGCACATCTATCTCGACGTGCCTCACTCGACGAACGTGAAACCGTCCTGGTACGGAGAATCGGTCGGCCATTGGGAAGGCGACACGCTCGTCGTCGACACCATCGGCCAGAACCTCAAGACCTTGGTTGACGCCTTCCGCACGCCGCACAGCGACAAGCTGCACGTGATCGAGCGCTGGCGCTTGATCGACGGCGGCAAGACCTTGGAAGTGAAGATCACGGTCGACGATCCCGACGCGTTCAACGCGCCGTGGTCGACCTATGTGCATCACGAACGCGGAAGATTTCCGCTGGTCGAGGACATCTGCGCCGAGAACAACTTGAACCTGTTCGACTACAAGATGCCGGTTGCCGAGAAGCCGGACTTCTGAGCCTCGTTGCTTCAGATGGAATCGTGATCCTCACCCTTCGACAAGCTCAGGGTGAGGGACTTGGGCAGCACCCCTCATGCTGAGCCTGTCGAAGCATGAGAGGCGGGATCGCAACTGAAACAAACGTGCTCTAGTCTAAGAGCGCCGTGCGCTCTGTGGCGGCCTCGCTGGTTACCGCTGAAGCGAGACCTGCACGTAGTTCCCGTCGGGGTCCCGCACGTGCAGCCCGTGATAGGGATCGTCGCCGGTCCGCAAGCCGCGCTGTGCGAAATAGCGCGTCCCGGCTTCCTTGGTGAACCCGGGAACGCCGATCGAGAAGTGATCGACGATTCCGATGGGGCTCTGACGGTTGAACGAGACCAGCGTCCGGCCGTTGCCGAGGCGGATGATTCCGAGCGGCTTGTCCTCGCTCACCACCGAGAAGCCGAACGTCTTCTGGTAGAACTCGACCGAGCGCTGCAGGTCGGCGACCTGCATGCTGACATGGTCGATGTCGGCGGTCTTGAAATCGATCTCCGCCTGCGCGGCGGCGGCCGTTCCGCTCGCCGCCAGCAGCGCGAGCCCCGAAACCAGGTCCCGACGGCTGAGCGAGCCCTTCTCGAAGCGTGACACGAGATCGGAAATGATCGCTTCCATGGCGGCTTCCCTTCCTCAAAAGCAAAAGGCCGCTGGACCAAATGATCCAGCGGCCTTTCGTATGAACCGGTTCTCGGAGTTTACGGCTGCATCCAGTAGGCGTTGCGCGCCGGCACGATTCCGACCGGTATGACCGCCAGTTCCTTCAGCGAGGCGAGGTCGACAGCCGAGACCGTGTTGGTGTGCTCGTTCGCCACATAGGCCCGCTTGCCGTCAGGCGTGAGCACCAGCCAGCCCGCGCCCTTCCCGCTCAGCGGAACGCCGCCCAGCAGTTTCACGTCGGGCAGCGAATACGTGTAGAGAGCACTGTTCACCCTGCTGATGATCACCAGCGTCTTCTGATCCGGAGTGATCATGAGGCCGTGCGACGGAGAGGGTGGCCCGAAGACGTTCTTTTCCTGGCCCGAGATGTCGGGGAGCGTTACCGCCTGGGTGATCTTGCGCGTCGCCCAATCGATGACCTGGAAGTTATTGTCCCGGCCGTTCTGCGCGTAGATCTTGTCGGTCGAGCCGTCGGGTTTTTTCGACACCGCCATCGGCGAGGGGGCCGGTTCCATCGGCATCGTCCACGCGATCTCGTTGGTCTTCGCGTCGACCACGCTCATGATATTCGCGCGCCCGCCTCTGGAATTCCCGACCACCACGAACTTGCCGTCCGGGGTGACGTTGAGGTCGTGGACGCCGCCCTTCATCGGGATGCTCTTGATGTTCGTCAGCGAGACGGTGTCGATGACGTCGACGCCGCCGGTCTTGCCGGCCTTGACCGTTGGAAACTCCGACAGGTCGTCGTAGGTCAGGGAGATCGCGGCATAGATGTACCGCCCATCGGGAGTGATATCGATCAGGTTGGGATTGCCGCTCAGCGGAATCTGCTTGGTCACCTGCAGAGTCTTCCCGTCGACGACGGTGACTGCATTTTCCGCTTCCGAGCTGAGGTAGATCCGGCTGCCGTCCGGAGCGGCGACCACCCCGTGGATCCCTTCGAACCCCTTGAGCTCCCGCACCACCTTGTTCGTGGTGGGATCGATGATGTGGATGGTATCCCCGCCGAAATTGGTCTGGACGATCCGCAGCTTCGACGCGGGTTGGGCGTCCAGTGGGGTTACGGTCATTGCGCCCAGAGCGATCGCGCCGAGAACCGCGAGACCGGAAACCAGGTGTCTACTCCTCATCTTCGTCATCCTTCTGTTGGACGAAAGTCGTTTCTTGGAAACCCATTGATCGGCACGAGACCGCTACCGGCTCGCGACCTTCTCTCCCATGATGAATGCTTTGATCGTCTGCCACGCCGGGTCCGACTGCGATTGGAATTGCTGCCCTCCGCCGTGATGGGCATCGCCGCCGGCCTTTTCGTCGAGCGGATGCTTGAGCAGCGGGCTGTCCAGGCTGCCGGCTACGACCACGCGCTGGGCCAGCTGGAAGTTCTGGCGCGACTGCGGCTCGTTCCAGGCCGTGGCGCCTGGCGAGAGCGGCACGAGGTGGAACCGCGCGTTGTTGTTCATATGGCAAACATAGCAGCGCGTATGGCCGTCACGCTTGGCGAGGAAGACGGGCTGTACGCGGGTCTTGAAAAACTCGTAATCCACCGCCGCGCCCTTGACCGGAGGCGGAAGCGGCGCCGCGCTCTCAGCCTGACTCAACGAAAAGGCTGCCGCCGCGAACGAGCACGCAGCAACAACGAGATAAGACGAGGTTCTGTTCATCCGTACCCCCAGCAATGATCTGCTTGAGAAGTCCGAATGTTATGCTTGCGCGGGTGCGCTTGCAAGTTGCGCGAGGGCCGGCAATGCCCTCGAAAACGGCGGCTCAAATATACTGCAGCGCGGCGAAGACCAGGGCCGCCGCGATCATCAGCGGATAGGGGCCGACCTTGGTGAAAACCAGGACGCCGAGGGCCGCGAGCGTCATGACCAGCTGAAGCGCGGTCACCTGGGCCGCTTCGAGCACGCTCAGCGCGCCGGCGAAGACCAGCCCCATGGCCACCGGCGCCAGACCCCGCTGGAGCGCTGAGCGCCAGGGCGAATCCGCGCGCGCATGCCACCACCGCACCGCCCCGTACATGATGATCGACGATGGCACGTAGATCGCCAGCGTTCCGACCAGCGCGCCCATGAAACCCGCCACCTGCCAGCCGATCAGGGCGGCGATCAGCGTCGAGGGCCCGGGCGCCGCGCGGGAGAGCGCGAAGACATCGGCGAATTGCTGTGCCGTCATCCAGCCCTGGACGTCGACCACCTGCACCTGCATGTCGGCGATGATCGCCTGGCCGCCGCCGAAGGAGAACAGCGACAGCGGCGCGAACACCAGGAACAGTCCGAGCAGCCGGCTATCCATCGCCGGCCCGTGTGTGGACGTAGAGCTCGAACCCGACGCTTAAGGGTGCGAGCACCAGCACGACGGGGATCATCGGCCAGTTCAGCACGCCGACGGCGAGGAAGATCGCAGACGCGATCAGTGCCGGGACGATCCTGCGGATATTGCGCGCGAGCTGGGTTCCGAGCTGGAGCACCATGGCAACGCCGACGGCGACGATCCCTGCAAGCACGTCTTGAACGACGGGCGAGGCGCCGTAGCGGGCATAAAGCCCGCCGAGGATGAGGATGACGACGAAAGGCGGCCCCACCAGGCCGAACGCCGCGACGAACCCGCCCATGCCGCCGCGCAGCTGCGAACCGACATAGATCGCCATGTTGACCGGGTTCGCGCCCGGCATGACCTGGGAGAGCGTCAACGCCGCAAGGAATTCCTCCTCGCTCATCCAGCGCCGCGTCTGCACCACCTCGCGGTACAGGAACGCCGCCGTGCTGCCGCCGAAGCTGGCCATGCCGACGCGAAAGAACACGCCCATCAAAGTTGAGAGCGAAACATTCGGCTTCTCAGCCGACGACTCGGACGTCATTGCGAATCCAAACGCGGTAGCTGTTCAGGTTGGTTTAGTGGTGACCCATCACGCTGTCCAACGCCGCGAGGCCGCAGATTTTTGCCCCCCCCTTTCGTCATCGCCCGGCTTGTCCGGGCGACCCATCCGCCCCGTCCATCTCAGGCGCGGGCCATACCCGAAGGTCACTCATCCCTGCCCCCGGCAGAGCGCGGCAAAACACCCGTAGGTGCGTTTGCTGCCTAATGCCGGAGGAAATGAGCGGGACGGCCGATACCGATCGTCGAGGGGGGCTCAGAGGAATACGGAATCGGCGCCCGCTCGGTCCCTAAACGCGCATCTCCGGTTGCGGTTCCATGCCACAGCCCTCTTTTTTGGAAATCGGTTGCCAGCGTCACAGGGCTCGCGTATCCGTCGCCTCAAGAGTTACAGGCGTGGGCAGCAGGGAGACCGCTTCGGCGGTCTCTTTTGTTTTGTGCTCGCAGATTTTTGCCCACCTCCCTTTCGTCATCGCCCGGCATGTCCGGGCGACCCATCCGCCCTCTCCATCTCCGCCGGCCTCGCTCTCCGGCGCCTATATGCCTATTGATATAGGAATAGGCCTATAATAGGATGACTCTGCAGGCCGGACAAGGCAGCGGTTTGGACAGGGAAGCGAGACAGTGTTGTTGGAAATTTCGACGACCAGACTGATGAAAACAGAAATTCACTTGTATGAGCAATAACTTGGCGACCTGGAAACCACGGCCTCCGGATGCCCGCCGCAAGCGGCGCGCTAAGGGCTGGACACCCGAGCGCCGGGCGCGGCAAGCCGAACTCATCCGCATTGCGCAGCCCTGGCGCCATTCCACCGGCCCGCGGTCGGACGACGGCAAGGCCCGCGTCGCGATGAACGGCTTTCGCCACGGCTACAGAAGCCGCGCCTGGCTGCTCAGGGCCCGGCGCATCCGCGCCGCCATTCGCCTTTGCGCCGACACGGTTCTCCTGGCGCGCGTGATGATGCTGATGGCCGATGGCGCCGTCTCGCGCCGCCTTGACGGCTTAGGCCAGCGCGGCCTTGACCCGCTCGGGCGTGAAGGGCACGCGCCGCAAGCGCACGCCCGTCGCATCGAAGACGGCGTTGCCGATCGCGGCGGGGACGAGACCGAGCGCCATTTCGCCCGCCCCCGACGGCGCCGCCTCGGGCCGGCTGATCAGTTCGATCTCGATCGATTGCGGCACGCTCGCCATGTGCAGCACGGGATAGGTCGCCCAATCGACGCTCGTCACCATGTTCTCGTCGAAGCGGACCTCCTCGAACAGCGTCCTGCTGGTGCCGTAGACGAGCTGCCGGTCGATGACGTGGCGGAGCGTTTCGGGATTGACGATCAGGCCGACGTCGTGCGCGCAGACATAGCGCAACGGCTCGATCACACCGGTGCTGCGGTTCACGCGGATCTCCGCGATCAGCGCGATGAAGGTCTCGAAATGGCGCCGGAACGCGATGCCGCGGCCGACCGCGACCTCCGCGTTGCGTTGCGCGTTGCGGGGTGAAGGCCGCGTGTCCCAGCCATATGTCTCAGCCGCAACCCTCACCGCCTCACGGTCGCGCGGATGGGAGAGATAACGCAGCCGGAATTCCACGGGATCGGCCGATGTGCCGGCCGCCATTTCATCGATGAAGGATTCGCTGCCGAACAGGATCGGCGGGCCGTAGGGATCGCGCAAATGCGTCGTCCGCAACGGCGAGGCACGCTCCATCAGCGGCGCGATGGTCTCCCAGCCGAGCCGTTTGTGGTCGAAGGTGTAGGACGCGACCGGCACTTCGAAGGAGTGATCGGGCTCGAGCGGCACCTCCAGCAGATGGCCCGCGAGCACATGCGCGGCGCGCCCCTCGTTTGTCGCGGTGTTGAGCCGGGAGAACGCCTTGCTGATGTTCTCATAGGCGATCACCTTGCCCGACGCATCGATGCCGGCGCGGCTGCGGTTGACCGAGGCCGTGCCCTTCGGATCCCAGGCGAGACCTTCGTGGCGCATATATTGGACGCGCACCGGGCGTCCCAGATGCTGCGACAGGACCGCGGCATCGGCCGTCGCGTCGCCCTGATCGTTGCGTCCATAGGAGCCGGTGCCGAACATCCAGATCGCGCGCACCTTCTCCGGTGGAAGACCGAGAAGGTTCGCGATGCCGTCGCGCGCGTAATGCGGCTTCTGCGTGCTCGTCCACACCGTCGCTTCGCCGTTCTTGACGTCGGCCACGGCACAGGCGGGACCCAGGCTCGCATGCGATTGCGTCGGGAATTCGTACTCGCCCTCGATCACGCGAACCGCATTGCGCAAGCCCTCTTCGACCGAGCCGTTCTCGGTCTGGATATGGCGCCTGACGACGGGCGCGTTGCGGATATGCGCGTGAAGTTGATCGTGGCCGGGGAAATTCGGATGCGACTCCGACCATGTCACCTTCAGCCGCTCGGCGGCGCGCACCGCGTTCCATTCCTTCGGCGCCACCACGGCCAGCAGGTTCCTGATGTGAACGACGCGCGCGCCGGGAATCTCCGCGATCGAGCGCTCGTCCACGCTGACCGGCACCGCGCCCGCGACCTTGGGGCGGATCATGCGGGCGTGCATCATGTCCGGCAGCCGCACATCGTTGACCATGTCGAGCCGGCCGAACACCTTGAGCGGCAGATCCTTGCGCCGCGGCGACGTGCCGATGATCTTGAACTCGGATGGCTGTTTTGTCCTAGCCCGGCCGGACACAACGAGATCGTTGCCGTAGCTGCCGTTCCAGGTGAGATGCGCCGCGAAGTAGCGGCCGCCGATGAGATCGGCATAGGAGATCGTCTTCGCCGCATCCTCACGCGCGCGGATCACGCCGTCGGTGACGCTGAGCGCATTGGCCGGAACGCCGAGCGTGCTCGCCGCCATCTCCACCAGCAGCCGGCGCGCTTCCGCCGCGCAGCTCCGCAGATGCATGCCGCTGCGCGAGATGCCGAGCGCGCCCGACGCGCCGCCCATGTTCACCGTGCGCGCGGTGTCGCTCATCACCATGCGCACGCGCGCGACCGGCACGTCCAGCTCCTCGGCGACCATCTGCGCGATCGAGATCTCGAGCCCCTGCCCGCCGTCTATCCGGCCGTAGAACACCGTGACTGTCCCGTCAGGCTCGACGGCGAGAAACGAATCGAGCTGATCGGGCAGCAGCGGCGGTTTGCTCGCTACGCCGTTTGTCGCGGCACCCGCGGTTTCGAAAGGTGCGACAACCGCAATCGCGAGCGCGCCCGAAGCGAGAAGGAAGACGCGGCGATTGAGTTCGCTGCTCGCTTCCATCGTCTAACCTTGAGCGGCGCGTTTGACCGCGCGGAACGCGGCGCCGTGCGTGCCGCAGCGGCAGATCAGATCGGAGAGAGCGGATTTGATCTCGTCATCGCTGGGCTTCGGCTTCTCCTCGAGCAAAGCCGCCGCCGTCATGATCCAGCCGTTGATGCAATACGCGCACTGCGACACCTGCTCGTCGATCCACGCGGTTTGCAGCGGATGAGGATTTTCGGGCGTGCCGAGTCCGGCGAGCGTTGTGATCCTTCCTCGCGCTGCGGCCGATACCGGAATCGTGCAGGAGCGAACCGCGCGGCCGTCGAGATGAACGGTGCAGGCGCCGCATTGTCCGAGACCGCAACCGAAGCGCGGATTGCTGAGGCCAAGCTCGTCGCGCAATGCATAAAGCAGCGGCATCGCCGGGTCGTCGATATCGACCGTATGCGCTTGGCCGTTCACGGTGAGAGTGAAGCGTTCCGCCACGATGCGCTCCTATCGCCGCGGTGCGAGGATGTCGTCGAGCCGCGCGGGCGTGGCCGCATTGCGCTCGAGTCGCGGATAGCGCAGGCCATCGTGATAATCGATGCGGATGGTGCGGAAACGGTCGCCGTTCTTCACGATCAGCTCGATCGGTTCCGGCGCCGTCTTTGCCGCCTTGATCGTGTCCTTGATGCGGTCGGCGCTGTAGGCCGTGCCGTTGACCGCGATCAGCTCGGTGCCGACCGTCAATCCCGCCTTGAACGCAGGCCCTTCCCACTGCACGTCCGACAGCTTGTTGTCGCGTCCGATGCTGATGCCGAGCGAGTAGGTGAGATCGGTCGCGCGCCGGCGCGTTTCGGAATCGCGGTAGTAAGTCGTAGGCGTGTCCGTATAGACGAGCTTGTAGCCGCCGCGCGCGATGCCGTCGAGCGGCGCGCCCTCGCCCACCGAGTCGAGCCGCGTGCGCAGGAACTTCGTCCAATCGTGCGGCTGCACGGCGTTCAGCGTACGGACGATGTCCTCGAAGGTGTAGGTCGCAGGCACGAAGCTGCCGTTGTTGATGCCGAAGAAGGCGCGCGAGAAATCGTCGAGCGACTTCTGCCCCTTCGAGAGCTCGCGGATCAGCGTGTCGGCGTCGAGCCAGATCAGCTGCGCTTCCGAATAGTAGTCCTCGCTGCGCTGCCAGCTGCGCCACGGTATCGGCCGGCGCATGGCGATGATCGGATCGTTGGTCGTGTCCTGCAGCGGCCGCCACTCGCGTCCGCGCCGGTGATCGAAGGCTGCTGCGGTGGAAGCGATCGAGTCGAGCGCCTGCTGCTTGCTGAACATGCCCGAGCGCGCCGACAGCACGTAGCCCCAATACTGCGTCTGTCCTTCGTAGACCCACAGCAGCGAATCGCGCATCGCCGTGTTGAAGTTCGCCGTCCAGAGATCGGCCGGCCGCCGGAACTTGCCGTTCCAGGAATGCGCCATCTCGTGCGGCAGAAGCCCGCGCGTGTCCGCGTTCTTGTCCCACTCGGTGAAGTAGGTCGGCGCGGTGCCGTTCTCGCTCGATTGGTGATGCTCGAGACCGATCCCGCCCATCCTGTCCGTCAGCGCGAGCAGGAAGTCGTAGTGGTCGTAGTGATACCCGCCGAACAGCTTGTGCGCCTGGTCGGCCAGCGAGCGGTGGGCCTCGATGTGCTCGGGCTTGGCTTCGAGCAGCTCCGGGCGGTCCGCGACGACGTCGAGAAAGACCGGCGCATTTCCCGTGCGGCCAAGCTCGAAACGCTTGAAGTAGCGGCCTGCGAACATCGGGGAATCCACGAGATGATCGAAGGGCACCGGCTTGAACGTGGTGACGCCGCCTGCCGACGAGGCGGTTTCCAGCGCGACGCCGAACTGCCATCCCTCCGGCAGCCTGACGCTCGCCTCGACCGGGATACGGCTCGCAAAATAGCCCGCGGGGTAAAGCGCGACCGCGTTCCACTGCAGGTTCAGCATCTCGTCCGTCATCACGATGCGGCCCTGCGAGCCGTCGACCGCGGTGAGGATCTGGAATTCGATCTCGAGCGCCGGCGTTGCGTTCGGCACCGTGACGTGGAACGCGAATCCGTCGAGCGCATCGCGCGTCCATTCGAGCCGCGTCGCGCCGGCGCGAATGGTCAGCCCGGCCAGTTGCTCGATGCGCCCCGTGGGTGCGTGCGTCCCCGGAAGCCAGCGCGGGAAGAGCAAGGTCGTCCGCCCCGCGCCCGCGACGGGGATGGTCTGGCGGACGCGGAAGATGTGACGCTCGGTATCGGTCGCGTCGACGTGCAGGCGTATCGTGCCGGGATAGGCGACATCCCTTGGCGCGGCGATCGCGGCCGGCATCGCGGCCGGCTGGATGGTGGCGGTTCCTTGCGCGAGCGCGGCTCCGCCCAAAAGCGCAAGCATCGAAATGGCGAGAAGCGTGGGTTTCACGGGGCTCCCCCGGTTGGTGCCGTGTGCATTATACGCCGTTGCCGGACGCCCGCCGCCTCAGGAGAGCGTTATCCGCTTGCGGCGTTGCGCGGGTGCCGCCGTCTTGGGGGCCTCGGCCCTGCGTCTCTCCGCCTCCTCCCGTTCGACCGCTTCCTTCGCCAGCCGCAGCGCTCTCAGCTTCGCGGTCTTGGCCGCGCTCGCGGCGCGCTCCTTCTCGATCTCCTGCTTGATCAGTTTGTCGCGCTGTTCGGATTGCGTGAAGTGAGTCTGCGCCGCTTTGCGGGCGGCATCGGTGCCCTTGGGTGGCCCGGCCATGATCGTCCCCTCCGTTGAAACGCCGCGCGACCTTCTCCCATGGGGATTGCGCGCCGAACCAAACACGCGTCACAGACCGTGCACCGCCAAACCAACCGGGAACGCGAGCGGACACCCTCGACAAAGTGGCCCACCCGATAGGATTCGACCCGTACCCCCGGCCTCGGTGAGCGTATCCTGAGATTTGCACAGATTCGCGCGGATGCCCAGAAGAAGGCTGGAAAGCCGTGCATTCCCGGCTGCTTCCTGCCTCGCCCAACAGCACACGCACGGTAGCTACGCCGATCGCGTCCGTTCGGGGGGATGGGAATCAAGCCGGAGGTTTTGCCCGTGGGCGAGTTCCGCAAACAGTTCGCCGCGGTTAACCAATTCGTCGAACCGGCCGCGCTCGACGATGCGTCCCTGGCGCAGCACCAGGATGGTGTCGACCTTGCGCACCGTCGATAGTCGGTGCGCGATGATGAAGGTGGTGCGCCCGCGCATGAGCGTCTCCAGCGCCTGCTGGATGCGCGATTCCGTCGCTGTATCGAGCGCGCTCGTCGCTTCGTCGAGGATCAGGATGGGCGGGTTCTTGAGCAGGGTGCGGGCGATCGCCAAGCGCTGGCGCTCGCCGCCGCTCAAATTGACGCCGCGCTCGCCGACCAGGGTGTCATAGCCTTGCGGCTGCTGGACGACGAAATCGTGCGCCTGGGCAAGCCTGGCGGCCTCCTCGATCTCGGCCTGGCTCGCTTCCGGGCGCCCGATGCGGATGTTCTCGCCGAGCGAGCGGTTGAACACCGCGCTGTCCTGGAACACCACGCCGATATTGCTGCGCAGCGATTCCAGAGTGACGTCGCGGATGTCGCGACCGTCGACGCGGATCGCGCCGGACTGCGGATCCCATAGCCGGCTCAGGAGCGCCATCGTCGTGCTCTTGCCCGCGCCGGTCGGGCCGACCAGGGCGACCGAAGTCCCTGCGCTCACCGAGAACGTAAGGTCGGTGACGGCGGGCCGCGAGGCGTCGTAGCGATGGGTGACGCCGTCGAATTCGACGTCGCCTCTCACCCGGCCGAGCGCGACGGCGCCCGGTTTGTCGCGCACCCCGGCCTCGGTCTCGAGGATCTCGAAAAAGTCGGCCATGGCGGGCATCCGGAAGAACTGGCCGGTGACGAAGCCGGTCGCCTGCTCGAGCCGGAGGATGAGCAAGGTGGCGAAGCCCATGAAGCTGACGATTGCGCCAACCGAGATTTCACCCCGGAAGTGAAGGTAGCTGCCGAGCACGAAGATTCCGATCACGGTGATGGTCGAAGCCATCCGGCTCAACACCGTCACCAGCGCCCACAGGTTTAGCACCGGGAACTGGGCGGCGAGCAGGCGCTGCATCACCAAACCCACTTCTTGCGCCTCCAGCGCGAGGCGCACGAAGCTCTGCACCAACGTCACGTTGCTGAGCGCATCGCCGGCACGCGCGGCAAGCTCGGAGTTGTAATCCTCCACCTTGGCCTGCGCGCGCCATGTCTTTCTGATGACGACATAGTTGACCACGGTAAAGACCGCGAGCAGCGCGATCAACAGCAGCGCCATCTTCCAATTCATGTAAAGCGCGATCGGCAACAGCACGAGCACGGCGGCGAACGTCGAGAGGTGCTCGCGGAAGAAGGACAGATAGAGGCCGAACAGATAGTCGGCGCCGACGAGCATCACCTTGAGCATGCGCCCCGAATGTTCGCGCTGATGGAACGCCGCCTGCAGGCTCAGCACGTGCTCGAAATACGCCGCGACCGCGGCGAGCTTGCGGCGATGCGCCATCCGGTCCGCGTGCAGCGCGACCAGGATGCCGGAGACGATGCCGACCGCGCCGACGATACTCCATATGACGATCAGCCGGACGGTCTCGCTCCAGTTCTCCTCGGCGCTGCGCTCCGCGCTCGTGGCGAGCACGTCGATGACGCGGCCGAACAGGATGGGTTCGAGGAAGGTGATTCCGGCGAGGCCGAGGTTGCCGATTACCAGCACCACCGCCAGCCAGCGCTCCGGCCATAACAGCCGCAGCACGCGGCCATAGACACGGACAAAGCTCATCTAGGCCTTCTTCTCCGCCCGAGCGGCGTTGTCCTTGAGCCGCTGGATGACCGTGCCTGCACCCTCGACCACGCGTGCGACGACGATTTCGCCGTGCGCGGCGGATGCCCCGCGCGCATCGCCCATGATGCCGGACGCGGACAGGCGCGGGTCATCGCTGCTCCAAGGGTAGCTCGCGGTGGGATCCAACACGAGCGCTCTGGCGGCTTCGCCGCCGGGCGGTGGCTTCAACGCGGCCATGGCCTCGCGCCGCACCAGGTCGGGCGCGAGCACGAGCATGACCGAGGTCTCGTCCTTGCCGGCATGGATTTCCGGTATGTCCGCCGCCGTGTCGGGACTCATCATCGCGCCGAGATGAAGGGTGGCGATGTTGAGGCCGAAATCGCCGCACATCTCACGCGTGAGCGCGTCGAGGATGCCGCGGTTGCCGCCGTGACCGTTGACGATCAGGAGATTGCGCGCCGGCAACGCGCGGACGAGCTCGCGTCCAAGGTCGCGCAGATAGGCGGTCAGGCCCGAAACCGAGAGCGACACCGTGCCCGGCGCCCAATCGTGCTCGCGCGAGAGTCCGACCGGCACCGCCGGCAATTGCCAGAGATCGTGCTCGTCACCCCAGCGTGCGACGATGCGGCGGGTCAGCGCGTCGGCGATGACGCAATCGGTGTTGAGCGGCAAATGCGGGCCGTGTTGCTCCATCGAGCCCATGGGCAGGCACAGCACCGAGCTCGCCTGCACGATCGTTTCCACCTCGCCGAAAACGAGGTGGCCGATCATCCGGCCTGCGGACGCCACCGGCATGGGATCAGCCACCCACCATGCGAGTAAGGACGCGGTCCCTGAGGATGAAGTGATGGTACAGCGCCGCCGCGATATGAACGCAGATCAGAGCCGCGATGAAGATACCCATGCTGCGGTGGACCGTGAACATCGCTTCGGAGAACGGCCGGTCCTCTCTCCAGATCGGCGGCAATTCGAACAGCCAGAAGAACAACACCGGCGCCCGGTAGGCCGACGTGGCGATCCAGCCGACGATCGGCTGCACGATCAAGAGCGCATAGAGCGCCCAGTGCGTGGCGAGCGCGGCGAATTGCTGCAGCGCCGGCATGTCTGCAGGCAGCGGTGGAGCAGGATTGCGCAGCCGGTAGATCACCCGCACCACGGTGATCGTCAACACCAGCGCGCCGATTGAGCGATGGATGTGGTAGAGCGGATCCTCAACCGCCGCACCGAGATCGGCGTTCGCAATGGCGATGCCGATTGGGATCATCGTCAGCACCAGCGCAGCGGTAAGCCAGTGAAAGGCGCGCGCAGCGGGTGAATACCCTTGCGCTTCGCCGGCCGTCATGTCGCCCCCCGCCAGATTGGACAGCGCCACTCTCAAAGCACGAGCGGCGCCGCATTCTTGACTGATTTCGGCGGCTCGGCCAGTGCTGCAATCACATCCATGAGCTGGTGGCCCGCCCGCGCCGCCTTTGCCGTGAGATAGCGGCGGTTGTCGGCGTTGACCGGCGTCTCCAGCGCCATGCGGCCGGAAATCTCGATTCCGGCCTTGGCAAGGCTGTCGAGCTTGTCGGGGTTGTTGGTCAGCAGCACCACGCGCGTGGCGCCGAGCATCTGAAGCATGCGCGCGGCGACCCCGTAATCGCGCTCGTCGTCGTCGAAGCCGAGCGTGGTGTTGGCATCGACCGTGTCGAGGCCCGCATCCTGGAGCTTGTAGGTTCGCATCTTGTTGGCGAGCCCCAGGCCGCGGCCTTCCTGCGCGAGATATAGGATGATACCGCCGCCGGCTTCCTGAAGCCGCACCAGCGCAAGCCGGAGCTGGTCGCCGCAGTCGCAGCGCCGCGAACCGAACACGTCGCCGGTCAGACAGGCGGAGTGGATCCGCACCGGAACCGGCTTCGACAGATCGGGTGTGCCGACGATCACCGCCACCGGGTCGTCACCGAAGGCGTCGCGAAACACCACGAAGCGGGCGCGAACGCTCGATGACAGCGGAACCTGCGCATCGCCGGCGATGGTCAGCGATCGTGTCGCCTCGTTGCGGAAACGCGCGACCGCTCGGGCATCGACCGTGACGATGCGCGGGTCGAACGCACTCGAAATCGCCGGTTCGGTGTCGGCGACCAGTACCGCCGGCAACACCTGGGCGAGCTTGACGAGATCGATCGCAGCGGCCGCTGCGGCGCCGGCCGGCTCGGGAAGGACCTCGAAATCGGGTTTGTTTTCCGCAACCAGCGCCAGAATGGTCCCGGTATCGACGTCGTCCGAGAGCTCGATGGCGACCGGTTCGTCGGCGTCGATTCCGAGTGACTGCGCCCGGCTGCTTGTCAGAACGAGACGGGGCGCGATCGGCGCGGCGAGTGCGCGAAACGCTGCCAATCGGTCCTTGTCGAGCCCTTCGACCGGAAGGCACAGCAGTGCCTCGTTGCCGCCGGCGATGATCACCGGTCTTCCGGACCGGAATTCGGCGAGCGCCCGGCTGGCACCAACGTGCTCGCGCGTCCCGAACAGGATTGAGCTTAAATTACCCGCACCATTATTACCCATAAACTCTCCTAATAGGCCCCCGATTGGACGGATCTCGAAGTCCGTGTTCGGTGTGCTGACCACCAGAGACACACTATTCGGCCTTGCCTGACAAGGCATCGTGACAAGTTAAGGCCCCGCTGCGCGTCGGATGTCGTATTAATATTACTTGCATGGCGGCCATACATATGGGGGGTAGGGGCTGAAGAGCATGGAATCCTGGGCATCCGTTCCCGAATTGTTTCGCTCCCTGGCCGCTCCGCTGCCGGCTCCCTGGGAAGATTGGTTCGGGCCCCTGCGCGCCGGAAAGGTCGACGATTTGATGGTCGTCGGCCAGCTCGGCCAGTCGCTTGACGGGCGCGTCGCCACCCCGACCGGCCATTCGCACTACATCAACGGACCCTCCGGACTCGCGCATTTGCACCGGCTGCGCGCCCTGGTCGATGCCGTCGTGGTCGGGATCGGGACGGCGCTCGCGGACGATCCGCAACTGACCGTGCGGCGCGTTTCCGGCCCGCACCCGGTCCGCGTGGTGATCGACCCCAACGGTCGGCTGCCGGAGAGCGCCCGGCTCCTCGCCCCCGACGGCGTGCGCCGAATCATCCTGACCGCGAGCGGTGTGCGGCCGAAGCTGCCGCAGGGGACCGAGCTTGTGGAGCTGCCGAAATCGGGCGGCCAGATCGCGCCGTCTGCGATCCTTGCGGCGCTGAAGGCGCGCGGCCTGTGCCGAATCCTGATCGAAGGCGGCGCCGACACGGTTTCGCGGTTCCTGGCGGCCGGCTGCCTCGACCGGCTGCATGTGGTCGTGGCTCCGATCGTGCTCGGCTCC
>Ga0137427_10000738_pt1 | contig 15858 bp, 14 predicted proteins | sample EasRivERMZT700_2_FD_102309 | JGI IMG/M metagenome (GOLD analysis project Ga0137427, IMG submission 102309) | Soil microbial communities from meander-bound floodplain in the East River, Colorado, USA - East River MetaG ERMZT700_2 | ecosystem: Environmental > Terrestrial > Soil > Floodplain ...
CGGGGTGCCGGTCGCGACGAACTCTGACGGCCCCAGCAACGCGCTGGGAACCGGATCGTCGGGAAGCCGCCAGATGGATCTCGACATGGAGAACATCGACGAGATCTCGATACTCCGCGGTGCGGCCGCCACGGCGCTCTACGGATCACGCGCCGCGAACGGCGCGATCATCATCAAGTCCAAGCAAGGACGGCTCGGACAGCCGCTGCGCTTCAACTACTCGTCGCAGTTCCGTATGGACCGGCCGGTGGTGGAGGGCTACGTCTCCGACTGGTCCGCCGGGAGCCGCGGCTACTTCTGCAACGGCAAGATTGCGAGCCAGGGGGGCTGGTGCGAGCCGGGTTACCCGGGCACGAACTCGGAGACGAGAAACAACTGGGGTCCGCACAAGGACAGCTTGCCGAAGAGCGTGCTCGACACGTTGAAGAGCGTGCGCTTCCGCGACGCGCGGGCGGACTTCTACAAGACGGCGCCGACCACCGACAACTCGCTGCGCGGCTCCGGTTCGATGGGTGAGCTGGGGACGTACACCTTCGGCGGCTCGTTCCTTCAGCAGCGCGGCATCAATCCGATCGCCAAGCTGAATCGATTGAACATCAACGCGAATCTGAACCTCAAGCTGAGCCGCTGGCTCACGTCCACCACCGGCATTCAGCGCATTCGCAGCAGCAACCCGTACTCCAACGATTCGTTCGACGGACTCGATCACTCGCTGATCGACACGCCCCCGTCCACGGACATCCGCACGGCGTGGATGCCCGACGGCTCGCCGGTGATGTTTGGCGCGACCACACCGCACTACGCGTGGGTGGCGCAGAATGAATACAACAGCGAGCTCACGAACCGGTGGATCGCGTCGCAGACGTTCAGCTTCATCGTGGCGCCGGGACTTCGGCTCAACAACAACTGGGGGCTCGACACGTACGTGTCCGAATACAACCGGTTCGTGAACGAGCGGCCCTGGCAGACGGCGAACAATATCACCTCGGGTTCGACGCAGCAGCGCAAGAGCACGCGGACGACGATCAACGACGATGTGCAACTCGTGATGGACAGCCGGGCGTTCTTGGGCACCGGCGTCAACGTAAGCGCGCTCGTCGGCGGCAACGTGTACATGCAGAATGCGAGTTTCGTGCAGGGGTCGGGGTCCTCGATCGTCATTCCCGACTTCTTCGCCGTCTCCAACTTCGCGACGCAGACGACGTCGGCAAACCTGCCGACGCAGCGGCGACTCGTGGGCGCATATAGCCAGCTGACCGCGGACTACGGCGATTGGGCGTACCTCACCCTCACCGGCCGCAACGACTGGAGCTCGACGCTTCCGACCAACGCGAACTCGTACTTCTATCCGTCGGCGGCCCTGGCCGTCGTGTTCACGGACGCACTCAACTGGCACCCGAAAGGACTCGACTACGGCAAGCTCCGCCTGTCCAAGTCGAAGGTCGGCAACGATGCGCCCCCCTACTCGCTGTCGACGCGTTACGTGACGGGCACGTTGGCGAAGGGCGCGAACAACGACATTCAACAGAACGGCGGACCGTCGGTCCAGTTCCCGTTCCGCGGCATCACCGCGTACACGCAGTCCACCCAGCTTGGGAATCCGGAGCTCCGCCCGGAATCCACGGTTGAAGACGAGGTTGGCCTCGAGCTGCGGTTCTTCGACGGCCGGTTCCGCGCCGACGTTTCGGCCTATAAGAAGTCCAGCTACGACCAGATCTTCAGCGTTCCGTCGTCGGCCGTGACGGGCTACACGAGCATCACGCGCAACGCGGGCGACCTGGAGAACAAGGGCATCGAGGTCACGCTCCGCGGGCGGCCGCTGGACTTCCGGAAGTTCACGTGGGACGCCGGCATCAACTGGGCGAAGAACAAGTCGAAGGTGCTCAGCCTCGCGCCGGGCGTGACGTCGATCTACCTGGCGGGCTACTCCTGGCCGCAGATCCGGATCATGGAATCGCAGCCGTACGGCGTGATTTGGGGCTACGGGTTCAAGCGCAACTGCGTCGACCCGAATCCCTGCTTCACGACGTCCGCGCCCGGCACGATGCTCATCGGCAACGACGGCTACCCGATCCGCACCGACGAGCTGAGAAACCTGGGCACCGTGATGCCCAACTGGACGGGGAGCGTCACGTCGGACTTCCGCTACAGCAACTTCGGGTTGTCGGGCCTCGTGGACATCCGCAACGGCGGCCGGCTGATCAACTTCGAGACGCAGTACGAGACGAACAACGGGCGGTCGGTCAAGACGCTCGACCGGTACACCTGGACCACGCATGACGGGATCAACTTCAACACGGGGGCGCAGAACACCATCCGGCTGTTCAAGGACCAGGATTACTATCCGCTGATGTACGGTTTCGACCGCCACGAGAATCAGATCGAGCCGGCCGATTTCGTGAAGGTGCGCGAGCTCACGTTCTCGTACCGCGTGCCCACGCGGCTGCTGCGCCGGCTGGATCTCCAGGGTGCCACGTTGTACGTGACGGGGCGGAATCTCAGAACGTGGACCGGGTTCTCCGGTGGAGATCCAGAGGGTGACGTGTACGGCGGCCAGAACGCCGGCGGCCAGTTCTTCCGGCAGTTCAACGAGCCGCAGACCAGAAGTGTGCTCATGGGCGTCCGTTCGATCTTCTGATCTTCACCCGCCTGGCCAAGAGGAAACCGATGCGCATTCTTCCCGCTACGGCGCGTGTTGCCGCCCTGGTCCTGACGATCGGCCTGGGGTCGTGCAGTGACTTTCTGGACGTGAACCAGAATCCGAACGCGCCGGAACAGGCGCGGGTGGACATCCGTCTCCCCGCGCTCATCACGATGTTCGCGCATTCGACGTACTACGGCGAAACCTCGCTGTGGGGCGCCGAGTGGACGCAGCAGTTCTCCTACAATCGCGACACGCGGTCGTACGCGCAGGTCCAGCGCTACGAGCTGGCCGAGACGGACGCGACGACGGCGTGGGACTATTTCTACTCGAGACCGGGCAACGAATCGCACAACATGATTCGCGACGCCTCGGCCGACGCCGACGTCTACGTCTACTATCGCGGCCTGGGGAAACTGTTCAACGCGTGGACGTTCCAGATCATCACCGACCTCTGGGGGCCGGTGCCGTACAACGAAACCTTCGATCCCACGATTCGCGAGCCCAAGTACGACGATCAAAAAACCGTCTACGAAGCGATCTTCAAGAACCTCGACGAAGCGATCGCCGATCTGAGCAGCCCGACCGGCCGCCGGCCGACCGTCAACGATCTCCTTTTCGCCGGCGACGTCGCGCGTTGGATCAAGCTCGCGCGCTTTCTTCAAGCGCGCGCGAACCTGCGGTTGGCCGGGGCGGCGGGTGAAGACAAGGTCGCACGGGCCAACAAGGCCCTCACCGCGCTCGGCGGCGCTTTCGCCAGCAACAGCGACGACGCGGACTTCATCTATCCCGGCGGCGTCGGTGCTCGCAATCCGCTCTATACGTTCCAGGACCAGCGTAATCTGCTCGTCGGTGCCGAGTTCATGATTGAGTTGCTGAAGCGGACCAGCGACCCGCGTCTGCCCGTGATGTTCATCCCGATCACGTACGACTCGGTCCGTGGCACCATCAAATACCGGGCGGCGGCGAACACGTTCGTCGGCCACCGCAACGGCTCCGCGACCCTGACCGACTCCACGGTGTCGTGGATCGGGGCGTTCTTCGCGAACGAGAACGCGTCGTTGAGTCTGGCCAGTTACGCCGACCAGAAATTCACGGAGGCCGAGGCACGACTGATCGTGAGCGGGGCCGCCTCCGCCGACGCGCCGTATCGCGACGGCATTCGCGCCAACATGCAGAAGCTCGGCGTGGCGACGACGGCGATCACCGCGTTCCTGGCCACGAAGCCGGCCTTGAACACGCTGTCGAATCCGCTCGAGGAGATCATCACGCAGAAATACATCGCGAATTTCCTCAAGACGGAGCCGTGGAACGACTACCGGCGGACCGGCTATCCGGTTCTGCCGTCCCCGGTCGAGCGCGCCGTGCTCACGGGGATTCCGCAGCGCATTCGCACCCCCGGCTCGGAGCTCAGCAACAACATCAATCAGGTGAAGGCAACCGGGATATCGACCGGGCTCGAGGGAATGATGGTCAAGATGTGGTGGGCCAAGTGACCGCGAAACGAGGAGAGTCTCATATGCATCGCGCAGGCATGCTCCTGCTTCTCGTGGCGCTCGCGGGCTGCGAAGACAAGCGCAACCCGGCCGAGGTGAGGGACGATGTGCAGACGTTTTCGCTGCGCGCCAACTGGAGCGCGACGGCGGCGCCCGTCAGTTCGACCGTCAGCGGTGCGTTGGCGATCAAGCAGTACCTCGGGTTCCGCATGGATGGAACCATGACGATCACCGGGGCACCCGGCGCGTCGTACCAGTGGCGCATCTTCAAGGGCGACTGCGCGACGAACGTGGCGGCGGCGAACAACACGGCGCCGACGGGGCTGGTGCTGTTCGAGACCATTCAGTCGTACCCGGATATCACGACCAACACGTCCGGAGCCGGGTCGGTCGTTCGCACGATCGCCGGTTCGCTGGATTCGCTCACCACGTACAGCGTGCGCATCAGGCTCTCGCAGTCGGCCACCAATTGGAACGGCCTGACGCCGATTGCGTGCGGCAATCTGCAGAGAGCGGCGCCGTAAGGTGGGCCGCTGGGCGATCGGGCGTCTGGGCGTCTCGAGGTGCGGGCTGGCACTCATTTTTGGCCTCGGCGGGTGTTACGCATACGTGCCGATGCAGTTGGCGACGGTTCCGCCACGCGCCGAGGTGAAGGTCCGAGTCACGGATGCGGGGGCGGCACGGCTGGTGAAGGACTTCGGCGCGTACACCACGGAGCTGGAGGGACAGCTCGGTTTGGAGGGCTCGGATTCCGTTTCCGTAGCGGTGGCCATCGCCCGCGAGTACCGCGGGCTGACGCTGGAGAGTGCGCGCCAGGTCCTCTATCTGGGTCGTACCGAAGTAGTGGAGGTCCGGCACCGGCAACTGTCGCGCAAGCGAACGGTGCTCGCGAGTGCGGGCGCGGTGGTCGCGTTCACGCTTCTGGTCAAGACGGTCGTTCAATGGGGCGATCCAAATCCCCCCGCGGGTGAGCCCCCGGGTGCTCCGCCGGCTCCACTTCGCGGCGGCCTTCGCTTTTCAATTCCTTGAGGCGCTCGTGAGGCGACCGTCGATGCGCGCGTTCGCTCGTGCCGCTGCACTGACCGCGGTTTGGCTCGTGACCGCCTGCGCCGGCGCCACGACGCAGGGCTCGTCGACGCGGCGCCCCAACGTGCTCACGCAGGAACAGCTCGCGGCCACCAACTCCGAGTCGCTCTATGACGCGATCAACAAGCTTCGGCCGGAGTGGCTATCGAGTCGCGGCCCAACGTCGGTGACCGACGCGACGCCCACGGCCGTGAGCGTGTTCGCCAACGGCAACCTGTTGGGCAAGGCCGACTATCTGCAGCAGATGCGGATTCTGGACGTCACGGAAGTCCGCTACTGGGACGCGGGGCAGGCGTCGGCGCGCTTCGGGATGGGGCATCCAAGGGGCGTTATCGAGATTACGCGCAAGTAGGTTCGGGACTCGGGATTCGGGGTTCGGGATTCGGGAGGCGACGAGTTGGCAGGCGTGAGTGGGACGACGGCGCCAGGCGTCAGGTGGATTCCAGGTCCGTGATGTCCCCGATGGTGACGGTCGCGGCGTGAGTCCAACGGCGCGACCAGTCGCGGACAAGCTCTCGATCGGCGTGCGTGGCCTGGCCCCCTTCGCGATGAACCCGGTATTCGGGCGCGCGCGCGCCGCCGGCGGCAATCGTCAGTCCATTGCGTTCGAGCAGATGGAGAAAGTCGGCGACGAGGGCGTCGGCGCCGGCAGTTGCGGGTTGAAGCGCGATCGCCACAACGAAGCCGAGAACGGGGCAGGGAGCGCTCAATGCTTCACGCGGCGCGGTGCGCGGACTAGGGCAGCAGTCGAATGGTCGATCGCCGCACGGGGCGCTTCGGGATCGGCGCACCCCCGGCGTCGGTCACACTCATGTGAATCGGCCAACTCTCGCCGAGCGCGCGCACGCCGATCGCCGCCTCGACCTTCATGCCGGCCGCGGTCAATGTCAGCCGATGCACGGTCGCCGGCTGCAGCAGATCGTCGATTGTCGAGCGAAAAGCGCCCCGCTCGATCGGGAACGTGATCCACGCGATACGATCCGGCAGCACGAGGTTGCGCACATACTCATCCTCTTGCCCTGGAGACCACACCATCAACATGGGGAGGCTGCGCGCCGACACCTCGGCGATCACGCGCCTGACGCCTTCGTCCACACCGGCACAATCGCAGATGATGAGCGCGGGGTGCACGCGCGCAATGGAACGCCAAGCTGGCTCGGATTGCGACGGATGCTCGGCCACAAAACCGCAGTCGGCAACCATATGCCCGACGATCTCCTTGAAGAGACTGCTGCCGGATACCACGAGCACCGTACCGCGGCCGTCCACGCGCCCATCAGCCTGCCGACTCATCGTGCTCTCCAGCGAACAAGGGACTTACAGTTCCTTGAAATATAGCCGCGGAGCCGCCTGATTGGTCTGTTTAGACGATTATAAACAGTCGTCGACGGTTTGTCGTGCTGCTGGAGGCCGGTCAATCAGTCCCGCGCGTTGCGCTCGCGGAGTGAATGCATTACCTTCTTACGAAGCGACATACGCGCCGAGCGCGGAGACAAGTTCCGATCGTCAGGGGCCTGCCCAAATTGCGAGCAGGCCCTTTGTGCGTCGTGTCGCGCCGCCACCGACATTCGGAGAGATCGTGCCCGACAGAACCGAAGGACTGGACGGCGTCCTTTCCGACGCCGCGACACGCCGCCTGGCGAACCAACTCGCCCGGGCGCACCGTGGAACGTACGGCGCCCGCACAGGGTTGCGAATGATCGTCCGGTCCGTGGCGCGGCAGATGATCCAGGCCGGTTCCTCGCCCGAGGCCGTGGCGAGCACTTTCGAGCACTATGTGCTGAATCACCCGTCGTGCGACGTCGCCGACGCGCGAACGGCCGTAGCAGACAAGCTCAATGCAAGAACGCTCGTCGAATTGACACAAGAGTGCGTCAACGATGTGGCGCACGAAACGCGGAGTTTCAGTGCGCCATCGTAGCTTCACGGATCGCACGGGAACCGGGTGGACCGTGTCGGAGGTGACCAAGGGCCTGCCGACGTTCCCCGCGCGGCGCGCACCGCGCGCCTTCGCGTTGTGGTTGTGCTTCGAGTCGTCCGGCGAAAGCCGCCGGCTCGCGCCGGTGCCGGCGAAGTGGGATGACCTGCCCGCGGATGGGCTCGAAGGCCTGCTCGGCGCGTCCGACCTCATGCCGATCGCCGGTTAAGCGGAACTCGTCGCACCGGGGTATACTTCATTTGCTGGTGCGTGGCGAATAGCCCGCCTCCCTCTGTTCTCGTGGCGCTTCGCGATGGCCACTCGACTCGAGAGCCAACCGGGGTCCAGCCTCCTTCTGTTCGTGAGGCGCCATGCCCCAGAATCCCGCGCGCACCGTGCTCATCGTCGAGCCGGATGCGGACTCGCGCTCCGCGCTCCGTTCCACCTTCGAGCGTGACGGCTACACCGTCGTCGCCACCGCCGGCGTCGCCGACGCGCTCTCGGTCGTCGACCACCCGGAAATCAGCCTCGTCGTCACGGAGCTCTACCTGCGCAACGGCACCGATCGTTGCCTGTTGCGCACCTTCCGTCATTCGTCGCTCGGCAAAACTACCAAGCTGCTCGCCTACACCCGGCACGGTCGCAAAAAGGATCGCGCGTGGGCGATCGCCGAGGGAGCGAACGGCTATGTGCTCAAGAAGAACGGCGAGGCGCGACTGCTCGAAGTAGCGGGCCGGCTGAGCAGCCGGGCAGCACGCAGCAAACGACGCACGCCTCGCGCTCCCGAGAAGCAGTAAGCCGACGTTCGCCAATTACGGGCGAGGCAAAATGGACAAGTCGTATGACGCTCCGCCGGCGGATCGCACCTTCGCCGCGCTCGCCGATGCGCACGATCTTCGTTCGGCGATCACCGCGGCGTTGACGGCACAGCCGACTGACGAGCAATCTCTGCGGTGCGCGGTGTGGACGTACGTCGGCGCCGAACGCGACGCCGGAATGCCGCCAGGGCGCGTGATCGCCGCACTCTCCGACCTGGTGGAGGCGGCGGTCAGCCAGTCGCGGTCGAGGGGTCGCGACCTCACGCGCCGCGTGATTCTCTGGAGCGTTGAGGCGTACTTCGGCCACCTCGGCGGAGGCGACATCGGCACGGTGGTTCACGGCGACGCGCCCGGGCTCCACGCGCGATAGGTCAGTCCGCCGGCGAACACTCGTCCCTGCGGGCGCGCGCGTACGCCGAAGTCCCACTCATATCGAAATTCGCCGCGCAACCGGAGCCTGGGAATCACGAAGTCGATTTCGGGGCCGAGACCGTATGCGCGCGTTCGCACGTTGGCGACCGCGGGGGGAAGATCGGCACCGCGGTCGTCACTCACTTGCCAGAGCGCATACCCCGCGACACCCACGACGACGACTTTGTAGATCGTCGTTCCGGCCCCGCCCTGGATCTGCAGCATGTTGCCACGCGTGATGTCGATGTCGCGCTTTCGCGTGTTTGTCTCATAGCTGACGAGCGCCGAGGCGCGCCGGGCGCGCGTCGTGTCCAGATACAGCGCTCCGCCCGCGGACAGCTGATGGGTCCAGTACCCTCGTCCGACGCCGGCGCCTCCCCTCGGCTCGAATTTCCCCGTCGGCGCGAAGAAGGAGTACGACGTAACGGCATCGTAGCGCGGGTGCCGCCACCCCGCGCGGATCGGCTGCACGAAGATGTCGGCCAACCCGAATCGATCGACCGACAGGAGCGGTTCGTCACTTTCGAGGGACACGCGCGCCCATGGGATGCTCCCCGCTACAGTGATCAACGGGCCGCCGCGGGGCACGAACGTGTACGCCACTCCCAGCGCGTTAGCGCGGGCGAACGCGTCCAATCCGGGGACCGGCACAACGGCGCCGTCCCGCCCCCGGACGTTGACGACCGTGAACTCGATAAAGCGATCGATGATGTACAGCCCTGGCGGACCCTGCGTGCCGGCGTCGATGCCGAGGCCACCCATGACCTTGGCGCCGAGCTGTTGGGCAGAAGCAGTTTCCGCCGTGAGCAGCGCGACCGCGAAGAGCAGGACACCATGACGAACCATGGCGTTGGGGGGCGGCAAAGACCGAGCCGCCCAGGCTGCGTCAGCCCGTGGGCGCGGGGTGTCGCACGTAGTCCGAAAGGCGCCCGCGCCATTCGGACCGCAGCGCTTCGAATTCGCGCCTGCACCCCGGCGCACGTGCGCCGAGTGTGACGCCGGGCAAATCGGCCGGTGCGCCTTCGACGCCGGTCAGCGCGACGTAGCCGTGATACCAGCAAGCGAAGTTGCTGAGCCGTTGGTTCACCAGATCTGCCGGGATGTTCTTGCCGGACGCGTCACGCAGCGATGCGGATACGGCAGCGATGGTTTCGAACGTGCGCTCGAGCTTGCGCTCTCCGGCAGGCTCGTCTACGTCGAGCAAGTGCCACATCGCGAATCGATCGGCGTCGTCTTCCGTTGAGCCGGTTGTCGGAAGCTTGAGCACGTCGGCGAGCGCGTGTCCCACCTCGTGCATCACCACGAACTGGAGCGTGCGCGCCGCGCTGGTGTCGCTCGTCGTCGAGTCCGCGCCGCGGAATGCCCGGTCGATCGCCTGAGCGAGCTCGTAGCAGACGACGACGCGCGGCCGCGGCAGGGCGGTGTACGCCGCATTCGGCTGGCGACACCAGCGTCCTTCGAGGGCCACGCGCGGCACCTGATAGACTTTGCTAAAGGCCTCGCTGAGGTTCGCGAGGACCGACTGGACGAGCACACGCGAATCACGCGCGCGGGGCGTCGCGGCGGTGAGCAACGCTTCCGCGTCCGGATCGACCATGCGCGTGAAGCTCGAACCGCGGTCGTCGCGCGCTTGGGCGCTTGTCGTAGCGGGTCCGGCCACTGCAAGTAGAGCAGCGAGCACAGGCGCCGCAAAGGCGTCGAAGAGGCGTCTAGTCATTGCTCGGGGTAGCGAGCCCAACGAATATCGCGTCGGGCAATGGCGGGAACGATCCCATTCCGTACACCTCTCCGGCGAGCTGGGTGCCATTCGGGATTCGGGACTCGGGGTTCGGGGTTTGGGACTCCGGACGGGGTTAACGCGCTCTCGTGTGTCATAAGATTCGGGATTCGGGACTGAGGACTCAGGACTCAGGACTCAGGACTCAGGACTCAGGACTCAGGAGGTCCCGAACCCCGAATCCCGAACCCCGAATCCCAGCATGAGCCGGCACCATCACGACCACGACGATCACGGCGGCCTGCACCGCGACCTACTCAGCACGGGCGCGGCCATGGACCGCCGAAACGTTCTGCGCCTGGCGGCGCGGTTTGGCGCCAGTCTCGGGGCCCTTCAACTCCTTGGCTGCAGCAGCGCTGGCGCGACGACTGTCGAGGAGACCAGCACGAACAACGGGACCTGCAGCAAGATCCCCGAGGAGACAGCCGGGCCGTTCCCGGGCGAGGGGTCTAACGGTCCCAACGTGCTGAATCAGACCGGCGTCGTCCGCACCGACATCCGCTCGAGCTTCGCCGGGCTGAGTGGCACCGCGGATGGCGTTCCGCTCACGGTCGCGCTGACTATCGTCTCAGCCTCGTCGTGCGCGCCACTGGCCAATCGGGCGGTGTACCTGTGGCACTGCGACCGCGCCGGCCGGTACTCGCTCTACTCCTCCGGCGCGACCAACCAGAACTATTTACGCGGTGTCCAGGGCGCCGACGCCACCGGCAAGGTCACGTTCACGACGATTTTTCCCGGGTGCTACGCCGGGCGCTGGCCACACATTCATTTCGAGGTGTTTCCGAGCCTCGCCGCCGCGACGAGCGCCGGCAACAAGATCGCGACGTCGCAGCTCGCGCTGCCCAAGGCAACCTGCGATCTGGTCTACGCAACGGCCGGTTACGAGGGAAGCACGAGCAACCTGTCGCAAGTGTCACTCGCCAGCGACAACGTCTTCAGCGACGGATCGGCGCTCGAGCTAGCGACTGTCACCGGAAGCATGGCGAGCGGACTAACGGCGACACTGACAATTGCGGTGTGAAGAGCCATGTCGGACAGTGTGACAGTCGGACAGTCGGACGGTACCAACGGCGCGATCTGACACCGTGAACCAAAACCGTGAACCGAGGGCGGCCTGAGAGCGTGAACTGAGGGCGATAAGCCTCCAGTGGAACGCAGTCAGGCCGCAGTCAGATCACGCCTTCAGTTCACGGTGTTAGATCACGCTTCATGATCACGCCGTCAGATCACGCCGTTTATCGTTTTGTGATCAGTATGCCCACCCGCCGATTCTGTGCGCGTCCCTCTTCGGTCGAGTTGTCGGCGATCGGGTGTTCCTGGCCGAAGCCGGCCGACGTCAACCGCGACGGCGACGCACCGGCAGCAACCAGAGCCGAGCGGACACTCGCGGCGCGAGCTGCCGAGAGCCGCTTGTTGGCGGCCGGGTTGCCGGCGTTGTCCGTGAAGCCACCGATCTTGGCCCTGGTCTCCGGGTAGGCCGCGAGAATCTTGGCGACGTTCTGGATCTGGTCGTTCGATTCGGGCGTGAGGCTGGTGGAGTTTGGCGCGAAGTTGAGGCGGTCCAGAGCGAACCAGGTCGTGTCGCTCCCCGCGCCCGACCGGTCGACGAGCATGCCGACGAGCTTGGACTCGGCGCTGTTCTCGGCGACGGTCAGTGTTTGTGAATTGGGAAGTCGCAGCACCGTCACGGTGCCCGAGAGCGGAGCCGTGGGCGTCGGCGTCATCGGCGCCGGCGTCGTCGGGATCGGCGCGACTTCGCCCCCCGAAATGTTCGTCGAATCGATGACGGCAGTGCGTTCGTTCCTGCCGCGCGCCATCCAGATGACGCCGAGCAGAGCGAGCGCTCCCACGGTGGGCCAGACCCAGCGCGGGCGTCCCGGTGGCTCGGCGGTCGCGCGGCGGCTTGCCGTGTATGCGGGCTCCGCGTTCGGTACGTTGTCGCGCCACCGCTCCGGACGCTGCACTTCGCGGTCGCTCCCAGCGAACGGAACGTCGAGTCCGAGCGCACCCGCCAGCCCGGCGGGCGCGGCGCGCATGATGTTGTCCTTTTCACCGGCGAACAGCTGCGTGAACGAGCTCAGGTTCAGGTTGCCCTCGCGCACTCGCCGACCAAGGAAGGCCAGCACGATCGGTGCGGCGAAGCGCATGATCGCCTGCACCGACTCGCCGCGCAGGCCGCTCGTCTGCTCGATGGCGCTGTTCACCGCCGACGCCTTACTGCCGAACAGGTCCGACGTGAAACGCTGCGACAGGTCCGCGACCGCGGTGTTCGCCGCCGAGCCTTCTATGAGTACGGACGGGTCGTCCACCAGACGCCCGTCAATGGCCGGATCGCTGACCGATTGAAAAATCCGCTGCATTGCGCCGGCGTCGTTCGTTTTCTGCGCGATACCGGCGAACAGTGACGCGACTCCAGCCTTCATGCCGCGCGCGACGTTGTCTTCCGACTCACCGAGCCGTGACGCGACCGTGGACATGAGGCCTTGCGTGGTGAGCCGCGCAAGACTGTCGAGTATGAATACCGCCATAATGCCAATCTCCCCCGTCGAAAGTGACTGCCTTCCTTTCTCAGGGCCTTTGCAAGAGCGTGGCACGGCGGTCGTCACACGACCATCGCCACGATGGGCTTTGGTCGCATTGCGAGACGGAGAGCTGAACAGTCGGACTATTAAACGGCGCTAATCACGCCCAGCGGGGCGCAAACCGGCCGCGAGCAGATTGACGAACAGCCGCGCGGCTCCGGGGTTCACGGTCGCAATCTGCCGGTCGAGCGCGAGCGGCGTGTACACGATCGCGCCTTTGCCGACCTGAGCGACGACCAGCGCGGCCGACGTGGGCGGCTGACCGGCATCGTGCACGGCGAGTACGGGGCGATATCGCGGATCGAGTGCCGCCGGCAGGCTTCGGGCGCGCTCGCCACTCCATCCCTCGAAGTCCGCCGCGGTGATTGCGTTCGGCCAGGTCAGCACCTGCGCTCGGGCGTCGACAAACCGCACGGCCGCGTCAGATTCGTTCACGCGGTCCGGCACGCTGTCGAAGGTGATCGGGTAGGGAAAGAGTCCGCTCCGCGCGACCTCGTCCCCACCCGGGAGCACGACGACCGTGCCGCCGCCGCGCACGAACGATAGAACGGACGGAACAGCTCCGGCGAGCGCGTCGTTCGCCAGAGCGCCGGCGCCCACGAGGACGCTGCTGAATACGGACAGGTCGACCACCGACAACAGTGATGGATCGAGCACCTGCACGTTCAGGCGGAGCTGGCCGAGCTGGGTTTGGATGTCCTCGCTTCCCTTGATGTACGCGACGCGCAGCCGCGGCGGCACACGGAGATCGACCACCTCCAGGCGCTGCTTCGACTCGCGGTAGAAGCGCTGCGACGGAATGTGCGGATAGTCTCGCGGCACGACGCCGTATTTATAGCCTCCAACGCTCATCGTGACGGCCGCGCCAGGTCGCGCCGACGCCGACTGCACGCGTTGCGCGACGGCCTCGATGCCCCCAGTGCCCGGCTTGAGGGTGCCGCGCAGGCGGAAGAACACGTTGCGCTCCCCAAAGGGGGGCACGATGACGACGCGGGTCGCGGAATCGAGCGTCATCCGCGCTGGCACGGTGAGCGAAAGCGTCAGCGTATCGGTGCTGCTGCGCATCGACGCGACGTACACGCGCAGCAGCCGATCGATAGGAAGTCCGGCGCGCTCATACTCGGCGATCCGCTCGAACAGCACCGACACCGATGTGATGCCGGCGAGGGGATGTCGGTCGTCGCCGCGCACCATGCCGGGATCTCGATACACGAGCGGCCCCTCGATGATCGGCAGCTCGATGCCGTCGATCGCCACGGTTGCCGCGATATCGCTCGTGGCGATGCGATCCTCGCCGCTGATCAGCTGCGACACGACGGCGTTCGGGCGGAGCGTCAGAAAATCGTGGATCCACAATCCTTCGACGAGGCCGTTCTTTTGCCACCAGTTCAGCGTGTTCTGATTGACGCGAACGCTGGTGGACCATTCGGCAACGCTATCCGGCGCCACGGTCCGGCTGCTCGTGGAATCACGAACCAGAACCGAAAGGCCGCTCCCGCTGCTCACGCGCAGCTGGCGAATGGTGACCGCACGCGAACCGCCGTTGAACACCTTGACGGTGGTGGCCACCGAGTCGCCGGCGGCGACGAGCTCACGCGCGACAGTCCCATCGACGACGATGCCCGAGGTGCTCAGGAAGGCGCGCGTCGCCCGCAATCGAACCGTGCCCAGCGAGGCCGCGAGATCGCCGAGCGGGCCGGGGCATGTTGGGACTCCCGAGATTTCGGGGCATACGAACGCGGCACGGGCGTCCAATGCGCGGCGAGCCACGCGCGCGAACGCGACGGCGAGCGAGTCGGTGGACGCTCCGTTCGCCAAAGCGCGCGCACTAGCGAGCGCCGCGCGCACGGAATCGAGCAGTGGCTCGACGGAGGCGGGCATCACGCCACGGAAACGAGACCACGCGGTGTCGGGCGCGGCGAACAATCCATTCGCGTCGTCGGTTCCGCCCCGGTCGAGTCGAAGAAAGCGCCAGACGTGGCCGAGTGCCGGCGCGGGCGGCGGGGGTTGACTGCGCTGCAGACGGCGGATCTCCGCGCCAAGTTCGGCGAACGAACGGCCGGTTGTTCGATCGAACTCGCCGACGTCCACAGACATGACGCCCGGCATCGCACTGTCTACGCGCGTGAAAAGGCGCAGCGCCGTCCACGGCGCGAGCCTGGACGTTCGCGAGGATGGGACAAGGACGGTATCGGACGACGCGATGAATGCCTCGCGCGCGAGACGCGCGGCGGCGCGGTGCATGACGTTGCGCTCGCCGGAATCAGCGTAGAGCGAGACGACGACCTGCGGGCGGAAGGCGCGAATCACCGCGACGACGTCCGCGAGCAGGGAATCGTGCGGCCATCCGGCATCCACCACGGAGTCGGAGCGCGCGAAGCCGAAGTCATACGCGCGCGTGAAATACTGCCGAGCGCCGTCGCGCCGGCGTTCAGCGAGCAGTTCAGCCGTCCGCACGGCGCCGAGCGCGGCTTGTCGCTCCTGGCCGGTGACGTTCGGGCCGCTTTCGCCGCGAGTCAGCGAGAGATACGCGGTTTCGACACGGCGGCCGAGGGAGAGCCAGGCGATGAGCGCGTTGTCTTCATCCTCGGGGTGCGTCCCGACGATGAGGACGCGCGCCGTGGAGCCGAGTCCGTCGGCGGTGTGTCGCCAGGTCTGTGCGTGCGCCGAGGCGGGGAGGGGGAGGAATGCGAGGGCGGCGCGGAAAACGAGCGGGGCGAGTCTCATGTACTATGACGATAGTTGATCATCGCCCGCCCGCAAGAGTGCTAGTCGGCGGCGTCCTTCGGTGCGCGCGCGCGTAGTTGCTCGTTCACCGCCAGCAACGACGACCGGCGCCGAGCGAGCTTTTGCCGCGCAAGTCGTTCGCGTTTGCGGAACCAGTCGGTGACCACGCTTCCCCGCAGCCACCAGCCGACCGCTCCGGCAAGGGAGAGCATCAACACCGCCACCGCGGCCGCCGCAACGACGCCGGCAACGCCATGCGCGAGGGTCGCGAGGCGCCAGGCCGCGGCGAGCGCCAACAGCGGCCCGCCCACGATCAACAGCCGATTGCCGAGCCAAATGAGCATCAGCCGCCGACGCGAGCGCCGTGCGCTACGCGACGCGCGGGCCTGCTCGGACATGAGC
>Ga0137427_10000740_pt1 | contig 15855 bp, 18 predicted proteins | sample EasRivERMZT700_2_FD_102309 | JGI IMG/M metagenome (GOLD analysis project Ga0137427, IMG submission 102309) | Soil microbial communities from meander-bound floodplain in the East River, Colorado, USA - East River MetaG ERMZT700_2 | ecosystem: Environmental > Terrestrial > Soil > Floodplain ...
GCGGGGAGGCCTCAGCGGGCAGCAAGTAGGGCGAGAGGGGCAACCGGCGGCGCTGACTTTTGGGCGGCAACCGAGGGTAAAAGAGGGGGTGCTCCCGGGGCTTCCGGACGCCCGGGGCCTATTCCCTCTCTTGCAGCGAAGGGGTGTCTATATAGCCTGCTGCGCGGACGACCCCCAGTCCCATGATAGGATCTCGTCGACGGCCGAGTCCAGCGCCACCTGGTGAGCGCGCTCCCGCACACATTGGCAGTTGCCGCCGCACTCAGAGGCCGCGTTCGTTGGGTCCGCCTTGCTTTTGCGGCTTTCTTTGGTTCTGATCGAGCCGCTATGGTCGCGGCACAGCCCGTACTTCGATCTGGTGAACTTAGAACAGACGCCGCACGGCGAGTACGGTGCCGATTTTTTGTGGTAGGAGCACCGAGCCTCCCAGCAGTGTCTCCCGCACGGAGCCCCTGAGGGCCCGATGTATATGCAGGTGTGTGGCGCTATGTGTTTGCTCATCGAGTATCCCTATTAATTGGATTCTCTAAAAATGTTGCGCGCGAATTATACCGTGCCGCTCAAGCGCCATCCATTTAGAAACGCACTAGGTGTAGAATACCAGCGAGATGTCAACACGCAGAAGCGAGAGAGCGGACAATTTGTTTGCACCAGAACTACAGCAGGTGGCGGAAGATCTAGGCATAGACCTCCTCCACGGCTTAGGCCCGGGGCAAAGTCCGGACCCAGAAGCGCCCTATGTCGATACGAGCGGTCTGCCGTTTGCCGATGAGGTCGGCAATCTGCTAACGAACGCAGACTTTGATGCGATCATGCAGGACATCGGTCTTGGGGATTACCACTCTTGGTTGCCCCCGAGACCTCCACCGGCGAGAGCGCCTTCCCAGGCCAGAGCCATGCGCCCTAAGGGCTGGAGGTCGTCTCTTTCGGACGAACAGGTCAGTCGAATACTACAAGAGTATGGCTGGGAGGAAGAAGACCCCATCGATCCCGATGGAGGTGGCATCGAGACTATCGAGAACGGGAACGTGGTATGGGTAGAAGCTGCCGACACGCCATTCGCGCACTATAGCGTGATAACCGGCGAGCTCGTGCAAGATTCCCTGTATCGCCTGTACATGAGAACTATCTACGCGCCGGAAGGCGTAGGCACGGAAAACGTACTACGTGGATACATCAACGGGAAGTACCGGGGGGTAAACGTGAGCGACTACTGGCGCCCATTCCCCCTTGTGTCCAGGGACACGGTCGCATTAGTCGGCAGGAAGATAACGAGCGGACGGCTAGAAGCCATAGGCAAGAAGCTGAGAGACGATCGCAAGGGATACGTGATCGGCTGGATTCTCTCCCTCACGAGGACCGACGGCACGCCCAAGAGGAGATGGCTCTCCATGCGAGACGGCGAAGAGAACTGTGTCGTGACTCTTGTCCGCAAGGAGCTCTTGCGCCGGTGCAAGACGCTTACCCAGGCAAAGGAAGCGATCCTAGCCGAGTTTCAGAAGCGCGTCGCAGAGCCGGGCGCCGATGAAGAGGACTTGGCCTGGCTTTGCTCCAAGCTCAAGATGCGTATCGAAGTACGGGGCCTAGAGGGAGAGCTCTTGTGGGGGCCTACCAATAGTAAGGGGATAGCCACCTACACTCATTGTAAGAACCCGATCACGATCTACCGGGGCAACGGCCACGCCTTTGCGGACAAGCCCACGATGCCGCCCGCGAAGGCGGTCAGGGTATACACCGAAGACGCCCCAAGGCAGGACGGGGAATCGTTCATAGCCTACGAGGCCCGAGTCGGGAAGAGGACCGCAGAGGTGATCAGCGAGCGGGGCATCCTTCGCGGCTTCATCGTCGGCTCGGAGATTATCGACGGCGAAGGAACAGTCCATCGCCCTATGGCTCTCGACATCAAGCTGTGCGAGCTAGACGGCCGAGTGGGTGACGGGCCAGACTATCGGATGAATAAGCGAGGCGAGGAAGAGGAAGTCTTGCACGTCGGAGGCGCCCAGTCCTTAGCGTTCAAGCTGTGGCGAAAGCAGCAAGGCGTCGAATCGCTACCCAACGTCTGCGCCGTCAGGAAGGCATGGCGCGCGGCAAACTTCGAGGCTGTACCTTGGTGCCGCGTAGACGGAGTTCCAGAGGGTTCCAGCAGCGTCGACATGCGCGCGGCTTACCTGGCCTGCGACAAGCGCCCAGAGAGGGCCACAGGGCCCGGTCATGAGTGGGCCGAGAGGTTCGGGTTCCCGAAAGGCGAGATCCAGCGCCGGGCCAAGGTCAGCAATCTGACCGAGGTGGAGGGCCTTGCTGGTTGCGTCCGCTTCCTGGAGTTCGTCCTGGCGGACGACTGTCCTGAGGCGATCAAGGCTCAGCTGTCGTACCACTTCGCCAAGGGCACCGGCCCATGGCTCACGATCCCGATGGCCATCTACTTGCGAGACTCGGGTCTCCTGAAGAGCCACAGGCTCGAGCAGGTGGTTTACGCCGTCGGGCGCCTTGACGGCATTCAGTTCCCCAGCGGCGCCCTCGCCAAGGGTGTTGACGGCGACTTCTCCGAGAGAGATCTCGCGGTGCGGATAGTCGGTAGCTGCCGCTATAAGTCCACGCGCCAGACGCTATGGACGCGGGATCCGGTAGAGGCACAGTTCTATCTGGACCACTACGTGGGGCGGGACGCGTCGCTGAAACCCGCTGGAAACGGCTTCATCCTCAGCTACGATACGGACCAGTTACGGGCAGACCACTCATACGTCCGGGCCTACGTTCTGGCCTACCTCTTCATAGGTATGGCCGAGGCCATACGTCAGATACCAGCAGGGTGCCTCGCTGCGTGCAAGGTCGACTCGCTGACCCTACTCCCCGGCGTCGAACTCCCAGCCGGCGTTCCGCAGGGACGCCCAGGCGCACCCAAAGCAGAAGCCTTGTACGGCATGTTCCTTCCCAAGAAGGCAACAAGCCAGATGCCGACAACCACGATCGATATGCTCAATGTCTTCGCGCCGGATCCAGACGCAAGCGACAAGCCTCTGTCCGAAGATAGCCTCTACCAGTACCCACTGTCGTTCCTAGACGGCCAGGGCGGCTCGGGCAAGACGTACAGGGCACTCCGCGCCTTCCCGGGCCGCAAAGTGACTGTACTGGGCAAGGATAACGAGCATTGCTTGGACCTGTCGTCGAAGGAGAAAAATCCTGAAGGCCACCCGGCGAGAACTTACCACGAGTTCTTCCACATAGGCGCGAACGACCCGTCCACCTGGGATGCAGTCAAGCTCATGGGTCACCTCCGCCCCGACGTAGTCATATGGGACGAAATCGGGTGCGTCCCCCCCCCATTCTTAAGGGCGACCCTGGGCTGGCTGCGAAAGGTGAACACGGTCGTCGTCCTATGTGGGGACCCTAGTGGCCAGCTCCAGCCGATAAGGCACGATGAATACGGAGAGACCGTTGACGACGTGATTGCCAGCCTTGCTCCACACGTGGAGTTTATGGGCACCGACTACCGCGCCAAAGACTGCCCACGACTCCAAGCCCTGAAGACGAAAGCCTGGCGAGCCGACTCGACTAAGCAGGTGGCAGCCCTCCGGGAGCTTCCGGAACTAACGAAGGAGGAGTTCCTGCAGACCTGGTCTCCAGAGGACACGGTGCTCGTGCCGACCAACCAACTGGGAGAGGGCCTCGAGCCGTTGCTCGAAGAGGTGAGGGCCGAGAAGTTCCCGGCTGAGGGCGTGCGGTTCCGCTTCCGCCCGAGCAAGGATAACCGGATTTACTACCGCAAGCGAAAAGGGCTTCTGCCGCCCGTAGAGACTCCAGACGGCCGCCTAGTTCCGGCAGTGATCGGCCGCAGAGAGAAGATCCCGATGGTCCCGGGGCAGCTCATAGTCTACGACAAGGACTTATGGATCCCGGACACATGGAGCACCATCTACAGCATGCAGGGCAGGACCGTTCCGGCGCCCGGACGCCTCATCATCGTGGAGAACAGGATAGACGAGAGCTGGTGCCGCAACGGAATCTACACCGCTATCTCGCGAGCAGAGAAGATAGGGCAGCTCTACCGTGTCAGACTATGAGGAGCCCGCCGTACGGGCGATCGCACAGGAGGAGGACCACGTCAGCGCCGTGGGTCCGGGACCGGATGGTCTTACGGCGGCATTTGGCCCCCTTTTGTGGAGCCCGTTGGCGGACTCGGTAGTATAGGCCGTCGTTCAGGTCCACCCCGTGCTTCAGGGTATAGCCGTGCTCTTTTGCCCAGAGTTTGGCCATCTGCAGGCCCCATTGGCTTCGAGGGAACAGGATGCTCTGCACGTCCATTTTCGCTTCTATCTATAGACCATGCAGAGAAGGACTGCAGCGAAGCCCAAAGCGAGAGGCAGAGGCGGCGGGGCGCGAGTAAAGCCCAGGCCACAGAGAGCGCCGGCCGCGCTCCCGCCCATGAACCGCGAGACGACCGACGTTGAGCTCGATACCTGGGGGAAGGCCCACATCCCGGGCTTTAGTGGTGTGGTCGCGAGGAACGAGCTCGATCGCATCTGGCCCACCATGCAGAGGATGCCCCCCGGGAGCTCCGCAGTGGTCAACCTGGATTATGGATATAGGCGCGGAGGGAGCCATTGGGTCGCCGTGCGAGTCGCCAAAGAGGCGCCGGTCGTTCTCTACGTCGACAGCTTCGGAATGCCGCCGGCAAGGGAGGTCGTCCTCAAAGCCAGAAAAGAAGGGCGCGGCATCCTGTGGTCGGACGTGATGCGCCAGTCGACGCCCGAGGTCAACTGCGGCCCGCGTGCTTTGGCCGCCCTCGCCTATCTTGCAAAAAACGCTTCCGCCGGCAAGGAGATCGAATCATTCGGGCGCGTCGCCCAGGTCGTCTGACCTTCCAGGGGCTTTGGCGAAGCACGAGCCGGAGGCCAAATCCTGAGCAAGCGGCGCCCCTAGAAAGCGTTTAGCGTCGCCCTTTTCCACGTATTCGGCGCCACGCAGACGTAGATATAGTGGGTGGTGATGCCCAGGGTGGTCTGCGAGCCCCAGCACATCTCCCCTACGTTGCCTGTGTCGCCGGAGCGAGCCGGTGCGCGGCTCGAGCCGACGCGGATCGTGTCTCCCGCGATGCTCAAGTAGCGCCGGTTGCTGCTGGTGCTGGTAAGAGTATTGTTTTCCCCGATGAAGCAGGTCGCATCGAAGACTCGTTCGCCCATGAAGCTTGGCTATATTAGGCCTTGTAGATTGTGACGAGGCCCCCGAACGATAGTGGGCCCGCGAGGGTAGACACGATGTTCAGACTCGCGTTGGCCCCGCCAGTCGTGAGCGAGAAAGCGACGTTCCCAACGAAGCCCCCGCCGACGTCGACTTCAGATTTGTCCTGGGAGACTCCATTGCCTGACACGAGGGCCCCAGCATTATTGTACACCCGGTAGCTATACCTATACTCTCCGAAGCCCTCTCCGGCATCCCCCCGGACCGATCCATGGAACTCTAACGTCCACGCGGCACTGGCCGGGATGGCGGACGAGAACAGAGAGATCGTGGCGCCCGCGGCGACATTCCCCGCCGCAGAGAAAGTACGCGACGTCGTGCCCCAGTCCACCCCGACGGCGGTGACGACCGAGAAGGTAGGACTACTGCTCATGAGCAGCGCTTGGTCTATCAGGGTGTTGACGTTAGCGGCCGCTAACGGGGCATTCGTAATGGTCAACGTGTTGCTGGCGGAGTCGAGCGTCTTGTTGGTGAGCACTTGCGCGGTCGAAGTGTCGGCCACGTTGTTTTTGTACGACAGAGTCGTCCCCTGGAGCCCTAACATGTTGACTAAGGTGTTGTCGTTCGCTATCCCCGCCGCTGCGATCCGCAGCCTCTCGGCGTTATTGGTCCCGATCTTGTAGGGTTGGTTGGCGTAGACCCATGAATAGGCCTCATTGGTTGCTTGATTGACGCCGAAGCCGACAACGTTGACTCCAGAGTTCTGGAACAGAATGTCGTTGCCAGAGGTGGCCGAAGTGTTGTTCACCGTGATGGGGTGAAACGTTGGGCTGTTCATCAGGAGCGGATTGGTGGTTGTCGTCAGGGCATTCGCGAGGACGATCTGCGCGATCCCTGACCCGACCCCGATCCTAATCGAGTTGGCCGTGTTGGCCTGTCGGAGAACACAGTCCCCAACTGCCGCGGAAGTGAAATACGCGCCGACCGTCCGTGAGCTTGCCAACACTATCTCGTTGCTGTTGCCCGGTCCAAGCTCGAAGCGAGGAAGGGCCAGAGTAGTAGGAATGAATGTTATCCCTTGGGAGGTGGTGCTATGTGCGGTCACCCCCGCTGGGGACAGCTTTACATTCCCGCTATTGCTGGAAACGTAGGCTTCGTTGGTCGTCGAGTTGTAGCCGAACTCGGCGCCGTAGACCCCATTCTGGGAACAGCGATACCCGTTCGCTGCCGAGGCGGCGCCGGTCTTGTTGATGATGGCGCCAGCGTTGGCCGTATGGTTCACCGTGATGGCTCCATCGGTCGCCCCCCCAGTCACGACTACGAGACCGGTGCCGTGCGGGGACAGGAGGACGTTCGCGTTGCCTCCCGTGGTTGACAAAGTGACGGTGCTGTTCGTAGTTCGATTCGAGTACACGTCAGAGAGGATGCTCATTGCGGAAACAACATTGGCAGCGAGAGTGGAGAAGCTGGCGGCTCCGCTGACGGCCAGCGACGCGATGCTCGCCGCCCCGGTAACAATAAGGGAGCCGACCGTCAGCGACAGGAAGTTCCCACTCCCACCCCCGCCAATGCTCCCTCCATCGTCTGGTGTTCTGGGCAACAGTCCGGACATCTCTTTCTACGGTTCGTATAAGCTAAGCGCAAAATGAGCCTCATGCAATCAGGTTGGACAGGACCGCGGTCCGGGCTCTTGGGCGTGCCTCCCTCCGGGGACAGCATGCGGTACAGTCCCGGAGGCGGGAGCCAGGGCGCCGAGCCGATCCCATTCTCGTTCTCGATCCCGGCAGAGTTCACGCCGGGTATGGTGGCGGGCGCCGTCACGTGCGTCGACCCATACACCGCGAGGATCGCGCTCTCTCCCCCGCTGCAGCTATCTGACAAGATGGAGGCGCATCTCACCCAGGGCTCGATCGCTTACACTCAGCCCAACATCGGCGGGATCAACGTCGTGCCGGGATTCCCGGCGGGCGACAATCGTATAAGCATCACGTGGGACGGAGGCCCGAGGACTGACTACCTGCTTCCGGAGGGCCTGTACGGGTTCGCCGACGTTGCCGTGCAGCTAAATCTCATCGCGGCTGCTAACGGATGGACAACAAGCCCGATTGCCAACCTATTCACCCTACTAGGTGTCACGGCCACGCAGAGTGTCATCATGCAGATTAACCCTTCGGTGCTTGCCGGTGGCGTGTTTCCTCCCGCGGGAGTCATCATCGATTTCCTCAACCCGGGGGCTCTGGGGAACAACGATTCTATAGGGCCCATTCTTGGGTGGCCCACGGCAGGCCCAGGTGCCACCCTCACCATACCAGGCGGGGGATCGACAATCGTCTCGTTCAGCGCGCCGAACACGGCTAACTTCGCCCTCACGAGCGCATACGCGATCTATCTCTCGTTCCTCAAGGACAGCTACACCAACGGCCTCACTGGCAAGCTTCTCTTCGTGTTCCCCTTAGGAGGGGGCGTCCCCAACAACGTCATCTCGTTTCAGCCGAGCCTCGCCTACACGGTTCCAGTCGCGGCTGGGACGTATAGCGCCACCGACGTCTGGTTCACTGACCAGTCAGGCAACCGGCTCGTTCTGGAAAATTTCCAGGCCCCCACTGTGATCAGCCTGATGATGGCCGCGGTGAAAATGGACCGCTCAGTCTAGAGCCGCCGCTCCCAGGGCCCGGAGGTGCGCCTAGTAGACGCTTAACATATGGCGGTTGCTAGTCGCGTAGGGCAGGTATCCCCCTCTGGGCCCGCCGGCTGGCATAAGCAGGCCCATGCCTTGCCTTTTTCCGGTCCTGTAGCCCTTGACGAACACGGGAGCGCCATACTTGGTGTGGCTGATGTGCGGGCGCACTCTGTGGGCTCTGACGACGCCGCCCGGGACATAGCGCGCTTTGCCTCCAGCGGGCGCGAGCAGGCCCATCCCGCTGTGATACGTCTTGCGGTAGCCCTTCACGTGGATGGGGGCCCCGTACTTGGTGTGGCTGATATGGGGTCGGACATACGTGCCGCCCATCCCGCGTCTGGCGACGCGACCAGCGCCAAAGGCCGAGGCGATGGGGCCGGCTATCATGCCGAGCAGCGGGATTTTCGAGAGGACATCTGCTATGGGTCCGCGGCCTCTACGTTTCGGCCGGAGAGTCCCCCCCTGGGTGGCCCGGGTGATGTACGGGATCAAGTTTTTGATCATCTTGCCGCCTTGCGCGTAGCGTATGGGGCGCTGTAGGAGAGGGAAGTTGCCCATATGGGAAATGGCCCCTCCCTTGCGTCTCCTGTTCAGCGCGGCAAGCATACCTTTTCCTTGCCCGCGTAGGACCATCTCGTGGATCGAGCTTATACCCTGCAACAGGGCCGGGACGCCCATCAAGGCGAATGGTAATAAAGCAGCCATAGGTGTCTATACTAGTCAGGAGAAATTATAGGGGCTTCAGCCCCTACAACCCCACCGCCCTTCGGGCCTTGCCGGACGCCGCTACTCGAAGTCCACCTTCTCAGCTGCCCGGATGGGGGTCAGCCAGTTCAGCCGGAAGCGGTAGGGATCCTCTGGACTCCGGTGCGTGTCGACCCAGATACTGTCGTGGCGGTCGAGGCATAGCCCGAAGAGCTCGCGGAGGAGGTCAGGCGGAACGCCGACGCGGTTGGCCGCCAGAGTCACCGCCCCTTCGTCTGGCTGTTTCCACAGCGCGAAATGGTCGAATGCGCGGCGAGACTTCGGAGGTATGCTCGTGATGTCCTGGATGCTCGTGATGACGCTGGAGTTCTTGTGGGTGCTCCCGTAGTTGAGAAGGCGCTCCATCCGCGCGGCCTGGACGGGGGATAGGATGTCCCTCGTGATTTCATCGAAGATGACCAGGGGAGACTCCCCCATGGCAGCCGCCACTTCTTTTGGATCGATCGCAGGCTCGGGCGGGGTCGGCGGGTCGGCCAGCATATCGAGCTCTCCAAGATAGGAGTACCCACCTTCCTCGGGCTCGGTCTCGGACGACTCAGATTCCTCTGGCGGCTCGATGGGGTCCTCGCTGTTGCCCATAGGCGGGGGGTCCGGACTCTCGAGGTTCTCGATAGTCGGAAGGTCGTCCGCGCTGTAGTAGAAGATAGGAACTCCCAAAGTCTCGAGCTCATCATATTCTTGCGTCTCTGGGTCGTAGTGCACTATATGCACGGCGCTGGGCGGGGGCTCGAGGCGGAACATGAGGTTCAAGGCTAAGTTCCTCTTGCCGACGCCAGGGGGGCCGGCGAGCAATAGCCTGAAGGGCCAGCCTGGCATATGCTCTCCATGCCCCGAAGATCGATGGCGCGTTTTGTCGGGGTTGGCGAATACTAGAAGGGTCTCCTGTTGAGGGGGGCCCTCGGTTTCCTGCTTTTCGGCCATCCTTCCTATACCCACGGAGCAGCTTTTTCTCGCGAAACTCTGACCGGGAGAGATAGGCGCGCTTCATGAGTAAAGCCAACCCACAGAAAACGATACTTGGCGACGCCGAGATTGTGGCCATAGTGAACCGCAGGACAGAAAAGGCCGCACTGACGACCCTCGCCAAAGAATACGGAGTCAGCGCCCGGCGCATCCAGGGCATATGGAAGGAATACTACGGGGGCACCACCCTAGCTGACGCCGCGACGGGGCTAAAGAAGCCGCTCATCGGGGGGCAGGCCAGTGCGCCCGGACAGGCTGTAGCAGTGGGCACTGCTGTACAGCCTCCTGGGCAGAGCCTCGGAGGGAACCCCGGGCCCAGGCGCGCCGGAAAATTCGTAGTAGACGCGCCCCCGCAAATGGTGCCGGCGCCAGGGGCCTCCATGTCTCGCGCGAAGCCCGTTCGGGTTTCTAAGCCACCGGCGGCTGGGGGGCGCGCAAAGTCCGAATCAAAGTTTGCCAGAAACCCACCTGCGTACTCGCAGGCACTCGGCCCCTTTCCAGAGTTTGGCGAGCACGGCCCACCTTATGACGACGAGCTAATCGAGGAACTAGCTGTGGCTCCAGCGCGGACTGTCGACACACGAGAGCTAGGATTGGTCGGGCCCTCGTCGGTCGAGGCGGGGAACAGCAGCAGAGATCTGCTGGAAGCCATCAAACGGCTCGAGGCGCTGACCATGGAATCTAGGAAACCGCGTCGCCAGCCCGAGTCTCGCCAAACTAGCGACGCTGACAGTTCCTACGAGCCGAGCTTCTGTGGGACCAGTATAGAAGAGCCTGAGTCTGATGCTTGGACAGACGACGAACAAGGGGGGGAGAACCTTGAAACATACCAGAGCCGTGATGAGGAAAGGAGGGGCATGGTGGGACACGTTCGCGGGCGCGGCGGCCCTATCCGCCATAGTGGGCACCCTGGCCAGGCAATGGATGAAAGCCGATACGGAGGCGAAAGTGTCCGAGTACGAGAGGGGGTACGCCCCCCAGCGCATCGAGTACTACAAAGCCATGGCTACGAAGAGGCTGCAGGAAGAAGGCCGTCGAGAGTCGCTCCGGGACACCGAGAATCTCTACCACCAGATCTTGCAGATGGAGGACGCGTTTGTGGAAACCCCGTTAGAACATCCTACTGGCCTAGCCCCGGGGGCCGTGGAGGCTTCGAAGGAAGCGGAGGGACTGCTGAGGACCCTCACGACCCGGTACCCAGCGGTCTTCGGCGCCCACCCGGAGTACCAAAATATGCTGCTGGACCAGCTGGTGGCAGCCATACAAAGCCCCCTGGACCCGAGCGACCCTCTGTACGTGCAGAAGGTGCTAGGGTCACTAGAGTACCAGCTAGCCCTGGAGCAGGCCCGGCTACAGCCGATCCCGACCGTGGCGACGAGCACGATCTCGCGCCCAGACGTCCTCGCGCCGGCGAAGAGCCTGGCAGAGTGGCAGAGGAGCCAGCTCGCGCACCAGGGTACGGAGGGAAGTCAGTATGGCTACGCCGCCCGGCGTAAAAAGTAGGCCCACTTATAGGCGCCGCTTCCCATGGCCAACATAGCAAAACTCGTCCTGCCCATAGCCGCGGCCTATGGCACGTATCTGGCATACGACTACGCCACGAAGAAAGAGCTCGAGCTTAAGAAAGAGCAAATCCGGACCCAGGTGGCAAGGAAGCTCGAGGAGCATGCGCTGGAAGAGCACGAAAAAGAGGCACAAAGCGTGGAAGCGTACGCCACGAAAGCGCGGCGGATTAAACTGGCCAGAGACGCCTACGATGTGCTGAAAGGGATGCAAAAAGACCCAGAGGCCCGAGTGATAGGGGCCTCCCAGTTCGCCCTCCAGTTCGCCAAGATCATGAAGATGATCTACCCCCTCGCCTTCGACATGAATCCAGGCTTGGCTCGGTCCATAGAGACGCGCCTGGCAAGCGCTATGAAAAGGAACCTTCCAGACCAGATCGAGGCACTCGAGCGCGTGATGGAGCTAGAGATCGCAGCGGCAGACCAGCGCGCGTTTCTTGGCCAAAAAAGTACGACCCCTATAGCCTACTAGCGCGATGTTCGGTCACCAGAAGATAACCCCCAGGATGCGACCCAGGAGGGGCGCAGGCGTTCTCGATGATGCGGGCGTGTGGATGAAAACCCAGTACGGCAAGATGCCAGAACCGTTGCAAAAGGCGCTCCCGATCCTGGGAGCAGTGACAGCCGCGAGTCTGGCCGCGTATCTCGGGCACAAGCACGGGAGCAAGTACTTTCGAACCCCGGAGGCCCTGGAATTGGGATGGGTAGACGTGCCGGCGCCCCGCCAGCCTGGGCGATTCAGAATAGTCAGGAAAGAGGCCGGTCTCTCCGGTCGAAAAAAGCTCTACTAAGATAGAGCCGTCGTCCCGATGAACTACCTATCGCCAATCCACCCGAAACGTCTGGGCCCGTTCGGCATCAGAGGAGGATGCGGAACTGCGGCGTCACCGATGCGGCGGGGCGGCTATACAGCTGGAGCCGCAGGCGCCGCGTCGACAATAGCGCAGCTCGCAATGAAGTACGGACCCAAGCTAGCGATGCTCCTCGCGTCCGTGCTTGTGCCCCTTGCTATTGATAAGGGCATCAGCGCTCTTACTGCCCCTCCAGAAGAGGTCCCCCCGCATGCCCCTCGCCGGCACATCCCCGCGAGTGACGACTATTACGAGCCGGAGGCCTACGAAGACTTGCGATGGGGGCATAGGCCGATGCTAACCGACCCCTACTACGCTGCCACGGAGCCCGTCCCCCCGCCGCCCTTCGGAAAACAAGAAATGCTTGCCACTGGCCGAGGCGTCTTGGCCCCCATTTACTAAGATGGGGAACTGGCCCTTCCGCGATTTTTCGTGGCATGTTATAGTCACGGATCTACGCACGGATGTCCGCCTTTCAGATAGCACAAGGGCCCAGGTCGATAAATGGCGGGGCCGTCAAGTACATGGTCCAGCAGATGTATCCGATCACCGCGGCGATCGGAGGGGGCGCCACGCGCCCAGGCGTAAGCGGAGCAGCGGTCGGGCAAACGTCGTTCCAGTTTCAGAACGATTCTTTGTGGTGGGTGCCCAGTCTCAGCTACTTCCAGCTGTTCGGGCACTTTGTCTCGAGCGGGGGGGGAGGGGGGGGAGCCCCAGTTTCTACTGTCGGGAACGCCCTTAGATACGGCGACGGGATTGCCTATTGCGATAACTGGCCGTCTACCCTGTTTAGCCAGATCACGTACCAATGCAACAGCCAAACGGTCGAGTTGCTTCAGAACCCCGCCGTAGCCGACACCGCCCAGCTGTACAGTACTGTAGACAAGACCTGGCTGAAAAGCTTTGGGTCCGCCGCAGGCATAGGAGAGAGCTTCACGACGCGCCTCCGCAACTCTTGCGCGGTGGCCGATGGGGCCAGCACCAACTGGAATCAGGTCACGGCCTCTTGGCGCCCGGCCTTGAGCATCTTCGATTGCCCTCATGGGGTCCCCCCGGGACAACAACAACGTTTCGAGTTCTCTTGGTCGGGAACGGGCGAACAAAACATGATCGAGAGCATCGTGCCGGCCACTGCTAGCACGACAGCTGCCGCCGGCGCTGGGACGACCGTGAACTACACGTTCATCCTCGAAAGTTTCACTTTCTACTGCGCCACGATCACGCCAGACATCTCCATAGAACGCCCCCTCCGCGGTCTCATCGAGCTCAACCCCCTCCAGACCACGACGTTCAGTCTGTCTGGCGGCAACCTGCTGCAGGCACAGGTGGCCCTGGCCGGGACGACGAACCGCATCCTCATCGTCATTCAGGACAATAACGCCGCCAACAACCTCGCGGCAGGACAGAACGGGCTCAAACCTATGACTTCCTATACGGCCGCGGCCTCCCTTGTTGCCGCGGACTTCGCTTCGTTTCTGCAGACCTTCTATCTGAGCTTGCCCGAACTCGGGTACCAGTGGCCCAACCCCACATACAACTTCCAGACCGTAGGCGCCGCAACAACCGGGCAGACCTCGGAGTGGAAAAGAGCGTACACCGACTGGATTAACACAGTCAGAGGCTCATCCGGCGGATATGAAGGCTCGGTGCCTTTCGGCAACCTCGATGCGGGGATCGGGGTCCCGCTCATAGGATTTGACACCACGGCGGCGACCACCCCAATAGTAAACCTGGGGGACCCTAACAACGACCAGGCGTACTGGAGTATAACCGCGACCGCCACAGCTGCTGTACCGCCCGCCACGACAGGTAACAGGACCGCGCGCTGGGGGTGGCTTGGACGCTGCCCCGGCCCGATATTCGCCATACCAGTCATCCGCCCGCCAGACAAGACGGTCAGCTACGCGACTCTGAACATGCAGTTCGCCAACACGGTTACCTCGGTCAACGTGTACGTCATCCAGCAGTACTCGATGGGGATGGTGTTCGAGGCTGACGCGTTCGGAAAATACGCGGTGGAGATCCTGCGCGGAATCTAGACCTCGTCGTTTAGCACAGGGGGATCCTGCCCTTCCGGCGGGCTTCCGCTCTGCGTTGGCTGGATGGCGCTCGTGAGAGAATGAAGAGGCCCGAGAGCCTTAGCCGGTTCTCGCTTTGCCGCGACCAAGCGCCATAGGAGCGTCACGTCGCTCATATCTAGGACCTCGACCAGACGATCGAGTATTCGCGCTTTTGCGCGGTCATCTTCTGAGCAGACTCGCTCTCCGCTGGCGTACTCGTATGTGATCTTTGCGCCCGACCTGTTTATGCTCATTTATCTACGATCGTATAGTGCGCTCTCTATGGACTCTATATCAATCCTCGAAGAACTGGCGATCCAGCTGGCCGAAAAGTTAGCCGACCCGGCGATCAAAGACGCCGCGCAAAGAGAGGCCTGCAGGAAGACGACTCTCGCGCGTCTCGTGCAGGTGATAGGGTCGTTGTGCCTCGTGGCGCAGAGCCATAAGGCGATCGCCGAGACGCTGACGAACTGCAGCACGAGCCAGGACAACGCCGAAGATCCGCCTCCAGAGCAAAAATGAACGCGGCGTATAGCATGCCCGTCCAGAGCTTGTGGTTTCCCAAACAGTACTGGGGGAAGAAAGAGGCCCTCCGATGGGCCCTCAGCCACGGATTCCGCGCGGACTATGGGGTGGACACTAGGCCTACCGGGGTCATCAAGATACGGCAGAGGCCGCCGCCACATACACGCGCGGTGTACGATAGCAAAACCGTATGGGGCACCAACGGACCACTAAAGGTGGTCTACTATGGGGAGCCCCCTGCATATCTGTCCGGCACCGCTGCGGCTTCGGTAGCTCGCTCGCAGGAGGAGCTCCGGGGAGCCTATCCAGTGGCACCTCGTTACCTCAGTGAGATCCCGGCTCTCCTAGCATCCGGGACTCTGTCCGCGGAAGAAGAGGAGGCCCTAAAAAACCTCTTGGGCGTAACGACGGCCACGGCTCTCCGTGGGCCCTCTTACCCTCCGCCCCCAGTTTATCCGCGGCTCGCCTACCCCCCTCCGCCGCGCCCCACCCCACCGCGCCCCCCACCCCGGGCATACCCAGGGACCCCATTCACGCCCATGAGCCCTTTCTCTCCTTCTGCCTCGGCGCCCTTCGGGGCCACGCCCATAAGCCCTTTCTCCACTGCTGGCTTCACGCGACACCCCTAGAGGTATTCGCACGGCAGAAAGATGAAGGAAGCACCCCCCAAACCATCGATCAGCCGCAAAGGACCGCCGCAACCCCAGATGAGCCCAGCCGCCACGAGCCGGTCGCATTCGTTTTTCGTGGAGTGGGGCGGGATCGGCTGTCCGTCGGCCTTGTACACTGCGTGCCGGAAGATCTTGCAGGCCACCTCTGACCTGGCCACGACGATGCTGCCGCCACAGTGCGCGCACGTTCCGTAGATGTCGTCCATTGCTATTCTAGCCGCGTAGGATATGATGCTGCCGAACGAGCCCCTAGATGCTTTTCTTAGGCGAGTCGATGAGCACGTTGAGGCTCTCTTGAACGAAAGGCCGGCACAAATCTTGCCCTCGGTGCCTTCGCTGGATCCTGAGGCATCCCCTCAGGAAAGCCCCTTCGCCCTTGTAGTTCTAAACGAGGGCAAAGAAGCCTACCAGGTAACGCCACACGCCCACGTTCGCGTCTCAACTTCTGGGGAGCCTCTCTCCCTTTCGATCCTCTCCGCCGCATCGGATGCCACGCACATCCAGCTTCACATAGACTCCGCGGACGACAAGCTGGCCCGTATGTGCTCTTCTATCCCTATGGACCGCCAGCTGGTTCTTTACCACAATGCTGACCGCCGA
>Ga0137427_10000742_pt1 | contig 15838 bp, 15 predicted proteins | sample EasRivERMZT700_2_FD_102309 | JGI IMG/M metagenome (GOLD analysis project Ga0137427, IMG submission 102309) | Soil microbial communities from meander-bound floodplain in the East River, Colorado, USA - East River MetaG ERMZT700_2 | ecosystem: Environmental > Terrestrial > Soil > Floodplain ...
TCGAAACGAAAGCGGGTGCACTCCACAAGCCACTCGGCATCCGGCGGGCGACCACTCCTTTGCCGTAACTGCCACCGATTCCAAAGGCACCTTTCTTCATATTCGGAATAACCGCAATGGCCTCGGCGCGTTGAAGCAGCTCCATAGGAATCTTCCTATCTCCGGCCTTCATCATGGCTTGCAAGACTTCTGCCGATTTCGAAAGACGTTCCTGATGGTCGCCGTCGATCTTTCCCTCTTTCGTCTTCATATGATCGGAGCCGGATTTATGCTCCAACTTCATCGGCTGGCCCTGAGGCTCCGTGTCCGGTTCCGGCTTTGTTCTTTCGATTTCACCACGCGGCCCGGGGACATCCGGATTCCTGATACCTCGGACCGAAACACCCAGTGCAGCCTGTGTGCGGTCGTCGATAATTCCGGTGACGGGCAAATTGTTCGCCGCCTGGAATTGGCGAAGGGCTTCCTGAGTTTCCGAAGTCACGACGCCATTGATTTCACCTGGATCGTAACCACGGTTTTTCAATGCCATCTGGAACAAGCGGACATCTTCAGCCACATAGGCTGTTCCCAGTCCGACATTAGGCCTAAACGGGCTCAGTTCGAACGGTTCCGGTTGTATATGAGGTAGTGCCGGAGGAATCTCCGTTGGAGGCGTCACTGGCGTCGGCATTGGTTTTTCACGCTCAATGTCGGTTTCGGTAGCAGCCGCCCTCTCGAGCGCAATGCCTAGCGCTGACTCCGTTTGCCGATCCACTTGACCGGACGCGTAAAAATTGAGCTCCCGTTGAAACGCGGCCACAGCTTTTCTAGTCCTTGGTCCCATGATTCCATCGATCGGACCTGGGTCGAAACCTTTCTCCTTCAGGGCAGTCTGGACGCGGATCACATTCTCGTCCGGATGCATGCGGCTCTGCTTCGAGCTCTTCTTTTTCTCGTTTGCACCTTCCTTTTGGGTGAGGTCAGGCTCTCGCTTTCCTTCCGCAGTCGCTTGTGAAAAAGCAAAGGGACCGGTCGAAAATGAAAGCACGCTCGCCAACAAAATGATGCCTAGATTCATTTGGGACATGCTTACCCTCCAATACGATCAGGTCCTATTGAATTTCTGCAATCGGTATACCTTCACTGCCACTGAGCCGCAGTCCCTTGTGGCTTCAATGGATTACGAGCCTCGATCGGTGGAACCGCATAACCACCTGAGTTTTCGGACGGTAAAATATCTCGGGATGCTGTCCAATTTCGCTTCGCGAACGTCAAAAAGGAGGTGCGAGGAGGTAGCATTCCATGAGATCCAAAATTCTTATCGCTGTTGGACTTGTCGCCGCTTTTGTAGTGGGCACCATGGCTTCAAGCATTTCGAGTAAAGCGTTCACTCCGCCAGTTGAGGAAAAGGTTGTGACCACCCCTAGGTACACGACAACCCCGGTAGCGCGGAGTTACGTAGCCTCGAGAACAGTAGCCGTCAGTGACGTTACACCTGAGCGCGAAGTCGCGCCGGTAGTGGCAAAGAAGAAAAGGTCGCTGAAGCAGGAAGCTCTGATCGTCGGAGGTAGCGCCGGAGCCGGTGCAGCCATCGGGGCCGTCGCCGGTGGAAAGAAAGGCGCGGCAGTTGGTGCAGTTTCCGGAGGGATAGCCGGATTGATTTACGACCTCGCCACACGCAACAAATGATCGGACACCGGAACTCGGGGTCAGGCACGTAAAGCTGGTTAAGCAAGTGCCTGACCCCAGCTATAATCCGCACGGGTGTTCGAGAAATTCATCGCCACAGTCGATCCATTAATTCGTCGAGAAGGGGAACCGGCTGAAATGGTTCTCGCAGTAGAACCACATCTGCGCCAACTCGTTTCGGCCCACGGTTGGTTGGAAGAGCGGTTTCGGCGACCAATTCCTTCGAAAGCTTATGCACAATATCTGCTCCATCGTCCCAACGATCGCAGATACTCCGTGGTGTCGTTCGTGTGGAATCCCTCACAGGGCTCGCCTATTCACGATCACTGCACCTGGGGCGTGATCGGTCAGTACGACGGTGACGAAGAAGAAGCCCGCTTTCGAATCAACAACGGCGTGCTTGAAAGAATCAGCGTGGTGGTGGCGCGTCCCGGGGACGTCGCTCATGTGTATCCGCCGAACCGTGACATCCATCAGATAACGAACCGTACCGCAAAGCCGACGATCTCCATCCATATTTATGGCGGCGACATTGGTTCCCAGCAGCGACACGTTTACGATCCAGCTACGGCTGAAGTCCGCCCGTTCGTTTCCGGCTATGATATTCCGTGAGTTCGGAACTTCGACTGCTTACTAGAACCCTTTTTCAAACGTCTGAACATGCGAGGAGAAGTAATTCATGAAATCAAAGCGCCTTATGTATGTCATTGCAATTCTGTTGTTAAGTGTTGGGCTTACGGGTTGCGAGCGGACGAAGATCAGCGACATTCTTGCGGACCCAGGCAGTTTTAATAACAAGCAAGTTGCTGTTGCAGGTGAAGTAACTCAATCTTTCGGAGCGTCGTTCGGATCGTTCGGTCAGGGCGCTTATGAGATCAGTGACGGGACGGGCAAACTCTGGGTTTACTCGAACGGCCGCGGCGTCCCGAGCAAAGGCGCGCGTGTAGGTGTGAAGGGCCGCATTGCTCCATCGCTTACCATCATGGGTAAGAATTTTGCTACGGTCATTCGCGAAAGCGACCGTCGTCTCGAAAAGGCTACTCAGTAGCAGATCGTAAAATCGGCTATCCTTCCAGCGTGACGACTCCCGCAATCATTGTGCACGGAGGGGCGTGGGACGTCCCCTCGGAACTCCTCGAACAATGCCGACATGGAGTTCGTACGGCAGCGGACCGAGGCTGGACTATTCTTGCCGCAGGCGGGACCGCGCTCGATGCGTGCGAGCAGGCAATTATCGAGCTTGAGGACGATCCGGTATTCGATGCCGGCATCGGCTCACATCTGAATCGCGATCGCAGAGCCCAGCTCGACGCGATCCTGATGGACGGCAGATCTCTCAAATCCGGCGCTGTGGCATGCGTCGAGCGCATTCGCAATCCCATTCAACTGGCCCGTTTGGTTCTGGAGAAAAGCGAGCACATGTTGCTCGCTGGACCGGGCGCGGAACAGTTCGCCGTTGAAAATGGGTTCTCACTTTGCGATCGTTCGGTTTTCCTCATCGATGCCGAGTTGCAGCGCTGGGCGAGCAGGGCCGGCGATGCTGTGAAGTCGGGAACGGTTGGGGCGGTGGCGCTGGATGCGAACGGCAATCTCGCCTCGGGCACTTCAACAGGCGGAACATTCTTCAAATTCCCGGGACGCGTCGGTGACTCTCCATTGGTCGGTTGTGGCTGTTATGCAGACAACGAGGGCGCTGCAGTCTCATCGACCGGCAACGGTGAGTCGATCATGAAGGTTGTTTTGGCGAAGGCCGCAAACGATCTCATCGTCGCCGGCCATTCACCGCAGTCTGCTGCTGACGCCGCCAATGCGATGCTTACACGACGAACCGGCGGTCGAGGGGGGCTGATCGTTGTTGATCGGAAGGGTCGAGTCGGGGCGTCGTTTACAACGAAGAATATGGCGCACGCATTCAGAACATCGAATGATGCTGCTGCCGTGGACTTCGTATAGATCTAAAGACCTCCTATCCGATATCGGATCGTCACGCTTGCGCGGATTTCGAGCTGTCCAGGTGAAACGGGTGTCGGCGTCATTTCAGCAGCTCGAGTCATCATCACGCCGCCTGCATAATCGCCTCGAGGTATGAAGGAAACTCCATTCTCGGTGATTTCGATCGGCGCTCCCAGCTGCAAGGCCGCTGCTTCCGCAATTGCCTGGGCTTTCTTTTGTGCCTCATTCACCGCCTGCTTCAGTGCCTGCTGTCGTACCGGCAAGTCATTGCGCAGTCCGAATTGCACTCCCTGGATTTCATTTGCCCCAGATTTGAGACTGGCGTCAATAACAGGTCCGATCTTTCCAAGATCCGAGAGTCGGACGGTGACGATATTGGAAGCCTGATAAGCCACAATTCTGGGCGCCTGACTCGACTCAGGGCTCCGCGGCGCATATATCGGCGTCAACGTAATTCTCGACGACTGAACATCGCTTGCGGCAATTCCTAACTTGGTTAAAGCCGACAAGATCTCATTGGTTGCTGAATTCGCCTGATCCTGGGCGGCTTGCGCTGTATTGGCCTGGCGGACAACGCCGCCTCGAACGTTTGCTTCGTCGGGGACAGCGCGGACTTCGGCCTCGCCGGTAACAACAATCACGGAAGAATTACCAGCTTCCGGACGTTGTGCACCAACTGCAGGCGCAACAGAGACCAGCAAAAGAATTGCAAGTGCGTACAGCTTCATGAATTACACCTCCTGGCACCAACTGAAACTTTGGACGAGTGTTAGTAGGAAAGGCAATTGCAAAAAATCCTACAGAGGAGGTGTTTATGCACCGAACTAATCCTTGGTTGGCTGGTTCATTGGTCGGGACGCCTGTGCACAACAACGCTGGACAACTGTTAGGCAAGATCGAAGAACTGGTCGTCGATCCATCCACCGGCAACGTTACTATCGCGATTCTTTCGATGGGTGGCCTGTTGGGTTTTGGGGATCGGCTGGTGGCCATTCCGTGGAATGCGCTGAGTGTTATGCCCGGCAGGGATTATGTACTGCTAGACATGGACAAAAATGTCCTTCTCAGAGCCCCTGCCTTTGATCGAAGACAGTGGCCCGACGTTGCTGACGCGTCTTGGAGATCACAGGTTTATACATATTATGGACATCCCGAACCTTCCGTCGTTCAAGACCGCACTGTGGTGGTACACCGGGACTATCGAATGCCCCGGAAAGAAATGTCCGTCGCCGGAGCTGTTTTACTAATTCTCCTTCTTGTTGGGTTGCTTGGCTTTACTTATATGGTCTCGACCCGAGGTTGGGAACAAACCAAAGCGGAGTTTCTGAATTCGATGCAGGGAGTCACCTATGCGATGAAGGAAACCTCGGGAGATGCTGCGCTTACGGCGAAGGTCAAGACGGCGTTATCGCTGAACAAGAATATATCTGCATCCAGCATCAACGTCGACTCCGCGGACGGCATCGTCACCTTGCGTGGAGAGGTCAACGACGAGGTATCGCGCAGTATGGCTGGAATGATTGCACAAAACACACCGGGTGTTCGTGAGGTGCGTAACCACCTTTATGTCATGTCACCGGCAACCCGATGATCCTAACGGGCTCGGCGCCGTGCCCTCGCTTTCGGCGGGCGCCCACCCAATTTTCCATTCTCGCGTGATGAAGCCGCCTTCCGTTTGGACCTAACCGATCCACGACAGGCCGGACAAAAACACACTAAGTCAATGCGATGGATCGGACACTTCGGCATTTTCCGTTCCTCCCGACATAATTCCCAAGACGAGCGTGATGGGATTGCCGTTCCTTTTTGTTGCAATTAGCCTTCCGCGGATGAGCAGGGCGTATTTTTTCGGACCGCGATCCAAAGCCGGCTCTATATAATGAAATCAGGAGTCGACATGTACGGTGCCGGTAACGATCCCATAAAATTATCGCGTGATGCACAGACCGTGGCTGTTCCTGCCGGCTATGCCGTGACTTTGCCTCAGGGCACTGAGGTCGTGGTCACGCAGTCGCTGGGAGGTTCCTTCACTTTACTGGTGCCGAGTTACGGCGGACTATTCAGGTTGGCAAATCGCGACGCCGATGCCATCGGTAAGGAAGTCTCGCCGGAAGCGGCTGCGCCTGTCGCAGAGCCGCTAAAGGGAGAGGAATTGGAGCAGCGCATCTGGCAAGCGCTCAAAACCTGTTACGATCCCGAAATTCCAGTCAATATCGTCGATCTGGGACTCATCTACGAAATGCGGATCCTTCCGCTTGCCGACGAAGCCAACCGTGTCGAAGTCAAAATGACACTAACTGCACAGGGCTGCGGTATGGGGACATCGATCGCCTCGGACGCACAATTTAAGCTCCTGGATCTCCCCGGTGTGAAGGAAGCTGACGTTCAAGTTGTTTGGGACCCGGTGTGGACGCCCCAGCGAATCTCGCCTGAAGGCAAGTCGATCCTCGGAATCCAGTAGGTTGGTTGAATTCGCCAGATCACAAATTCAAAGACGCACTACCATTCGTCGGATCCGTTTCCGCTTCTCCCGGCCGCAATGATATCTTGAACTGATGGACTCGGTCAGCCTCGCCGGTTTGAGAATTCTCGTCGTCGAGGACGACGGCGATACTCTTGAACTGCTGCGCTTATTGTTCGAAAACGAGGGTGCACAGGTGCGCACCGCTTCGTCAGTGGCGGAGGCACTTACGGCCTATGATCAATCTCGTCCGGACGTGCTGGTGGCCGATATTGGGATGCCGGACTATAACGGATATACGTTAATCGGTCGAGTGCGGGCCCGGGATCGAGAGAAGGGCACTATCGTTCCTGCGATTGCTTTGACGGCTTACGTCACTGCGGTCGATCGCGACACGGTATTGTCAGCGGGATTCCAGCTTCACGTAGCCAAGCCGTTCGATCCCGCTTACCTTGTTTCCGTGATTGCCGATCTGGCCGCCCAATATCATCAACATCAACGTTAATTGTCTTTGTGCTCGGAGAAACGCTCACTTGAGTTTGCCGCTCATCTCGTCGAAGACGCGCTGCATGGCGATGGCCGCATTGCGCTCTTTGCTCGTCCATTTCTCGTAGGGCCCCCAATTGGCGAGCTTGAGCGCTTCCTCAACCGGCGCAGCGGCATTCTGGTTTTTCGCTGCGGTGAGAACCCTCTTCGATTCGGCAACGACGTATTCCACAGCCTTCGCAAATTCCGCGAACTCTTCTTTCAGAATCCTGGATTCGTCGACAAAACCATGTCCGGGGATCCACACGTCGGCATCGATCTTTGCCACCGCTTTGAGCGTCGAGATCCACTCGGTGGGCGCGGCGGTACGCATAGAAGGGAAGATGTGATTACTGAACACTTCGCTGAGGAAAAGAATCTTTTCTTTCGGAAGGTAAACTTCGAGATCGCCTCCCGTGTGCGCGCGGCCGTTGTAGAGGATCTGGATTTCGGTATTCCCGAGTTTCAAGACTCGTTTGTCGGCGACCGTTTCAGCCGGTACGATCGTCTTGTTCCCGTTTGGACGGTCGTTAGCCGCCTGCGCTTGAAGGTTGGATTTCGAAAACGGACTTGAAATGAAAGTCGCTGTTGACGGGAAAGAAGAGTTGCCGCCTGTGTGATCTCCGTGCTCGGAGCAGACCACGACGTATTTGATCGGTTGAGGCGTCCATTGCCTGATCTGATCGACCAGTTTCTGCGTGACCTGCGGGCTGCTCTGGCCATCGGCGACAAGGACACCGTCCGCGGTGATGACGACCAGGTTATTGGTCATGTATCCCAGCGAATGGACGTCGGAGAAGGCGTAGACGTTTTCCGCCAGTTTCTTTGTCTGAGGAAAATCTGAAGGCTTCAAACCTCGGTCCGCAATCGCGCCGGTTCGAAGAACCTGCTGAGCGTACAGAACTGTCGCGAGCAACAGAATGACGAGTGTGGCAAAAGTGCGTTTCATGCGCACAATTCCAGCACAAGCCTCGGCCGCTCTCAAAGAAAAGTTATAGGAATTAGAATCGCGGGGGCCGATGTGCCTTCGGTCGAATGTAGTTTTCGTCCGCGTTGATGGTGCTCACAGCCTGTGTCGACAGTCCGAAGCGCCTTGCAATCGTGGTCATCGGGAGTTCCGACATTTTGAGGAGCTTGATGACGTGGCCACGCGTTTCATCTGAAATCCGGCTGTTCCCACCCCAAAATCTACCGTTGCTGAGTATCTTTGCCATTGCGGCCATGATTTGGCACGAAAGATTCCAGACTGGAGCGTAGGTGTGGTTGTAGCCGAACTCTCCTAAAGCAGAGGATTTACAGCGACTGCGTTGGGCGAAGCCCACTGGATTAGCTAAATCTCAAGCGTTACCAAAAGGGACAATCGTTGCCAAAGGACACAGTCGTGAGGGATCCTCTTTACAGAACTTCCGGGCCCCGATAAGATTCGCCCGGCTTTGGGGGATGGTCCTTGGAAGGACAAAGATTGGGCCTTAACCGCAAGACTCTTTCGCTCGCAGTAGGCGCGCTTGTTCTTGTGGTCGTGTCTCGACTCCCCATTGCGCCGACGGCTTTATCCTTCGACAACGTCAACTTCGCTTTCGCCATCCAGCAATTCGACCCGTGGATGCATCAACCGCAGCCTCCCGGTTATCCGTTTTTTGTCGCCGAAGCACGCATCGTCGATCTGTTCTTTAATGACGCTGAACAGACCTTCCGTTTGATTCCGATCGTTGTCACCTGGCTATCCGTGGTGTTGGCGTTCTTCCTCGGCGAACGGATGTTTGGAACAAAAGCTGGAATTCTCGGTGCGTTGCTGCTGGTCGTCAATCCGACACTTTGGTATTCCGGACTGGATTCACCACTCAGACCGCATCTGGCAATGTTTTCTCTTCTCGTTGGGTATTGTTGCTGGCGACTGTGGAACGGTGAAGGCCGGTATGCATTGTGGGCGGCATTCTTTCTCGGTGTCGGCGGTGGTTTTCGACCTGATCTCATCGTCTATTTGTTGCCGCTCTGGTGTTGTGCGATGTGGAAGGGCCGGATTCAGGTGCAGATCTGGATTCGAGGTATTGGAATCATTTTTCTATCCACGATGGTCTGGCTGGGGATTGCCGCGTATGCGGTCGGTGGTCTGGACCGTTATACGCTTTTGATGTGGGTGTACAGCTTTTCCTCGATGAATCAAGGTTCCGTTCTCTTGAGACCATCGAGTTTCGATTGGGTCTATCAGGTTGTTCGGCTGTTGGCGTGGAATGGTTTCGGACTACTGTCGTGGATATGGCTCGTACCGTTTTGGATCGTCGGCCGCCGTACCCTTCGGATGCCCGGATGCGCAGCTTTTATTTCTGCATGGATTGTGCCGGGAATGGTGATACAGGCCCTGTTGCATGTGGACGCGCCAGGCCACACGTTGTTTTCCGTGCCTGCATTGTGTTTGATGGGCGGCATGGTGATCGCAGACGTCAGCGACCGGCTCAAACGATTTGGTCCACTCCCACGGTTCGCACCAGCAGGAATTGTCTTTGCGCTCAACGTTTTGTTCTTTTTTAACGTGATACGGGTGACGTTTTCGGCGCCTTCATTTGCAGGTGAATTGGGAAACGTCGTCACAAAAGCGTTCATCGGCGGGCTGAGTGGAACCACCTTCGAGGATCTGCGTTCGACCAACCTGCTGTCCGAGTCGACCGTACGTGAATTGAAACATTTGATCCAGGATGTTCGCCCTCTTGTGATTGTTTCCACGCATGGTTCGGCCCAATATTGGCGTTTTCTCAATGCGCGGATTGCGAGCTATTACGTGACCGATCGCGAGTTCTGGGTTGTTGCTGACGAACTCAGTCCGCCGACGGCGTCGCGTATCCGCGGCAAGGATCTTCTCGAGATTCGTCACGGCACCAGGGTGAAGATTCCGGTCCCGCGCGGCGGACGCATTATTTGGTTAATGGACCCGTCGAGTCCTTTTCGTGAAGCTGTTTCGCAGGCGGTTTCGCTCAAGCAGGAAGGCAACATCTTCCTCACAGATCTATCCGCGGATCTATCGCAGTTTCGCGTTCAGAACTTTGAGTTCAACGTGGAGCAATAGAGAAGGAAACAGCGATAGGATCGTGGTCTGAGACGCGCAGTCCAGAATTCTTCAGATCGTGCACGACGACGGCGTCACCCGATGGACGCAGTCCTTTCCCTGCAAACCAATCCAGTTTCATCGAGCAGCCGCCGCCGGTTCTTTCGAGAGCCCAGTTGACAAACCAGAAGCACCAGTTCGGCACCCATTCCGCCAGATTCAGATTCGTTGCCATGTCCCTGATGTTGTAGTGCAAAGTACATTCGCCGGCCTGGTTCATGTCTTTGAAGGTGTAGCCCCGATTCACAAGTTCGCGAAATAGCCGGCGTTCAAACCACCGTTCCGGAAACGGATAGTGATTGGAAACAACATGGCGCACACCCATCAGTACGCGCCTGAAGTATCCGAGAATGCAGAAAAGCGCGCGACTTGCATTGTGGGTTGTCGTGTTCCAATCGCCACCGATCAGCACCGGAAGTTTCGGGTTTAGAGTGTCCAGGTGATCGAGCACTTGTCGCATTTGAAGCCATCGGTGCCGTTGCGAAGAATGCGCATCGAGGTGCAGCGAAACCGCGCGCAGCGCTCCCAACGGATGCTCGATATCGGCGATAACCGCACGCTGTGAACCGATGCGCTTTTCCGCGCCTTGCATCTTATCTTTTCCGTTCGGCAGCGCCAGCGAATGAACGCCTCGCATCGGGTGCTTACACAACAACGCATTTCCGTGAAGAGACTCCAGATTTTCGCCTTCGACGTTCTTCTCGACTCCAGCTCCTTTGGTCAAAGCCAGGTAGCATGGAGCGAATGCATAGTTCATGCCGAGCGTCGACGCAATATCCCTCGCGACGAAGCGATTGCTTGTTCGCGCCATGCCCCAATCCAGTTCAGAAAGAAGGAGGACGTCGGCATTGAGAAGAGCAGGATGCTCAGTAAGCAGGCGTCTCACCGCATCCACCTGGATGCCTCGCTCAATGTTCCACGACACAGCGCGAATTGTGCTCGCTGCGGCCGGTGGAGTCGAGGAAAGTTCCTCGTGCCAGACATGACTCAGCGCCAGCTCGATCTCCGCCTTCAGTTTTCGGTAAACAACTGAGTCCTCTAATTCGCGAGTTGTTTCGAAACGCGCTAATTCCTGCAAAAAGGGCCTGAAGGTTTGATCGAAGGTCAACGGTACGAACATTGAAAGCTCAGTATAATGGCCGCGGGCTTTGCGTGACATGTCAGAACTTCGATTAAACAGGATCACCGGAGACTGGGTGATTGTCGCGAGCAAACGCGCAAAGCGCCCGGAGGACTTCATCCAGCGCCCGGACTCGCGTTCCGTGCCGGATTTTGCGGCTGACTGTCCTTTCTGTCCGGGCAACGACGAATTTACTCAGACCTACGTGGAACCGGGAGAAGGTGACAGTTGGCGATTCCGAATCATTCGGAATAAATTCCCCGCACTCGAACCGGCGGCCAACAAGGACCTGATGGCGGCCGGTTTGAAGCGTTGGATGCCGGGGTTCGGTTACCACGAAGTTGTCATCGAGACGCCAAAACACAACCTTTGGCTTTGGGAACAGCCCGCCACCACGATTGCCTCCATTCTCGAGGCGATGAAAAAGCGGTATCACGAAATGATCAACGACCCGCGGATTGAGCTGGTCGTGATGTTCAAAAATCATGGCGCCGCTGCGGGAACTTCAATCGAGCATCCTCATTGTCAAATCGTGGCGACACCGCTGATGCCGACGGATGTTCGCCGACGGCTTGCGGACGCGATCCGCTTCTTCGATGAGAACTCAAATTGCCTGTTTTGTTCGACCATCGACGATGAAATGAATGACCGCTGGCGGATTCTGCACCAGTCACCGCATTTTGTCAGTTTCATACCGTTTGCAGCCTTATCGCCATTTCACACCTTAATGTTTCCGACCCGTCATTCCCCCGATTTCGGAATGACTTCCGATGACGAAGTGAATGACCTCGCATCCCACCTCAGGCTTGTTCTGCGCAAGATTCATCGCGGTCTTCAAAATCCTGATCTCAATTTCGTGGTGCGTTCGCTTCCATTGCGCGCTGCAGATCCCCGATGTTTTCATTGGTATATATCGATCATTCCTCGAGTAGGTCACGCAGCGGGTTTTGAGTTGGGTTCTGGTATGTTTATCAATACAGCGATTCCTGAGCAGGCTGCGGCCTTCATTCGCGGAATCCGGAGTGAGTAAAAGCCATGACGACAAAGACCATGAACAGACCTGAGACGAGCGAGCACGCGGAGTATTACAGCGGATACATCAGCAAGGTTCCCGGTGCCGATATTATGAGTGTTTTCCAGCAACAACTCGATTCGACGGTGGCGTTAATCCGAGGGCTTGACGAATCCAAGGGTAACTATCGGTATGAAACAGGAAAGTGGACCGTTAAAGAGTTGCTGGGCCACGTCATCGACGCCGAACGTGTTTTTGCGTACCGTGCCCTTGTCTTTTCGCGCAACGACAAGGCGGCGCTCCCTGGATTCGATCAGGAACCCTGGGCACAGCATGCGAACTATGCGAACCTCACCTTACAGGACATCGCCGCGGAGTTCGATAGCGTTCGCAGAGCTTCCATCTTCCTGTTTCGTCATCTCGACGGCGCTGCATGGGATCGACGAGGCGTGGGAAACAATAAGGAGATGACGGTGCGGGCTGCGGCATTCGTGATCGCCGGCCACACCCAGCATCATATCGACGTTCTCAAGTCCCGTTACCTATAGCCGCTGATGCCGTCCGCCTCACCGTTCGCGGTCATCTTCGATTTGGACGGGCTGATGCTCGACACCGAACGTGTCGAATTGATCGGGTGCAGGCTGGCTGCCGAGGAATTGGGTTACACATCGCTCACGGATGAGATCATCCTTTCGACAGTCGGCCGGAACTGGGTGGATACCAAAGCGATCATTTGCGAAAAAATGGGAACCGACTTCCCCTATTCGAAGCTGCTTGAGCGTTGGCGTTTTCATTCCCATGCGCTATTTGAGAAGCATGGCGTCCAGGTGAAACCCGGCTTATTGCCATTGCTCGAACTATTTCAAGACCACTGCGTACCAAAGGCTGTTGCCACATCGACCCCGCGCACTCGCGCACTCGACCGGCTCAGGAATGCATCGATACTTGATCACTTTCAGCACATCGTTGCGGGGGATGAGATCGAGAACGGCAAACCGTCGCCGGATATCTTTCTTGCGGCGGCGGCGCGACTAGGGGCCGATCCGCGGGCATGTTTCGTGTTGGAAGATTCTGACGCCGGTGTTCGGGCAGCGCACTCCGCAGGGATGACGCCGATCCTTGTACCGGATATCAAACAGCCCTGCGACGAAGTGCGGACTCTTGCTCGACATGTGTTTCCATCGCTCGTAGAAGCACGCATCTACTTTGAAGGGATGTGTCGCGGGCCGTTTTAAGGCTAGAATGTCGCATCCATGCAACCCGTCATCGAAGTCAGCGGCCTGAAGAAGAACTACGGCGGCGTCGAGGCCGTTCGTGGAATCGAATTCCAGGTAAATTCCGGAGAAATCTTTGCGATGCTCGGTCCGAACGGAGCAGGCAAAAGCACAACCGTGGAAATCCTCGAAGGGTTGAGGCCGCGGGACAGCGGCAACGTTTCCGTCCTCGGCATCGACCCGGCGCTCGACTCCGATAAACTCAAGAGCAAAATCGGCGTGGCACTTCAATCGACGGCATTCCCCGGCAAGATCCGAGTATTCGAGTTGATCGACCTTTTCGGGCGTCTGTATAAAACCAGGCCGGATGCCAAAGAACTCCTCGACCGATTCGACCTTGCAGACAAGTCCAAAGCGTTCTACGAAACGTTATCGGGAGGCCAGCAGCAGAAAGTCGCGCTCATTCTCGCCATGATCAACGATCCGCCGATTGTTTTCCTGGATGAGCCAAGCAGCGGCCTCGACGCACATACCCGTCGAACGATACACGACTGGTTGCGCGAATTGCGGGCGCAGGGCCGCACCGTTTTTCTGACGACGCACTACATCCACGAGGCCGAACAACTCTCCGATCGCGTGGCTATTCTCCAGCATGGAAAGATTGTGCGACAGGGCACGATTTCAGAGTTGTCTGCCGGTCTCAGTCTCGAGTCGGAGATTCGTTTTCAAGCGGCGGGTGCGATCGACCTGACCGTTCTGGAGACCCTGAGCGGAGTGGTGTCGGCTCGCTTTGAAGGTCCCCAATTCATCGTTCGGGTGACGAACGCTGCCGAAGCTGTCTCAGCGTTAGTTCGATTTCTCGATTCGGCGGGCAACCGGTTATCCGACGTCGAGATATCGCGGCCGACGCTGGAAGACCTTTTCTTGAAACTCACAGGCGAGAGGTCACCGGAGGCCTGATGATCGGCATATACATGGGATTGTTGAAGTCCCAAATGCAATTGGCGTTTCGCGAGCGCATCGTCATCTTCTTCAATTACATCTTTCCGTTGATCTTCTTTTTCATGTTCGGGGAATTGATGGACGCGCGCAAAGGAACGGGCGCCGCTCAGTATTTGCTGTCGACGGTCTTGTCCATCGGCATTCTCGGCAATGGTCTCTTCGGTATCGGTATGCGCGCCGTACAGGATCGGCAGCAGGGAATTCTCAAACGGCTTCATCTTGCCCCCATTTCACCCGCTCCTGTTTTGTTTGCGACTTTAATGTCGGGCCTGCTGGTCTACCTGCCATCAGCGCTAATGACGGTCCTGTTGGCGAATTGGGTTTACGGGATGCCGATCCCATCGAACATGGGCTCACTCTTCGTGTTTTTATCGATTGCCAGTCTGGCGTTTCGCGGTCTTGGATTGATCATCGCTTCGGTAGTGAACACGATGAACGAAGCGCAAATCCTCATCCAGATTCTCTACTTTCCGATGATGTTCCTCAGCGGTACGACATTCCCGCTCAATGTCATGCCGGAATGGTTGAGGGCGGTTGCACGATTCATCCCAGCTACCTACATGACATCTGGTCTTCAGGGGATTTTACAGAATGGCGAATCCTGGATTGCGAACCTCGGCAGCATTGCTGCGTTGCTCACCACTTCGATCGTCGGATTCCTGCTGTCCTATCAACTGTTCCGCTGGGATAAAGAGGATCGCGTGCCCGGTAAGGCCAAGGCATGGGTCGCCGTAGTCATCGCGCCCTTTCTGGTTCTGGGTGTTTGGGAAAGTTATCGCGGAACGGAAGCGGTTCGTCAGGCCGTCAATTACCGCGAAATGATGCGCAATCGGAACTGGATGATTCGCGATGTTCGCGTCGTCGTGGGCGACGGCGCTGTTATCGAACGAGCGAATGTTTTTATTCGAAACGGAAAGATCGAGAGCGTGATCAGCGAGGGCGGAGAATCGGCGGCCGCCGCGTCGACGTTTTCAGCGGTCAGCGGTGCCGGCAAAACGCTCATGCCGGGACTTATCGACGTGCACACACATCTCGGCGGTCCGGGTGTCGTTACGGGTGAGATGGAGCAGGAGTTTTCAGACTGGTCTGCACGCGCGCTCGGCGCGTATTTGTACTGCGGAGTCGTCGCAGTGAAAAGTGTCGGCGATGCGACGGACGATCTTTTAAAGCTCAGGGCGAAAATCCGCCGGGGTGAAATGCTCGCCGCGGAATTGTTCATGACCGGGCCGCTGTTCACAGCACCGGGAGGCCATGGGACTGAGTATTTCAAGAATTTTCCCGAGATGATGCGGCAAAGGCTTGAGCCGCAAATGGCGGCGGCGTACGCAAATCCCTCCGATGCTGAGGCGCGCGTCAATGCTCTCGCCGGGCAAGGCATCGACGGCATCAAAGCCGTTCTGGAGTCCGGCGGTCGGGGTTCATTGTTCGAGCGACTCGATCTGAATGTCTTCGATGCTATGGTGAAAGCGGCGTCACAGCAGCATCTTCCTGTAGTGGTTCATACCGGAGACTTGCAGGATATTCGAGACGCGATTTCGCGCAACGTAGCCGGCATCGAGCATGGAGCGATGCGCGATTTGATTTCGCCTGAGATGGCTCAGGAGATGTCGGCGAAGTCGATTCGCTACGATCCGACTTTGGTTGTTTTGGACTCGTTCTTCAAGGTTGCCAGACACGACACGTCGATGCTGGACGATCCGTTAGCGCGGCAGACGATTTCCGGGAAGCTTCTAATCAAGATGCGTAGCTGGATTCAATCGTTGGACAGTCCTCAGGATATGAA
>Ga0137427_10000743_pt1 | contig 15826 bp, 17 predicted proteins | sample EasRivERMZT700_2_FD_102309 | JGI IMG/M metagenome (GOLD analysis project Ga0137427, IMG submission 102309) | Soil microbial communities from meander-bound floodplain in the East River, Colorado, USA - East River MetaG ERMZT700_2 | ecosystem: Environmental > Terrestrial > Soil > Floodplain ...
ATCTTCGTGCGCTGCAAAGATGAGCGTGAAGACATCGCCGTCAGGCCGGTCGAATGGCAAAACATCAAGTATTCGATTGATGAAAACACCCGAGAAATAAAGGAAGATATCCTCGGTACGTTTACCCAATATCCGCTGAAGCTTGCATGGGCCATCACCATTCACAAGAGTCAGGGACTGACCTTCGATCGTGTCATCATCGATGCGCGATCGGCTTTTGCCCACGGCCAGGTATACGTTGCATTGAGCCGTTGCCGAAGTTTCGAAGGTATTGTGCTCAGTTCAAGAATCAGCCCATTCAGCGTGAAGACCGACTCGGTGGTCAAGATGTATACCGAAAAGACCGCTCGCAATGCGCCGAACGAAGCGCACCTGCGACAATCGAAACGAGAATTTCAGGAGACGCTCGTCCGCGACCTGTTCAACTTCGGCACCGTGAACCGCCATTTGCAGGAACTGAGACGGCTGTTTCAGCAACACCCCGGCGCCATCTCAGCCGATGGGCTGTCGCAGTTTAATACTCTGGTTGCGAAAACAACCGCTGAAGTCCTGTCGATCGCGCACAAATTTGCCCCGCAACTTCATACTTACCTTTCGCAACCGGAAATGCCTGAGGACAATGAAAGCCTGCGCGAGCGTCTTCGGAAAGCTGCCGGCTATTTTTCATCCAAACTGAACTCCGAGTTCTTGACCGAGGTGAGACGCATCAACCTGATGACCGACGATAAGGTAGTGCTGAAACGAGCCCGGCAGCATCTTCAGAACCTGGAGAAGGAAGCGCTGATTAAACATGCGTGCTTCACGGCGTGCCAGACCGGCTTTTCCACTTCCGGTTACATGCGAGCAAAGACTAATGCGGAACTGGACTTCCGCGAGGACAAGAGCGTCCGATCGACAGCAGAGGATGCGCCAAGGGAGACGCCGCATCCCGTCCTTTACAAGCGGTTGCTCCAGTGGCGCGATGCTATGGCCAATGCACTCGATACCCCACCCTATGAAGTCTTGCCGACGAGGTCACTGCAGGAAATGGTCCGGCTTCTGCCGAAGGATCACACCTCGTTAAAGAAGATACCGGGCATCGGCAAAGGCAGGCTGAAGCGCTTTGGCGAGTATCTGATTCGCATTGTCGAAGATTATTGTCTCGACAAAAACACTTTCGCAAAACCGTCAAAGTCTTCGAACGCCAAAACCACACAGGTCAGCTTCGACCTCTACAAATCGGGAAAATCCATTGCCGAGATCGCCGAGGAACGCCACCTGGCAGTCGGTACGATCGAAGGGCACCTCGCTCATTTCATCGCCCGCGGGGAACTCGATATTTCGGAATTCCTAACAAGGGAACAGGTGGAGGAAATAGCCGGATTCTTCCTGGAAACGAAAACCGAGTCGCTAGCCGAGGCGAAAGCACATTTTGGCGAACGGTTTTTGTACGGGCAGTTGAGGATGGTGCTGGAGCATCTGAAGGCGAAGCCCGCGTAAACAGGTTTCAGTCGTTTCGACCGATGTCTTCGTCAATCAGACCGGGGGCTTTGAGCGTGAGAAGATGGTCAAGACGAACGAAACCCCGGTCTCAGCGATTGAGAAAACGGTCCTAAGCATCGAAAGGCCGGTCAAGCCGCCGCTGACCATTGTCTTCGTCGCCGAGTGGGCAGTCTAAGGCTTTCGGACCATGGTCGAAGCGACGCCGACCATGGTCTCGGCTCGGAGGAAAATGGTCTTTGCCTCTTTGACCATTTTCTTCGTGACCAAGACCATTTTCCTCAAGCTAAGTTAAGTCACATCATTTGAGCGGGTTGGCGGCTCCGTGGATTTTGACCATAGTCTTCGTCACAAAGACCAAGGTCTTTGTCGTTAAGACCTCGGTCTTTGTGACCAGGAAAAAGGTCTTGATGCCGGACACCATGGTCATCGGTCCTACGACTGGGGTCTCCATCACCGAGCGCATGGTCTTAGTCACATTCACCTCTGTCTTTGTGATGGATACCGGGGTCTTCTCCTCTTTGACTGGAGTCTTCAAGACCGAAACCATACGCTCGGTCTTCAAGACCTCGGTCTTCGCGACGGCGACCCAGGTCACCTAAGCGCCGACCATAATCTTCAAGTCCGCGACACTGGGAAACCGCAGCCCTCAGCGAACAGCTATTCCGCAATCCGGACCACACCGGAAATGCCATCGAACCCTGAGTCGAAACTCAGTATCCGCTTGATCTCGTTTCGTTCCATCATGGCGAGGTGAATGGCATCATGTGCGGAGAGTTTTCGCTTGCCAAGGACAAGGTCGCGGGCGCGTTCGGTGTCGGAAAGTTGGATCGAATAGACATCATCGACAAGATCCAGCAACACCGCGAATGAGGGCTTGATAGCGTCGCGGCGATCAATGGCGACGAACTTGGTGGAGGATCTCCTGGAACACTTCCGCATCGGTGACCAGAGGCGTTCGTTCCGCGACGAACCGTTCGAGGAGTCTGCGTGCGTCATCCTTATGAGGATGGGGAGCGCCGACCAGATACATCGTGCCTCCGGCTGGAACTTCCAACGGCTTAAAAACACTTTGGAATGGGTCTGCGCCGATTCGTGGTCGAGTATCTACCACGGTAGCCGGCGTTGTCGTTCCCGGACGTAGGCGACCCTGAAGAGATCGCCTTAAACTCCACGAGGAAAAGAGTTCTTGGTATAGACAAAAAAGGCTCCTCAGGTAGGGCTCGAACCTACAACCCTCCGGTTAACAGCCGGATGCTCTGCCATTGAGCTACTGAGGAGCAATACACAGGACAGGTTTGGCCCGTCCTGACTCAAAAGAGGTTAGCAAACGGGGAAACCACGGTCAATTGCGGTTTCCCGCTCCCATGACGAAGTCCCATCGCGTTCCGGCCTGTTCGACGATCCTCGGTACGTCTTGCTTCAGCAGATAGCCCTTGTCGGCCAGATCATTTGCTGCTTTCGTGACAAGGGTGATGTACTCCTCGCGACTTTTGTAGCGCTCTTCCACCGATGGCCGTGGATCATTCGCTTTGTCGCGATCGGCGCGGGTTTTGGCGAACGGAATGAACGAGCCTTGCATGCTGGCGAGCACGTTCGTCGGACCGACGGTCTCATTGAACAGATTCCATCCCGTGTACGTGGCGAGAGGGACTGCCAGTTCCGGCATACGAATACCCGAAAGTTCGTTGCCGTCACCGTTCACCTGCGGGACCAGAACCGGGAACAGCTTGCCGATGGCTGGCGGTTCCTGCGTGACAACTCCCTTCGCAACGAAGTCCGGACCGTAGTCGGCGTGATAAGAGTGGTGCGTAACTGGAGGAACGTTGATGTTTGGAATCTTCGGGAACTTTAACTTCTCCGGCGATACCAGTTCGCCCTTATCGACGCGTGGATACGCACTCGCGGGCGGCTCCACGCCATCCGTAACCCAGCGGTTCATGGCGACGAGCAGGCTGCGCATCGCCCACCGATAGTCCAATGGGTTGCCAAGATTCTGCGCGGCCGCAGAGCGCGACGGCGGAAAACCGCCAACTCCGTGATTGCCACCGGTCAGAAGGAACCCGCGGACGTTGGACATCATGGAAACGTCTTCGAGGCCATCGACCGTCGTGTGATACAGCGATGCGGCGCGTCCCCAGTACTCGTACGCCGAGTTTGTATAGAACACTTTCGGCATGAACTGCGGCTTCATGTTGTGCGTGAGCAATCCATCGCGAGTCTTTGTGTCGGGGTCCAACTGAGCGGCATCCGTGAACGGGAAGATATCCGTCGGATAGAAGAAATTGAGGTAAGGATGACCGTCTCTCGATGGCTGCGCAAATCGATGATTGAAACTTCCGCGCCCACCGCCGGCGACGTGCGGCATGACGCCATCGAACACTTTGCGATGCGCTTCATCCTCATTAAATCCGTAGTACATGTACGTTCGCAGAAAGCGCCCACTTTGAGAGATCCCGAACGCAATGGCGCGCTTGATGTCGCCCTGTTTGATCGAGAATTCAGGTGCGGCGCCATACTTCAGTTTTGAAATGGCGTCGCGAATAGCCGCCGGGCCGAGACCGACGACTGCCGGATTCTGCGATTTGTAGACCAGTTCATAGATCTTGTTCTTTTCCAGAACGGGCGTGATGACGATGCTTTGCCGATCGTCAGAGAATTTCCATTGGTCGCGTGGAACAGTACGACGGGCGCACTCCACGCAATCGCGGATCGTGAGCACGTTCGCCGGATCGGACGGGTCGACGACTTCATAGGGAACGTGAGATCGATCGGCCAGCGGCATTGTCGTTGCCGTTCCGTTGCCGACGAAGTCGCTGCGAACCAGGCCCTGAATCGGCCGTCCGTTGGCCTCGCGAGCGACCGGTACGTCAACGCGAAGCAGTCCGTCGCGCCGAGGCACATCGAACTGCCAGCCGACCCAGAGCAGCGTGAATCCTTGTTCCATCAAAAACCCGTCGCCCAATTGATCCGCTGTCGCCGGATCGGAGCCCCGCGCATCACGATTGAAAAAACCGAGCATGCCCCGGCCGCCGCGATTCGAAACTTCATAAAGTACGGTCCCATTTCCACGGCTGGCGTCCTTTGGTTTGATCATGAAGAAGTCGGACGAGAACTCGACTTTGCCGGCTGCGTTCTTCGGCGCTTTGTCGATATCCGTGATGATCAGGTTCGCGCTGTTTCGAGGATCGACAGCAAAGTAGATTTTGCCGGAAAGCTTTTCGTATTCGCCGGCCTTGCCGAAGCCCTTTCCAGGGATGTCAGCACGGGTTTTGACTTCGATGCGAACGACTTCAGAACGCAGCGAAGTCGCCATGAGCAGGATGACAAGGATTGTTCGGGTAATCATGCCCTAGAAGAAATCACAAGATGGGCAGGCAGACAAGAAAATGAATTCGGTGTCAGGCACGTGAGACTGATAAAACAAGTGCCAGACCCCAAATTCGGGTCAGGCACGTAAAGCTGATAAAGCAAGTGCCAGACCCGAATAAAAAGGCGGCAGTTTATAAGACTGCCGCCGAGTTGGAGGCGAGTGGCTTTACCGCTCACCCCAACTGATCGTGATGCCGCCGGTTGCTTCAGGCCAACTCATCGCTTTCCCGAAGTAATTCGGCATCGTGCGTCCGCGTATGTCGCCACGCAAGCCAACAGGCCCCCAGATCTGCAACGCCTTCACGCCACCGCCATAGCTGAACGTGAAGAACGTGTCGCCGTCTTCGAGCGTGTATCCAGGGCGAAACACGGTGTCGCCGTCATCGTCCACTGCGACAACAGGAGCGTAGGTCACGCTGTTACCGTTGTGGACTTTGGTGGTCAGACCGCCGGCGCCCAGCGAGAGATACGGAGTCACGCTGCGGCCGATGAAATCCCGGCCCGTCAGGTTGAAGTCTCCGGTCATTTCCCACATGAAGGCGCGTGTCGGGTTCATCGACAAGCCGAGTGCCGCGGTATTCGCGACAACCGGGTTCGTGGGAGACGGTGCGAAATGGTTGATGTAGCCGAGATTCCCGCCCAGTTGGAACTGGGACGTGACGAATCCCGAGGCCTTCACACCATAGATCCCGTCGGTTTGATACTTACCCATATGATCGTTTCTTGCCGGCCAGAAACCGCCGGCATAAGGATAGATTTCAGCTTGTTGCGCATGAAGTACCGAGGGCAGGATTGCGACGCTGAATAGAGCAAGACACACTATTAGCTTGGCTTTCATACGTTTTAGTACTCCTGTAGTTTACTGAGGACGTAGTCGAGCAGGCGGCCGTCATCGTTCGAGGTATATACTCGCCATTCATGGCAACCCCACGATCGGCCGCCGCTCTGATCCTTTACAGATGCAATCCGGAGACCGAAGTACTCTGGGTTCGACGTTCCCTCAAGATGATGTTTCAGGGTGGCTTCCATGCTTTTCCCGGCGGACAACTTGATCCTAATGAAGATGCGCGCGTCTGCGCCGCTCGGGAGTTGGAAGAAGAAGCCGGTGTAAAGGTCGATCCAAATACGCTCGTCGATGTCGGGCGCTGGGTCACCCCGGCATTTGTTCCCCGGCGGTTCGACACCTGCTTTTTTCTTGCCAAATGTCCCGATGGCCAGAAACCACGGCTCATGACCGAAGAACACGATCTTGGGGAATGGATCCGGCCCAGTGATGCCCTGGAGCAATGGATCCAGGGACGCGTCCTGATGGCTCCACCGATTCTGCATGCTTTGCGGACACTGGCTGATGGACTGGACGATATCGAACGCCGGATGAAGTCGGTGCCTTATGCAAACGGTGAGCCGACACCGGAAATGGAGATGCGTCCCGGTGTCGTCCTTGTCCCGGTTCGCACACCGACTTTGCCTCCTGCCACGCACACGAATTGCTACATCGTCGGCGGTGAAGAAGTGGTCGTGATCGATCCTGCTTCGCCCTACCAGGAAGAGCAGGAGTTATTGGATGAAGTCATTGCTCGCAGACGGTGCCGCATTCGCGAAGTCTGGCTCACCCATCTTCATCGCGATCACGTGAGCGGAGCCAACCATCTGCGCGAGCGCTGGGGCGTCAAAGTTGCGGCTCACCCCATCACCGCCCGGGACCTCAATGGTGTCGTCCAGGTGGATCGCACTTTTTCGGACAATGAGAAACTGGAAATCCCGGGCCGGCCCGGTTGGTCATTGCGTATCTTTCACACTCCCGGACACGCTCGCGGCCACGTCTGCATTTTTGAAGAAAGACATGGTTCCTTGATCACCGGAGATTTGATGGCAGGCCTGGGCACCATTGTCATCGACCCGCCGGAAGGACACATGGCAACCTACCTTGATTCGCTCCAGCGAATGCTCGAACTGCCGGTAACCGCGTTGTTCCCCGCCCACGGTCCGGTGATGGCCAGTGCCAAGGCACGGATCCAGGAATATCTCGATCACAGGTTGCTGCGCGAGGCAAAGATTCTGGGCGCCTGGCAGCGAGGTGTGAATTCCATACCGGGTATCGTTAAAGAGGTTTACACCGATGTTTCACCGGCGATGCACAGTCTGGCCGAACGCAGCGTCACCGCTCATCTGGAGAAGTTGCGGGAGGAGGGTAAGATCGAAGCGTGACCATAGTTGAACCCCGGTCGATTTCCTCTTGAAAGCTTTCAACGCTGGAATTCTTCCGGAGTATGGAGTGGACGATATCGCGCTGCACTCCAATACCCCGTCCGTGAATGATGCGGATCTGCCGAAAGCCAAGGCTGGCGGCCTGATACATATACTCTTCCACAACCATTTGGATATCTCGAGGATGAAAGCTATGAAGGTCGATGGAGTCGCCGATTGGGATTTCGTGCACAGGTCAAGGATATAATGGATCGGCCATGAAGTTTTATGTCCGCACCTACGGGTGCCAGATGAATGTCGCGGACTCCGATGAGATGGGCCGTCATCTCACAGCGCAGGGTCTTGTCCGGACGGATGATCCGGACGAAGCGTCGGTATTGCTCGTCAATACATGCACCGTACGGCAGCATGCCGAAGATCGCGCTTTCTCCGAAATCGGCAGGCTGAAGAAATGGAAGGCGAGGCAACCCGGCCGCAAATTGGTGATCACAGGATGTGCGGCCGAGCGAACGAAAGAGTATCTTGAAAACCGCTTTCCACACGTGGATCTGGTTGTTGGAGCAAAATCCATTGAGGGGTTCGGCCAGATCGTGAATGATCTGCTCGACCGGCGCGATACTGACGAAAATCTGGAATACGCCGTTCCTGCCGTCAACGAAAGGATTTCTGCTTTCGTCACGATTATGCGAGGGTGTAACTATTCGTGTACGTATTGCATCGTTCCGTTCGTCCGCGGGCGTGAGACTTACCATCCAATCGAACAGGTTGTGTCCGAGGTGCGCGATCGCGTCGCCGAAGGGGCGCGCGAGATCACGCTTCTCGGTCAGACTGTCAATTCCTATCATCGCGACGGATCCAAGGGTCGAGGTACGGATTTTGCAGATTTGCTCGAGGCCGTGGCCGCCGTCGATGGAGTGGATCGGATTCGGTTCATCAGTCCGCATCCGTACTACATGACGGATCGTGTCATCGAGGCGATGGCCGAATTACCTCAGGTGTGCGAATCGCTACATCTGCCCGTGCAGTCCGGCTCGAATCCGATCCTGAAAAAGATGCTGCGGAACTACACGCGCGAACATTACCTGACGCTCGTCGATAAGCTGCGAAGTGCGATGCCTGGTATCGCGATCAGCACAGACATCATCGTCGGCTTTCCGGGAGAGAGCGAAGTCGATTTCCAGCAGACGCTTTCGCTGATTGAAGAAGCCCGGTTTGACTGGGGTTTCATCTTCAAGTACTCCACTCGCGAGGGTACGGCGGCTGCGGAGTGGGAGTCATTTTCCCAGGAGCTCATTGAGGAACGGCACCAGCGGTGTCTGGCCATAGTTGACCGTCTGGCTCTGGAGAAACGGGAGCGGCTCGTCGATTCACGGCAAGAAGTTCTAATTGAAGAAGAACAGTTCGGACGAACGAGAACCAATTACAAGGTACGGGTTGAAGGCAACGTAGCGCCAGGTGAAACCGTAGCGGTTTCCATCACGAATGCGCAAAAGGCTACGTTGGAAGGAAGGAGCATTTGATCGACATGTCCACACTACTTTCGAGAATCTTCGGGCGGAAGAAGCCCGCCTCGAGCCAAACGAGCAACGACGAAAGCATCAATGTCAGCGCGCTTCGGCCGCTGATGTCTCCGCAGGAATTCTCAGAGCTCAAAGCGAACCATTCGCCAAAGCCGGCATTGAGTTTGAATCCGGATGATCTCAGCGGAGCCTGGCCGATGGAACATGTGCTCAGGGTTTTTCCGACAGCACAGCGAGCCTTGTTTCAGAAGTTCCATATCGGTGGATGCAACAGCTGCGGTTACATGCCTCAGGACAGTCTCGACAAGGTGTCCACCGATCACCATCTTGAGACCGACAAGGTTGTAGCGTTCATCAAGGACAGCGTCAATCTCGAGAAGGACCTGGAGATCGGGCCCAGGGAAGCCGCGGAATTGCTGAAACAGGGAACCATTAAGCTGATCGATGTCCGCACACCTGAGGAATACAGCATCGCGCACGTAGACGGAAGCGTCCTCATCGACCAGTCACTGGTTCAGGAGATCGTCAACACCTGGCCTAAGGAAACTCAGATCGTTACGATGTGCCATCATGGAATGCGCAGTCTCGATGCGGCGGCTTTTTTGCGCGGCCACGGACTCATGAAAACACAGAGTATGCGCGGCGGCATCGATGCCTGGTCCACGACGGTGGATCCGAACACTCCCCGCTACTAATCAAATATCGATTTCCAGCAGATCGCGGCCGACGGTGATTCGCTCAAAAGTCGAGCGAGCTTCGTCCGCGATGCGGTAGACCTGCCGGCCGTCGTACCGCGAACTGAAGTGAGTGGCGATCAGGTTTTCCACTTTCGCTTCTTTGGCCACACGCGCCGCATCTTCCATGGTGGAGTGTTTGCGATCCCGCGCCATGTCCGCTTCTTCGGAGGCAAACGTCGTCTCGTGAATCAGAGCGGTGCAATTCTCAGCAAGTTCGATAGAGCGTTCGGAGAACTGGGTATCGAGGCAATAGGCGACAGCTTTTCCCTGTCGCTTCGGGCCAACGACTTCGGCGGACTTGATAACCCGCCCATCGTCCAGTCTGACGTCTTCTCCATGCTGTAACTTTCTGAAAAGCGGCCCTCGTGGAATTCCCAACTCGACCGCTTTGTCCAGGTTGAAGATGCCGGGCCTATCCTTTTCCTGGAATCGCCAACCCAAACAGAAGATCGAGTGATCCAACGGCATTGCCTCCACAAAGTACTCGTCCTCATCCAAAACCCGTCCGCGGAAACCTCGAGGAAACTCCTGAACTTTCAAACCAAATTGGAATTGAAGTTCGCCTGTTCGAAAGGCCGCGTTAAGGAACGTACGCAAGCCCTCCGGACCGAAAACGTTGAGCGGTTCCTCCCTGCCATCCAGATGTAACGTGCTGATGAGGCCGGCGATGCCGTATAGATGATCGCCATGGAGGTGTCCGATAAAGATGCTATGGATCCGGCTCCGTTTGACGCTCGATCGCATGATCTGCAACTGAGTCCCTTCACCGCAGTCGAACAAAAACACGTCGCCGTCTCTGACAAGAGCCGTCGCGGAAAGCCCGCGCGTCAATGTCGGTATTGCCGAACTGGTTCCAAGTAGGACGATCTTCATAGGAAGAAACCACGAGAGGCACAAGAAAGCTGAATTCGGGGTCAGGCACGTCAAGCTGATGAAACAAGTGCCAGACCCCGAATTCCTATTATGTGTCTCTTGTGCCTCTTGTGGTTATGCCTTCTTCGGTTTCGGCATGTAGGCGTTTTCTTTCCATCGTTTCCGGTAATCTTTGTATTCGCGGTGCAGGCCGTCGTTTTTCGACGATGTGTTATGGATTGTTGGCGCCGAAACCAACTGCGCGATTTTGCTGGAGCCACATGCCGGACAGACTATAGTCGCCGCATTCGAAGTCACGACGAGCTTTTCGAACGTGTCTTCGCAAGCGGAGCACTGATAGTCATAAAGAGGCATCGGTCCCCCGTTAGCTTTTAAACGGGTTTTAGCTTACCATGCCATTTTCCAATTCGTCGAATGGAGGCCCGTTCATGAAACGTGCGATTGCCGCGCTGGTATTGGTTTTCGCGTTCGCGCTGACCGGATTTACACAACAGAAAGCCATCACCGTCGATGACGTCATGGACATCGTCGGAGCATCGAATCCGGAGATATCTCCGGATGGAAGCTGGATCATCTATTCACGTTCCGAGTTGAAGTGGAAAGACAACAAACGCGAGTCTTCGCTTTGGATGCTCTCGACCGACGGCAAGGAACACTTTCGCCTGACTTCTCACGATTCCGATGCGTCGCCAGCATGGTCTCCGGACGGCAAGTCCATTGCGTTTCTCTCGAGTCGCGGCGGTGACGCCGCGGCCGGACGTCAGATCTGGCTTATCCGATCCGCGGGCGGTGAAGCGCAGAAGTTAACCGATCACAAGGACGGTTTGTCCGCATTTGAATGGGCTTCGGACGGCAAGTCCATTGTGTTTTCGGCGGCGGATCCGAAGGGCGAAGAGATCAAGGGTGAAGATGCGATCGCCGTAGACGAAGGTTCTAACGGTCAAGGCAGAGCCCGGTGGTCCAACCTGTGGGTGATCGACATTGCGGACAAGAAGGAACGCCAGGTTACAAAAGAGCAGTGGAGCGTCAATGCACTGAGTTTGTCACCCGACGGCAAACTCGCAGCGGTGCATGTTCGTCGCGAAAACCAACGAAATAACGGCAATCTTTCCGAGATACATATCGTTGATATCGCAACCGGTGCGATCACCAGAATCACTGAGAACCGGGCTCCCGAATCTCAAGTGCAATGGGCGCCGGACGGAAAGTCGCTTTCGTACATGGCTGCTCACGACAGGGAATGGGAGCTTTATAACGCCAAAATCAGGCTTGTCGATCTCGCCACCAAACAATCGCGCGTGGTCTCAGGCAATTTCGAAGGAAGCATCAACCGATACTTCTGGTCGGAGGACGGCAAGAAAATCTATTTCGCAGGGCAGAAAGGGACGATGCAAAACCTCTTTGAGGTCAGCGTTGCGGCCGGCGAGGTTCGTCAACTTACTGAAGAGAAAGGAATGTTTCGTGTTGCTTCGATGTCGAAGGACCTGAAGAAAGCCGCCGCTACTTTCGATACGCCGGCAAAGCCCGGTGACATCAACGTCATCGACGTCAATACGCTTGAACGGAAGGAGATCACGGACCTCAATCCACAAATGAAGAGCTTCGTGGCTCCGAAGGCGGAACTCATCAGGTGGCGAAGCAAGGACGGCACGGAAATCGAAGGAATTCTCTATACACCCGCCAACCGTCAGGAAGGTCAGAAACTGCCGTTCATCCTCGATATTCATGGAGGTCCCGCGGGCGTTTGGTCATACGGTTTCAGCGGCATGCCGAATGTCTACGTCGACCGGGGGTTTGCCGTATTGCGTCCCAACGTGCGAGGCAGCAGCGGCTACACCGATGCACTTCTGCGCGGCAATATGAAGGACATTGGCGGTGGTGACTATCAGGACGCGATGACCGGCGTTGACGCCGCGATTGCTCGCGGCATCGCCGATCCGGAGAAAATGGCGGTTCGTGGCTGGAGTTATGGAGGCATCCTCGGCGGTTGGACCATCACTCAAACCAATCGATTCAAAGCCGCGTCGTTGGGCGCCATGGTGACCGATTGGGCTTCCGAATATGCCATGGGCTTCAACAACGATATCCGGCTTTGGTATATCGGCGGCACGCCGTGGGAGAGCGCCCAGCGCTATCGCGAGCAATCGTCGTATTCGCATATTGCGAATGTCAAAACGCCGACGATCCTGTTTCACGGCGAGAACGACACGACCGACACGGTCGGCCAGTCGATGATCTTTTATCAGGGCCTGAAGGATCGGGGAGTCGACACCCGGTTCCTCCGATTTCCACGCGAACCACATGGTTTCAACGAACCGCGTCATCAGCGCACGCGGGACATGGAAGAAATCTCATGGCTCGAGAGGTTTGTAAGGGGCACCGACTTCAAAGTCGAGCCGCGGAAATGAAGACCCCCTGCCGAGCGGTAGCCGAGCGGTAGGGGGTCCAAATTCATGTCCCAGGCGTATACTTAGGCCAATATGAAGAGGGTTGTTGTACCGGCGGTTTTCCTGGTGATTTTCGCGTCGTTGGCGATGTCCGACGGTCAGCCTCCGAAGGACTCTGAATTCATCTTCGCCAGAGTTCAGTTCAACATGGCATATCGGGCCTTGTGGACCTTCGCCGAGGCGCCATGGCACCACGATTATCCATACTCCGAAGACTTCATCCTCAGCATGTTGAAGAACATCACGAAGATTCATGTTACGGAGGAGTCTTACAAGATTGTCCGTCTTGACGATCCCGAGATCTTCAAGTTTCCATTTCTGTATTTCTCGGAACCCGGGTTCATGGAACTGACCAACAAAGAAGTGACCAACCTCCGGGAATGGTTCAATCGAGGTGGCTTTGCGGTCTTTGACGATTTTCGTCAGCGCGATCTCGACAACCTTACGGAGCAGATGAACCTCGTCTTCCCAGGGCGTGAATTCCGAAAGCTCACAAGCGCTGATCCGATCTTCAAGACTTTTTATGAGATCGATGACATCAACATGCCACCGCCTTATGAGTTCAACTCGATTCCGATGGTCCCGACGTTTTACGGATACTACGACGATGAAGGCCGGTTAATTGCCGTGGCAAATCACGACAACGACTTCGGTGAGCTCTTTGAATGGGTGGACAAAGGAGAAAGGCCTTTGGATCAAGCAGCCAAGGCCACCCGAATGATGATTAATTATTTGATCTACGGGATGACGCACTAGGCAGCGGACTCCCGCCACACTCTGCAAGCAATTCCTTCAACAGAATGTCCTGCATCTTTCGATAAGTGTCGACTGGTCCGCGTGTGTTGAAAATGGCAAAGAGTATCGGTCCTCGATCATGCGTATAGACGACGCCGGCCAGCGTACTCACTCCACCGTCGGTTCCAGGTAAGGTTCCGGTCTTCGCGACCACGGCGCCTCGGGACTCGACCGTCGTAAAGCGCGAATGAAGCGTTCCCGGATCGATGCCGGCGACCGGCATGACATCTTCGGGAAGCAGGTTGTGCAAGTTCAAATAGCCAACCAGATGCCGCATCAGAGTTATCGTTCCCTGCGGTGTGATGCGGTTGTAATCCAGTCCCGACGTGTGGGTGATCGTGATCTCCGACGGCATCAGCCCGACTTCCTGAACCAGGAACCGCTCGACGCCTTCCGGGCCACCAACCGCTTCGCCCAGGCGGTCCGCCGTCTGGTTGATGCTGTGGGCATTCTGAACGAAGACGATGTCCCGAAGACTTGAAGAGAGATGGCTCGCGATTTTGGTGCCTGTGAGTTGGCCTTTTTTCGCCGATCCGCTAACGCGGATACCGAGTTTCCTGACGAGTGCTTCCAACCGGCGCGTCGCTACGTTGGTCGTAAGGAAAGCGTTATAGGTGAAGGGGCCGGTTACGATCAAATTGCCGGTTACTTTGGTTATTCCGGATGAGATCACTTGACGAATCAAGCGGCTGACGTCCGTACCGGTCAGGATGGGATCACCGGTAGTGAATAGAATCAGGTCACCATTCAGCGTTCTCGTGGCTTTGTTGACCGGCCCATCCAAATAGAAGGCGGTCTCAAAGTGGTATTCCGGTCCCAACTTGAACAATGCGGTGAACGAGGTCGCGACTTTGATCACCGAGGCTGGGTTAAAGCCGGCTTTGCTGTTTAGCTCTGCAAAAACGGTGTTCCCGTCCAGCGATTCAACCAGGAGGCCCTGAGTGTCCAGCTTGAGTCCCCGCATCGCGATGCGGTTCAGGAAGTTGGTTTCCGAAAGGGTGTTAAATCGTTCCGGAAAGGAAATGCGATCAGAAGCTGGGTTGGATTGGGAAATGTTTTCCTGTGCCTGAATGGGCCAGAAGATCAACAACATCAGGCACGTAGTCGACAGCAACGCTTTCTTCATTCGGCCATCGACCACACATTCTGTTTTAATTTCAAATTAGCGTCTCCATATGAGAACCGGGACAATTTTGCCAAAAAACTATTGAAATTTGAAGGGGTTAAATTACCTGCTCCACTCTTTTGTATTTTTGATCCGAACCGTTTCTCCTTTAAGAAGGAGAGACACGTATCAGGAGGTTTGAAAGATACAGTTTCATGCTGATTATTAGCCGAAAGAAGGACCAAAAAATTATAGTCGCCGACGATATCGAGATTACGATTCTCGAAGTCGGGCGTAATCGAGTGCGGTTTGGAGTCAAGGCTCCGAAGCACATCCCTATTCACACACGTGTAAAGACAGCGTCGGACACCGCGGAAACCGCGTCCCCCATTACAACGGAAACACCCAAAGCCGAACATACGGCTCCCGTTCAGGATTTCCCAATCGCCGTCGGGATGACGAAAAGACGCTAAACGCACGCTTCAGGGAAAGCATTTCAGCTACCTACCGCCAATGGCTGCCCTCGGTCGGCTTGACTTTCCAGAAGGCATCTTATAAGTTGCCCATTCTGCAGTATTTGAGTCAGTCGACCGATGGCAGCTAAAACGAAACACAATTCCAAGGCCGGTTCCAAGACGACAGGCAAGGCTTCAGCCAAGGCTTCACCAGCACATAAGTCATTAATTTCAAAGGTTAAACCTGTCAAATCGGCGGCTCGAAAACCAGCGAAGCCGGTGTCAAATCGAGTGATGGCTGGGGCCAAAAAAACGACTCATGCCGTGGAAGTCCGATCGCCTTCGAAGCCAAAAGAGATCCAACCTAAGGCATCGGCGCTCCAAAAGGTGAAAGTTCGTGACTCCGCCAGTGCCATTCAGGCCTACGAAGCGGGCTTGAAGTTGATGCATGCGGAAGAGCATGAAAGAGCCATTAAAACCTTTCGAGAATTGATTGCCGGACACCCTGAGGAACCGGAAATTCAGGAGCGTGCCCGGGTTCTTATGCACGCCAGCGAGAAGAGGGTGGTCGAGAAAGCCCGTACAGTTCTGAAGTCGGCGGACGATCACTACAACATGGGAATTGCGGAATTGAACCGGCGGCAATTGGATGCCGCTGCACAACATCTTCAACACGCGCTCAAGCTCGTCCCCAAGGGAGACCATATCCTCTACGCGATGGCAGCGGTCAACGCTTTAAAGGGTAACCGGGACGAAGCTCTCTCCTTTCTCAAGCAGTCCATCCATCACCGGCCGGAAAACCGTTTTATGGCGGCGCGAGACAGCGATTTTGAAA
>Ga0137427_10000744_pt1 | contig 15792 bp, 11 predicted proteins | sample EasRivERMZT700_2_FD_102309 | JGI IMG/M metagenome (GOLD analysis project Ga0137427, IMG submission 102309) | Soil microbial communities from meander-bound floodplain in the East River, Colorado, USA - East River MetaG ERMZT700_2 | ecosystem: Environmental > Terrestrial > Soil > Floodplain ...
ACATCGCGAAATCGGTTTTTCAAGTGCACGGGGTTGACGCGACGGGAGAAGTTATCCTGCGGCGGCGCCTGACGCGGGCACGGGTGGTGCCATTTTTTGCGAAGCTGGCACCTTGTTTGGTTGGAATAGAGGCTTGCGCGACCTCGTATCATTGGGCGCGTGAGTTGCGGAAGCTGGGCCATGAGGTCCGCCTGATGCCGCCCAGCTACGTCAAGGCGTATGTGAAGCGACAGAAGAACGACACGGCCGATGCGGAGGCGATTTGCGAGGCGGTGACCAGGCCGACGATGCGCTTCGTGGAAGTAAAGTCACCTGAGCAGCAAAGCATCATGGTGGTGCACGGGACGCGGACGATGCTGATGCGTCAGCGGATCCAGCTGTCGAATGCGATCCGTGGCCACATGGCCGAGTTCGGGGTTGTGGCGCCGGTCGGGCGCGAGGGGCTTCTGACGCTCACGGATACTCTCCATGACGAGGCCGATGACCGAGTGCCAGCCGAGGCACGCCATTGCTTGCAGATGCTCGCCGCTCAGCTCCGGTTGGTGAACGCCCAAATCCTGGAGAATGATCGCAGGATCAGGTTGAGCGCCCGGGCGACAGATGTGGGGCGAAGGCTGATGGGCATTCCCGGCGTTGGCCCGGTGCTCGCCAGTGCGTTTGTCGCCACCGTGCCTGATCCCCATGCGTTTCGCTCAGGCCGAAACCTCGCTGCGTGGATCGGTCTTGTTCCTCGCCAGAACTCCAGCGGTGGCAAGGAACGGCTCGGGGGAATCACAAAGCAGGGAAACCGCTATTTGCGGCAGCTGCTGTTCGTAGGCGCCATGGCCGTCATCCGATATGCGGAGCGGCATGGCACCCGCCGGCCGTGGCTGGTGCGGTTGCTGGCACGTCGCACGACAAAGATCGCAGCGGCGGCGCTCGCCAACAAAACGGCACGGATGGTTTGGGCCATCATGACCAGCGGTCAGTCATACAGGGAGCCGGAATTGCGCACTGCCTGACGGTTCAGGCGGGGCAAACACGATTGGGAAGGGCGGAAAGAATGTAATGCAACAAGCCGGTCGATACCGGGGAGCGGGAAAACCCACTTTCGCCAGTGCGCTACGAGCGCGTGTTTTTGGTCGGGACCCGATTCCGCGGAAGGCATTATGGCCAGCGGCCGATGTGCGCCGCATCAACAGGTCGAACACATGGCCGCACCGACCAGCTCTGCAGAAACATTCAAATCCCCCTTGCCAAAGGAGAGCCGTCCACACATGGCGACTTTTGGACACTCGTGGTTCGGTTAGCCGCCGGCACCGTCGGGATTATGGAGGGGACGCGCTCTGGAACTGGAGTCGGGCGAAGTCACCCCCCGCGCCGAATGGGCTATCTTGAAGACATCAACCGGGGTCCTGGGCTGTCCGACACCACCGGCGATGGCGGCGGCTGCGGCCGTTCCGGAGTCCGCGCCCGCACCGCGTGCAAGGCTCCGGATATTAATGAGACCGCGCACCGCGTCGTGCCAGAAAGGACCGCCGAGCCCGATCAGCAAGCCGCCGATGATGAGCGATAGGATCACGCCCGGATGTGTCGGGAGTCCGAACCAGACATTCATCCTGCCGGCGTCGCAGGGTCCGAGCCACGATCGCTCGGTCGATTTCGGGTCATCGATACGGCACGTCCAAAAGATGGGCACCATATTGGCGGTTTGCCGCCGCTCTTGGGTCCACCCAATCGGCACGCCGAACACGAACGCCCAGGGGCGCCTGCGGGCCGGGCGTGACAGGTGGACTTGCGCTTGCAGCCTCCGCCGCCACCGCCGCGGTGACCGCCGCAATCGGCGGGGGAGGATTTGCCGGTGCAATCGTACCAGGCGGCTGCAACTCCGCGAATTTCTTCAAGTACTCGTCTTGTTTTTCGAGCACCGCGTTCCGCACGGTGGGATCGCGCATAAAGGTTTGGAACAGTCCGAACGCGTCGACATGCATCCAGAACGCGAGAACGATCGCCACCAAGACCGATAGAACCCGCGCACGGCGCGCGAAAACCTCTGACGCATCCTTCCCGAAGTTCTCGTATTTTTGCGCCACATCCTGCAGCACTGCGTCCAACGCGCCGGCCGCCGTTGCGACGGTCGCCTGCACGATCTTGTCGCCGAAATGGTCGCTGCCCAGGCGTTCCATGAACACGTTGAGCGGTACATTGCCAAGTCTCCGTCCATTCGACATGCGCCCGACAATGATCTGCTGGATGAACGTCCAGATCTTCGAGCCTGTGGGGGGCGTCGGGTCTGCGGCTAGCGGCAACGCGCTATTGGCGGCGAGGGCAAGGCCGATTGGCGTGCGATTTTCCGTCATGCGTTGCTGAAACTCTGAGCGCATGGCTTCCAGCACGGCTTTCTCGGCCGGGACTCCCGCTCGCACGGTATAATGCGCAAGCACCTGGTCGAAAAACTGACCGAGGAGGTAGCGCATGCCGTCTTCTCGCAAAGCGAACGCCCGATGGATCATCTCGACGAACGTCGATGCGATCATCGACAGAACGAGCATTGTAAGCGCAAAGGCAAGCGCAGCTTCTATGATTTCCATCGGCGGTTGGCCCCCATTGACGGCTGTTCCACACTGACTGCCTTGAGAAGCGAAAATGGTGTTCGAGAAAAAGACACGATTTGCGCTTCGCTGAACTGCAGAAGCGCATCACCGACGCGTGCGTGCCGAACGTCCTACATAAAACGGAATAGCAATCCGTAAGCCCCCGCATCCAGATGGCGACCATCAAGGACCTTCGCCATCACAGTTCCCCTCGAAAGGACAGCGGAGACACCGAAAGTATAGGTAAAGTCTCGTTCCTTGTGGAGTCCTTCTTCATCCTAACCGTCTGACTTCGAGCGGAAAACTCCGCGGGGAATTTCGACGGGCGAACCAAGACTGAAAAATTTCCCTGTATCTTCCCTGTTAATCAGGGAATCTCTCGCACGTAATCCCCCAGAATTTGCTCTCCGACAGCTTGCGGCTAAGGGATTGGCAACCTGGTTCTGTCATTCCTAAGGGCATGCTGCGCAGCCTGCTGGTGGCCGCCTTCGTGTCGTGTGTCGCCGTCGCCGGCGCCTACGCGGCCGCTTCAATAGATCCGGATCCACGGCGGGCGGCGAACGACACCGTCGAGCTGCGCGTGAAGCGGCTCGTCGATCGCTACCGCGCCGCGGTCGGGCTCTCGGCGGTGACGCTCGACGCGAGGCTCTCGAAGGGTTGCATGGAGCACGCGAGGTACATGCAGCTCAACAAGGACTCCGACGCGATGGCCGGGCTGAACGCGCATCAGCAGCGCCCGAGACTGCGGGGCGCGTCGGCGGCGGGCGCCGCGTGCGGCAAGGCCGCCGATTTGTTTTTCGGCGTCTCGGATCTTGAAGTCGCCGTCGATGGGTGGATGGCGACGCTTTATCACCGCCGGCCGATCCTGTCGCCGACGCTCGAGCGGATCGGCGTCGGCTACGCCAAGCTTCGCGACGGCTCGTACATGGCCGCGCTGATGTTCGTGGATGCAAAAGGCAGCGACGTCTCGGCGAAGTGGCCGGTGGCGTATCCGGCCGACAATCAGGGCGCTGTCCCGCTCGAGTTCGACGACGAGGTCCCCAACCCCGTGCCTGGCGGCGCGCGCGCCGGCTACCCGATCACGCTCCAGTTCCCGCCATACGACAAGGTCACCGGCGTCCGCGCCAGGCTCGTGGACGGGAGGGGCAGGGACGTCGCGCTCTACCTGTCCGATCCCGAGCATCCGGCGACCTCGTTTGGCCAGTACGGCGTCGTGTCCCTCATCCCCAAGCTGCCGCTCAGCCCGAAGAGCCGGTACGAGGTGCGGGTCGACGCGACGTGGAAGGGCAAAGCCAGCACGTGGCGCTGGCGCTTCACGACCGTCGCACTGCGCCCCGTCGATGCCCACGACGAGGACGCCCTCGCGCGCGCGATCAACATCGCGAGCACGCTGCGAGGCACGGTGCTCAACGGCGGCATGATGGTGGGCGGCGACAGCGCGTTCCTGCGGATCGGGCTCGGCACAGGCAAGCGCTACAAGATGGTCGTGATCCTGATCCCGCGCGGCATCTGGCGCGAACTCGGCGGCAACCCCGATCCGTTCGCCGGCAGGACCGTCGAGGTCGATGGCACCCCGCACCTCTACCAGGGCGCGTACATCAACATCCCGATCACGGTCGCCGGCCAGCTGCGGGTCGTTCCGTAGCGGTTAGCCCACTGGCACAACTCGTTGGTTGCTGACTCTGGAAGACAGAGTATCAGCCAGATCGCGCGGGTTTGATCCGCTTCCAAAATTCTCTAGATTACGCCCATGTCTGAAGGGCGCGACCCACAACAATGATCGGGAGCTGGGAACAATGCGGCTGAATTGGAAGAAGGCCTTGACGGTGTCGGCTTCGATTGCGGGCCTCTGCTGTCTGACGGTGTTCGCGGTGGGGCCGACGTCGGGCGCGGAAGGGCCGCCGAAGTACCAATACGATCCAAACTGGCCGAAACCGCTGCCGGCGAACTGGGCGCTGGGCGGCATCACCGGCATGTTCGTCGACCATGAGGACCATATCTGGATCCTCAACCGGCCGCGCGACCTCGACGAATCCAACAACTACGCGACGCTCAATCCGCCCGCCGCCGATTGCTGCATCCAGCCGCCTGCGGTCCTCGAATTCGACGCAGCGGGAAATCTCCTCACCTCGTGGGGCGTTCCCAACTCGGTGCCGGGATGGCCGAAATCCGAGCACACGATTTTCGTCGACCGGGCGAAGAACGTGTACATCGCAGGCGCGCAGCCGGGCGACACGATCCTCAAGTTCACGCGCGACGGCAAGTTCATCTCCGATTTCGGTCATCGCGGCCCGGCCGTGCCGACCGAAGGCCAGAAGCAGGACAACCAGCAGACCAGCCTTCTGCTGCGCGGGGTCGCCGCGGCCACTCTCGATGAAGACGCCAAGGAGCTTTACATCGCCGACGGCTATCTGAACCGCCGCGTTCTCGTGTTCAATTCCGATACCGGCGCCTTCAAGCGCGGCTGGGGCGCGTATGGGGTGCCCTTGAGCGAAATCCCCAACGATGCGCAGCCGCCCTACGATCCCAACACGACGGCGAAGCATTACAGGTCGCCGGTCCACTGCGTCCGCATCTCGAAGGACGGGCTGGTTTATGTCTGCGACCGCGGCGGCAACCGCGTCCAGGTGTTCACCAAGGACGGAAAATTCCAGAAGGAATTCTTCGTCGCGCGGAACACGCGGATGCGGGGCTCGGTCGGCTCGGTCGATTTTTCGGCGGACCCGCAGCAGAAATACATCTTCATCGCCGACATCATGAACATGTCGGTGTGGATGCTCGACCGCCAGAGCGGCGAAGTCGTGCAGCGGATCGGTCGGGCGGGGCGCGGCGGCGGACAATTCGCCTTCCTCCACGTGGCGACCATGGATTCGAAAGGCAATCTCTATACCGGCGAAGTCGCAACCGGCCGGCGCATTCAGAAATTCGCGCCGGTGAACTGACCCAGACCGCCGACGTCAAACGGGAGGCCCTTGTGAGCCTCTCGTTGTTCTTTGCTCGCGCGCTTAGTGCGACTCGCGGCGCCAGGCGAAGAGGACGGTGCCGAGCACCATGACGAGGGCAAGCCACGGCGGCAGCAATTCCTGGGCGTCGACTTCGGTGACGCGGTAGGCGCCGCGGCGCTGGATGCCGAACCAGCCGTTGCCTGCGGCGGTCGCGCCGAGATCGACGGGGCGCAGATCGGGCACGCCGTCGGAGATCCATTGGATGCCGCCGCCGGTCGCAGCCGAATAGGGGCGGAGAATCTCGTCGGTGGCGCGCATGTCCGCGACTTCGCGCGGGTTCAACGGACCCGCCGCGGCGACGGTGTTGAGGGTGCCGTCGTTGAGCCGGTAGAGGCCGAGCTCCTCGGCCTTGATGTTGCCGGTGAAGCGGCCCGGGCTGGTCAGGGTCAGCGGCACGGTGAGGGCCTTGCCGGTCGGGCTTGTGACTTTCACTTCGGCGGCCTTCTCGGCCATGGTCTGGCGCGTGACCCGGAGGTCGCCGCCGGCGACTTCGGCCATCAGCCGCTCTTCCTCGAGATCGGGCTCCTTCATCAGCCAATGCGCGAGCCGGCGGAGCAGCTCGGCCTGGGGCCCGCCGTTCTCATAGCCGCGCGCCCAGAGCCAGATCTGATCGGAGAGCAATTGCGCGACGCGGCCCTTCTGCACGCGGTCGAGCACGAGAAGCGGGCGCTCCTGGGGCGCCGACATCAAGGTGTTGCCGGCGAGAGTCTCGGCGGTGATGACGCGGAACCAGCGGCCCCAGTTCGGCGTGACGCCTTCCTTGGCGGTGTCGCCGGGCACGGCGGTTGGGGCGGGCGTCGTCGGCCGCACACTGAGGAGGGGGTCGGCCGCGCCGTCGGGTGCGGCTTCGAGATTGCCCTGCGGGAGATCTCGCGTCACCGGATGAGCGAAGCCCGCCTTGGTGATGACCGGCTTGAACGCGCCGCTCACGACTTCGCCGGTCGGCTGCGCGGGAAGCACGGCGGCCAGAGGCGTGCGGTAGATGCTGGTGTCGTCGGCGAATTCCGGCCCGGAGGAGAGGAGCAGCGCGCCGCCGTTCTCGACATATTTCGCGATGTTCTCGAAATAGGCGAGCGGAAGCAGATCGCGGTTCTGATAGCGGTCGAGGATGACGAGATCGAATTCGCTGAGCTTCTCGGCGAACAATTGGCGCGTGGGGAATTGGATCAGCGCGAGCTCGTTGATCGGCGTCGAGTCGAGCTTCTCGGGCGGCCTGAGAATGGTGAAATGCACCAGATCGACGGACGGGTCGGCCTTCAGGAGATTGCGCCAGACGCGCTCGCCGGCATGGGGCTCGCCCGAGACCAGGAGCACGCGAAGGCGGTCGCGGACGCCATTGACCATCACGGCGGCGCGGTTGTTCTGGAGCGTCTGCTCGGCCGGACCCGCGGCGGCTTCGAGCTCGATGACGTTCTCGCCGCCGTGCGCGACGGGTACGCTGATGGTCGTGTCACGGCCAACGGGCACCTGGCGGTTGCCGGTGGCCTGACCGTCGATGCGTAGCGCGACCTGGGCATTGCCGCCGGCCGAGCCGCCGAAATCATCGACGCGGAAGGTGATCTGGGCCTCGCTGCCGACGATGTTGTAGCGCGTCGCGCGCACGACGGTGAGTTTGCGGTCGCGTTCGCCCGGCGCGCCGGTCAGAAGGACGTGGAACGGTGCGCCGAGGTGGAAGGTCCTGGGATCGGGCGCGTCGTGGACCTCACCGTCGGTGATCACGATGGCGCCGGCGACGCGGTCGGGCGGGGCATCGGACAGCGCCGCGTTCAGCGCGGTGAAGAGGGCGGTGCCGCCGGTTTCGGCCCCGGCATCGGTGGTGGTGAGGACCTCTGCTTCCCGGACCTCGACGTTCAGCGCCTTGAGTTGGTCGCGATAGGCGGCGACCGCCTTGTCGGCGTCGGCGCGGCGGGTGCCGATCTCCATGCTCTGGGAGCGATCGACGATCAGGGCCACGATGTTCGAAAGGCCCTCGCGGGTCTCGTGCAGGACGAGCGGGTTGGCGAGGGCCAAGAGGACGATGAGGAAGGCGATCAGACGCGCCCAGGCCCCATGGGCCTGGCGATAGACGGAGAACACCAGAATGATCACCGCGAGACCGGCAAAGGTGGCCATCAGCCAGAGCGGCACATGCGGTGCGAACGCGACGCTGAAGGAGAAAATATCCACCGCTACCGCTCCTGTTTGCCCAGGCGCTCCAGGAGCGCCGGGACATGGACCTGATCGGTCTTGTAATTGCCCGTCATAGCATAGATCACGACATTGATCCCGAACCGTATCGCGGTCTCACGCTGCTGTTCCCCGCCGGGAACGACGGCGGCGATCGGCTGGCCGGTTTCGTCACGCGCCCATGCGGCGGCCCAGTCGTTGCCGCCCATGATGATCGGCGAGACGCCGTCCCCGCCGCGGGCGGCGATGGGACCTTCGGGCGGGCGGCTGGGGTCTTGCGGGGGAAGCGCCTCGACCCACACCTGTCCGCCGCTCCAGCGTCCGGGAAATTCCTTGAGCAGATAGAACGTCCTGGTGATGACGTGGTCCTCGGGGATGGGCTCCAGCGGAGGAATGTCGAGCTTGGTGAGCAGGCGGCGAAGGGTCGCTTCGCCGGGAGAGGTGCCCGTCGCGAGGCCGGAGATCGGCGAGTCGCGGGTGTCGAACAGAATGGTTCCACCCTCGCGCATGAAGCGTTCGACCTTGGCGGCGGCCTTGGGCGAGAGGTCCTTCTCGGAGGCCGACATGGGCCAATAAAGCAGGGGATAGAACGACAGGTCGTCGCGCTCGATATCCACGCCGACCGGAGCGGCGGGCTCGTAGGCGGTGCGCGCCTGGAGCTCGAGCCCGAGCCCGAACAGGCCGGCCCGGCTCATGCCGTCGACTTCGCCGTCGCCGGTGGCGACGTAGGCGAGCCGCGTGTCGAGCGCGGACTCGAGGTCCTTCCCGGCATCAGTGCCGGCGGGCGGAGCCGGCGTCGCGGGAGCGGGAGCGGCATCGGCGGCGTGAGACGCGGCAAAGGCCAGTGCCAGGACGAGCACCAGCAGTGCGGCCGGGCGCGCGGCAACGCGCGCGCGGGGCCTGCGCCGATTGGCGCTGATATAGCCACGCAGCCAGAGCGAGATGATCGCGTCGAGCAAGAGGATGATCAGCGCGAGCTCCAGCAGCGGCCATTTCAGCTCCCGCGCCGCGGTGCCCGAATAGGGAAAGAGCGAGCGGCCGATGTCGAGCGGGACTAGCATCGAGCGCGTGCCGAAGGCGTTGAGCGCGATCAGCGCGCCCTGCACGCCGTAGAGTCCCGGGGGATGCAGGGGGCCGACATTCGTAGACTCGATCTCTGAAGCACGGATCGGTGTGGACTCGGGAAACGGCTTCTCCAAGCGCCCATATCCATCCAGCGTCTGGTAGGGCGGGAACGTCCCGGTGCGCGCGGCGGCAGCTCCGCCCTGCACACCCTCGGAAAGCTCGATCATCCGGCGGAGCATGTCCACATACAGGCCCGAAATCGGCAGTGTCGACCAGCCGGGGCTTGCGGCCACGTGAAACAGCACAATCCAGCCGCGGCCGCGCGCGGTGCCTGTCACCAGCGGCGTGCCGTCGGTCAGCCGCGCCCAGGTGTGATCGGCGAGCTCCACCGAGGGTTCGGCCAGGACTTGGCGCGACACGGTTACATCGTCTGAGATGTTGAGCCCGCGGAAGGGCGAATCGTCGGTAAACGGGGTCAGGCGCTGCGGCGACGCCCACGTCATCGCCCGGCCCATCATCCGTTCGCCTTCGCGCAAGCGGACGGGAACGAGGTCGTCGGCGTTTGCCGCGAGCCGGGGTCCGCCGAAGCGGATGAGCACGCCGCCCTCTTCGACGAATTTCTGAACGCGCTCATGCTCGCCCGCATTGAGCTGCCCGACATCGGCGACCATGAGGACCGCAATCCCGCCGTCGAGCGTTTGGTCGATGGTGCCCTTGTGCAGTTCCGCATAGGGCTGAAGCGCGCGCTCGAGGTAGTAGACGTCCGATAGATAACGCTGCGTCGTATCGGTCGATGCGCCCGAAACCAGCCCAACCGGCCGGCGGCGGAACCGCGCATCGATCAGCTGGACCGCGCCTGCCGATTCGTGGCCCATCACCGCGATCCGAACGGTGTCGTTGCGCAGTTCCAGAGGCAGAGCGATCTCGGCCTTGGCTTCGGATTCCCGGATCTGGAACGCGTAGGGGGCCGTCTCGAGGATCTGGCCGCGAGCGTCGAGCGCTGCCACGCGCCCGGTCTGGCCGGCATCGGCGGGTACGCGCGTGAGGGTGATGCCGAAACCGGCCGCGATATTGTCTGGCGGACGCATGGCCAGAGGGCCCTTGTCCGCCTCGTCGGTGAAAACCCCAAGCGATCCGAGTGCGGCGAGGCCGTCGCCGAACACCTTTGCGTCGCCGTGGTCGAGCCCGTCCGACAGCCACATGATCTCCGGCGTGCCGGTGGAGAATGTCATGGCCTGCAGCTGCTCCAGCGCCTTGGCGCGATCCGGCAACCAGGGCCTGGGGGTCATGTCGTTGATGATCTGCAGAGCCGTGGCGGGGTCGAGGAACTGTGTCGTCACCGGCGCGTTCTCGGCCGTCGCAACGATCAGAATTTGACGGTCGTCCCGATTTGCGCCGGTCAGCGCCCGCGACATGGCCGCTTGGCGCGTTTCCCATTCGGCCGCCGAGGTCCAGCCGTTGTCCACCACCAGCACGAGCGGACCGCTACCGCGCGCCACCGGCGTCGGATCGTAGAGCGGCTCGGCAAGCGCAAGGATGGCGAGGGCGGCAGCGATCAAGCGAAGAAGCAGAAGCCACCAGGGCGTGCGGGCCGGGGTTTCTTCCGACGATTTCAGCCCGAACAGCAGACGCAGCGGGGGGAATACGATCCGCTTTGGCGCCGGCGGGGTGACACGCAGCAGCCAGTAGATGACCGGCAGGCCGATCAGGGCGTAGAGCAGGTAGGGCACCCCGAACGACAGTCCCGTAAGCAATCCCGCTAGACTGGCCATGGCCTAAAATCCCCGCTGGGCGCGCGCTCCGCCGAGCGCGCCATAGAGCGCAATCAGTGCCGTCCCCGGGGGACGGTCGGTGCGATGGCGCAGGAACACCCACCCCAACCTGCGCGCCAGCTCCTTCACTGCTTCCGCATGGGCATCATAACGCTGACGGTACGAACTTCGCACCATTTCGGCGCGGCCAAGGATCGCGGTGTCGCGGACCGTGTGCGCCTCGAACCGGGCGCGGCCGGTGAAAGGGAAGTCCTCCTCGGCGGGGTCGATGATCTGCACGAGGTAGCCGTGAGCCCCGCTATAGGCCAGAGCCTTCATATGCGCCTCGATCTCGTCGAGGGGCTGAAGGAAGTCGGACAGCCAGACCAGCTCGCAGTGGCGCTTGATGATTAGCTCGGGCGGGAGATCGGCATCGGTGAGCGGCAATTCCGCGAGCTGGTGGGCCAGGCGGCGCATGGCAATCCGTCCCGACGCGGGCCGCATGCTCGCGCCCAGTACGCCGATGCGCTCGCCGCCGCGCACCAGCAGCGAGCCGACCGCAAGCGCCAGCACCGTCGCGCGCTCCCATTTCTCGGGGACATTGCGGTGCGACGCATAGCGCATGCCGAGCGAGCCATCCCGCCACAGCCACACGGTCTCGGCGGCTTCCCACTCGCGTTCGCGGACAAAAAGGTGTTGCGACTTGGCGGACTGTCGCCAGTCGATGACGGTGGAGGGATCCTCGACCCGGTAGCGGCGGAATTGCCAGAAGGTCTCGCCCATCCCGGCCTTGCGGCGGCCATGCACGCCCAGCCAAACCCCGGATGCCAGCCGTTCGGCCGAGACCAGAAGCGGCGGAAGCGCGGCGGCAATGCCCTCGGCTTCCTCGCGCGGACGATTCCACCGCTCCGCTTGATGCGAATCCAAGGATTGGTAGGCCGTGTCAGCCATCGAGGTTCGCGTCGTTCAGTTGTTGTTGCCCCGCAAGCGAGCAGGGACGTGTGTCGTTAAATATAGGCTTGGCAGAGCCCGTCGATGACCTGCCGGATCGTCGCGCCCTCCGCGCGCGCCGAGAAATTGAGTGCCATGCGATGGCGCAAAATCGGATGCGCCAGCGCGATCACGTCGTCGATCGACGGCGCAAACCGGCCCTCGATCAGCGCGCGCGCGCGGATGGCGAGCATGAACGCCTGGCTGGCGCGCGGGCTCGGTCCCCACGCGACAAAGTTCCGCACGGTTTCGCTCGAGGAGTCGTCGGGCCGGCCGGAACGAACCAGACCCAGTATCGCCTGCACCACCTTCTCGCCGACCGGCAACCTGCGGACCAGAGACTGCGCCTTGATCAGGATATCCGGAGACATCACCGCCTGAGGGGGCTTCTCATCCCCGACCGTGGTGCGCATCAGCATCAGGTTTTCGGCTTCGCGGTCGGGATAGCCGACATCGACCTGCATCAGGAAGCGGTCAAGCTGCGCTTCCGGCAGCGGGTAGGTGCCTTCCTGCTCAAGGGGATTCTGCGTGGCGAGGACGTGAAACGGCCTGGGTAGGTCGTAGCGCTGGCCGGCAACGGTGACGTAGCGCTCCTGCATCGCCTGGAGCAGGGCGGACTGCGTGCGCGGCGAGGCACGGTTGATTTCGTCGGCCATCAGCAGTTGGCAGAACACCGGCCCCTTGATGAAGCGGAACGTACGGCGGCCGTCTTCCGCTTCTTCGAGCACCTCGGAACCGACGATATCGCCCGGCATCAGATCGGGTGTGAACTGGATGCGCTTGGTGTCCATGCCGAGCACGGTTCCAAACGTGTCCACGAGACGCGTCTTGGCCAGTCCCGGCACGCCGATCAGCAGCCCATTGCCGCCGGCCAACAGCGTGATCAGGACCTGATCCACGACCGATTTCTGGCCGAAGATAAAACCGGCGATGGCTTCGCGCGCCTTGACGAAGCGATCGCCCAATTCCTCGGCGAGAGACTCAGCTTCAGCGGCATCCAGAGTAGGATTGAAACTCATGATCTGAGCGGCATCTTTCGTCATTGAAAATCGGTTCCGTTATGTTTATCGCGGCCGTGTCCGGGCCTTTCTGGCACTCGGTCACGCCCCGCGATAGAGTACGGGCGGCGTGAGCCCGGGTTTCGGCCATGCCAGATTGCCATGTTGCACCCTTGGGGAGCGCATGCAACAGCCTATGCCAGAAACCGGGAAACCACAAAATACGCGCTGGAATATAGCTCCGCAACACAATGCCGTGAGACTTTCATGCGCAAGGCGTTCGACATGGTTAGCGACAGCGGCAACATCAGCACCGGAGCATCGCCGCGTGGCTGGCGCGCGCGAATTCAATCTCGTCTCGATCGCGCGCCGCAGGAACTTCGTCTCGGCCAGACGCTCAAACCGGCTGCAATCCTTTTGCCCATCATCGAACGTGAGGAGCCGAGCGTCCTGCTCACCAAACGCTCCGAGGACATGCCGACACATGCGGGTCAGATCAGCTTCCCCGGCGGGCGCGTTCATCCCGGGGACGAGTCGCTTGTCCACACCGCCCTGCGCGAGCTCGAAGAGGAGACCGGCATCAGCCGGGAGTTCGTCGCCGTCGGAGGCTTTCTTGATCCTTACGAGACAGTGAACTCCGGGTTCATGATCCTGCCCGTCGTGGGGTTTGTGCGCGAAGGCTTCACGCTCAATGTCAACGAGCAAGAGGTCGCCGAAGTGTTCGAGGTTCCGCTGGCGTACCTCTGCGATCCGAAGAACCGCAGCCCCATGAGCGTCGAGCGCCAGGGTGTGATCCGCGAATTCCATACGATCCCGTTCGGTGCACACACCATCTGGGGTGCGACCGCGGAGATGATCGTCAATCTTTCCGGAAGGCTCTGCACATGATCTCGCGGGTCTTCTTCGATCTGCTCCTGTTCCTGCTGCCGTTCGCGCTCTATGCCGCGTATCTGCGTTTGCGCCGGCACGACGAAGAAGCGGGCTCAAAGCAGCATCCCTGGACGGCACTGTTCATCTCGGGGCTGCTTCTTGTGGTTGCGAGCTTCGTGATCTGGGGTCTGTTCGAGGACACCAATCAGCGCGGCGTCTACGTCCCGCCGCATCTTGAGGACGGCCGTCTTGTTCCGGGACGCGTCATTCCGGAGTCCGAGGGGAGCGGCCGATTGAGCACCGGTCCTGCCGAGACCGACCGGGTCGAAACGGGCGGGCGTCAGTGAAGCGCCTCGGTCCTGCCGCTCACGATTGGCTCGTGACCCCGCGCACCCGCGCCATCATGCAGGCGCTGACCCGCGATGGCGGCGATGCGCGTTTCGTCGGCGGCGCGGTGCGCAATGCGCTTCTTGGCGAGGCGGTCGCCGACATCGATATCGCGACGCCCCTGCTGCCGCCGGTCGTGATGCAGCGTCTCCAAAAGGCCGGGTTCGGCGCCATCCCGACGGGCCTCGAGCATGGTACGATCACCGCGGTCGTGCGCGGCCAGCCCTTCGAGGTCACGACGCTGCGCCGCGACGTTTCGACCGACGGGCGCAGGGCAACCGTGGCGTTCACGACCGATTGGGCAGAAGACGCAGCGCGGCGCGACTTCACAATGAATGCGCTTTACGCGAGCGCCCGGGGCGAAATCTTCGACTATGTGGGGGGGCTGGCCGATCTCCGGGAGCGCCGCGTGCGCTTCGTCGGCGATCCAACCACCCGCATCCGCGAAGATTACTTGCGCATCCTGAGGCTGTTCCGCTTCCACGCATGGTACGGCAAGGGCGGGCTCGACGCCGAAGCGTTTGCGGCCGCTTCCGACGAGAAGGCCGGGTTGAAGCTCCTCTCCGGCGAGCGCGTACAGAAGGAGTTGCTCCGGCTTCTGGCCGCGAAGAATCCCCTACCCACGTTGCAGCCTATGCAGCGGGTTTCGATTCTCGCCGAGATCCTGCCCGCCGAGCTTCAGCTCGAACGCATCGCCCGGCTTGTCGAGATCGAGACGGCCAACAGCCGCAAGCCCGACAGCCTGTTGCGACTTGCGGCACTGCTGCCCGATGATCCCAAGACCGCGCGCAAGCTGTCCGGATTGTTGAAGCTCTCCAACGCCGACAAGGAGCGGCTGATCGAAGCGGCCGAGGCGGACAGGCGAATCGAACCGCAGCTTGCGCCGCGTGAGGCGCGACAGATGCTCTATCGGCTTGGGAAGCAATGTTTCCGCGATCAGCTCCTGCTGCGATGGTCGCAGGCGCTAGATGGTGCCGGGGACCCGGGCTGGGGCAAACTCCTCAAACTTGCCGAGTCGTGGAAGAAGCCGGAACTTCCGATCGACGGCCGCGACGTGATGGCCAAGGGCATCGATGAAGGACCGAAAATCGGCACGACCTTGCGCGCTCTCGAGCAGGAGTGGATCGAGGCGGATTTCGCGCCCGATCGCCGCACTTTGCTCAAACGCCTCAGGGAAACGATCCATCAACCGCGCAAATGACCGATGCAGTTTGAGCTTCTCGAGTCCTTGAGCCTTCCCGGCGATCCTGCCAAGCCCAACGAGGACAGTTTCTCGCATGCGGCCGGCTTTGCCTGCGTGTTCGACGGCGCCACCGTGCTCGGCGAGAACCTCATGCCGGGGCGAAGCGATGCCCAATGGATCGCGCAGTTCGGCGCCCGTAGGCTTCGTGCGCACGCGGAAGGGGATGCGAGCGAGCCTCGCGATATGCTGCGCGCAGCGGCGGCGGACGCGGAAAAGAGCTTCACCGCACTGCGCAAGCGAGCGCCGGCGGAGACTTATGAGACTCCGCTCGCGTCCCTCATGGCGCTCTTCGTTCGCGGCGACTGGCTCGCGGCGCTGTGGTTCGGCGACTGCTCGGCGCTGATCCGATCGCCCGACGGTGCGGTCTCGGTCGTCGGCGAGGCGCTCGACAGCCGTGCGCGCGAACGGAACCGCGTCTCGCGTCTGGCCGAGCCAGAGGGTGTCGCTGCAACGACCGTGCGCGAAAAATTCCTGCCGGCACTGCGGGCTTCACGCAACCGCGTGAACAGAGGCGGCAACTGGTTGTTCTCGCCCGACGTAAGATGCGCCGGTCATGCCACCGCAGCGCAGCTCGCCGTCGAGCCCGGTTCGCTCATCCTCTTGGCCAGTGACGGGTTCTTCGCGCTGGTGAGTGATTACGCCCGCTACTCGGCAGACGAACTCCTGGCCGCGGCGCACTCTCGCGGATTGGCGGCGCTCGGCGATGAGCTTCGCGCGATCGAAGCCGGCGACCCGAAGGGCCTG
>Ga0137427_10000745_pt1 | contig 15784 bp, 16 predicted proteins | sample EasRivERMZT700_2_FD_102309 | JGI IMG/M metagenome (GOLD analysis project Ga0137427, IMG submission 102309) | Soil microbial communities from meander-bound floodplain in the East River, Colorado, USA - East River MetaG ERMZT700_2 | ecosystem: Environmental > Terrestrial > Soil > Floodplain ...
GTCTATGGGGACGGTAGCGTCGCGGTTGAATCGTGGTCATCGCATGCTCGCGAAAAAACTGGTGCACTTGAAGAATGTCCTGGGGCCGGAGGTTTAGGAAGTGTTCGGGCACGTTACAAAACATCTGACTGCATACCATCACGGTGAACTTCCGGAGGAGAAGCGCCGCAGGGTGGAGATTCACGTCGCCGGATGTTCGCGGTGCCGGCTGGTCCTTGAAGAGGTTCGTTTCGCGGCGCGGTTGGCCGGTTCGCTGCGAACTACGGAGGCACCGGCAAACATTCTGGAGTTTCCAGCTTCACGCCGGGTTCCCGTACGCAGCGGTTTTCTAGTCTGGGCAGCAGCCGCTGCGGTGCTGGTCCTGGTGGTTTCGATCGCGGTCTGGCGGAATCGTCCCGAACTTTCGAATTGGGTTATCGACGCGAGTAACGCGCAGGATTCCAGATTGCGAATTGGTGAGTGGATTGAAACAGACTCCGCTTCCTCGGTGACTGTCAGAGAATCCAGTGTCGGTCAAGTTCGAGTCGAGCCGAACACGAAGGTTCGGCTGTTGCAATCAGGTCCGAGTGAGCATCGGATGCAACTCGAACGCGGAACGATGCAGGCGCAGGTGTGGGCCCCCCCGAAACTTTTCTTTGTCGAAACCCCTTCGGCTTTGGCGATCGACTTGGGATGTGCTTATACGTTGCAGGTTGACGACGAAGGCAACAGTCTTCTGCATGTCACCTCAGGCTATGTGCGTTTGGAGGGATCGGGACGGTCGTCAACCGTGCCTGCGGGTTGGGTGGCCAAAACCCGCCGGAATCTCGGTCCAGGCACGCCTTATCTGCTCGAGTCGTCGAACGAGATGAAGTCAGCTATTGATGCAATCGACTTCAATCCGGATACGGCAGCGAAGGCCGCAGCTCTCGAAGTCCTCTTCAAGGAATTTGGCGAAAACGATCTCGTTACCATGTGGCACCTCCTGTCGCGCGTCGATCTGGAATCCCGCAAGCGTATTTATGCACGGATGACGATGTTGTGGGAGCCACCGGAAGGAGTGACCGCTGAGGGCATCGCGAATCTGGATACCGAGATGATGAACCGCTGGAAGTCCTTGCTCGGCCTGAATTGGTAACGAGGAAACCACAAGAAGCACAAAAGGCACAAAAGTAATTCGGGGTCAGGCACGTAAAGCTGATAACGCAAGTGCCAGACCCCGAATTACCTTTTGTGCCTTTTGTGCTTCTTGTGGTTTCCTTCTAGTGCTTGACCCTGGAACCCGTTCCAGCCTTGAGACTAAGCATGAGGAGGTCACGTTGCAAAACAGTTCGCTTCGGATCGGAGAGGTTGCGCGCCGGGCATGCGTCAGCGTGGATACCTTGCGGCATTATGAGCGCAGGGGTCTGCTTCAAAACGTTCACCGGACGCACTCGGGATATCGAATCTACTCGGGAGACGTCGTTGAACAGGTAGGGCGTATTCGAAGTGCTCTCGCCATGGGTTTTACTATCAAGGAGCTTGCGACGGTTTTCGCGGTTCGGAACAGCGGAGGTATTCCGTGTCGAAGGGTCCGATCAATGGCGGTGGATAAACTCTCGTTACTCGACCTAAGGATCCATGAGATGGTTCGACTGCGTAAACAGTTGAAGGCCACTATACGAGCATGGGATGCGATCCTTGAGAAAACGCCGGCCGGTCAAAAGGCGCGCTTGTTGGATGTGCTGACCTCCTCACCAAAAAACTCAAGGAGACTTAGTCGATGATTTCGATACAGGTTTTGATTCTGTGGATATCGTTGTTTCAACATGCGATGGGATTCGACGAGAAGAAAGCCGTGCACCACTTCGTTCCGACCGAGACGGGCGGCTATATCGACATCGCCGTCAGCGATTCATCGGACACGGCAAATCGCGATCTCATTCGCTCCCATTTGCAGCACATCGCGGTCAAGTTCAAGGCTGGAGATTTCAACATTCCGATGCTGGTTCACGGTGAGATTCCAGCAGGCGTCGATGCCATGAAGCGTCTCAGCAAGGATATTGACTATCGTTTTAGTACGACGTCAACAGGTGGCCGCCTAACGATTAAGGCGGCCAGGCAGGAAGCGTTAAGCGCAGTGCACGATTTTTTGCGGTATCAAATCCGCGAGCATAAGACCGGGGACGACCCTAACGGGTTAGTGCGTCCAAAGCAGCCTGTGCGACCTGCTCGTCCTGAGATGACATCACACCGCTGACGCCTACGGCACCGATCACTTGCCCGTCGACTGTTACGGGCAAGCCCCCTTGCAGAGGGGTGAGCCCTTCGATAGCCAGGAATACCGAGCGGCCGCCGGCTATGATTTCCTCCAGCGCTTTGGTTGGACGTTTGAAGCCGACGGCCGTCCGCGCCTTCCCGATCGCCACATTGATACTGGCGAACTGTGTTTCGTCCATTTTCTGGAACATCAGGAGATTTCCTGCGGCATCGACGATTGCGATCGCGACGGTCCAATTGTTCTTCCGTGCCTCGGCCTCCGCGCCGGCCATCATCTTCTTGGCACCATCCAGCGTGATGTATTTTGCAGACTTGAACGATTCCATTGGTGAACTCCTCAGCAAGAAATGCGTGAGGCCGGAGTCTAGCAGAATTCACGCGCGGGTTGACCAACCTTGAGCAAAGGTGGTACAGCGAGATCATGAGTTTTGGTGTAACACACATTCGTCATATCGGCCTGTTCACGCCAAGCCTCGACGCGCATGCCCGATTCTACGAAGACCTTTGGGGCTTGCAACGGGTTGCGGCACAGGACGACGCGGTCTACCTCCGTGGCGCGGACTCTGAATACTACTTATTGAGTCTGCACTCGTCAGGAGGAAAGGGGATTCATCACATAGCCTTTGGCATGGAGAGCGATGACGCTGTGGATCGAGCAGCCGCAGCGTTTGGTAAGAAGGCGAAGAAACTCGACGAGCCAGGTGGTGGATATGCCTTTCGATTTGTCGATCCCGACGGCCGATGTATTGAATTGTCGTCCGCTGTATTGAAGCATCAGAATGGGTGGACAACCCGCAGAGCGGAGCCTAAATCCATTTGCCATGTGGTGCTAAACACGCCTGACATTGACCATATCGCCAATTTCTACACGAAACATCTGGGATTCCGAGTTTCCGACTGGAGCGAGCATCAGATGGTGTTCCTGAGATGCAGTTCCAAACATCACGCGGTTTCTTTTAATCAGGCTCCACACGCATCGTTGAATCACGTCGCCTACCTGATGTCGGGGGTTGATGATCTGATGCGTGGGGTGTCGAATCTTCGAAACAATGGAATAACTCCCGCGTGGGGGCCGGGCCGGCACGGTCCTGGTAATAATATTTTTTGCTACTTCAAGGATCCGGTGGGATACATCACGGAGTACACATCCGACATCGATTACATCACTGACGATGCGGCGCATCAGCCGAAGGTATGGTCACGGAGCCCGGATGCGATCGATCGATGGGGAATGGCAGGACCGCCGGGGCCTGCGGTTCGCGAAGCGATGACAGGTGAGCCTGACAAAGGTTGGGCAAACAGGGAGGCGTGATGGAAAACGTACCAGGCATCGACCGGATCGATCAGTTTGTTGCACGGTTCAAGGATCGCAAAGCGGACTGGGATGTTTTGAGCTTTCAGGCGAAGGTCGATCCCAAATTTCGCCGCGCTCAAATGCGCTATGTCGGTGGCGGTGGGACCGGAGCCCACGACGATCCCAACATCATCAAAGCCGGAAACTTTACGCTCAGCACCATGATCCTTCCTTCTGGAAACGAAGGTCCGCTGCACCTGCACACCGACGTTGAAGAAATTTTTTTCGTTCTCGAGGGTTCGCTGACGTGCATCTGGTCCGATGGAAAGTCCGAGATTGAACGGGTGATCGGTCCTCGCGACATGATCTGGATTCCGCCGGGCATTTGGCGAGGCGTTCGCAACGACGGTTCATCGGATGCCGTTTTCTTAACTCTATTGGGAGCACAAAAGCCTCGCTTGCCGGATTACCCCGAAGGCAGTCCTCTCGCCGAAGCCCGGGAACGGCGTCAATGAAAGTCGTCGTCGTTACGGGCGCAGGTCGCGGCCTCGGCCGTGCTTTCGCGGAACGGCTGGCTTCCGAGGGGGCTCGCATCGTGATTGCGGAAATCGACGAGAAACTGGGTCACCAAACTGCCGAGGTCATTCGCAAGGCAGGTCACGAATCCGTTTTTGTAAGCACTGACATCGCTTCAATCGAGTCGACTGAGGCGATGGCTGCCACCGTTCTCAGTAAGTGGGGACGCATCGACGGTCTTGTGGCCAATGCGGCCTTGGCAAATTCCGTGGGTGGCGCAACCTACGACGAGATCACAGTGGAGCAGTGGGACAGGATAATGCAGGTGAACGTCCGGGGGACGTGGCTCACTTGCCGCGCCGTCGCGCCGCATATGCAACGACAGAAGCACGGCAGTATTGTGACTCTCAGTTCCGATACGGCACACTGGGGCAGTCCGAGACTCCTGCACTATGTGACGTCCAAGGGCGCTGTGGAAGCTTTCACGCGAGCAATGGCCCGCGAACTCGGCCCGGATGGCGTCCGGATTAATTGTGTGGCGCCGGGGCTTCTCAACAACGACGCGACTTCCGGCGTACCTCAAGCAAAGCGCGAGTGGAACATTCAGAATCGCGCCATCCGTCGCGAGGGGACTCCGGGCGACATCGTAGGGCTCGTTTCATTCCTGCTATCGGATGATGCATCATTCATTACAGGACAACTCATCGTTGCGGACGGGGGATTGGTTTTCCATTGAAACCTGCTGGCACCATCGATTTTGACGAAGGGCTCAAACTCGGACTCCGGAACATGTGGTATCCGATCTGTCAATCCGAGCACGTCAAAGATCGGCCTGTCGGGCTGCAGCGTCTTGGTCAGGACGTGGTTCTGTGGCGTGACTCGCGGGGGCGAATTCACGCGCATGACGATCGCTGCCTGCACCGAGGCGCAAAGTTGAGCCTCGGCAAGGTCACGAACGACACGTTGCGATGTGCCTATCATGGCTGGTGTTACGACGGCGCCGGGCAGTGCGTCAGCATTCCTACCAGTAAGACTGCCGAATCCAAACTTGCTCCACGGCTTTGCCTTACAACTTTCAAAATTCAGGAACGGGCGGGCCTTGTCTGGGTTTACTTTCCAGACGACCCCACAACGGCTGCGCCCCCACTCGTGATTCCGGAAGAACTCGAGAAGACAGACTGGAGCGGGTTCATCTGCGAATCGACATGGACGGCTAATTGGATTCTCATTGTTGAGAACCTTGCCGATCCGATGCATGGTCCATTCCTTCATGGCGAGTCGCTGACGCTGGGCAAGGGCAGCCTCGAGGACGACATGCGGGTCACTCGTACGTCCGACGGCTTCATCGTCGAGCGCGAGGGCCAGCGTGGAGTCAACTTCGATTGGTCCGAGGTCTTTGGTCGAGACACTTTGTGGGTCCGGCTGGATATCCCACTGCCATTCGGGCCAAAGGGAATACTGCGGATCCTATGCTTCTGCACGCCGATCGACGAAACCAGGTCGCTGGTTTATTTCCTGCGCTATCGCAATCTCACGGGATTGAAGCGAAAGTACTGGCGTTTCCTCTATCGGGCGTTTTGGGAGAAGCAGCACTTCAAGGTGATCGAACAGGATCGGATTATTCTGGAATCGCAGCGGGGCGCCCAGTCGCGCAGTTTCGAACATCTGTCAAACTCCGATCGCGGCGTGAGCGAACTTCGGAAGTTTCTTCGTGACAAGTCGTCAGGAGCGGTCAAACCTTGACGGCGATTCACTACGATATCGCTGGTGAAGGTCTTCCCTTCGTTCTCCTTCACGGAATCGGATCCAATTCGAAATCCTGGCGCCGTCAGCTTCCGGCTTTCTCTGCAGCTTACAAAGTAGTGGCATGGGACGCTCCAGGATTCGGCAAGTCCGCCGATCCGGTTTCACCAGTTCCCAGCATGCGAGAGTACACAGAGAGTCTTCGGGCCCTTTTCGATTCCCTCGGGTTCGCTTCGGCTTTCGTGCTTGGACACTCGCTCGGCGGAATCATCGCTCAGGACTTCTATCGCATTTATCCGGAACGTGTTCGCGCGCTGATACTCGCAGACACAACCCAAGGTGGAGCAGCAGAGGACGTCGAGGTCCGCGAAAGCAAACTGGCCAAACGATTGGAAATGATCCGAAGAATGTCCCCGGAGCAATTGGCGAAGGAACGAGCCCCGGCGCTGCTTTCGTCAAGGGCGACTAAAGAAATGCTCGAGGAAGCAATTGCGATCATGTCCGAGGTTCGTCGCGTCGGATACGAATTCGCTTCCATTGCGATGGCAACCGCCGATGAACGGGGAGTACTGGACAACATCACATTTCCGCTCCTTATGCTTTGGGGTGAAGAAGACCAAATCACGCCTGTTTGGAGAACGTGGCCACAGAGCGCCCAGGTAGAGACTATTCGGAACGCGGGGCATCTTTGTTACCTGGAGCAAGCCGACACTTTCAATCAGTCGGTATTGAGATTCCTTGAAGAATGTTGCAAAAAGGAAGGTAGTTCCTGACCAGCATGATTACAGTAGCCGATTCCCTCTTGAAGCAACTCGACGCGATGGGTGCCACCACCATCTTCGGCATCATCAGTATTCATAACATTCCTTTCTTTGATGCTTTGCAACGTCACGGTGGCTTCCGTGTCGTGAGCGCAAGACATGAGGGTGCCGCTGTAAACATGGCGGATGCGTTCTCGAGGATTTCGGGAAAGCTTGGCGTGGCGTTGACCAGTACCGGGACAGGTGCAGGAAACGCCGCCGGAGCGCTGATTGAAGCGGGGAACGGTGGTTCGTCGCTGCTGCATATTACGGGGCAGGTGGCTTCTCCCTACGTCGATACAGGCCGTGGGTACATTCATGACTGCAAAGGTCAATTCGCAATGTTGGAGGGAATCAGCAAACGGGCATATCGCGTTCGCAGAGCCGAGCAGGCGCCGGCGATATTCCGGCAGGCCATCACAGACGCGACCAGCGCACCGACCGGTCCGGTAAGCGTCGAGATTCCGATCGACTTTCAAGCCGCTCTAATCGACGTTCCATCTATTGCCTCCATACAAGGACCGCCGTTAATACCTTCGTCCGATGATCTGGCAGTGGCCGCTGCAAAAATCGCTGCAGCGAGACGACCGATACTCTGGGTGGGCGGAGGCGCCTTGCTTTCGGATTCCAGTCCGGAGATCTGCCAATTGATGGGACTGCTCGATGCGGCTGTGATCACCTCGCAATCCGCGCGTGGCGTCGTTCCGGAAACGGATTCTCGCTGCCTCGGGCATTTCGCGACCTACCCGGCTCTGAAAGAGTGGGTGAGCACCGGAGATCTGCTGCTGAGTGTCGGCGTCCGATTTCGTGGCAACGAGACTTCGACCTGGAGCTTGAAGACGCCGGTGGAGCACATCGGCATCGACATTGATCACACTGCGATCAATCGTAACTTTCCGCACAGTTTGGGCCTGGTCGGAGAAGCGAAAGCAACGTTACGCGAACTTCTGAGTCTGTTGCGCGCGAAGGGTCTTCGACCGAAGCCGGACTACCGGGAAGAAATCGGGAAGCTTCGAGGAAGTCTTCGCAGCCAACTTCGGGATACTCTGGGGCCCTGGGAGGGAATTCTCGACGCTATTCGCGAAATCATGCCGACGGATGGAATCCTGGTGCGCGACGTTACAGTGCCGGCGACCGTCTGGGGTGCGCGACTTATCGAAAGACATCAGCCTCGAACGACGCTTCATGCGTCCGCGGGTGGAATCGGTCAGGGGTTGCCGATGGCGATTGGCGGGCAAATCGCGTCCCCTTCAAAAACGGTTGCTCTGATGGTTGGCGACGGCGGGTTATTGCTGAATATCGGGGAAATGGCAGTCGCGCGGCACGAGAACGCTCCTGTCGTGATTGTGCTTTTCGACGACGGCGGTTACGGCGTGCTTCGGAACATTCAAAATGCGCACTTCGATGGCCGAACAATCGGTGTCGACATGGCCAGTCCCGATTTCGTTTCCATCGCGAAAGCGTTTGGCTTCGGATCGCGTCGTGTGAAGTCGGTCGAGGAATTCCGCAAAGTATTCGCAGAGGCTGTTGCTTCGCGTGAGCCTTGGATGGTCGTCATCGATTCCGACGCTATAGGACCGATGAAGAAAATTTTTTCCGGTCCGGACGGCGGCGCACAATTGTACAAGCCGCATTAACCGATTATACCGATGCACATCGTCACGAATCCGGCACGAATCACTGAGGTCGTGGGGCAGGTCGAGTTGGCCTCCCAGGACGAAGTCGATCAGACGATCGGAAGGGCACACGCTGCTTACTCCAACTGGTCTGCAACGAGGGTTGAAGAGCGAGCCGAACGTTTAAGAGCTGCAGCGAGCGACCTGACGAGCGCAGTACCGCAACTCACTACTCTATTTGTTAGAGAGAACGGGAAGCCAATACGTGAGGCGGAGCGCGACATCCGGCGATCCATCGAACTCATGGAACTGATCGCCGGCGATCTGCCGCATTGGTGGAAGCCGGAAGTCTTCGATTCCCAGCAACCGGTATGGGCGCGCCGTCGGCCCAGAGGTGTTACAGCCGTCATTTCGCCATGGAATTCTCCGGTCCTTCTGAGCTTCAAACGCTTCATCCCGGCAATAGCTGCCGGAAACACAGTCGTCATCAAGCCGGCCACGCAATGCCCACTGACGGTCATGGAGTGCGTAAGGATCGCCTCGAAACACTTTCCTCACGACGTGATCAATGTAGTTACCGGCACTGGCGCGATGGCGGGGGAGAGGCTCGCCAGTGATCCACGGGTTCGAACGGTTGCCTTCACAGGAAGTACGGAAACCGGCCGGCGCATCATGGAACTGGCTTCCCGCACAGTGAAAAAAGTACTGCTTGAACTTGGCGGTAATGACCCGGCCATCGTGTTGAGCGACTGCGTGCTCGATTGGCAAGCCGTCGAGCGAATGACAAATGCCATACTCCGTGCGGCCGGGCAGGTATGCGTAGCCATCAAACGCATCTACGTGCACGAGTCTCGCTACGACGAATTGGTGGAAAAGCTGGCCGCGTCATTTCACGCAGTAGTTGTTGGCGACGGGCTGCGTCCGGAAACGACGATGGGTCCGCTAAACAACAAAACACAGTTCGATTTCGTGCGCGGATTGATCGATCGCTGTCGCGACAAAGGACTGAACGTCATGACCGAAGGTCGCAAGCTCGATCCGGCTGATTGGGACGGTGGCTATTTTCTTCTGCCCACAATCGTTCTGGGAGCTTCAGCCGAGGACGAGATTGTCATCACTGAACAGTTCGGTCCGGTTGTTCCTATTCTCAAGTTCCGGAACGAAGATGAAGCCATCGAACAAGCAAATCGAAGTGAGTTTGGATTGCGGGCATCCGTCTGGACCTCTGGTCGGGAAGTAGCGGCTACAATCGCAGACCGTCTGGAGGCCGGAGCTGTCTTCTATAATAACCACGGTATTTTTCGGGATCTGCACCTCGAGTTTCCTGGCGTGAAACAAAGTGGGTTAAGCCGGGAGTCGTGCAACGCCGGCCTCGATCACTATGCCGATACGTATGGTTTTGCCGACTGAGCGAATGACAAAAGTTCAGACATCGTGGTGGTCCGAGATTTCACCTCCGCAGAGGCGTGCACTCATTGCCGCGACGCTGGGATGGGTCCTCGACAATATGGACGTCCTGATGTACGCGATCGTGCTTGGTGAGATCATTAAGCACTTCGGGATTTCTGCAGCCACTGGGGGCTTCCTCAACTCGCTGACGCTCATGTCGTCTGCAGTTGGAGGCGTCGCCTTTGGCCTTCTCGCGGACCGCTATGGACGAACCTGGTCGATGATGGCGAGCATCCTCGTCTATTCGATCTTTACGGCGCTTTGCGGATTCTCCCAGACCATCACTCAACTCGCGGTTTTCCGATTGATGCTGGGACTCGGCATCGGTGGCGAGTGGAGTACGGGCGCGGCTCTGATCACGGAAACGTGGCCTGCGAAACATCGTGGGAAAGCGTTTGGCATCATGCAGAGCGGCTTCGCGGTTGGATACGCGTTGGCGGCGTTGGTCGCCGCAGTGGTTCTTCCACTATGGGGATGGCGTGGGGTGTTTTTCGTCGGTGTGCTTCCGGCGTTGTTCACTTTTTGGATAAGGCGAAATGTTCAGGAACCGGAAGTGTGGATAAAGAGCCGGGCCGAGGCGGTGCGAACAAAGAAGCCGGGCCCCGGGCTGGGCCGCCTTTTTCAGAACGACATCCGCCGATCGGTATTGGTGTCGTCCGTTTTGAGCGTTTGCGCGATGTTCGCGAGTTGGGGATTGTTCCTTTGGATTCCCACGCTTCTCTCCCGTCCCGTTGAAAGCGGTGGCGCTGGTCTTGGCGCGGGACAGTTTCCGCTATTTCTGTTCGTGATGCACTCCGGCAGTTTTGCGGGTTATCTCGCCTTTGGGGCGCTGGCCGATCGGTTTAGTCGAAAGAAGATCTACCTGACGTATGTGGCGATGGCGACGGTGCTCGTCATCATTTATGCGGGAACGCGAAACGCGACCGCGTTGTTCCTTATCGGGCCCTTCGTCGGATTCTTTGGTGCCGGGCACTTTGCAGGTTATGGGGTGCTTACGGCGGAACTGTTCCCAACGGCAATTCGAGCGACAGCGCAAGGGTTCTGCTACAACATCGGGCGCGGAATCAGTGCAGTCGCTCCGTATACTGTCGGGAAGATGGTCGATATGTATGGGTTCACTGCGGCCTTTTATCTGACGGCTGCATTCTACTTTCTGACCTTCCTTTCATTGTTCTTGATACCTGAGAAGAAGAGCACAGCCGGATAATCATGGAAAGACTTTCCCAAGTCCACCGACTTCAATCCTGGGAAGAGTATTTGAATTTGATAACCGACGCGCCCTATCGGAATTGGGCATTCCGTGGGCAACGGGACGCTTCCCTCCCCCTTTACAGCGCGCTTTCGCGCTACCTGATCGCGCACCGGATCGCGCCAGGCGCGTGGGCGAATCAGGAAGAACGTATTCTGCGAATTTTCAAACGCAAAGCGGTCCATTTCCTTTCGCACGCCCCGGACGTCGAGGACGACTTCCAGTGGTTGGCCCTTATGCAGGATCATGGCGCCCCCACGCGTTTATTGGATTTCACATGGTCGCCTTACGTTGCAGCCTTCTTTGCGCTCCATAACGCGACCGCCGAGGCAGCCATCTGGGCATTCAATCCATTTGAGATCCAGGCGAAGCGAGTGAGAATCGGAACGCGGACAATCGTACCTGCGAAGATGGATCCAGAGAAGCCGGGGAACTATCGAAAACACTTCCTGTCCGGCAAGATTCCGTTTGTCTGGATCGGGGAGCCCTATGCGATGAATCGCCGCTTAATAGCGCAGTCCGGAACATTCATTGTGCCGGGTGTGCTGGATCGGCCGATCGAGGACATTCTTCAGAACTATCCAAACCCGAAGAACACACTGATCAAGTTCCTGCTTCCGGTTAAGAAGGTCCGCGATAAAGGTATGCGTGAGCTTTACCGCATGAATATTACTTCAGCGTCACTGTTCCCGGACCTCGACGGCCTTGCCCGATCTCTCGCCTACGAGTTGGAGTTTCACTGGGCCTACGACCCGAGAACGGAGGAGTAAATGACAATTGAACGGAATTCGGGGTCAGGCACGTGAAACTGATAAAGCAAGTGCCAGACCCCGAATTCCGTTCAACTGTCATTTCAGTTCGACGAAGATGTCCGTTTGTGTTTGTCGAACCAGTACCGCAGGTAAAGCTGGGTCCTGAGAAAATTCGACGGCGTGGATGTGGTGCCGTGCCACTCGTTGTTGAACCGGAGCATCGCAGTCGGGACCTTCCGGAACTTCAGAGCACTGTAGAACTGCTCAGTCTGCGGCATCGGAGTGCGAAGATCCTGAACGCCGGTCATCAGCATGGTGGGCGTTTTGACGTTACCCACGTATGTCAACGGTGAGCGTCGAATGTGCTCGGTCGGGTCTTCCCACGGCAGTTTATCGAAGTTGTAGTACCAGCTTGCGCCGTCAGTTGTACCGACGAAGCTGACCCAATCGATGACAGGGCAGTTCGAAGAGGCCGCGGCAAACCTGTCGGTATGGCCGACAACCCATGCCGTCAACACTCCACCGCCACTACAGCCGGTAACGAACATATTCTGCGGATCGACGAAGCCCTTCGCCAGGAGGCCGTCTACGCCGGCCATTAAGTCGTCGTAGTCCTTGCCTGGATAGGAGCGCATGATCTCATTACCAAACTTGCTGCCGTATCCGGTGCTGCCTCGCGGGTTGGTGTAAAGGATCACGTAGTCGTTTGCGGCCATCTCTTGCCAGCTGAAATTAAATCCCGTGCCGTACATGCTGTGCGGCCCGCCATGAATGTGCAATTGCATGGGGTACTTTCGGCTCGGATTGAAGTCGGGTGGAGTGATGTACCAGCCTTGAACTCGAAGGCCATCCTTTGACGTGTACCATAGCTCTTCAACCTTGCCGAGCTTCTTGTCCGAGAGGATGTCTTCATTGACGTTCGTGAGTTGCTTCATTTGAGCAGGCGCTTTGACGTCGAAGACCACGACATCGTTCGGCTTGTAAAAGCTGGTCAACACACCGACGGCTTTTCCGTTTTGGCTGATATCGGTGGTGGTCAGCATGTGGACGCCTTCGGTTACCGGCTGCACTTTCCCGGCGTTCGGACCGGTCATAGGCAGGAGATACAGATTCTGATGACCTTCGCTTTGGGCAGTAAAATAAATGCCGGTGTTGTCGGCTGTCCATTTCAGATTACTCGGTGACCGATCCCATGTGCCGGAAACCAGTCGAGGGTTGGAACCGTCAATGTTCACGACATAAAGCTTGCTGTCCACCCACGTGTCCCTCGTCCAGTCGTAGCCGGTATATGCGACCTGCTTGCCGTCCGGTGACACGGTCGGATTCTGATCGGGTCCTTTGTGCTGTGTTAGCTGACGCACGCTGGCGGTGGCGACATCGACTGCATAGATCTCCGATTCACGCCATTGGTACTCGGCATCGGTCGCGCGGTTTCCGCTGAAGAGGATGCTTTTGCCGTCGGGCGTCCATTCGACGCCGTTGGTATTGTTGTTACCGGATGTGAGCTGGCGAGGCGTACCGCCCTCTGCCGGTACGACGAAAATGTGGCGATAGGCCATATCGGTGAATCCGCTGCCATCGCTTCGATAGTTCAAGCGTTCGACAATCTTGGGAGCCTCGATCCACTTGGATCCTTCCGGCGCTTTAGGCAATTTGATCGGCCAGGAGTTTCTATCCTCCACGTTCATTGCAAATCCGATAGTCTTCCCGTCCGGCGACCACTGCGGCGCACCGGGCGATTGATCGACGTGCGTTACCTGCGTCGTCGCGCCCTCGGCGTCCATCCAGCGCACGAAGACTTGCGATCCCTTGGGCTTTCCTTGCGCCGTATAAGCGATCCGGTCGCCATTCGGGGACCAGACAGCGTTGGATCCTTCCACCAGGAATCGGTTTCTGCTGCCGTCCACGTTCATGATCCACAGGGACGACTCCCGCTTGTCGTTGACCTTATCGACCCACTGCCGCGTATATATGATTTGCGTGCCATTTGGCGAAAGCTGGGGATTGGACACGCTTTCCAGGTCCAGATAGTTTTCCATCGTCAGCCGGTTTGCTGCCGTTTGCGCCGCCGCAGTCATCGGCAGAACCAGCGCCAACATAAACACACCGAAACAGGCTCGCTTCATCATGGTTTGGCTCCTTTTGGAGAGGGCGTTGCCGCGAATGATGACTTGATGCGCCCGCCTAAGTCAACTTCCGCTAAGATAGGAGGCGGAGGCATCAATCATGAAACGCATATCCATACTTTTGCTGCTCATGCTTAGCTTTGCGGCGCAGGCTGTGGCGGGAAATATCTACGGTAGCATTACGGACACCGGCAAGCCGGTGGCGCAAGGCGTCAAGATCGACATAACGTGCGGCGCGAACAACCACCCCTCACAAACAGATGCCAACGGTTCTTTCAAACTCTTTGTGCCGGATAAAGGCAAATGCACTCTGAAGGTGACATACCAGGGACAGACTCCTTCGATTGAAATCAATTCCTACGACGGGTCGGTGCAGTACGACTTGATTTTGGAAAAACAGGGCAATCAATACGCGCTGAAAAGAAAGTAAGCATGGCAAACGAAGTCAAAGACAAATGGGACAAAGTCGACATCGTTTTCCGGCCGATCAACGGACTGCTTACGGCTCTTACTGTCGCATTGCTCGGCTATTACACGTCGAGCGTGCTCAGACAACGTGAGACCCGTGAAACCAACGAACGCGTTTACACGGAATTGATGAGCAGCCGCGAGCAGGCCGAGAGCGGTCTCCGCAAGGACATGTTCCTGTCGATCATTCAGACGTTTCAGCGTCCGGAAAACGTTTCACTTGAAGCGAGAATGCTGAATCTCGAGATGCTCGCTTACAACTTCCATGAATCGTTGAATCTCAAGCCCCTCTTTGCGCACATGGACCGTGCCATCGAAGGGACGACGGATGCGATAAGGGCGGGCTATCGGACCAGACTCAACCAGGTGGCAGGAGAAATCACAACACGACAAATGGTGCTGCTCGAGCAAGTCGGCAAAAAGTTCAGCAGGACAGTCGACTTCGAAAAATTCAAGGCCAGTCCTGGAGGTCTGGAACTGGATCCTGAGAAACTCACACTCCACGATACGGAGCGAGAGTTCACGCTTTCCGTTCTCGAAGTCAATCCGCTGCGGCGAGAGCTAACCATGGAACTCGGCGTTCGAACGTCCAACGACCCTGCGGGTATGCAGAGGCGCAAGTTTCACGTCGTCTATTACGACTTTCCCATGATCGACAACACGAGGCTTTCCAACGATCAGCGCGCGGCGGTCGTGCTGAATCAATTCAACGAGGACGGGGCCGATTTGACATTCGTTTATTTCCCCGGCTCTTACGCCAGTCTCAAGGAAAGAGTGTCATACGACGAAGTCGTTCAAAAACTCAGAAATCTGGGGGCAGGTCAGTAGGCCGGTGGATTATCGATTTGGAAAGAATGCCGGACTGCTAGTCCTGGGCATCCCCGCATTAGTCTTCGCAATCCTGTTGTGGTCTGGCAAATGGTGGTTTTTGGAACGAGCGAGAAGCAACTCGCCCAATATTGTTCAATTCACGGCTTCCATCGAACTCGATATCCAACCGTCATTTTCTCCCGACGGCTCCACCATTGCCTACGCGTCGGACAGGAGCGGCGGTTTTGAAATCTATTTCCACCCTGTCGCGAGCGGGGGAGCCGCTGTGCAGATCACTTCCGATGGCCAGCAGAATCTTGAACCGTCATGGTCGCCGAACGGCCAGTTCATCGTGTACACGTCGCACGGGCGTAAGGGCATATTCGTCGTTCACCCACTCGAAGGATCACCCCGGCGGCTGACCGACTTCGGTTCACAGCCTGCATGGTCACCCGACGGTTCGCAAATCGTCTTTCGTTCCGACGAATTAAGTACGCCCACCAATATATGGGTTGTTTCGACGCAGGGGGGATTGCCCCGTCCGCTCACTCGCATAAACAACCCCACAGGCGCACATAGTTCTCCGCGCTGGCACCCGGATGGCGCATCGATATTGTTCGTGAATACGGGTTATGGAGAGGAGACGGTATGGTCCGTGCGGCTGAACGATGGCTCTCAGGCGAGACTCTTCGACGACAAGACAGTTCGCTCCTATCCTGCCTA